>ERZ773164.724-NODE-724-length-37221-cov-37.709385_pt1 | contig 37221 bp, 38 predicted proteins | sample MGYA00511917_ERZ773164 | MGnify/ENA primary metagenome ERZ773164 (study PRJEB29015, sample SAMEA2737847) | human gut metagenome | biome: human gut; feature: human-associated habitat; material: faeces | place: China | collected 2012 ...
CCGACTGGCCTGTGAACCGGGTGGGTGCTCTGCTCCCGTGGCGGGTTACTCTGCCTGCCTGACCAGCTTCACTTCGTCAATACGGTTCTCACTGCACGCTTACACTTACTTTGCGCACCCTTACTCTTCGTGGGAGCGCGGTCTGAACGAGAACAGCAATGGGCTGTTGAGGCAGTTTATCCCAAAGGGAACAGACCTGAGAGAGGTCACGGACGAGGATGTCAGGAGAGCGGAGCAGTGGCTCAACCTACGACCTCGGAAATGTCTCGGATTCAGGCAGCCTGTCAAGGTATTCGAAGAGTACCGTCAGGCGGCATAGGCGAGTGTCGCACTTCGAAGTTGAATTCGCGCTCCTCTAGCCCCCTGACCGAGAGCCTTTATGTTTTCATAGTTGTAACTAACCCAATGAAAAACATAACGATATAACGCCTTGCTGCTATCAATCTCTAAGCAGCCGCAGTGCTGATTGGTTGCTAAAGGTATTTTATTAATCGCTGACCTACCTGCTGTTGCACCAGATATTGCAATGATGACACAGTTCTTCGGGATCCATTTAGCTGACGAATTATCCAACGCTGATTGGGTTATTTTTACTTCTGTGCTCTCGATGTCAGAAAACTTCACTTCTTGTGTTCTTAACCATGGAATATCGCCTCCCTCGTAATATTCTGGATTTCTGGCCGTTGGGGTTCCACCGGAATACCATTTCTTTGTGACATCTCCCAAGGTCTTCCACTCCACGTTCCCCTCTGCAAAACTCAACAACTGGTCGCGGTAGTAGTTGTATTGTTTTTTGCGCAGGTTAAGCTCAGCGGTCAGCTCAGCGGTCAGCTCGGTAAATGCGTCCAGAATTCGGACGATTTCGGCCTGGATTTCCAGTGATTTTTTTGGGTTGTCCGGACAGGGAATGGGGATTATAAGTTTCTCGATAGCAGATTTTGACAAACGAGGAATACTAGCTCGGCGAACTTGGCTTGCAATTTTATGTTTTTGCGTGAGTAAGAAATGATACAGGTACTTACTATTTAAGATTTCAGATTTTTCAGCATAGTAAACGTCATCAGCAGCCCAGAAATTATCTTCACTAAAACCTATTTCACCAGCTGCGCCGGCACAAATAACAAATGCCGATTTAGCACTAACATTACTCTCATGATAGTAGCCAAGAGGTGTCATGCTGTTTTGAAAAACAGCGTATGACCCTCTTTCTTCAAGCTGACTCTTGACTAATCGTTTACCTCGCTGGAAGTTGATGAAATCACCAAGTTTGCTCCACTTAACCTCAACCCCATCCAGTAGCCTTTCTATAAAACTCACGGTGCTCATCCCTCTAGCTCCTCGCCCTCGATCTCAGTAACAATTGCATCAATCTCTTTTCTTAGCTGGTCAATATTGGCCACGGTAGTTTTCAGTTCAGCATTCAATTTGGCGATATCAACGACTTCGCGGGTGTCTTTGGCTTCCACATAGCTGGTGACTGACAGGTTATAATCTTTTTCGCTGGCTACTTCTTCATAGGGCACTGTTCTGGCAAAGTGTTCGACGTTCTCTTTACTATCGAATACCGCCATGATTTGCTTGATGTGATCATCGGTAAGGACGTTGTTATTGGTTTCTTTTTTAAACAGCCCACTGGCGTCAATAAATTGGGTGTCGGTGTTGGGTTTGTTTTTTGCCAGCACCAGAATATTTACCGCGATGGTCGTGCCGTAGAACAGGTTGGGTGCCAGCGAAATTACGGTTTCTACAAAGTTATTATCTACCAGATACTTTCTGATTTTCTGCTCAGCACCACCGCGATAAAAAATACCCGGAAAACAAACAATCGCCGCGCGGCCTTTACTCGAAAGATAACTGAGCGCATGAAGCACAAAAGCAAAGTCGGCTTTGGATTTAGGCGCAAGCACGCCAGCAGGCGCAAAGCGATCGTCGTTGATCAGGGTGGGGTCGTCTGCGCCTACCCATTTTACCGAGTACGGCGGGTTGGAGACGATGGCATCAAAGGGCTTGTCGTCACCAAAGTGTGGGTCTGTCAGCGTGTTGCCGAGTTGGATGTTGAACTTGTCATAGTTGATGTTGTGCAAAAACATGTTCATCCGAGCCAGGTTGTAGGTGGTGTGGTTGATTTCCTGGCCAAAGAAGCCTTCTTCAATAACGTAAGGCCCGACATGTTTGGTTGCTTGCAGCAGCAAAGAACCTGAGCCACAGGCTGGATCGTATATTTTATTGACACTGGTTTGCTTGTGCATAGCAAGCTGCGCAATCAGCTTGGAAACATGTTGTGGCGTGAAGAACTCACCACCGGATTTACCAGCGTTCGCGGCGTAGCTCGAGATCAAAAACTCGTAGGCGTCACCAAACATATCAAAGTCACTGTTATGAAGGTCACCAAGATCCAGTTCCGCTACGCCTTTAAGTACCGCGGCTAATCGACTGTTTTTATCTTTTACCGTATTACCCAAACGGTTGCTGGTTGTGTCGAAGTCGGCAAACAGGCCTTTGATATCGTTTTCTGATGGATAGCCACTAGCAGATGCTTCAATGGCCTTGAAAACATCAGCAAGTTCGATATTGAGGCTTGGATTGTTATGAGCGTCTTTGACCAGATTTTCGAACAGTTCACTGGGGTAAAGGAAGTAACCCTTAGTCTTGATGGCATCATCTTTGATTTCAGGTGTAACTACACTATCGGGCAGTTCGGCATAGTTAATACTTTCATCCCCGGCTTCGATGTAGGCGCAGAAGTTTTCGCTGATAAAGCGGTAGAAAAGCGTGCCCAGTACGTATTGCTTAAAATCCCAGCCGTCTACCGCGCCGCGTACATCGTTAGCTATGGCCCAAATTTGGCGTTGCAGGGCGGCGCGTTGTTGTGAACTTGTCATGAGTCTTTTCTCGTTTTCATTCGTTTATGTATGTTGTTCAGCTAGTGCTGGCTGATTTGGCAGCCATCCTATTTATGCTGGTGTCAGCTCAAGCAGGTCGCCTACCTGACAATCAAACAGTAGGCACAGCTTCTCTATGGCTTCCAGATCCACTTTCTGGGCTGTCTCTTTGTAGAGCAAAGTCACCGTTGCGCGACTGAGCCCTGTTTCTCTGGCTACGTCGGCAATACGCATCTTGTGTTCGCCCATCATGCGGGCAAGATGGCAGCGGATCATGGCTAGGCCTCTAGTAAATTGGGGTTAGTAAATGTCGCTGAAGCATACCATAAATCTTTATATCAGAATGATATTTTGTGAGTTGAAGTTGCATTTTACGGTTCTGAACGGCGATTTGTTAGGCGCTGTATTGGTCTAAATCATTCCGCCTTTGATGTTCAGAGCGTTAAGCTGGCTTTTAAATGCCGTGCCCACAATCTACTGACTAAAGTAGTCAAAGGCTTGCAATATCAGATGGCCGTTTCAGTGTTAAATATGACGACAATCAGCAGGATGATTATGTTGGTTCGGTTACCTACTTAAAAGCCACCAACAGATCGCTTTTTGCTGGAAGACTGGTGTCACCGCCCTGTGTTCGTTAACGCCTATGACTGAGAGATGGCTTTTTGGTGGCTTTTTGATGACCCACATGTAGCTCAAGTCTTGTGCTTGGAGTTTTTGGTTTGATGAACGATAAGTGCAAGAGTCATCACTTTCTCCGTGAAATTCCAGATAGATAGAAGCTTTTCAAGTTCATTCCATAGCAAGAATAAACTCTGGTCACTTTGGAATATCAGTGACAGTAATCCAAAGGGGAATGTTGGCTCTAAGATTCCAGATAGATAGGAGTCCCAGCCAATTTATTCCAACCGATAATTTTGCCGTGAGATTCCACTTATGTGGAATTTGATGAGTAACATTCCAGATAGATAGTTATGTGGAAAGTTATTGGCTAGGTATTGGGTGGGAATAATCAGATATTTTCCAGTGTGGAATGTTGTCCTTTGTGTTTTTATAAAATGTTCTAATGGAACAAAGTTTGATATTTTCAATTAGTTATTGCGTTTTCAAAGGTGTGTTGCCATGCTTGTTTTTATTATTATGAAGAGATAAGTGAGGGGCTAGGGTGAGGCATGTGATTAATATTCTGCTACTAGGAATGGTGCTTCTGGGAATAGCAATGATGACCGATACGCCTTGGGGCTTGGGTGTGGCGTTGGCACCTTTTGTTGTTTGGGGGGCTCGTTTCCTGTCATGGGTTCACCGAACTACTTGGGCTTGTGCGATCTTTTGGGCCGTGGTCGCTTGCTTTAGTTGGCAGGCTGCGATTGTGATACTAGCGGCCTTTATCGTTGTGCAATCGTTCAAAACGCTCAGTAAGGAAGGGCTTGCAAATAGAAGGATTAAGCCTAGAGAGAAAAATGATGAGCTTCACCTATATCTTGATCCGCTCTCGATGGGAGGGCTTGGTATTGGTCCTGGCACGGGAGATGACTGAGCTCGCTTGTTCTACAGCTGGCTTTATTTATATTTTATTACTAATTAGGATGTTAAGGTGACATAGGGGATTAGTATGAATGCCTTTGAATGGGGAATGTTCGGGCTCTGGCTGTTTTTCACTGCAGTGTTCGCCTGGTGCCTATATAGCTATAAAGCGAACCAAACTATGTCTGAAGATGATCAAAAACCACGTAACTAAGCTGGTTAGAGCTTGCATTTTCCTGTGCCGTGGTAGCCTGTCTTTAAACGTGCTGACTTTCACATGTGAAATTTTTTCGGGAGAGTCCCCGACGATGAAATTCCTAGGCAATATTCTCTTGATGCTGCTCTTTGTCACAGGATTGGCGGCCTATGGCAACACCAACTTCGTCTGGTTGTTGATCTGTTTGCCTTTGGTAGTGTGGTTGTGGCGTGTGCTTTGCTGGTATATGCGCCTTCCCAGGCTCATGGTGCTCTTTTGGATCGCTCTACTGTGCTTTAAATGGACTGCGGCATTGGCCCTGGGTATTTCGGTTATTATCGTGTGGATGTTCAAGCAGCGGCATAGCATTGCGCAGGAAAGGTCTGCGAAGCGTCGGCATCAGAGGCGATGGCTTTTGGGAAGCTATGATGATGACTTCCGAACCTTTACCGACGATTAGCTTTGATCACTGCCATCCATTTTCCCTCCCTCTTCGAGTTGCTTTTTCTTATCCAGTTCAGCCAGCATCAATGATGCCTTTTCTGCCGCAGCCGCGACAACATGCTCAGGCTGTTCTTCCAGCATTTGTTTCAGTGTTTTAGCCATAGCGCTCTCCATGAATATTCTGAACAGTTCTGTGAGTGTTTAGAATAAAAATTCTGGCGTTACATGTCACGAATGAATAGCGTGACATGTAACGGTTTGGGTTTAGTCATTAAAATTCAATTTGTTACATTCTGGTTTGTGAGTCGATAGTTTTAATTCTTTGTTCTCATTCCTGTATTTGCAGCACCGATAAATATCGCTCAATGTGCCCAAAATGGACAACTACAGCGACGAGGATAGCATTAGTTGAACAGTATGATCCCTCATGACAAATCAAGATGTCATGGGAGAAACCGACATATGAATATCGCATTATTGAATAATCTACTCACGTATGAAGAAGTGTGTTCACTGACCAAACTATCCCAGCCAACTTTGCGCCGTTATGTCAAAGCTGGCAAGTTTCCTCAGCCCATCAAGCCTAATCCAATGGGCAAGGCTGTACGTTTCAGAGCGGTGGATGTTCGTCGCTGGATGGCAGAGTTGTAATAGGAAGCGATAATGGAGTTTCGTCTAACTGATGCACATCTGGAATGCCTTGAAAAGGGCGATTGGCAGATTGTTGGCGGGTGGATAAGGGTTGTAGCCAGAACTCGGCGAAATACCCGTAAACATGGTTTTGGTGCGTTAATCCAGTGGCGCAACATGGATAGTGTTTTGCTACAGGACATAGTATTCAACCGGGTATTACATGGTGATCAGTCACGCCAGGTACGTGATGCCCTGATTGATTCGGGCTATTGGCTGGAACCTTACCCACAAAGTTGGCCTCGTTTGCAGCGGTATCTGCTGCAAGAGATTGTGAAAGCCCCCGCAGGGATCTGCGTGGATACAACAGGATGGCATGACGGTGTATATGTCACTCAGGATTGGTCTGTCGGCACGAATTCAGAGCCGTATTACTACGCCGGTCAACTGAACGACTCGATGCTGAAAAGCGCAGGAACCTCGGCGCAGTGGCAATCACAGGTGGGGGCACTATGCATCGGAAATCCATTGATGGTGTTTGTGGTGGGCGTTGCGTTATCTGCGCCGCTGCTGCATCCAGCCGCCGTGGAGAACGGCATTTTCCATTTGGTCGGGCCTTCTTCCTCTGGCAAAACGTCACTACTCGAATTGGCGGCATCGGTTTACAGCGATAGATCTTGCGTTCGAAGCTGGATTTCCACGGCGAATGGCTTGGCGGCGGTGGCCGCCGAGCAGCATGACATGTTACTCGCACTGGATGAAATTGGCCTAGCACGGCCAGAGGACGTCGATATTGCTGTTTACCATATAGTCGCGGGTACCAGTAAACTGCGGGCAACGGAAAGCGGAGCACTCGCCAGACCTTCTCACTGGCGGACATTGGCGTTGAGCAGTGGTGAAGTGTGGCTGTCAGAAGTTTTTGAATCGCTTGGGAAGCGGCCTAAGGCCGGTCAACAGATCCGTTTGGTTGAAATACCTGTTTTTGGTCGATTTGGCACTTTTGATGCGTTGCATCGCTTTCAACGTCCGCAACTGTTTGTTGATCATTTGAAGCTGCAGACCAGCCGGTATCACGGGAGCCTGTTCCCCGAATGGATGAACCTGCTGACATCGACGGATGAGCTTGCCCACTACGCCAAGTCTGAGATCCAGCGGTTGGTTGATCAGTGGCGAACCAGCAATATGTCATCGCAGGTAATTCGCGTGCTGCAGCGTTTTGCACTGGTTGCAACGGCGCTGTCTCTTGCGTCTAGAAATTACCTGGTGCCCTGGGATGAGGAGGAGTCCATCGACTCGGTTAAGCAAGTATGGCTTCAGTGGTTAGCAGCTCGTGGTCACGTGATGAACGCAGAGGAGCACCAAGTGCTGGCTCGCTTAAAAGTCTTGCTGCCGAAATGGGAGAAGGCACTATCGCCCATTGGCCAACAGAACACTGCTTCGTTGCTGGGGTATATCAGAGACGTCAATGGTGAGCGGCAATGGCTAATTGATAAGAGCCAATTCTTGCGGCAGTTGGACATGCCAGGCCAGTACATGCGCGAGATAATGCCTTTACTCCAGCGGGGATGGCTCACTACCAACGAGCCTGAGCGGGCAACGTTAAAACTCATGGTTCAGGGCAAATCCCGCCGTTTTTTTGCGCTGTGGCCAGAGCGTATTTATGCCGGAATGCAGGAGCTGGAAATCGATGATTAATGTCCCAGTTTCCCACTTTTCCCAGTCAATCTTTGGAAGAAAACGTCATGAATGAACAAACCTTCGTATTGCCCACTGAAGATGTCCGTGCTCAAGTACTCAGCCAGTCTGGCCAGTGTGAACGACTGGTCAGAGAGCATGATCGCAGGACGATTACCGGCGTCAGTCGCACACAGTGGTGGACCATGGAGCGGCAAGGGCTGGTGCCCAAGCGGGTCAAGCTGAGCGCTCACTGTGTGGCGTGGCGACTTTCGGATCTGTTGTGGTGGATTGAACAGAGAAAAGCCGCTTGAGTAAAGTTAGAGCCCTGTCCCGTTTAGGGCGGGGCTTTTATATCGTCAATATTTGTTGAAGCCGATGGTAAGCTTCTGAATGTTTTTCTGGGTTCATTTTGGCCAGGTTTTGCATTTTCCAACGAACAGCAGGTAACTGGTCGATTCCTGAAAGCTCCAAAAGAGCCCAGTCGGGAGTGCGATTTTTGAAAGACAGTAAAAATGATCGCTCTTTAGGCGTCAAAGAGGAGTTTATGATCCTCACCAGCTGCTCGCGAGTTGCTTCGAGTTCCACTTGGGGAATGTCTTGATCGGCCATATTCCGAAATTCCCCTTCGTAAACACCTGAAATATCCTTGAAGTTTGGTCTAAGTAGCTCGGCAATAGGGCGTGGGTGACTAATAATATAAACCAATAAAGCTTTACGAAGTTCATCGGTGAGCCCCTCGTTATCAAGTAGTTGCTTGACGTCGAAAAGATCCCTCGGGTGTTGACGATCCAGTGCTGCACAGATTTTCCCCGCGTATAAATCGGCAAAACTCACTACGGGCATCTCTGCAAAACCGAACTCATCTTCAACGGCTTCACTTACTGGCATGACTTTGGGGTCGTAAACCGTACCGCGTAGTACAGGGGAGAGTTCAATTTTGATTTGAACGTTATCTCGCTCCACCAATAAACGCAGAGCATCTGATTTATCCAGGAAGGAGCGGACAACACGAGTATTGTCGATGTTAGCCGTTATCGTGGAGGCCAGGGTATCTAGGTTGCTCTTGATGGTCTGCAGGGCTTCATTCCGTTCCATCATGGGCAGAAAAACTAAGTCGATATCAACCGAAAGTCGAGGAAAGTCACGAACGAACAAATTGATAGCGGTTCCACCTTTGAGAGCGAAACAGTCGTGCTGCGCAACAAAAGGAATAATCCTGAGTAGTAGCTGCACTTGTCGGTAGTAGTGGCTTTGTCTATTCATGTTTTCACATATCCTTAGGCACGGTTATTTGCCAGGTTGGCTCTAGTTTGCCGCCTTTAGCGATCAGTCGTTTACCAGTGCCCAGGGCATACTGTTCTGGTGTGAGGTGCTTAAGCCAAGCGTGTTGATGTCTTCCTGCCAGCCAGAGAAAGAGGCGCTTTGCTTTGATACTGCTACAGGCTTTCAGCAAGGCATTCAGCTTACGAGGCGATAGGTTGTGTAATCCTTGCATAAGTTGGTCAGCATGTTCAAAGCTGATGGTATTGGGCACTATAGCTAAAAGCTCCAAAATGGCTTTCTCTGGACAGGAATAATGTAATGAAGGAAGAGATGTTTGCCAGCTATCTTGCCTCAGGTACTGGTTGTCTTGCATTAGCGTCTCTGGCCATAGGCGACGAGTGCCATGCCACTCAAATTGTGCTGGCGCATCGATTCTAGCCAGCCATCTAGGCAGCATCTCAGCAGAATAGAGGTGAACCTTGGGTTTGTTTCCTTTGGACAGGTAATGGCCAAGTCCTTCCAGCTCTAACGCTGTCAGACCTCCAACATGGACAGGGACATCGGCCATGCGTTGCAACGAAGCAACGATTCCTTTCCAGGATAGCTTCGCTTCTTGCCTAGTGTAAACACCGGCTGCGACAGGGATCAGCGTTTGGCTCCGGACTGCATTGTCCAGAAAATGCAGGTTGAGTCCTTGCGTCTCCAGCCATGATTTGGTGGCGATCATATTCAACGGCAGCAGTTTCTGTAGTTGCTGTCTGGCTTCAGTGTTCAGCATGACTGATCCCATTTTGGTTTATAAAAAAGAAAATACACGTTGATTATTGACGTGATTTTCAGAATTTTCAAACTAATTTGGATTTTTGGTTTGTAAGTATGTAATTTCACGTCAATTATTGCCGTGAAAATTGTGATTTAAAAACCATGTCAAAATTGACAATCTTACTTGTCTCATCGCCATTAACAATTGGAGCCAGCCACTCACCAAGCATGTTGTGAGCCACTTTGCGCTCCTCAAAATAAGCATCTTTGTTATAGATACCATCAGTTCGGTTACCTGGAATTTGGTTAAGGCATCGTTGAGCTATATTGTCAGGAATATTCATCTTACCCATTCGGGTTCTGGCGGTGCCTCTTAGGTCATGCACCCGGCGCTTTTCAAACGAGAAAAAGTTCTGTTCGAACAACTTCTTCAGTGCATGGTTTAAGGTATTCTCGCAGACATGTGGGGTACGTGCCTTTTTGCTTATTCGTCTGGCTGGGAATACCCATTCGCTACCACAACTGCGGATCTTCAGCTCTTCTAACCACAACAGTGCTGCATCACTGAGAGGAATGTCGATTGCGCGACGTTTCTTGGTGCGGTTTTTCGGCAGATGCCACACTCGGTTTGGCAAATCAAACTCATGCCATGGGGCGGCCAATAACTCCATTTTCCGAGTACAAGTCGCAATCAACAAAGCACAAGCCAAATAGTTCTCTCGGCTGAATTGCGCAGGGATCACTCTGAGCTTGGTAAAGAACTCAACGACTTCGGTTTCGGTCATAGGGTCGTTTGCAGCTTGTTCCTCCCCACCTGCATCTTTGGGTCGAAAAGGGCTTGCAGGGTTGAACTGAGTAACATCGAGCTTGATGCCATGATCAAAAATGCGCTTAAGCATACGCATTACATCGTTAGATATAGTTGGTCTTGGTGGTTTATCACCATAACCATTAACGATATCCCGTAGGATTTCACTGATGTCGAGTGGTCTTATTTTATCCAGCTCGACTTTACCGATACGCCAAGCCACCTCTCGTTCGTAAAGGCTCTTTTCCTTTTCGTGGGTAGCAATTTGTCGCTGGCGGAGCTGATGATAGTCAGCATACAAATCATTCAGTGTTTTAAAGGGATTCTGATTAACTTTCTTGCGTTCTTGGACGGGATCAACTCCTTCACGCTTGATCGCTAACCTTAGCTTGGCGGCCTCATCACGAACATCGGCCAGTGACCAGTCATCAACTTTACCGATAGTGTACTCGCGCCGAAGCCTAGTTGCTGGTGTGGTGTAGCGCAGCATCCAGTAGGCATCCCCGCGTTTGGGAGTCATCAAATACAGTCCATCGCCATCGGAGTGTCGGACGGATGATTTTTCCTTGATCAGTTTTTTAACGGTTTTGTCATGCAAATTGCCCATTTCTCGACCTCAAAAAATTGGGGAGTACAGTCTCGCTTAACTAACTATAGCGAGAAAATACTCCCCAATCTACTACCCATAACTACCCAAACCTAGTAGGTTTTTAATGGATGTTATGAGTGTCATTTTTTCATAATTTGATGATTTACAATGGTTTTATGCCAGTATTTGACCGCTGGTGAAGGTTACTCTATGTTTTGAATCTGCTCGCGCATCTGCTCAATCAACACTTTCAGCTCGATGGCGGAGTTTGTCACTTCGGCATTGATAGACTTCGACGCAAGAGTGTTCGACTCGCGGTTGAACTCCTGCATCATAAAATCCAGACGACGACCAACCGCTTCTTTTTTCTTCAGAATGTTGTAGGTCTCTTTGACATGCGCTTCGAGGCGATCCAGTTCTTCGGCAACGTCAATTCGTTGTGCCAGCAGAACCAGTTCCTGCTCCAGACGGTTGTTTTCCAGTTGCACCTGAGCATCTTCCAGCTTCGCGACCAGACGCTCACGCTGCCATTGCAGGATTTCCGGCATATGGGAGCGGACTTTGACCACTTCGGCGGTGACGCCTTCCAGACGCTGCTCGATCAATGCTTTCAGTGCCTGACCTTCGGTTTCGCGCGCGACAATAAAGTCGTCCAGCGTACCATCCAGCGCCGCGAGAATTTCAGCGGCAATGGCGTCAAGATCCTGCTCCTGGGCTGCCATCACGCCCGGCCAGCGTAGAATATCAACCGGGTTGATTTCCCCTTCGTCACTCTGCATTTTTACCCAGTTCGCGGCAGTTACCAGCTGTTTAGCCAGTTTTTCGTTGAGGATCAGCTCACCTTGCGCGCTAACATCTGGCTCATAGCGCAGGGTACATTCCACTTTACCGCGCGTCAGGCGAGAACGAATACGCTCGCGAACGACAGGTTCAAGGCTACGGAACTGCTCCGGCAGACGAAAGTAAGTTTCCAGATAACGCTGGTTTACCGAGCGCATTTCCCAGGTTGCGCTCCCCCATTCACCCTTGATTTCACGCCGGGCGTAGGCGGTCATACTGCGGATCATAGACGTTCCTGTTTATAAAAGGAGAGGTGGAAGGATTATAGCCATCGATGCCTTGTCAGGATAGGAATAACCGCCGGAAGTCCGTATAATGCGCAGCCACATTTGTTTCAAGCCGGAGATTTCAATATGCGTCCAGCAGGCCGTAGCAATAATCAGGTGCGTCCCGTTACCCTGACTCGTAACTATACAAAACATGCAGAAGGCTCGGTGCTGGTCGAATTTGGCGATACCAAAGTGTTGTGTACCGCCTCTATTGAAGAAGGCGTGCCGCGCTTCCTGAAAGGTCAGGGCCAGGGCTGGATCACCGCAGAGTACGGCATGCTGCCACGTTCTACCCACACCCGTAACGCTCGTGAAGCGGCGAAAGGTAAGCAGGGTGGACGCACAATGGAAATCCAGCGTCTGATCGCCCGTGCTCTTCGCGCGGCAGTAGATTTGAAAGCGCTGGGTGAGTTCACCATTACGCTGGACTGCGACGTGCTTCAGGCTGATGGTGGCACGCGTACCGCGTCGATTACGGGTGCCTGCGTGGCGCTGGTAGATGCGCTACAGAAGCTGGTGGAAAACGGCAAGCTGAAAACCAATCCGATGAAAGGGATGGTAGCCGCAGTTTCTGTCGGAATTGTGAACGGCGAAGCGGTTTGCGATCTGGAATACGTTGAAGACTCTGCCGCAGAGACCGACATGAACGTAGTGATGACCGAAGACGGGCGCATCATTGAAGTGCAGGGGACGGCAGAAGGCGAGCCGTTCACCCATGAAGAGCTACTCACCTTGTTGGCTCTGGCCCGAGGGGGAATCGAATCCATTGTAGCGACGCAGAAGGCGGCGCTGGCAAACTGATTTTTAAGGCGACTGATGAGTCGCCTTTTTTTTGTCTGTAGAAAAGTAAGATGAGGAGCGAAGGCATGAAACCATATCAGCGCCAGTTTATTGAATTTGCGCTTAGCAAGCAGGTGTTAAAGTTTGGCGAGTTTACGCTGAAATCCGGGCGCAAAAGCCCCTATTTCTTCAACGCCGGGCTGTTTAATACCGGGCGCGATCTGGCACTGTTAGGCCGTTTTTACGCTGAAGCGTTGGTGGATTCCGGCATTGAGTTCGATCTGCTGTTTGGCCCTGCTTACAAAGGGATCCCGATTGCCACCACAACCGCTGTGGCACTGGCGGAGCATCACGACCTGGACCTGCCGTACTGCTTTAACCGCAAAGAAGCAAAAGACCACGGTGAAGGCGGCAATCTGGTTGGTAGCGCGTTACAAGGACGCGTAATGCTGGTAGATGATGTGATCACCGCCGGAACGGCGATTCGCGAGTCGATGGAGATTATTCAGGCCAATGGCGCGACGCTTGCTGGCGTGTTGATTTCGCTCGATCGTCAGGAACGCGGGCGCGGCGAGATTTCGGCGATTCAGGAAGTTGAGCGTGATTACAACTGCAAAGTGATCTCTATCATCACCCTGAAAGACCTGATTGCTTACCTGGAAGAGAAGCCGGAAATGGCGGAACATCTGGCGGCGGTTAAGGCCTATCGCGAAGAGTTTGGCGTTTAAAGAAACTCGCCGGATGAAAAGTCATCCGGCGTCATATTACTGCAACTGTGCCGCAATTAGCGGCCAGCGGGCGTCAAAATCATCCGTCGGGCGGTATTTAAATTCGCTGCGGACAAAACGTGACAGCATACCTTCACAGAAGGCCAGGATCTGGCTTGCCAGCAGGGTTTCATCGGTGGTGTAACCTTCACCCTCACGCATTCTCTTTTCACGCAATACCTGGCGCAGCTGCGCTTCAATACGCTCGAACAGCTGGTTGATGCGCCCTTGCAGGCGATCCTGTTCAAACATTAGCGCATGACCAGTGAGGATGCGGGTCAGGCCAGGATTACGCTCACCAAAACCGAGAAGCAGCAACACAATCAGACGCAGGCGCGCTGTGGTGTCTTTCTCATCTTTCAGAATCAGGTTGATGCGAGTAATCAGGCTATCTTCGATAAACTCAATCAGGCTATCGAACATGCGGGTCTTACTGGGGAAGTGGCGATACAGTGCCGCTTCGGAAACGCCGACAGAGGCGGCCAGTTTTGCCGTCGTGATACGTTGGCTTCCATCGCTGGATTCCAGCATCAGCGCCAGAGACTGAAGTATTTCCTCGCGACGGTTCCTTTTCGCAGTTTGTTTTTCTGCCATGTTACAAAATACCCCTGAAAATAAGCACTTGCCAGGCGGCACCCACGCTATGACCGCAAACGAAATGTTTGCGGCTATGTTATGACGTTATTCGGATGCGTATGTGTTACTGACGACCAGAGTGACCAAAGCCGCCTTCACCGCGGTCGGTGGCGTCGAAATCTTCCACCAGATTAAATTCAGCCTGTACTACCGGAACAAAAATCATCTGGGCGATGCGTTCGCCAGGTTGAATGGTGAAGCTGTCCTGACCACGGTTCCACACGGAAATCATCAACTGGCCCTGATAGTCAGAATCGATCAATCCTACCAGGTTACCAAGCACGATACCGTGCTTATGTCCCAATCCGGAGCGCGGCAGCATCATTGCCGCCAGTGAAGGATCGGCAATATGAATCGCCAGCCCGGTCGGAACCAGCGTAGTGTCACCCGGAGCCAGTTCTACGGCGTCGTTGAGACAGGCACGCAGGTCAAGTCCGGCAGAGCCAGAGGTGGCATAAGTCGGGAGCGGAAATTCCTTCCCAACGCGCGGGTCCAGAATCTTAACGTCGATTTTTTTCATCATAACGGGTCACGATCTCGTCGAGTAATAATTGGCCAAGGAGCTCTTTGCGCTCAAGCGGTAAGACTTTATCTCCGTCCTGCCAGAAAAGGTGTAATGCGTTGTTGTCGCTGTTAAATCCTTGAGTTGGCTGGGAAACATCGTTCGCGCAGATCAGATCAAGGTTTTTACGGATACGTTTTTGCCGGGCGTATTCTTCCACATTATTTGTTTCGGCGGCAAATCCAACGACGTAGGGTCGATGGTCTTTTAGTGCGGCAACGCCTGCGACGATATCGGGGTTTTTAACCATTTTTATTGTTAATTCATCACCCTGCGTGGCCTGCTTTTTGATTTTCTCTGGGGCCACGGTAGCTGCGCGATAATCCGCCACGGCGGCGCAGCCGATAAAAATATTTTGCTGCTGTACAGAAGCATTCACGGCGGCTTCCATTTCCAGCGCGGTCATCACATCAACACGTTTAACAAACGGTGGCGTCGGTAGTGAAACCGGACCTGATACCAGCGTGACGTTCGCGCCACGACGGGCAGCGGCGGCGGCGATAGCAAAACCCATCTTGCCGGAGCTGTGATTAGAGATATAACGCACCGGATCGAGCGGTTCACGCGTCGGGCCGGCGGTAATCATAATGTTCAGATGTTTCAGGTCGTTGACGGGCGAAAAATGCGCTACCGCCATATCCACAATGGTTAACGGATCGAGCATTCGCCCAGGACCGATATCACCACAAGCCTGACTGCCACTGTCTGGCCCCCAGATGAGCAAACCACGGGAAGCAAGCACCTCTAAATTATGCTGCGTGGCAGCGGCACGGTACATCTGCTGGTTCATGGCGGGGAGCACGGCTACAGGCGCAGGTGTAGCCAGACAAATCGTCGATACCAGGTCATTCGCCATTCCGGCAGCAACACGGGCAATCAAATCTGCCGTGGCAGGGGCGAGAATCACTAAATCAGCCCATTTACCCAGCTCAATATGGCCCATAGCGGCTTCGGCTGCCGGGTCCAGCAGACTGTCGGAAACGGGATAACCAGAAACCGCCTGCAAGCTAAGTGGGGTGATAAAGGCTTTTGCCGCTTCGGTCATGGCTACGCGGACGTCGGCCCCGCGATCGCGCAAACGACGCACCAGTTCAGGGGTTTTATAGGCAGCAATACCGCCGCTAACGCCGAGAACGATTTTTTTACCGGCCAGGCTCATGATGATTTTTCCTGTAGGGTGACACCAGAAGTTGGCGATTTTATCACAATACTTTTGTTGTCGTGCCTTCACCTGAGATTCACTTTGCGAGGCGCTTTCCAGGATTGAAAACTGGCCGTCGATTTAACGAAACGGCTATGACAGGATGCGAGCACCACAAAGGAGGTGAAGGTGAAAAACAATTCACAGCTGTTGATGCCGCGCGAAAAAATGCTGAAGTTTGGTATTAGCGCCTTAACGGATGTCGAGCTGCTGGCGCTATTTCTGCGTACCGGAACGCGCGGTAAAGATGTATTAACCCTGGCAAAAGAGATGCTGGAGAATTTCGGCTCTCTTTATGGCTTGTTAACCTCTGAATATGAACAATTTAGTGGCGTTCATGGAATTGGCGTGGCGAAATTTGCCCAGTTAAAGGGGATTGCTGAACTGGCGCGGCGTTACTACAACGTGCGGATGCGTGAAGAAAGCCCTTTACTCAGCCCGGAGATGACGAGGGAATTTTTACAAAGCCAGCTCACGGGTGAGGAGCGGGAGATCTTTATGGTGATCTTTCTCGACTCCCAACACCGGGTTATAACGCATAGGCGTCTTTTTTCCGGCACGCTAAACCATGTTGAAGTCCATCCTCGGGAAATTATCCGCGAAGCGATAAAAATAAACGCCTCGGCGCTGATCCTTGCACATAATCACCCTTCGGGTTGTGCTGAACCCAGTAAAGCGGATAAACTCATTACTGAACGGATAATAAAGAGTTGTCAGTTCATGGATTTACGCGTGCTCGACCATATCGTGATTGGGCGTGGAGAGTATGTTTCTTTTGCCGAACGCGGCTGGATTTAACCCGCTATGCGCGATCCTTCGGGATCTTTGTCTGTTCGGGACTTGAGCACATCGCTGAGTCAGCGTATACTACGCCACCTTTGAGAATCTCGGGTTTGGCATTTGGGCCTGGCAATCGAGAGTTCACATAGAACTGCGATGACCGGGCTGTAAAGCCTGACGAGGCGCCAATACCCCATACGAAGCTCGAGCTAATTTGATTTTTGGAGAATAGACATGTCCCGAGTCTGCCAAGTTACTGGCAAGCGTCCGGTGACCGGTAACAACCGTTCCCACGCACTGAACGCGACTAAACGCCGTTTCCTGCCGAACCTGCACTCTCACCGTTTCTGGGTTGAGAGCGAGAAGCGTTTTGTCACCCTGCGCGTATCTGCTAAAGGTATGCGTGTAATCGATAAAAAAGGCATCGATACAGTTCTGGCTGAACTGCGTGCCCGTGGCGAAAAGTACTAAGTACTTAGAGGAAATAAATCATGGCTAAAGGTATTCGTGAGAAAATCAAGCTGGTTTCTTCTGCTGGTACTGGTCACTTCTATACCACTACGAAGAACAAACGTACTAAGCCGGAAAAACTGGAACTGAAAAAATTCGATCCAGTTGTTCGCCAGCACGTGATCTACAAAGAAGCGAAAATCAAATAATTCTCGCTTTGATGTAACAAAAAACCTCGCTCCGGCGGGGTTTTTTGTTATCTGCTTGCCCCCATATTGACTGCATCTGTTCATTCCTGGAGATGCTATGCCTGAATTACCCGAAGTTGAAACCAGCCGCCGCGGCATAGAACCGCATCTCGTTGGTGCAACCATTCTTCATGCAGTGGTGCGCAACGGACGCTTGCGCTGGCCGGTTTCAGAAGAGATCTACCGTTTAAGCGACCAACCAGTGCTTAGCGTGCAGCGGCGGGCTAAATATCTGCTGCTGGAGCTGCCTGAGGGCTGGATTATCATTCATTTAGGGATGTCTGGCAGCCTGCGCATCCTTCCAGAAGAACTTCCCCCTGAAAAGCATGACCATGTGGATTTGGTGATGAGCAACGGCAAAGTGCTGCGCTACACCGATCCGCGCCGCTTTGGTGCCTGGCTGTGGACCAAAGAGCTGGAAGGGCATAATGTGCTGACCCATCTTGGACCGGAGCCGCTTAGCGACGATTTCAATGGTGAGTATCTGCATCAGAAGTGCGCGAAGAAAAAAACGGCGATTAAACCGTGGCTGATGGATAACAAGCTGGTGGTAGGGGTAGGGAATATCTATGCCAGCGAATCACTGTTTGCGGCGGGGATCCATCCGGATCGGCTGGCGTCATCACTGTCGCTGGCAGAGTGTGAATTGTTAGCTCGGGTGATTAAAGCGGTGTTGCTGCGTTCGATTGAGCAGGGTGGTACAACGCTGAAAGATTTTCTGCAAAGTGATGGTAAACCGGGCTATTTCGCTCAGGAATTGCAGGTTTACGGGCGAAAAGGTGAGCCGTGTCGGGTGTGCGGTACGCCGATTGTGGCGACTAAACATGCGCAGCGGGCAACGTTTTATTGTCGGCAGTGCCAGAAGTAATTCATGCGCGCCGGATGGCATACCATCCGGCATAAACGCTACGCTAACTTCGCCATCAGCGCCTGATGGACATTCTCCGGCAGGAAATGGGTGACATCGCCCTGATGGCGCGCCACCTCTTTCACCAACGATGAAGAGATAAACGACCACTCTTTCGACGGCATCAGAAACACACTTTCCAGTTCCGGCATTAAGTGGCGATTCATATGCGCCAGCTGCATTTCATATTCAAAATCTGCCACCGCACGCAGGCCACGAATCAGCACCGTAGCGTGTTGATTACGGGCGAAGTTCGCCATCAAATCACTAAACCCGACCACTTCCACGTTCCCCAGATGCGCGGTTGCCTGCTGTGCCAGTGCCACACGCTCTTCCAGGGTAAACATCGGTTTTTTACTGGGGCTGGCGGCAATCGCCAGAATAACGTGATCGAACATCTGCGTGGCGCGCGTCACGATATCGATATGACCATTGGTAATGGGATCGAAAGTACCCGGATAAATCGCCCGTTTTTGCATAACAACCTCAATGCGTTTTCGGTGGCAGGTAAGGTTCCAGCAGTTGAAGCAGACGCTGTAGCGCGCCCTGGTTTTGATACAGTACTTCAACGGCATGACGGCCATAGAAACTACGGTAATCGGCGTCGGTGAGTAAAGAGGAAACCTCTTTTGCAAGCGTAGTGGCATCGGTAACGGTAATCAGCCCGCTTGCCTGCTCCAGCCGCGCGCAAATGTCTTTAAAGTTAAAAGTATGCGGCCCCATCAATACCGGAATAGCGTGTGCGGCAGCTTCCAGCGGATTATGCCCACCACGTTCAACCAGTGAACCGCCAACAAAGGCGAGATCGGCAATGCCATACAGTAACATCAACTCGCCCATCGTATCGCCAACCACAACCTGCGTGCTGGTGGAGGGGACTTCCCCTGAAGAGCGTGTGATATAGCTTAGTCCAGCCTGGCGGACAAGGTTAATCGCATCCGGGAAGCGTTCCGGATGACGGGGTACCAGGATGAGCAATAAATTCGGGAATTGCTGTAACAATGCCTGATGTGCGGCGATCACCACACTCTCTTCGCCTTCGTGAGTGCTGGTGGCAATCCATACCGGGCGGTGTGGTGCCCACTGGCGGCGCAGCGTCACGGCTTTAGCAGCCAACTGCGGCGTTACAGAAATATCGAATTTCAGGCTACCGGTAACGGTCACCTGATTATTTTTTGCGCCCAGCGCCACAAAACGTGCACCATCTTCTTCATTTTGCGCAGCAATCAGCGTAATACGACGCAGCAAGCGACGGACGAATTTACCCAGTTTGGCATAACCTGCGGCCGAGCGGGCAGAGAGTCGCGCGTTAGCGATCACCAGCGGAATTTTACGTTTATGTAGCGCCGCAATCAGGTTAGGCCATAGTTCGGTTTCCATAATCAACACCAGTTTAGGGTCGACTTTATTCAGGAAACGGTTGAGTGCATCGGGCAGATCATACGGCAGATAAACGTGCTGAACATCCTTCCCGAAAGCCGATTGTACGCGCTCCGAACCGGTTGGCGTCATGGTTGTTACGGTAATCGGTAAATCAGGATAACGATGACGCAGCGCGCGCACCAACGGGATTGCCGCCAGAGTTTCACCGACGGAGACGGAGTGCAGCATAATGCCGCCTGGTTTTAGCGGATGGCGGTAAAAACCGTAACGTTCACCCCAGCGTTTTCGATAGGCCGGAGCCTTACGTCCGCGCACCCAGAGCCGTATCCAGATCAGCGGCTGAATAAGGTAGAGAAGGGCGGTGTAAAGCAATTCGAGCATAGTAAATAGCTGACTTATGGATGTGCTGGGGATTCTATGTATTTAGCTGTGGCTTTACCATTACTTTTCCCGTTTTTGACTTAAATAGCTTCAGTTTGGTCTGATCTGCCGCTACATCTTCATTTTTTTTGTATTTTTATGCGATTCATTGAAACTCGGCCCCATTTTCAAATCTACATAGGCCGTACTGACATTATCGAAATGCTATTTTTTATCTATTTGATTTTTATGATTAAAGTATATTTTGTGTATAAAAATCATTCGGGTCGGATTGCTGCGAAAGAAATGATACACTAGCACGTCAAAGTAAGTGCGTTATCAGTATTCAGGTAGCTGTTGAGCCTGGGGCGGTAGCGTGCTTTTTTCTGCTTAACTTAACCAGACAATCACACAAAAGAGTCGCTAGTGGAAAAGCCATTTCGAAAAATCCTGGTCATAAAGATGCGATATCATGGGGATATGTTATTAACTACTCCTGTCATCAGTACGCTCAAGCAGAATTATCCTGATGCAAAAATCGATATGCTGCTTTATCAGGACACCATCCCTATTTTGTCTGAAAACCCGGAAATTAATGCGCTCTATGGGATAAGCAATAAAGGTGCGGGAACTTTCGATAAAATTAAAAATGTGCTTTCGTTGATAAAAACTCTGCGTGCGAATAATTATGACCTGGTCATTAATCTTACGGATCAGTGGATGGTGGCGCTGCTGGTACGTTGTTTACCTGCACGGATGAAAATATCGCAACTTTATGGTCATCGGCAGCATGGTATTTGGAAAAAAAGCTTCACACACTTAGCGCCAATACACGGTACACATATTGTTGAGCGTAATTTATCGGTCCTTGAGCCATTAGGTATTACCGATTTCTACACCGACACAACAATGAGTTACGCCGAAGATTGCTGGAAGAAGATGCGCCGGGAATTAGATGCCCTGGGCGTAAAAGATCATTATGTTGTCATCCAACCGACAGCGCGTCAGATATTTAAGTGTTGGGATAACGATAAATTTTCTAAGGTTATCGATGCGCTGCAACAGCGAGGCTATCAGGTTGTGCTAACCTGTGGGCCCTCGGCAGATGATCTCGCTTGTGTAGATGAGATTGCACGAGGTTGCGAAACAAAACCCATTACTGGCCTTGCAGGTAAAACACGTTTTCCTGAACTGGGTGCATTAATTGATCATGCAGTGCTTTTTATTGGTGTGGATTCTGCGCCGGGACATATTGCAGCGGCAGTGAAAACGCCAGTCATTAGTCTATTTGGTGCAACGGATCACGTATTCTGGCGTCCCTGGACCGAGAATATTATTCAATTCTGGGCGGGGAATTATCAGAAAATGCCGACCCGGCATGAACTTGACCGCAACAAAAAATATCTTTCTGTTATCCCAGCGGAGGATGTGATCGCCGCTACGGAAAAGCTGTTGCCAGAAGATGCCCCTTCAGCTGACAGGAATGCACAATTATGATCGTGGCGTTTTGTTTATATAAATATTTTCCATTTGGTGGGCTTCAACGTGACTTTATGCGCATTGCATCAACAGTTGCCGCACGGGGCCACCATGTTCGGGTATATACACAGTCGTGGGAAGGCGATTGCCCGAAAGCATTTGAGCTTATTCAGGTGCCAGTTAAGTCCCATACCAACCATGGACGCAATGCAGAATATTATGCCTGGGTACAAAATCATCTCAAAGAGCATCCCGCAGATCGCGTTGTTGGGTTTAATAAGATGCCTGGCCTGGATGTTTATTTTGCCGCTGATGTTTGTTACGCCGAGAAAGTTGCGCAAGAAAAAGGTTTTTTATATCGTTTAACATCACGATATCGCCATTATGCCGCATTTGAGCGAGCGACTTTCGAGCAGGGTAAATCGACGAAACTTATGATGCTGACCGATAAGCAAATCGCCGATTTCCAGAAGCATTATCAAACTGAACCTGAACGTTTTCAAATTCTTCCTCCCGGTATTTATCCGGACAGAAAATACAGTGAGCAAATCCCAAACAGCCGTGAAATTTATCGCCAGAAAAATGGCATAAAAGAGCAACAAAACTTATTACTGCAGGTTGGATCAGATTTTGGCCGTAAAGGTGTAGATCGCTCAATTGAAGCTTTGGCATCGTTACCGGAATCATTACGTCACAATACGCTTTTATTTGTTGTTGGTCAGGATAAGCCGCGAAAATTTGAAGCGCTGGCAGAAAAACTCGGCGTGCGGAGCAATGTGCATTTCTTCTCCGGTCGCAATGATGTGTCAGAATTAATGGCAGCCGCTGATTTATTACTGCATCCCGCTTATCAGGAAGCCGCGGGTATCGTTCTTCTAGAAGCGATCACTGCTGGGTTACCTGTTTTAACAACAGCGGTATGTGGGTACGCGCATTATATTGCGGATGCCAATTGTGGAACGGTCATCGCTGAACCTTTCTCTCAGGAACAATTAAATGAAGTTTTACGTAAAGCGTTAACTCAGTCGCCATTGCGAATGGCCTGGGCGGAGAATGCTCGCCATTATGCCGATACTCAGGATTTGTATAGCTTGCCAGAAAAAGCCGCGGATATCATTACAGGTGGTTTAGATGGTTGAATTAAAAGAGCCGCTTGCCACACTTTGGCGTGGTAAAGATGCTTTTGCAGAGGTCAAAAAACTGAACGGCGAGGTCTTTCGTGAACTGGAGACTCGTCGTACATTACGCTTTGAACTGTCCGGGAAAAGCTATTTTCTTAAATGGCACAAGGGGACGACATTAAAAGAGATTATAAAAAATCTACTCTCATTGCGGATGCCCGTTTTGGGCGCAGACAGAGAGTGGCACGCTATTCATCGCCTGAGTGATGTTGGCGTTGATACAATGAAGGGCATTGGGTTTGGCGAAAAAGGGTTAAATCCATTAACTCGCGCATCATTTATTATTACCGAAGATCTCACTCCCACAATTAGCCTTGAAGATTATTGTGCCGATTGGGCAGTCAACCCGCCTGATATACGTGTTAAGCGTATGCTGATCGCACGTGTAGCAACTATGGTGCGTAAAATGCATACTGCAGGGATAAATCACCGCGACTGTTACATTTGCCACTTTTTGCTTCATTTGCCATTTACTGGCCGGGAAGATGAATTAAAAATTTCAGTTATCGATCTGCATCGGGCACAGATACGTGCAAAAGTACCGCGCCGCTGGCGCGATAAAGACCTGATTGGTTTATATTTCTCATCAATGAATATTGGCCTGACGCAAAGAGATATCTGGCGATTTATGAAGGTTTATTTTGGGATGCCTTTACGCAAAATATTGTCTCTTGAACAGAATTTATTGAACATGGCAAGCGTTAAGGCCGAGCGTATTAAAGAGCGAACACAACGCAAAGGATTATAAAAATATTTATTAGTATGTACTGGAACTAACTTTATTATGACTATTTATTTTATAAATTGGGTTGCAGATTATGAATTAAAAATGATTCAGTACCTGAAAAAAAAGTACAAGATAAAAAATATAACAACACCAAAAAAATATAACTGGATTAATAAAAAAATATCAAAAATAGGGATGGATAATGCATGGCTGGGGCGATTATTCATCAAGCATTACCTCAATGATATTAAAAAAGATGACATAATTATCATTAATGACAGTGTTGTTAATAAAGGTATCAATAAACAAATATTAAAAAATATTAACTGTCATAAAGTTTTGCTTCTAAGAAATACTGTTGGCGAAGATTTTATTCTTGATAACGCGAATTATTTCGATATTATATATGATTTTGAGCATAGATTTATAGGGAATGAAAAGATCAAGGCAATAGAACAATTTTTTCCTATAGGAATGGATGAAATTAGAAATTATAGTTTATCTGACAAAAATAACAGCCAGCCAATATGTTTTTTCCTTGGTCGTGATAAAGGGCGTCTTCAAATAATTAATGAGTTAGCCGAGAGATTAACAACACTAGGATGTAAGCTAGATTTTAATGTTGTCAAAGATAAGACATCATCTACGACTTCAAAGTATTTGATTGAAAAACAAATATCTTATGAAGAGAATATTAGAAGAACATTAAATGCTAATATAATTGTTGATATAACCAAAGAAAACCAATCTGGCTGGACTCTTCGTATACTTGAGGCACTATTTTTCAATAAAAAATTAATTACTAATAATATAAATGTATTTGGTTCAGAAATCTATAGTGAATCTCGCTTTTTTATAATAGGTCATGATGATTGGGATAAGTTAGAGTATTTTATTAACTCATCTGTTAAACCAATGGATTATGATAGTTTATATAAATTCAGTCCAGATAAAATGATGTCAACGATTGTTTCTGATTTTATAGACAAATAAAACCGTTAAAACAGTGAGTTTTACTCAATTAATGAGAGTTTCTATGAAAATAGCGTTTATCGGCGAAGCTGTTTCTGGATTTGGCGGCATGGAAACTGTCATCCGTGATGTTATTACTACCTTCAGGCAACAACATATCCAAAGTGAAATGTTTTTCTTTTGTCGTAATGACAAAATGGATAAGGGATGGCTGGAAGGTATTAAATACTCATGTTCATTTTCCAATATTCGTTTAGGTTTTTTGCGTCGGGCGAAACATATTCATGCTCTAAGTAAATGGCTTCAGGAGTACCAACCAGATATCGTTATTTGTATTGATGTGATCTCCTGCCTGTTTGCCGCAAAAGCACGTAAAAAATCAGGAATTGATATGCCAGTATTTTCATGGCCACATTTTTCTTTAGATCACAAAAAACATGCTGAATATATCACCTGTGCCGACTATCATTTAGCAATCAGCTCTGGCATTAAACAGCAAATGATTAATCGAGGTGTAGCAGAATCGACGATAAATGTTATTTTTAATCCCGTCGAAACTAAAGACTCAGTCATTCCCGCGCCCGAGGAAGGTGAAACGGCAACGTTTATTTATGTTGGGCGTATGAAATTTGAAGGCCAGAAAAGAGTTAAAGACCTGCTTGATGGCTTATCACAAGCGAAAGGTAACTGGAAACTCCATGTATTGGGTGATGGCTCCGATTTCGAAAAATGCCAGGCTTATGGTAGAGAATTAAATATTGATGATCGAATTGTCTGGTATGGTTGGCAACAATATCCCTGGGAATTGGTCCAGCAAGATATTGAAAAAGTGAGTGCGTTATTGCTCACGTCATCTTTTGAAGGTTTCCCAATGACCCTACTTGAAGCCTTGTCGTGGGGGATTCCTTGTATCAGTGCCGATTGTGTCTCCGGGCCTGCTGACATTATTCAACCTGATGTCAATGGCCATCTGTATCAACCGGGAGATATTGCTGGTTTTGTAACTCTTCTAAATAAATATATAGCAGGTGAAATTCATATCGAACATGAAAAAATTCCTGCGTCGATCGATGAATTTTACCAATCGAAGTATTACGATAGATTACATAAGGTAATTATTTCTGCTATTTCCCGGAGGAAATAATGCAGCAGGTGTTTTTCCAGGAAACTGAGTTTCTTAATTCAGTTATTGATTATGATCATAAAGTAGAAACAGAAAATCTTTGTCTGGACATCGCTTATGGAACTGACAAAAACTTTCTATTTGGTTGCGGAATTTCGATTGCTTCAATATTAAAATATAATGAAGGAAGTCGATTGTGTTTCCATATTTTTACTGATTATTTTGGTGATGATGATCGTAAGTATTTTGATGCCCTGGCGTTGCAGTATAAAACCAGAATTAAAATATATCTGATTAATGGTGATCGACTGCGCTCATTGCCTAGCACTAAGAATTGGACTCATGCAATATATTTTCGTTTTGTTATTGCAGATTACTTTATTAATAAGGCGCCTAAAGTCCTTTATCTGGATGCAGATATCATTTGTCAGGGGACTATTGAGCCACTAATTAATTTCTCATTTCCTGACGATAAAGTCGCAATGGTTGTTACAGAAGGGCAAGCTGACTGGTGGGAAAAACGCGCCCATTCGTTAGGTGTTGCGGGAATTGCTAAAGGTTACTTTAACTCCGGTTTTTTATTGATTAATACTGCCCAATGGGCGGCTCAGCAGGTTTCTGCACGAGCTATTGCAATGCTAAATGAGCCAGAAATAATCAAAAAAATAACACATCCTGATCAGGATGTGTTAAATATGTTGCTGGCGGATAAACTTATTTTCGCTGATATTAAATATAACACCCAGTTCAGCTTAAATTATCAACTCAAAGAAAGCTTTATAAACCCAGTAACCAACGATACTATTTTTATCCATTATATCGGGCCAACCAAGCCCTGGCATGATTGGGCCTGGGATTATCCTGTATCACAAGCCTTTATGGAGGCAAAAAATGCTTCGCCATGGAAGAATACGGCGTTGCTGAAACCGAACAATAGCAATCAATTAAGATATAGCGCAAAACATATGCTTAAAAAGCATAGATATCTAAAAGGATTTAGCAACTATCTTTTTTATTTTATTGAAAAGATAAAGCATTAAAACTGGGAAACTATAAAGTAATGATATAAGGGTAGCATTGTGGACTCATTTCCTGCCATAGAGATAGATAAAGTTAAAGCCTGGGATTTTCGGCTAGCTAATATAAATACTTCTGAATGTTTAAATGTTGCCTATGGTGTCGATGCTAATTATCTTGATGGTGTAGGTGTTTCCATCACATCAATTGTCCTAAATAATCGACATATTAATCTTGATTTTTATATTATTGCTGATGTTTATAATGATGGTTTTTTTCAAAAAATTGCAAAGCTTGCAGAGCAAAACCAATTAAGAATCACGTTATATAGAATTAACACTGATAAGCTCCAGTGCTTGCCTTGTACACAGGTCTGGTCAAGAGCAATGTACTTCCGTTTATTTGCATTTCAATTATTGGGTTTAACGCTTGATCGTTTGCTTTATCTTGATGCAGATGTTGTTTGTAAAGGCGATATTAGCCAACTATTACATCTGGGTTTAAATGGAGCGGTTGCTGCTGTTGTTAAAGATGTTGAGCCAATGCAAGAAAAGGCGGTATCCAGGTTGTCTGATCCTGAATTACTTGGGCAGTACTTTAATTCCGGTGTCGTTTATTTAGACTTAAAAAAATGGGCTGACGCAAAACTAACAGAAAAAGCGTTGTCTATTCTTATGAGTAAAGATAATGTTTATAAATACCCTGATCAGGATGTTATGAATGTCTTACTGAAAGGGATGACATTATTTTTGCCTCGTGAGTACAATACAATTTATACAATTAAAAGTGAATTAAAAGACAAAACACATCAAAACTATAAAAAGCTGATTACAGAAAGTACTCTTCTTATTCATTATACAGGTGCAACTAAACCGTGGCACAAATGGGCAATTTATCCATCGGTAAAATACTATAAAATAGCTTTAGAAAATTCCCCCTGGAAAGATGACTCTCCACGAGATGCGAAATCAATTATTGAATTTAAAAAAAGATATAAACATCTTTTAGTGCAACATCATTATATCTCAGGAATTATAGCAGGAGTCTGTTATCTTTGCCGAAAATATTACCGTAAATAACATTTAACTGGTTTATTATGATTCAGAAGAGCAAGATCAAAGACTTGGTTGTTTTTACCGATGAAAACAATTCAAAGTACCTCAATGTATTAAATGACTTCTTGTCTTATAATATAAATATCATCAAGGTTTTTCGTTCTATTGATGATACAAAAGTTATGCTTATTGATACCGATTACGGTAAATTGATTCTTAAGGTTTTTTCTCCGAAAGTTAAGCGTAACGAACGTTTCTTTAAGTCTCTGTTAAAAGGTGATTATTACGAACGCCTTTTTGAGCAAACCCAAAAAGTACGAAATGAAGGGTTAAATACACTCAATGACTTTTATTTATTGGCTGAACGGAAAACCTTACGTTTTGTCCATACTTATATCATGATCATCGAGTATATTGATGGCATAGAGTTGTGTGATATGCCCGATATTGATGATGCGCTAAAAAATAAAATTCAGCAATCAATTAATGCCTTACATCAACATGGCATGGTTTCTGGCGACCCCCATCGTGGTAACTTCATTATAAAAAATGGTGAGGTTCGAATTATCGATCTCTCCGGAAAGCGTGCTTCAGCGCAGCGTAAAGCGAAAGATCGTATTGACTTAGAGCGTCATTACGGTATTAAAAATGAGATTAGAGATCTAGGCTATTATCTTTTAGTATATCGTAAAAAAATGCGCAATTTTATGCGGCGTTTGAAAGGGAAACCAGCGCGCTAAAAAAAATCCCACAATTACATGTCTTCACCAGGACAGTTTTAAGCGGAGTTATTTATTTCACAGGTTTATCATGAAGAATATTAGATACATTGACAAAAAAGATGTTGAAAACCTGATTGAAAATAAAATATCTGATGATGTTATTATTTTTCTTTCGGGCCCTACATCGCAAAAAACACCTTTGTCAGTATTACGAACAAAGGATATTATTGCTGTCAATGGTTCTGCGCAATATCTGTTAAGTAATAATATCGTTCCTTTTATATATGTACTTACAGATGTCCGATTTTTACATCAGCGTCGTGATGATTTTTATAAATTTAGCCAGAGAAGTCGTTATACCATAGTAAACGTTGACGTTTATGAACACGCTTCCAAAGAAGATAAACTTTATATCCTCCAGAACTGCCTCGTATTACGGTCCTTTTACCGTCGGGAAAAAGGTGGTTTTATAAAGAAGATTAAATTTAATATTTTGAGACAGATTCACAAAGAACTGCTGATCTCTGTACCGTTGTCTAAAAAAGGTCGTCTGGTTGGATTTTGCAAGGACATTAGTCTTGGTTATTGCTCATGCCATACTATTGCCTTTGCTGCAATTCAAATCGCATATTCACTTAAGTATGCGCGGATTATTTGTTCTGGTCTTGATTTAACGGGTAGCTGTTCTCGTTTCTATGATGAGAATAAAAATCCCATGCCCTCGGAATTAAGTAGGGATTTATTCAAAATATTGCCATTTTTTCGTTTTATGCATGATAATGTAAAAGATATTAATATTTATAATTTATCAGATGATACAGCTATTTCTTACGATGTAATTCCATTTATTAAACTTCAAGACATCAGTGCAGAAGAATCAAAAGATATGACAAGAAAAAAAATGCAATATAGAACTTCAACCGATTCTTATGCTAATTAATCATCCTGAAACTAAAATAATATGGTATAAAAATGCGCTTAGGAACTTTTCACAAAAAGAAAAGATTTTATATAAACAAAATCAAGATTAATTTCCTTTCTTTTTTATTTCGTAATAAAATAAATAATCAAATTACAGATCCAGCACAAGTTAAATCATGCCTTATTATTCATGATAATAATAAACTTGGTGATCTAATTGTATTAAGTTCGATTTATCGTGAACTTTATAGTAAAGGGGTTAAAATAACTCTTCTCACAAATAGAAAGGGTGGGGAATTTCTCTCTAATAATAAAAATATATTTGAGTTCTGTATTAAAGAATCAACCGGTTTTCTTGAAATGCTTACTCTATGTAAGCATCTGCGGGATTTACAGTTCGATATTGTATTAGACCCCTTTGAAACTATGCCCTCATTTAAGCATAGCTTAATATTATCAAGTTTAAAAGATTCTTACATTCTGGGTTTTGATCATTGGTATAAGCGTTACTATTCATTTTACCATCCCCACGATGAATGTTTAAAAGAACATATGAGTACACGAGCAATAGAAATACTGAAGCATATTTATGGTGAGGGTAAATTTTCCACCAACTACGACTTGCATTTACCAGTAGATGTTGAAGATAAAATAAAAGAATTTATTGGAGATACAAGAATAGTCATTATTAATCCATTAGGTGCAAAAAAAATATGCCGTCTTACGTTTGAGCAAATAAAAGTTATATATCAAGAAGTGAAAACACACTTTGAAAATTATCGGATTATATTTACCGGGTTACCGCAAGATTTATTGACAATACCAATACTTGAAATCGAAACACTACCATTTGATGAGTTTATTTATACCGTTGCGTTGACCAAGTATAGTGATTTTGTCATTTCTGTTGATACAGCTCTTGTTCATATCGCTGCGGCTTATCATAAACCAACGCTTGCATTTTACCCTAATTCACGTACTCCGGAATATCCCTCGCATTTAATTTGGTCCCCGAATCATCATAAATCTATACAAATAGTATCCCCAACATATACGGTAAAAGATATCGATACTGAAACTTTAACTAATTCAGTAAAGAGATTAAGTTGTATAGATAAGAAGTGAGTTTTAACTCACTTCTTAAACTTGTTTATTCTTAATTAATTGTATTGTTACGATTATTAATGACGAGTAAGAGGACTATAGCGGATATAATGATAATTGGAATGCTGCGTGCCCATATGATCACATCACTGAGTCCAATCCCCACAATGCCAAGCGTTAATATCAACAAACCCAAAGCTCGTTTTTTATATGCTATATAAAATAGTGAAAAATAGAGGAAAAGTGTGGAAAAAATTCCCATCAGACCTTTCAGTGACCCTGCTTCAATTATCTCATTATGTAGATGTACGTTAGAAAACTCCAATGCCCCTCTTAGCCTATTGTGTTCTGCAACTAACAAATTCATACTTTCAGCGCGTGACTCTGCTGATCTAAATGAAAAAGGTGACTTTATGAATATATTTAAACCAATTTCGTACATTGCCAGTCTTGCACCTAGGGAAGTAACACTATTAGCATTGGTATAACTGTTTAAGTCATTTAATGCTTCATTATAGCGATTCTGTATTGGTTTATTAAATATAATAACAATGCTAGCTAATATAGCAATTAGTAGAACAATAGAGGAAGTGAATTTCTTGGGTGATTTATTATAATAAGCTATTAATGCAGCAACACAAATTATAGGGAACAGGAGTAGGGTTGCTCTGGTTTGTGTTAGCGCCAGAACATAAAGTACCGCGCAACTATTTAATAAAAATAAAAAAGGATGATTTTTCTTAGTATAAAGAATCGCAACGCCACTAACTATCCCTATTAGCATTGTTGAATATGCTGCTCCTGTTGCCGTTCCTACACCAAAAGAAATGCGGTCATTTTCATGAATGCTATTAATATACATTGCATATCCAGCAATTAGAAATGACAGAGAATACAAAGTGTATAATACACTCTCTTTTTTTGATTTTAGCTGGCTAGTTAGTGTCAAGAAAACAATAAAAGAACCAAATATAAATATTTTGGCAGTATTTAAATAACTATGGTAAGTAGCACGAAATGGCGAATTATCTACTTTAAACGCAGAATACCAAATTAAATCAAGCAAGCCTATTAAAAATATAGAAAGGGGAAGAATAAGGTTTTTTATATTATAATTTTCTTGTCTGCCACGTAAAATTAGTGACAATAAGCAAACTATAGCAGTGATATTATATATTTTTATGCTGAAAGTATTATCGACGAATGCAATTATCATTGAAAAAAAACATAATATATAAGTTATTATCTCTAAAATCATTGATGATTTCAGAGTGTAAGGTTTCAATGAATGAAGTTTAAAGGATGTTAGCATGTTTTACCTTTATAATGATGATAACTTTTCCAAAACTGCTTGACTGTTGAGGTTAATTAAATTTTCTCTTGGAGCCCTACATACCATCTGATTCTTCCCATACCCACCAATTAATCCCGGATCGGTTGGTCCATAAACCGTGATATTGGGTCTATCCAGTGCCGCCGTTAAATGGCTTAACCCCGTATCCACTGACACTACAAATTTAGCCCCGGCCAGCACGCGGGCAACGCCTTCCAGACTCATCTTCGGCAATACTTCAACATAAGCAAATCCTTCCGCCAGTCGTTTCGCCCGTTCTTCCTCATGCGGCGCGCCCCACGGAAGTTTAATCCGTATTCCTGAATCAGCCAGTAAACCAATCAATTCTCGCCAGTGTTCTTCCGGCCAGTGTTTATCATCACGGGTCGTCGCATGAAGAAATACGGCATATTCGCCAGCATCTGTAGGCAGGTTCGTCAGAAAATGCTGTGCGATAGCATAATCGCCCTGGGTTTGCGGTTTGCTATAGCCCAAACTTTTGGCAAACAGTTCGCGGGTGCGTTCTACGGCGTGCTGCTGTTTTGCAATATGATGCTTACGATTGTAAAACAGGCTGGCTAAAGGTTCGCGAGCGGTTTGCCAGTCCATGCCATGCTTTACGCCATGCGCCAGACGCGTCACCAGCGCCGCGCTTTTTACCAGCCCCTGAGCGTCGATAACTGCGTCATAGTTCTCTGCTTGTAGCGCTTCACGAAACGCTTTGCGTTCCGCTTTTATGGGGGCCGAGAACCAGGCTTTACGCCAGCGACGTATTGCCACAGGAATAACTCGCTCAACGGCAGCGTGCCAGGAAGGAATCTGTGCGAACCCTTCTTCCACCACCCAGTCAAACTTAATCCCTGGGATTGCCTGCTGGGCATCAGTGAGTGCGGGCAACGTATGGAGAACATCGCCCATCGACGATGTTTTAACGATCAAAACCCGCATCCGTCAGGCTTCCTCTTGTAACAATAGCGCGTTGAGTTCTTCCAGTACGCGCTGGGGAGTAATGTCGATTAAGCTCTGGTGATAACCCTCCGCAGCGTCACCTTTACGCACTTTGTGATAGCCGGTAATCAAACGGATCACGCGCGCTTTATGGGATAGCGGCGGTGTGAAGTCCGGGCTACTCGGACCATACAGGGCAACCAGCGGACGATTGAGCGCCGCCGCAACATGCATCAGGCCAGAATCGTTAGTGACAATGGCTTTACAGGCTGCAATCAGGATAACCGCTTGATCAAGCTGTGTTTCCCCCGCCAGGTTCCGACACCATGCCTGCTGCTCGGTATTCAAAGCGGCAAGAATCTCATTGCCCGCTTCATGATCTTTCGCCGAGCCAAACAGAACCACCTGATAACCTTCATCAATCAGCTGCTTTGCCAGCTCCGCATAGTGGTAGTGTGGCCAGCGTTTTGCCGGACCAAACTCCGCACCCGGGCAAAAACCAATCATCGGACGTTCTGATGAAAGCGAAAATTGATTACAGGTATATGATTTTTCACCTTCGCTCACCTGCAACTGCGGCCATAACAATGGCTGCGGCAGATCTTGTGCTGTGCGCATAATGCCTTTGTCATAGGCCAGCGCTATATAGCGTTCCACCATTAGCGGCCAGGCTTCTTTATCGAGCACGCGTACATCGTTGAGTAAACCGTAGCGCATCTCGCCGCGCCAGCCGGTGCGATGAGGAATACCCGCGAAGAAAGGCACTAATGCAGATTTGAAGGAGTTGGGTAAGACGTAGGCGCGGTCGTAGCGCTTTTCACGCAGGCTATGACCCAGTTTGCGGCGTTCGCCGATTTCCAGCGCTCCGTGACCGAGAGGCATAGGAATAGCTTCGTTAACTTCCGGCATCCGCGATAATAATGGACGGCACCATGCCGGTGCCATCACATCGATTATCGCCTGGGGATAGCGCGCCTGGAGCGTGCGATAGAGACTTTGCGACATCATCATGTCGCCAACCCAAGACGGGCCGATCACCAGTATTTTCATGCAGAGCTCTTATGCGTCGCGATTCAGCCAGGCCATGTATTCCGTTACACCTTCAGCAACGGTTTTGAACGGTTTGTCGTAACCCGCCGCGCGCAGATTTGTCAGATCTGCCTGAGTGAACGCCTGATAGCGGCCTTTCAGTTTATCCGGGAACGGAATGTATTCGATCTGGCCTTTCTTGTGATAAGCCAGCGTAGCATCAGCTACCGCCTGGAAGGATTCCGCACGACCAGTACCGAGATTGAAGATGCCGGAAACGCCATTTTCCAGGAACCACAGATTCACATCAGCCACGTCGCCCACATAGACGAAGTCGCGTTTGAAGTTCTCGCTACCTTCAAACAGCTTCGGTGATTCACCGTTGTTAAGCTGGGTGTTGAGATGGAAAGCGACGCTCGCCATGCTGCCTTTATGGCCTTCACGCGGTCCATAAACGTTGAAATAACGGAAGCCAACAATCTGCGAGTTCGCTTCAGGCAGGATTTGACGAACATATTCATCAAACAGGAATTTTGAGTAACCGTAGACGTTCAACGGTTTTTCGTACTCGCGGGATTCAATAAAGTCGGAGGTGCGTCCGCCGTAGGTGGCTGCGGAAGAAGCGTACAGGAACGGGATTTCACGCTCCAGGCAGTAGTGCAGCAGCTCCTTGGAGTATTGATAGTTGTTATCCATCATATACTTGCCGTCCCACTCGGTGGTGGAAGAGCACGCGCCTTCGTGGAAAATCGCTTCGACATCGCCGAACTCTTCGCCAGCCATAATCTGGATCAGGAAGTCTTCCTTATCCATATAGTCTGCGATATTCAGATCCACCAGGTTCACAAACTTGGTGCCGTCTTTCAGGTTGTCCACCACCAGAATATCGGTGATGCCTTTATCATTCAGGGCTTTAACGATGTTGCTGCCGATAAAGCCCGCGCCGCCGGTAACGATGATCATAACTGTAACCTTCGAATTATGGAGTCAGAGACAATCTCAGACACGAATGTCTGTAATCATACCATCACATCCGAATCCCTTCAGCCCTTTACATAGAGGTGCAAGGATGCTAATTGCAACAAACTAGTTTGGGTTTTAGCTAGTCCTTCATGGCGGATGTTGGTTTTGCATGTGAATAGTGCTTTAGTATCAATATTCCGATGTATGATAAATAACGGAAGCATTTGAATGGATAATATACAGTATACATTCTATTAATATTTATGATATAATTCTTTTTTTATATTAATGGTCTTATTAGTAATGAAATCATCCACCACAATTATCACTGCATATTTTGACATTGGTAGAGGGGATTGGACTGCTAATAAAGGGTTCCGTGAAAAACTAGCTCGTTCAGTTGATGTTTATTTTAGTTACTTTGAGCGTCTGGCCGCACTTGAAAATGAGATGATTATTTTCACTTCTCCCGATTTGAAACCAAGGGTTGAAGCGATTCGCAACGGAAAACCAACAACGGTTATCGTTATCGATATAAAAAAGAAATTTAGATATATCAGAAGGCGTATCGAAAAAATTCAAAAAGATGAGTCGTTTACAAATAGACTTGAGCCTCGACAATTAAAAAACCCAGAGTACTGGTCACCAGAGTATGTTTTGGTATGTAACCTTAAGGCCTATTTTGTAAATAAAGCTATCAACATGGGCTTAGTGAAAACGCCTCTTGTTGCGTGGATAGATTTTGGCTATTGCCGTAAGCCAAATGTAACTCGAGGATTGAAAATTTGGGATTTCCCATTTGATGAAAGTAAGATGCATCTTTTCACTATAAAAAAAGGGCTTACTGTCACATCTCAACAACAGGTTTTTGATTTCATGATTGGCAATCATGTATATATTATTGGGGGCGCAATTGTTGGTTCACAGCATAAATGGAAAGAATTCTATAAATTAGTTCTGGAAAGTCAAAAAATAACACTAAATAATAACATTGTGGACGATGACCAGGGCATTTTTGTCATGTGCTATTACAAACGCCCCGATCTCTTCAACCTAAACTATCTGGGGAGAGGAAAATGGTTCGATTTGTTTCGCTGCTTCAGGAGTAACACTTTAGGGGCAAAAATGCAGGCGCTGAGAATTTTCCTTTCAAGAAAATAGGTTTCCCTCCATTAGTGGGTAGCGTTTTGATACCAACTGAGATAGGAAAAATGATGCTTTGGCATCATTTTTTCTTTTTATATCAATGCAGTAAAATCAATCATCATTATGCCCAGCCAAAACTGTACAGTTTTTCTACTATCTGTAGGTGTTGAGAGACATCAAGTTACACGTTATTTATCCTGAATTTTGCAGAAGTGTTAACGCGTTATCTCGTCGCGACCTATAAGTTTGGGTAATATGTGCTGGAATTTGCCCTGTCTGGAGAATCGCAATGCGTGGAGAATTTTATCAGCAGTTAACCAACGATCTGGAAACCGCACGGGCGGAAGGGTTGTTTAAAGAAGAGCGCATTATTACGTCTGCGCAGCAAGCAGATATCACTGTGGCTGATGGAAGCCACGTCATTAACTTTTGTGCCAACAACTATCTCGGGCTGGCGAATCATCCTGATCTGATTGCGGCGGCAAAGGCGGGAATGGATTCTCACGGTTTCGGCATGGCTTCGGTGCGTTTTATTTGCGGCACTCAGGACAGCCATAAAGAGCTTGAACAAAAACTGGCGGCCTTCCTGGGGATGGAAGATGCGATTCTCTACTCTTCCTGCTTTGATGCTAACGGTGGCCTGTTTGAAACGCTTCTGGGTGCGGAAGACGCCATTATCTCCGACGCACTGAACCACGCGTCTATTATTGATGGTGTGCGTCTGTGCAAAGCTAAACGCTATCGCTATGCCAACAACGATATGCAGGAGCTGGAAGCACGTCTGAAAGAAGCGCGTGAAGCCGGTGCGCGTCATGTGCTGATCGCCACCGATGGTGTGTTCTCAATGGACGGCGTGATTGCCAACCTGAAGGGCGTTTGCGATCTGGCAGATAAATATGATGCCCTGGTGATGGTAGACGACTCCCACGCGGTCGGTTTTGTCGGTGAAAATGGTCGTGGTTCCCATGAATACTGCGATGTGATGGGCCGGGTCGATATTATCACCGGTACGCTTGGTAAAGCGCTGGGCGGGGCTTCTGGTGGTTATACCGCGGCGCGCAAAGAAGTGGTTGAGTGGCTGCGCCAGCGTTCTCGTCCGTACCTGTTCTCCAACTCGCTGGCACCGGCCATTGTTGCCGCGTCCATCAAAGTACTGGAGATGGTCGAAGCGGGCAGCGAACTGCGTGACCGTCTGTGGGCGAACGCGCGTCAGTTCCGTGAGCAAATGTCGGCGGCGGGCTTTACCCTGGCGGGAGCCGATCACGCCATTATTCCGGTCATGCTTGGTGATGCGGTAGTGGCGCAGAAATTTGCCCGTGAGCTGCAAAAAGAGGGCATTTACGTTACCGGTTTCTTCTATCCGGTCGTTCCGAAAGGTCAGGCGCGTATTCGTACCCAGATGTCTGCGGCGCATACCCCTGAGCAAATTACGCGTGCAGTAGAAGCATTTACGCGTATTGGTAAACAACTGGGCGTTATCGCCTGAGGATGTGAGATGAAAGCGTTATCCAAACTGAAAGCGGAAGAGGGCATCTGGATGACCGAC
>ERZ773164.732-NODE-732-length-36976-cov-14.958994_pt1 | contig 36976 bp, 30 predicted proteins | sample MGYA00511917_ERZ773164 | MGnify/ENA primary metagenome ERZ773164 (study PRJEB29015, sample SAMEA2737847) | human gut metagenome | biome: human gut; feature: human-associated habitat; material: faeces | place: China | collected 2012 ...
TCTTCTTTATGATTGTAACAACAATGCGTGAGGTAACATTAAAGGTGCAGTTTACGCTTCCGCAAGGTACTGAGCTCGAAAAACTGGAGAAGAAATCATTGGTGACATTCATTTATGTAGGTGAACCTACACAAGAATACCGTGCGAAAATGGGTACTGAAAGTCGTATTCAGCTCAACGACAGCTATGCTGAAGTGGGCGAGGTGCAGGACTTCATTTTCCAGGAACGCGCTAGTATGAGTGAAGGTGACGCCGCTAAGATGACTGTGTCTCTGAAAGTAGACCAAAAGACAAAGATGGGTATTGTTACTGACGTAAAAAATGCCCTCAGAAAATCTTATGCTTTGAAGATTAACTATTCTGCTACTAAACGTGGTGAGAAATAATTAGTTAATTCTATTATATAAAGAAAAGGCTTCCAAATCATTTTGGAAGCCTTTTCTTTGTTCTGTTATTCTTTCTACTTCACTCTTTTACTCCGTAGACGACCGTGTGCAGTTTATGCTTTATATCTTCGTAGTCTTTTTCCGGATCAAGGTTGCCGTGTACCATTAGATACATTGGGAGGAAGTGATCACCGGGCTTGTAAGGAGGCTGGTGGTAGTCTTTCTTCCATAAGACAAATCCTTGACGTTGGTAGAAGCCGATACGTCTCTTTGCCATTTCTTCTACCGGACGCTCCACTTCGAGTACAATGGGGAGTTTTAAGTAGTCGCATAGATATTCCAGCGTACGTTTGCCGTACCCTCCGTTGCGCAAAGCAGGATTGGTTGCAAAGTGCTCTACGTAATAGAAGTTACCGAAATCCCAATAGGTGATGAAGCCTATCGGCAAGTCGTCATCAAAAATAATGTTATTATGGAAATTGCCTGTCCGGTCGGTGAATTCACGTAACTGTTCTAATTGGCGGTACTCTTCCGGTGGAAAAGAATCTACCAGCAGTTCTTCCATAAATTTGTAATGTTGTAGGTCAGATGTACTGATTGGTTGAAGTCTGATCATGAGGTTCGGGTTTTAAAATTAGATAATATTTCTGTTTTACAATTTCATTCTTATCGTTGCATCAAGGAACATAGAATTCGATTATACGTCGGATGGCACGTTGGCAAACCGGACAAAATTCCTTGTATTCGTTTGTTTTCATGCGGCAATTATGGGCAGGGCGATAAATACCTTTGGCAGAGTAACCTCCACCTTCGTATACCCCGATAGGGAACTTCTCCCATTTGTTGGCAGGAGTAGGTATCGGAGTGCCTGCCGGAAGCAAGTCTTCCCATTTGGAAGAAAAATTCACCCGTGTTGATATATTTTGCTCCCACGGTTCGACATCCAGTGGATAAGTATCCGTCATGGTATCGTTTTCGTAAAAATATTCATCTGCCAACCCGGCAAAACTGTGGCCGAACTCATGGACTACCACCGGTTTAAACATGGGATGATGGGCGGTGGTCAGTGTGTAGGAGTTATAGATTCCTCCTCCGCCGTAGACGTCCGTGTTGGCAAGGATAATAATGTGCTCGTAGGGGATACCCGCCAAAGCGTTATGGATAGACTTTACCCGGCTGGTAGTCAGATAGCGGTCTGAATAGAAAGTGTCGAAATGTGAGTGGACAGCCGTCTGTTTCCATTGATTCTCGCGAGGAACACTTACACCGCTATCAGTGGATGGGCTGGCTACGGCAACAATATTGAATTTATCCTTCATTGAGCGGAACGGCTCATGCGAAAACAGGCTTTCGCAGGCACTTTCGGCATCTTGGTAAAACAGATCCATCTCTTTATCCGTATAGCCTTCAGCAAGTATGGCAACGTCAATGCAGTCTTTCTCGTTTCCGTTCCGGAGCAGATACCGGTGCGGAGTGACGTGGGACACGCCTCGTTGATGAATCAGTATATCATCCGGACGGACAAGGTGTTTGTAGCGTGCCATAACCTCTTTGCGGGGAGAATACAAAGTAATCTCCACTTCAGCAGGCTGTTTGGGAAATGGCAGGAGAAATGTATTTTCGAAGCCCTTAGCAGTCTCTTTTGCTTCGTCTGTGCTCAGCCATTCATGGAACAGTGAAGAGAAAGAAGTCTTATAAATAGTTTGTTGGGTAGCGAGATCCTTAACGATGATTTGTCCGTTGCCCTCCAATGGAAGTTCCGAAAGGTGGTGTTGCCGTCCTGCCCAAGACGGTAGTTGCGATAATTCATCCAGGTAAATATTTTGTCTTTCCGCATTTCCGGTAAAGATATAATCTACTCGTAAAGTTTTGTTCTGAAAGTAATCCGCAAAATCTTGCGCATGGCTTCCTGCAAAAGCGAAGAATAGTAGGATGGTACAGCAAATTTGTTTCATATAAATAGTATATTTATGTTTTTACAAAGGTACAAACTATTGGCGACTTATCCGCCTCCTATAAATAAAAGTAATAGTTTATAGTATTTGTTGCCGAAAAATCGCTAACTTTGCACAAAAGATTCATCGTTTTAAACAATTTGATTTGAAAATGGGACATCATCAAATAGATATTTTGGATGAGCAAATCCTGAAACTGATTGCAGGAAATGCGCGTATTCCTTTTCTTGAAGTAGCAAGAGCGTGTAATGTTTCCGGCGCTGCCATTCATCAACGTATTCAGAAGTTGACAAATCTTGGAATCCTGAAAGGTTCAGAATATATTATTGATCCTGAGAAAGTAGGGTATGAGACTTGCGCCTACATCGGTATATATCTGAAAGATCCCGAATCTTTTGATTCGGTGACGAAGGCTTTGGAAGCTATACCCGAAGTAGTCGAATGCCATTTCACTACCGGAAAATATGATATGTTTATCAAGATTTACGCTAAAAACAATCATCACCTGTTGAGCATTATTCATGATAAATTACAGCCGCTTGGTCTGGCCCGTACTGAAACATTAATATCTTTCCATGAAGCCATCAAGCGACAGATGCCGATAGATATAGACTTTGATGATGAAGATTAGTCAAATCATCTCATCAATTTCCTTGTGTAATCGACAAAAGCATACGAGCAGAGATGTTTCTCGTCCGCAGGGTGAGTCTCTCTGCTTTTTTCTTGCCACACGGCCGGAGAGACCTCCGGAAAGTACACATCCGCTTCGGGAGCCGTACTGTCTATTTCCGTCAGACAAAGTTCGTCGGCGAATGGTAACGCTTGTTGATAGATACTTGCTCCTCCTATGATATATACGTGTTCATCTTCTTTGCAACTCTGCAAAGCGGCGGTGAGCGAAGGAAACACTTCCGCACCGGGACATTGCATTGCCGGATTGGAAGAGATAACTACATTTCTGCGATTCGGTAATGCACCTTTCGGAAGTGACTCAAAAGTTTTCCGTCCCATAACTATGGTGTTTCCGGTAGTCAATGCCTTAAAACGTTTCAAGTCGTTGGGCAGCCAGAACAAGAGTTTATTTTGGAAACCTATTGCTCTACGGCGGTCTACGGCAGCAATTATTGATATTTTACTCATATTGTCATACAGCTACTGCACCCGCTATGTGAGGATGCGGGTCGTAATTTACTAACTCAAAGTCCTCGAATTTGAAATCGAAAATGCTTTTTACATCCGGATTGATGTTCATTTGCGGTAACGGACGAGGTTCGCGTGTAAGTTGTAGTTTCACTTGTTCCAGATGATTCAGGTATATATGAGCGTCCCCCAAAGTATGGATAAAATCTCCTGCTTTCAGTCCCGTCACTTGCGCCATCATCTGCAATAATAATGCATACGACGCGATATTGAAAGGAACACCTAGAAAAATATCGGCGCTGCGTTGATAAAGTTGCAGGCTCAATCGGCCGTTCGCCACATAAAATTGGAAAAAGGCGTGGCAAGGCGGCAAGTTCATGTTGTCTAAGTCCGCTACATTCCAGGCGCTAACAATGATACGACGTGAGTCCGGATTGTGTTTGATCGTTTCCACCGTTTCACTGATTTGGTCGATAAATCCCCCGTTGTAGTCAGGCCACGAACGCCACTGATACCCATAAATATGCCCTAAATCACCGTTTGCATCCGCCCATTCGTTCCAGATGCGCACTCCATGCTCTTGCAGATACTTCACATTGGTATCTCCTTGCAAGAACCAGAGTAATTCATATATAATTGATTTTAAATGCAATTTCTTGGTCGTCAGGCAAGGGAAACCGTCCTCAAGGTTAAAACGCATTTGATGACCGAAGACGCTGATGGTTCCGGTTCCGGTACGGTCACTTTTCTCTGTGCCTTCGGTTAATACACGATTTAATAAATCCAAATATTGTTTCATAATGAATAAATTTCAAATACTATACGTACGCTTGCGCAAAATTATATATACGTTCGCTCAAGACTATATACGCTTGCGCAAAATTACAAAAATGGAGTGAATAAATTAGCAAACCATCCTACGAACTTCTTCCAGGGCGAACGCTTTTTCCAGAATTCGGGAGTCAGCTGGGTGCAATCCCGGATGTCTTCGTGAAACATCGTGTTCAGTTCGCCCGTTATCCGTTTGTCAAAAATAAAAGCATTGGTTTCGTAGTCATACCGCAGACTGCGGCTATTCAGATTGGCAGTCCCCACTGTGCAAAACAGATCATCGACCATCATGATTTTAGAGTGATGGAACCCGCCGTTGTACATATAGACCGTTGCCCCTCTTTTCATCAGTTTGTGAAGTTTGTAGAGTGCAGCGTCTGGGGTAAATGGAATATCGGAAGCGGAGGAAACCATGATTGTCACATCCACCCCCCGATCAATGGTTCGGTAAAGCGCCTTTTTGATTGAAGAGGTCGGCACGAAGTAAGGATTTACGATGTGAACGTTTTTTTGTGCCGAATAAATACTCATCGCATACGCATGGCTCAGCATTCGGCTGTTCTTTTTCGGAGTACGGTCGACGATTGCGACAATGATGTCGGTACTATCCGTCTTGCTCTCGTGGAGTGGAAAGTAGGCAGCTCCTCCTACATTTTGTTTGGTCTCTTTGTTCCAGATTGTCAGGAAGATTTCCTGTAAGTCATTGACCGCGTCTCCCTCTATGCGCATATGCATATCACGCCAGGTCCCTATTTTAGGCAGACCGTTGATATAGTAATCTGCTATATTCATGCCTCCCGTATAAGCTATTTTCCCGTCGATGACAGCTATTTTCCGATGGTCGCGGTGGGCGGCGTGGTTGATATAAGGGAATGTGAACGGATCGAACTTAACAATTTCAATGCCCTGTTCACGTATTTTCTTGAGATGTTTCTTTTTTAGAGGTTTGTTGTTAGACCAGTTGCCAAAAGCATCGAACATAGCACGTACTTCAACTCCCTCTTTCACTTTCTGAGCCAGCAAGTCGAATAGGGCATTGGCGATGGAATCGTTGCGGAAGTTAAAGTATTCCAGATGAATATGATGTTTGGCTTCCCGGATAGCTTCGAATAAATCGATAAACTTTTCCCGTCCGCTTTTCAGTAACTTTACTTTATTGTTGTCGGAAATGGGTATGCCGGACTCTTCCAGAAAACGCAATACAAGTGAGTCACTTGTAAGTCCGATCGAGTCTCTGGGTTGTGTCTTTAGACTGTCTATGATGTCTGCCTGAGCGTGTAATAAAGACAGGAACAGGAATAAAATAAATATACGTAATTTCAAAACTTTTCTCTCTGTTTTAGTTTACAGTTCAACAAAGATACGACATCTATGTTTGGGCTTGCTTGGGAAAAAGGGTATATTTATTATTGTTTAACAGACGAGGTGCTTTTATAACTCTTATGCTGCTGATAACTTTTATGCCTTTAATAATTCTTATGCCATCGATAACTTTTATGCCATCGATGCAACTTTTCGTGTCGCCATAAATACCAGGACGACAGAGGCGATAATAATCGATTTCGGATCTAGCTCCGCAGTGCCTTGATTAATCATGCTTATGAACACTTCTCTGATTGTTCCCCAAGCAGCTTCCAAGCCGCCCATCCAAATGAAAAGCACAGCTCCCGCAACCACCACGGCAGCGTTCCAGATGCGTGCCAACCGATTACTACAATTGGGTAAGCGATGCATGACACGGCGGCTGAAGCCATTATCAGCTATTTCCTGTTTGTTAGCCGTGAAGAAATCCTTCAAAAGCTTCTCGTCATTTTCAATTTTTGTCATAACCGTTTTGTTTTAAATACGTTGCCAACTTTTCTTTTCCACGCGACAGATGGCTTTTCACCGTTCCTGTCGGTATTCCTGTAATTCCCGCAATCTTTTCGATACTTAAATCTTCCATATAAAAAAGCGTGATGCAGGTTCTTTCTATTTCTTTAAGCGTCTTAAGCGATCGGTAGATATCCATCTTTTGACCGACGTTTTCCTGTTCGGCACTGTTGACGGCATCTATTTCTCTGGCGTCAAGGTCTGCCGTTTCTTTGCGACTGCGAATATAATCATAAAATATATTGTACGCAATTCGATACAGCCACGTGGAGAAACTGGACAAATTTCTGAAAGAAGCAATATTTGTATACGCTTTGATAAACGTGTCTTGTGCCAGGTCGTCACTCAATTCGCTGTCTCCGCAAGTCAGATTCAGGAAGAACCGCCGGACCGGTGATTGGTACTTCTTCACCAACTGGTCGAAGGCCTTAGTGTTTCTGAACACCACGACCTGCGCGACTAGCGATATATCATTGAGTTGATTCATCTTTGACTGTCATTCTCTTGATTTTCATCTTTCTTTCTACCGATGATCCACTGCCCGATTCCCATGAAAGTGATTAGCAGACCGATAGTGCCGATTGAAAATTCACCGGTAATAGCCCAGAGGAAGATGAAAAGTCCGATTCCCGTAAAGATGTTTTTGATGCCTTGCGTACGCGGATCATTCGGCTTGTCCTCTTTGAGAAAATCTTCCGGAAGCGGCTGTCCGGCAGCAAGAGCCTGTTCGACAAGGCGATAGCGTGCTTTCCGGTTCTTGTAGCGGAAGAAGAAAATGATGAATAGGATAAACACCGGAAAACCGAAGACTGCAATGATTGCGATGATAGGAATCAGAACATCCTCCATCGCATTGGATAGACTGTACAGAACGCTATGATTACTTGTGTCAGTAGCAGTAACATTCTCTTTGGCGATAGAGTCGGTTGTGTCTGTGTCAACTACCAGAATCGGTTCCGCCTGACTGATGGAGTCGTGGGCAACAGGATTCTGATTTTGAGCGACAGCCAGTGTGCAAGTGGTCAATACAACCATCAAAGCAAGTAGAAAATTTTTCATATAGATCGTTTTTTAATTTGTTTCTTTGTTTGTTAGACGTAGTTAATGACTTAGAAAGTTGCAAAGAGACGAAATATTTTTGATATTTGCGGAAATTAATAAATGAAAAATGGAATTACCCGCTTCTTTTGTAGACTATACCCGCTCTTTATTAGGTGAAAAAGAATATGAAAAACTGGCCGTTGCCCTGCAGCAAGAACCACCTGTCAGTATCCGCTTTAACAATGAAAAATGGAAAATGCAGGATGAAGGGTTATCTGCTGTCCATTCTCCCTTCGGCCGAGTTCCTTGGTCGTCCGAAGGGGTTTATCTGGACGAACGCCTGACTTTTACATTCGATCCGTTGTTTCATGCCGGTTGTTTCTATGTTCAGGAGGCCTCCTCGATGTTTGTAGAGCAGGCATTACGCCAATACATCAAAGAACCGGCAATAATGTTGGATCTTTGCGCCGCTCCCGGTGGAAAGTCTACCCATGCCCGTAGCGTGCTGCCCGAAGGAAGCCTGCTGGTGGCTAATGAAGTCATACGAAACCGTTCACAGGTTTTGGCGGAAAATCTAGCGAAGTGGGGACATCCGGATGTGGTGGTTACCAATAATGATCCGGCGGATTTCTCGGCTTTACCGTCTTTTTTTGATGTCATTCTCACCGACGTTCCTTGTTCCGGTGAAGGAATGTTTCGCAAAGACCCTGTGGCAATAGAAGAATGGACTCCGGAGAATGTAGAGATTTGCTGGCAGAGGCAGCGGAGGATTATTGCAGATATTTGGCCTTGTCTGAAGCCCGGAGGCATTCTTATATATAGTACCTGTACATTTAATACAAAAGAAGATGAAGAAAACGTACGCTGGATTCAGCAAGAGTTCGGTGCGGAACTGTTGCCGTTGGAAGTTCGGGAAGAATGGAATATAACAGGAAATCTGTTGAAAGATGAATCGGCCGGGACCGTTCATTGGGAGGACATTCCCGTCTATCACTTCTTTCCTCATAAAACGAAAGGAGAGGGATTCTTTCTGGCTGTTCTTCGGAAACCGTGCATAGAAACAGATGAAAACGAAACGAAGAAGGCATGGGAAACCATCAATTCAGAGAAGTCTGCAATCTCAAAATCTACGATAGCGCGAGCTGCAAAGAAAAAAGGGAAACACGCTGGGAAAGGAGTCCCGTCTGTCGCTAAAGAGTTGATGGATGTAGCCCGGAGCTGGGTGAGGGACATCGGCGACTATTCTCTTCTGACCGATGCAGAAACCGTTTACGCCTTTCCCAATGCTCGTCTGGAAGAGTTGGAAGCACTTCGACAGAAATTGAAAGTGATCCAGTCCGGTGTGTCGGTGGGTGAAGTGAAAGGGAGAGATTTGGTTCCCGCTCATGCGCTGGCACTGTGCCCTGTGCTGTTGCGTGACGGCGCTTTTGTCGTTGAGGATATTAGCTATGAGCAGGCGATAGCTTATTTGCGCAAAGAAGCTATTGTACTTCCTGCTACGGTGGCTCGCGGGTTCGTGTTGCTTACTTATAGAGGCGTTCCGTTGGGCTTCGTGAAAAATATCGGCAACCGGGCTAACAATCTTTATCCGCAGGAATGGCGCATTCGTAGCGGCTATCTGCCGGAGGAACTTCGGATACTGTAAATTTTTCGGCACAATTAAAGCAAAAGCCTGTTTTAATTGGGAAGAAACTTAATAAGGAAAATTAAAACAGGCTCTTGTTTAGGTACGTTGTATTTATTCGCCTAAGGCAAAATCCCTACCGGCATTTCAATTTCGGAAAATGCAAAGATGACCTTGCTCGTTTCGCTTTCTTCAATGCTGTTGGAAGCGGGAGGAGTGACAGGAGAAGTGCGTGTACTGTTTAGCGGTGGTGTCCCCCAATTCAGTGCCAGATTTTTGTCGAGTCGGTGAAGGCCGTATGCATTGCATCGCAGGGTGTATGTATAGCGTTTGGTGTCGGCATTCCCTTCTTTTTCCGGCAGGACAAAAGCGAGTGAAACTTTCTCATCTGCCTCCTGTGCCAGTTCGTAAGTACCTTTAACGAGGAGTTTCAATCCGGAAGAAAAAGCCGTCTGTTCACCCCGTTCAAAGAAGTAAGCTTCACGGCTCGGAGTGTTGATCAGAAAGATAAAATCTACCCCCTGCAACGGTTGGGGCGTTGTGATACCTTCCTCGCCTAAATAATCGGCAGGAAGCAACTGCAACGCTTCGTAATTGTCCACCACTTTGATATTGAGCACACAACTCTCCGAAGTCGCATAGTCCGTCACCCGCAGGCGAGTTTTCCCGGTGAGGTAGCCGCGCACATATATATTCGTGCCGTTTGGCACTCCGCTCCAACCTTTTTCAATTCCCGCGGCGGCAATTTGTGTGTGCTCCATCTCCAGATTGTAATCACCGTTTCCGCTTTTCGGGCCAATATACCGTATACCGCCCATAGGTACTTCGTAGTAACTGTCATAAAATTCGAGTGGCTGGTTGTCCTCGTCTTTACAAGCATTCAATGAGGCTAAAAGACAAAATAATGTAGCTAAGTAGTAGAGTTTTCTTTTCATGGCAATTTAGGTTGTGTATTAGGTGCAAATATAGGGAAATAATTAAAAAACAGGATAAGATCAGTTCGATAAATCTTATCCTGTTTACTTTCATAAGTAGATAAATACCTCTTATATTTATAATTTGCTCTTGTAGATCCGCGCCATTGCCTTCTGGTATTGATTCTCCAGTTGCAGATAATTCTGGTGGCTCTGATAGAGCACGGACACCTCCACAAAGTACTCAATCATGCTGATTTGTCCTCCGGTCAAGGCTTGTTTGAGTAAGGCAAGATCTTGTTGCGACCGGAAAGTCCTCGTGTACTCCTCCATAGAAGCATGAAGCGTTTTGGCTTCCCGGTAAAGCTGTGCCAGTTCGGATTCTACCTGCAAGGCGGCATTATCCCTTTGCAGATCTATGTTCAGAGCCTGTGCTTTGGCAATCTTCACCTTGTTCCGGTTTTCAAAAAGAGGGAAAGAGAATCCCACCACTAGGCCGTTGAAAGGAGTACCCGATTCCGTGTTCCGGCGGTAGCCCAGCTCCAGTTTCGGCAACCATTGCGACTTGTTGACAGCAATTTGTTTGCGGGCGACGAGGCTCTCGTTGCCAAGCGCCATCAACGTGCGGTCTGCCGATAACACCTCCGATTTCAGTATCTGATAATCAGTCGGGAAAGGCACGGCCGGGTATTGGCTCTCCTCGAAAACAACCGGAAGATTTCCGTTCAACGTACTCAGTTCCTGCAGTTTATTGCGCAGCGCCGTTTCGTTCAGAGACACTTCCGTCTTGACATTCAGCAACTCCAGATTGATCTTGTTCGTTTCGAGCGCATTGGCATCTCCTGTCTGCAGGCGTTTGGCGTACATTTTAGCAAGTTCTTCCGCATTGCGCAGGCGTTCTTCTAAAATCTGCTTCTGCTGGCGAAGCATGATGATGTCCAGGCAAAGCTCCTTTGCCTGCAATAACTTCTCCTGCCGAAAAACATCCGCCTGGCTGTCGTAAGCTCCGATTTTCAGACGGTTCAGCTTGTAGCGCGTGGCATATAAGCTGGGGAAGTCGAAGCTCTGCGAAACCACCAGCTCACCGATTGTTTCACTTTTATCTTTCGAGCCCCAGAGGTGTGCATAGGAAAGCGTGGGATCGGGCAGATTGTTGTCCGTTCTAGCCTCCAGCTTTTGCGACTGAATCAGCTGCTTGTTAGCCTGCAATTCCTTGTTGTTCGTTTCGATATTTCTCAAAACCTGCTCAATGCTGTTCTGGGCTTGCGCACTGCCTGCGGTCAGGAGCAGAAGTGCCGCGCCGATAGTTATGATTTGTTTCATTTTCATCTTCTTTATTGGTTGTAAATTGCAATTACAGACTTGCTGAAGCTTTCTTGCGGTGCATCATCAGATAAACAATCGGGACGATGAATCCGTTCAGGAAAGTAGAAGTTAACAAGCCTCCCAGAATCACTTTTGCCATCGGACTCTGAATCTCGTTGCCCGGAAGATCACCTCCCAGAGCCAGCGGAATCAATGCCAGAGCAGAAGACAAAGCCGTCATCAGGATCGGGTTCAGACGGTCGAGCGAGCCTTGCATCACGCTGTCGTACACGTTCAACCCCTCCACTTGCTGGAGATGATTGTAATGGCTGATGAGCAGCATACCGTTACGGGTAGCAATTCCGAACAGAGAGATGAACCCGATGATAGCGGGTATACTAACTTCCCCCGTTGTAAGTACCAATGCGAAAACGCCACCGATCAACGCGAGCGGCAGATTCAGCAGGATGACTCCCGACTCCTTGACGCTGCGGAACTCATGGTAAAGCAATAGAAAAATCACAACGATGCTGATAAATGAAGTCAGCGCTAATGTTCTGCTCGCCGCCTGCTCGCTCTCAAACTGCCCGCCGTATTCGATGTGGTAGCCTTCGGGCAATTGCACGGATGCGTCGATCTGCTTCTGGATGTCGTTTACCACACTGCGCAAGTCGCGGTCGGCAACGTTGGCGGAAATCACGATTTTCCGTTTCACGTTCTCACGGTTGATAGTGTTAGGCCCCATAGCCGATGTCACTTCCGCCACATAGCTTAGGGGGACTTTGCGTCCATCGTTCGTGTCCATCATCAAGTTGCGGATTTTCTCCATCTCGTCACGGGCGTCGTTCTTCACCTTTACAATCAGGTCGAAACTCTTGCCTTGTTCGTACACCTGCGAGATCACTTTTCCCGCCAGAGCGACATTCACGTACTCGGAAAACTCCGGCAGTGTGATTCCGAACTTGGCCAGCATTTCGCGTTTGGGCTGTATTTTTAACTGCGGACGTTCGATTTGCTGTTCCACATTCAGGTCGGCAATGCCGGGAATTGCGCCGATCGCCTCTTTGATCTGATTGCCGATGGAAAACATCTTGTTCAGGTCGTCGCCGAATAGCTTGATGGCAATATTTGCTTTCGTACCGGACAACATGGCGTCAATCCGGTGGCTGATCGGCTGTCCGATTTCAATGTTTGCTCCTGTAATTGTGCCCAGCTTTTCACGTACATCCGCCACCAGTTCGCTGCGCGAGCGCTCGCCCAGTTCAAACGGAGCCTCAATTTCGGACACGTTCACACCCAATGCGTGCTCATCCAGTTCGGCACGTCCCGTTTTGCGGGCAACGGTTTGTATCTCCGGAATGGTCAGCAGCAACTCTTCCGCGCGCTGTCCCATTTTGTTGCTCTCTTCCAGCGAGATACCCGGCAGAGAACTGATATTGATTGTGAACGAACCTTCGTTGAAAGAAGGGAGGAAGCTACGTCCCAGCGTGAAGAACACACCGAGCGCCACGATGAAGAGAGCGATAGTTCCACCCAGTGTCACCCGTTTGTGCGCCAGCACCCAAGACAGTGCCTTTTCATAAATCCCTTTCATCCAACGGGCTACGAAAGACTCTTTCAGTTCCTTGTTCGTCTTGTTGCTTCCCAACAGATAAGAGCAGAGCACCGGAGTCAGTGTCAATGCTACCACCGTCGAGGCGAATAACGCCACGATGAAAGCAATACCCAGTGGGACCAGCATTCGACCTTCCATGCCACTCAGGAAAAATAAGGGAACGAAACTGACTACAATAATTAAAGTTGAGTTCAAAATCGGCATACGAACCTCCTTCGAGGCGTTGAACACCACTTCGAGCGTGCTCAATCTTTCCGCTTCCGCTTTCAGCCGGTTTTCACGCAAGCGCTTGTATACGTTCTCCACATCAACGATGGCATCGTCCACCAGCGAACCGATGGCGATTGCCATACCTCCGAGACTCATGGTGTTGATAGTCAGTCCCATATAATGCAGTGTCAGGATCGAAACGAGCAGTGAGAGAGGCAGTGTTACCAGCGAAATAAGCGTAGTGCGCACATTTGCCAGAAACAAGAACAGAACGATAACGACAAAGATACCTCCTTCAAAGAGCGATTTCTTCACGTTGCCGATAGAACTTTCGATGAAGCGGCTTTGGCGGAAAATGTCCGTAGAAACCTTTACATCCGGTGGCAGGTTCTTCTGAAGGTCTTTTAGCGAAGCCTCCAGCTTGTCCGTCAGTTTCAGTGTACTGGTGGCGGGCTGCTTGGTCACAGTCAGCAGGACGGCAGGTTTTCCCCGTTCCGAAGCCGTACCCAATTTGGGTGCTTTGGGGCCTATCGCCACGTCTGCTATATCTTCCAGAGTGACAGGAAAGTTGTTCACCGTCTTTACCACCGCCTTGCCGAGCTGTTCCGTCTGAGTGGTGGAAAGCACGCCTCGCACTATATATTCATTTCCGAATTCGTAAAGCACTCCGCCGTTGGCGTTCAGGTTCATGTCTTGCGTCACCGCCATCACCTCACCCATCGAAACGCCGTAGTGACGCATCCGCTCGGGATCAAGCTGAATCTGGTACTCTTTGATGTCTCCTCCGAGCACCGCTACTTGCGCCACTCCTCCGGTAGACAGCAGACGCGGACGGATAGTCCAGTCGGCAATCGTACGGAGGTCGAGCATGGAGGTAGAGTCGGCCGTCAGCCCGACAATGAGCATTTCGCCCAGAATAGAAGATTGCGGGCCGAGTGTCGGTTTTCCAACGTTGACCGGAAGCGATTCACTGACTACAGCGAGCTTTTCACTCACAATCTGTCGGGCAAGATAAATATCTGTTCCCCAGTCGAATTCCACCCAGACAACAGAAAAACCATTGGTGGAAGAAGAACGGACACGGCGTACGCCGGTAGCTCCGTTTACGGCAGTTTCCACAGGGAAAGTCACGAGTTGTTCAACCTCTTCGGCGGCCATACCATTGGCTTCGGTCATGATGACAACCGTAGGCGCGTTGAGGTCGGGAAACACGTCTACTTCCGTGTGCATGGCAGTGTAGCTCCCCGCAATGAGCAGAAGAATGGAAGCGCAGAGCACCAGCAACCGGTTGTGCAGGGAATAATGTATGATTTTATTAAGCATCTTTTTAAATTAAGAATTATGAATGAGGAATTAAGGATGAAGATTCATTCTTCATTTAATCAGTGTTCGTGGCTGTGTGCGGGGATGGCATTGCTTGCACTGGCCAGTCTTACTTGGTACGCTCCTTCGGTCACAACGCGGTCGCCCGCTTTCACGCCGGACAGGATCTGGACATTTTTTCCGTTGTCGGCTCCTACGGTCACTTCCTGTTTCTTGTACCCTTCCTCATCCAGTTGCAGATATACAAAGTAGATCCCTTGTTCCTCCGTCAATGCGGTGCGTGGAAGGGAAATTACGTTTTCCATTGGCGACGAGAGCAGGAAAACCTCTACGAATGAGCCGGGAATCACTTCACCTTTGTTATCGAACTCGAAGGTGACAGGCACGTAGAAAGAATTGTCTCCGGCAGTTTTCCCGAAAGACAGGAGTTTGCCGTTGAGCGCTTGCAGTTCGTATACCTTATTATTATAAGGAGTCTGGAAATTGGCGGAGCTGATTGTGCGGAGGTACGGGTAGTACTTTTCCGACACTTCGGCGCGGAGGAACAGACGGCGGTTCTGCGTCACGCTAACCAGTGGTTGTCCGATGGTCACGTAGTCCCCCTCTTTCACCAGTATACTTTTCACATAGCCTGCGATGGGAGCTGTGATATTTTGTCCGATAGCCGAATGGTTCTTCGAAAGGGCCTCGTAGCTGATGCGGGCGTTCTCGTAATTCTGCTCCGCCTGTGCAAATTCCTTGTCGGATACGATTTTGTTTTTGACAAGGGCTTTCATCCGTTCGTACTCTTTCTTCGACACTTCGTAGGCGATGCGGGCACGTTGCACCGGGTCACCGTCGGCTATATTGTTTGAAGAAATGGTGACCAACGGTGTGCCGCTGCCGACGCTCATTCCTTCCGTCACTTTTCCACGAAAAGAAACAACGCCGGCTACGGTAGCTACGGCAACCGATTCGTCCCCCTGAGCAGCAAGTACTTGTCCGCTGGTTTTAATGACCTGTTGGAAAGGAGCGGGCTCGATGATACTAGCCTTTACTCCGGCTGCTTCGGCTTTCACTTTCGGAAGGATGATCTCGTCACTATGCGCTTCGGCCGTTTCGAGGTGGCTGTCTGCTGTTTCGTGACTGTGCCCTTCACCGGATTCATCCCCGTGGGCGCTGTGGTCGTGATCTTCTGTGGCATGATTATGTCCTTCCGCCCCATGATCATGCTCGTTGTGTGTATGTGTGACGGTACTATTACAAGAGGCAAGGATAAATAAACCCAGCACTCCGAAAAAAATAAGTTTCTTCATAAATGATATTTCCTACTTAAGTTTTTTGTTTTCTTTTTGTTGTTGCAGATTCATACTGCAAAAATACGGCAAGGTTCTTGCAACTGACTTGCAAAGATTAGCTACAACGCCTTTGCAACTGACTTGCAAGAGCGTTTTTAAGCGAAAACAGAGTAGGGAGGTGCGCGAAGCGAGGTGGCACGATAGAAATCCGTACCATGCAGAGAGTCTCGGAAGACGTAATAGTTCTTTACCCGTTTCTCCTGCGGGCGTAGTAAATGTTCGATAATGACATCGGTGAACAGCGTAGCGATAAATACATAATCCGGACTGCTATAGCTGTGTATGGATGGGATGGACGACTGAAAGCGTGTCAGACACTCGCTGTTGCAACAGGTGTCGCTCCCCGGATGATGATGATGCTTGGGGCATTGTTGCTCTACGGGCAAGTCCTGCTTCATGCAAATCATTCCGTTAGGGTGGTGATGATGGGGAATAACGGCTGCTACCAACATGATAATGTTGATAAAAAACAGCAGAGTTACTATGATTCTTTTTTTCCCTTTCATCCTGCGCAAAGATACAAATTCTTTATCTTCTCCCGGAAGCCGACCCCTTCTTTTTATTATTTATTATTTCTTTTCCAGCTCTTGCAACGAATCCATCTTTTTCTTTTCGAGGAATTCATAGATACCGCAGAGGTGTTCCGTCACCTTCTGATTGCCAAACTCATAAACCTTTGATACCAGTCCGTCGAGGAAATCACGGTCGTGCGAAACGACAATCAGCGTGCCGTCAAAATCGAGCAACGCCTGTTTCAGGATGTCCTTTGTTTTCATGTCGAGGTGATTCGTCGGCTCGTCCAGAATGAGAAGGTTGACCGGCTCCAGCAATAGCTTGATCATTGCCAGGCGGGTACGTTCTCCACCCGAAAGCACTTTCACTTTCTTCATCGACTCCTCCGGACCGCCAAACATGAAAGCACCCAGCAAGTCGCGGATCTTGTTTCGGATTTCCCCTTTCGCTACGTCGTCAATCGTCTGGAACACAGTCAGATTCTCGTCCATCAGTGAAGCCTGATTCTGTGCAAAATACCCGATTTGTACATTATGTCCCAGCGTTAGCGTGCCATCGTGCTCTATTTCCCGCATGATACATTTGACAAGCGTAGACTTACCCTCGCCGTTCTTGCCGACGAACGCCACCTTGTCTCCGCGCTCAATCGTCAGATTAGCGCCCTTGAACACCACCTTCTCTCCATACGTTTTCCCAACATTCTCCATGATGACCGGATAACTGCCCGAACGGGGAGAAGGCGGGAATTTCAGACGCAAAGCGGAAGTGTCCTCTTCGTCCACCTCCAGCAGTTCCAGTTTCTCCAGCATTTTCACACGGCTCTGTACCTGCAAGGTCTTCGAGTACGTCCCCTTGAAACGTTCGATGAACTCCTTCGTCTCGGCGATGAACTTCTGCTGCTCATCGTACGCCTTCTGTTGCTGTTCGCGGCGTTCCTTACGCAGTTGGAGATATTGTGAGTAGTTTACTTTGTAGTCGTAGATGCGCCCCATCGTCACTTCGATGGTGCGGGTCGTGATGTTGTCGACAAACTTGCGGTCGTGGCTGATGACAATCACCGCCTTGCCGTTATTGATCAGGAAATCTTCCAGCCATTGGATAGACTCGATGTCGAGATGGTTCGTCGGTTCGTCGAGCAGCAGCACGTCCGGTTTCTGCAACAACAACTTCGCCAACTCGATGCGCATCCGCCATCCGCCACTGAAATCACTCGTCTGACGTCCGAAGTCTTCCCGGCGGAAACCGAGTCCGAGCAACGCTTTCTCTACATCCTCCTCGTAGTTCGTGGCGTCGATTGAATAATACTTCTCGCTTAGGGAGGACACTTCCTCGATCAGAGCCATATAACTGTCGCTTTCGTAGTCCGTCCGTGTTTCCAACTCCTTGTTCAGTTTCTCGATTTGCGCTTCCATCTCGTGCAGATGCGCGAAAGCCTGTGCCGTTTCGTCGAACACTGTGCGTCCGTCCTCCGTCATCAAGTGTTGGGGCAGATAGGCCACCACGCACTCTTTCGGTGCAGAGACCTTGCCGCGTGTAGGTTGCCTCACGCCTGCCAGAATCTTGAGCAGTGTACTTTTTCCCGCTCCGTTTTTCCCCATCAGGGCGATGCGGTCTTTTTCATTAATAACGAAAGAGATATCACTAAATAAAGTTGTGCCGCCAAATTCTACGGCCAGTCCGTCTACAGAAATCATATTATTCTTTTAAATTGAGGCGCAAAGATAGCGAAATATATGAATATTTTTTATATCTTGCGGGCTGAAATAGGATATTAACTTGTTGAGACAGGATATAAGCTTGTTGAAATAGGATGTTGGCTTAAAAAGATATAGATGGAAAATAATATACTAAACAATATGGAAGGTACGCAAACATATGAATTCAGACCGCTTATACTTGTGGCTGAAGACGACGACAGTAACTTTAAACTGATTAAAGCGATCATAGGTAAAAAATGTGATATCATGTGGGCACGGAACGGAGAAGAAATGGTAAATTTATTTCAAACACACGGGGAAGATGCCAAAGCGATGTTGATGGACATTAAAATGCCGCTGATGAATGGGCTGGAAGCGACGAAAATTATTCGTGAGTCCAACACTACGATTCCCATTATCATGCAGACTGCCTACGCTTTCAGTTCGGATAAGGAAAATGCGATGAAGGCGGGAGCTACGGAAGTGCTGGTGAAGCCGATTACGCTAGGGGTTCTTCGCGGTACACTGAGTAAATATCTGCCCGATTTGCAGTGGTAAATGAATAATAAAACGCAGATTAACGCAAATTATCATAGAAAAGATTCTATAAGTCATTGATTAATATGTCAATTGAATATCAATTGAAATGAATTAGTCAAGACTTGGAGTCTGTTTAAATAATCTATGCTAACTTGCGTTAATCTGCGTTTTGATATATCCCCCCCTTTTTTGAGGGGGGGAGAAATTAGTTCTTATGGTTGAGAACCGGATGCATCATCGTCAGTAGTAATAGGTTCAACCCACGTTTCATCGTCATCCCATCCGGTGCGGCGGAAGCCTTTGATGGTGTACGTTTTGCCTTCCAGCGTATATTTCACTTCGATGCCGTCCGCTTTTCCGTTTGTCGGAGTCGTAACGCTTTCTAAAGTGACTTTTCCGGAAGTGACTGTAAATTCCCCTACGGGAGTCGTTCCGTCGGCAACCATATTGCCTGCTGTCCCGTTAAAGGTGAGTTCTTCCACATTACAACTGATTTTTCCTAGAATACCTTGTTTGAAAAGGCTTGTATTCGGCAACTTGATCCACAATTTGTCCTTATCATTATCCGCTGTATTGTACAGATACATATAAATTCCGTAGACGTTGTATGATTCGTCATCGTCCTCTATTGTGCTCATAACCAGTTCCTCATTGTTCTCGTCCAGCACTTTGACGTAATATTGTCCGCTCAGCGGGTATATGGGGGCAAACTCCTGCTCATAGTCTCCATAAGTGTCGCATGACACGAAAGTGACCATTGCGAACATCAGGACTAATAAATAATTAATAGGTTTCATGTATATATCCTTTCTTTCTATTGTTCAATATCCTTATTATTTTTTATGCCACCACAGCGGTTCGGTAATTGCCGGAACTTTCGTAGGCGCATTCGTATTATAGTCCAATGACTCTTTTGAGTAGATGAAGCGGTGAGCAAACTGACCCTTAGCTAACGAACTGTTGGGGTTATATGCCAGCGTACCCAAAACGTAATCATCCGGATCACCGTCTGTTGTGTACTCGCTGACTTCCGGAATACCGGTGCGGTTGATATCGAACCATGCATCCCAAGCCTGGCAACGGGTGCTGGCAATCCATTTCTGGGTAAGGATACATTTCAGCATACTTTCTTCGTCGGCGTCTTGGAATTCGTAAGGTTTTCCAACTGCAATAAATTCATCGATTTCATTGTCATGGTTCCATCTAGCGAAAGAGAGTTCAACGGCATCGTCATAGTGAGTTTTTGCATTACCTTTGTCTCCCAGTCGTGCATAGCATTCCGCCAACAGGTATTCGGCTTCGGCCGCTGACATATAATAAACAGGATCGGTAGCACCGATTACGGCACGCGAAGTTGTTGAAATGCTATATGTGCTGGAAGTTCTGTTCCCATAAGGAATCGCTCTATATTCGGTTCTCTCAGATGCGGCAGTCTTCTCGTAAAAGTCTCCGATGCGCGGATCGTCATATTCGGCTAGATAATTATACAACGTCGTACAAGCGCGTACATTATTTGTCGTATTCAACTGTCGGCGGTCATTCTCATAGAACGGATTGGACTTATTTACGACATCCTCGAAGCAGTGTACCGTTGCGTCGTCTTTCAAGAAATCACCGGCAGCGAGCAGGGTTTCTATCTCCGCCTTGTTCGTGTCAAAGTCTCTCATGAGCAACTTCAACTTTAAAGTTTTGGCAAATCTGATCCATTTTGCGATATCCCCATCATAGATATAATCTTCCACGTTCATGGTTTTCAGACCTTTGGCAGAGGCTTCCGCTTCCTTGTCGATTGCGTCGTTCAGCATTTTGATAATGCCGGGATAAACCACCGTTTTACTATCATCGTATTTGCAGTTCTGACCTTTCAGAGCTTCGGTGAAAGGAATATCTCCATAAGCGTCGGTGAGCACGTGATAGGTAAACGCGGTCATGATTTTTCCGACCACCCAATAGTTCCACGCACCTTCCTCTTCTGATTTCTTGATAACGAGATCGAGATCAGGCAAAACGTCCGCGTACGGAATTCTCCACAGACGGAGGTCGCTGGAAGAAGTCATCGCATAGTTGACCAGCGTGATATATTGGCTGGATGACGGATTCTGCGTGTAGTGCTGTGACCACATAGAACCGTAGAGTTGGTACAAATACCCCATTACGGCAGCCGAGCCGGTGAATGCGGACGGCAGTAACGTCGTTACCGTCACTTGTGATTCGTCCGGATAATTCGGATTCTTGTTGACGTCCAGATAGTCCTCGCAAGAGGTGAACGTGCCGGACAGGATGGCGCTTAATACACCTATATATAAATACTTGAATTTTTTCATCTTCGATCGTTTTTTTTAGAATACAACTTTAATACCTCCACCTATATTGCGCGTAGAAGGCAAGGCGGCAAATTCTCCCAGTTCGGAAGCGATATCGTTACCGAAAGTTGTGGTTTCCGGGTCTACGTAATTGTTAGCTTTCGGAGTCCACATAAAGAGGTTGCGTCCGATCAGGCTCAGGTCTAGCTGCTGGATACCCAGTTTGGAAATCCATGCTTTCGGGAATGAGTAAGACAAGACCAGTTCCCTCAGTTTCACATAACCTTTCGGGATGATGAAGTTCTCGAACTGGCTGTCCGAGTAAGAGTCGCTGTAATAACTGCTCATGTTGTCGCTGGTCACGGGACGGTTGTTTTCGGCGTAGCCTCCGTCCTTGAGGGCGATTACGGAGTTGGGCACGACGAACGGTTCGCGGTTGTTGAACAGCGAGCGGGTAGTGTTGCCGACGAAGTGCATCAGCTGTGCGGTGTAGGAGTACATATAACCGCCTTTACGCCAGTCGGCCACAGCGGAAAGGGTGAATCCTTTGTAGCTCACGCGGGTGTTGAAACCCATATTGAAGTCGGGAGCGGACGAACCGATCGTCTTCATTTCGCTGTTGCTGGTAGTCGGGATACCGTTGGCGTCGACAATCACTTTGCCGTAGTAAGGGCTGTTCTCGTCCTGTACGGTAGCGAGGGCGGGCACTTGGAAGATTCCGAGCGGTTCGCCGACTTTGGCAACGAAGTTAGCGCTGTAAGCCGTTTTCAATACGTATTCGGTCACAGGCTTGTCCCCCTCGTTCCACAACTTGTTCACCTTGCTCCAGTTCTTGCTGAAGGTGACTCCCAAGTCCCATTCCACCTCTTTGGTGCGGATCGGAGTCAGGTTGAGGGCGATTTCGATACCTTTGTTGGAAATTTCGCCAACGTTGCGCACGGCACTGGTGTAGCGTGTTTCCGGGGCGACGTCTGCCGCGATGATCTGGTTTTTGGTCAGCTTGTCGTAGTAGGCGAAGTCAATGCCGATGCGGTTGCTGAGGAAGTTGGCGGTCAAGCCCAATTCCCATTCGGAAGTCTTCTCCGGTTTCAGGTTGTTGTTGGGCTGGCGGTTGTATTCGGTCAGTCCCAGCGCCCCGTTCAGCGGAGTGTCCAGATAGCCGTAGCCGGATGAAATATGATCGGGGATGTAGTATGCCAGCGTTCTGTACACGTCGGCGTCGTTACCCGTCTGTCCCCATGCGGCGCGCACTTTCAGGAAGTCTATCACGTTGTTTTTCAGCGAGGGGAACATATCGGTCAGGATGACGGACGTGTTGATTCCTCCGTAGAAGAAACTGTTGTGGTGGATGGGCAGTGTAGACGACCAGTCGTTGCGTCCGGAAAGGTTGACAAACCAGAAATTCTTGTACCCGAATTCCACCTGTGCGAAGGCTCCGATTGTTCTGCGCAAATCGCTGTAATTGGTGCTGACGGGCTTGTCGGTCCCGTTCTGCAGATTGTACCATCCTTCCATGAACAGCCCTTCGAGAAACGACTTCAGATAAGACGATTTCCGTTGGTTGAGGTTCCATCCCGCCGTACCTCCGAGAGTGATGTCCGTGCCGATATTGTAGTTGGCGCTCAGGAAGAGGGTCGCGTCGATCTGGTCGTAATTGTCGGTACGTTCGGTATAAGTACCCTTTTCTTCGGATTTGCCTCCGATGCTGCTGTACGAATTGTCGGCGTACGTCAGTTTCGCTGTGCGCAGCTTCTGGCGGGAGTTGGTGAAGTCACCTCCGAGACGTCCTACGGCCTTCAGACCGGGAATGACCTCGTAAGACAATTCCAGCTTACCGTAGATGCGGTCGTCCTGATAGTTGTTCTTATTGTTGGCGAGTACCCAGTAAGGGTTCTGCGCGTACCACGTGTAATAGTTGTCTCCGTTGAACCGTTCGTCGTTGAAATCCTTCATGACGGAATAGTCGATGTCCACCGGGTGCTGTATCAGTTCCTGCTGCATGGTGGCTCCCGCGTTTCCTTGTCCGGCGGCGGCTTTCGTCATGTCTTTGCGGATATACGTGATGCTGGCGTCGGCGGCGAACTTGCCGAATTTCATGTTGCCGCGGAATGACAGGGTGTTACGTTCGTATTTGTCGGCATTGTTGGGCAGCACGCCGTTAGAGGAGGTGTTGCCGTAAGAAAGCATCAAGCCCATCTTTTCGTTGCCGGTGCGGACGCTGATGTTGTTGTTCATCTCGAATCCGGTGGTGTAGAAGTTGCGGAGATTGTCTTTCACGAACGAGTAGTGCTTTTTCATCGGGGTAGTCAGTTTGCTGGAGCCCCATTCGTTGAGCCGGCCGTCCAATGCAGGCCCCCACGATCCGTTCTCGCTTCTGTCCCATGTTCCCCAGCCTTGTCCGAACTTGTCCTGTTCCTGCGGCACGCGGAGCACGTTGGAAGCCATGAAAGAGCCGTCGTACGAAACGGTCAGCTTTTCTTGTTTGGCGCGTTTGGTGGTGATCATCACTACACCGTTGGCGGCACGCGAGCCGTAGAGGGCGGTGGCTGAGGCACCTTTCAGTACGGTGACGGATTCCACGTCGTCGGGGTTGATGTCGTTTGCCCCGTTACCGAAGTCGATAGCGTCGCCGGCCGCGATGACACCGTTGCCCTGGTCGTTGGAGAGGCTGGTGTTGTTGGACATCGGCACGCCGTCGATGACGTATAGCGGCTGGTTGCTGGAGAAAGAGGAGTAACCGCGCACGATTACTTTCTGTGAGCTACCGGCCGTTCCGGAGCTGGAAATGTTTACACCGGCTATTTTTCCGGAAAGTCCGGACATCACGGAACCTGACTTGGCTGCGACCAAATCGTCATTTTTCACTGTAGAAGCGGCATAACCCAGTATTTTCTCGCTTCTTTTGATACCTAAGGCGGTAACGACCACCTCGTCCAGCGCCTTCGCGTCCGAACGCAGCACGATGTTTAAAATCCCTTCCTTGATTGTCACTTCCTGGGGGATCATTCCCACATAAGAAACGCGTAAAGTTTTGGAGGAGCTTGGTACGTTGCTGATTGTAAATTTACCGTCAATATCGGTGATTGTACCAAGAGTGGTGCCATTGACTAATACTGAAGCACCTACGACAGGCTGTCCATCTTCTTCGGATGTTACCAATCCGGTCACTTTGGATGTCTGCGCTGTCGCCAGACCTATGCCTATAAATAGGAAGGTCATGAAGAACATCAATTTTCTTTTCATAAATTCTCTCTTAAATTTAACCTAAAAACACATCATTTCTCTCTAACAGGCTGCAAAGATAACACAAATTATAATAATCTAAGAAAAGTAATGTGTTTTTAACCAAATGCTGTCATATTGAAAGTGAATTTCGGTATTGATATGGGGTTTTGAAATGTTATATGGATTATTTGCTTGCTTTTAGATTATTTGATGTGTCATAAGGAAAGTATTGTAAGTATTTATTTTGATAATAAAATATCATTGATTCCACGAAATGGGTGACTTTTTATTATTTTCTCACCATTTACATGCAGACGTCGTAAAGAGTAGTGTAGATTACTGTTTGTGGAAATTGTGGAAAAATGAAGCTGGCTCGCTTAGTATTTGTAAGTGAAGAGATGAAAAATCCCCCTTACTATTACCTTAGTCCGTTGTGATATTAAGGAATGGTAAGGGGGGATTTTTTTGTGGAGAAATCAGATCAGTCGGTCTCGATCTGGAACTTACGGCTTACTTTCATTAGATTGATGGTGTAAGTCACCACGTTTTGGGCTTCCTGAACCATCGTCAGGTATACCATGCTGACGCGGATACTTCCCGACTGGCTTTGGATGCGCTGCAGTTCTTTACGTTTCAGCAGCGAGAGTTGTCCGTTAAGGTCGTTGGCGCGGCGGATTTCTTCTTCCATGTTATTGTAATCGTTGTTTTCCAGTTTTCTGCGACATTGCTGGATCAGGTAAGTGATGTCTTCGGCCGCGTCGCTGAATTCGCCTTTTTGGATAGCGTCCAATGGGTTGAAGTTGTTGTCGATGTGCTCCAGACACGGTTCGCAGAGACGGGAAATGCTGTACACCAGTTCGCTGGCGAAGTCGTTGCCCTGGTAGTAGTAAAGCCCTTTTTCGAGCACGGTGTTGTTGTCGAGACGGCACATGGCGACGGTTCCGGTACGCTTCATCTGCTTGACGAGCTGCTTCTCGAATTTGGTGGAGCCCATCGCGCGACGCAATCCCCGCAGGTTCTCGTGGAGGAAGGAGGTGACGGTGAGTTCGAAGTTCGTTTCCGCGTATTCCAACACTTTGCCGAGCTCTTCGCGGGTGTGCTTGCGCATCAGTTGCAGAGCTTCTTCGCTGTCGGTGGTCTGCATCAGTTGTTTCAGGGTCTCGTTGCCTTGCTCTTTCGCTTTGCGTTTCTTGTACATCACTTGGCTGCGTATCAGGATGAACACGGCGATGCCGATGAGGGCGATGATGGAAATGTTTCCTCCGTAGTGAAGTACGAGGGCGACGAAGAAGCAGATGGTGAAGGCGGCTCCGGCGGTGATGAACCAGCCGCCGATGACGCTCAGTACGCCTGTGATACGGTAAACGGCGGAGTCACGTCCCCAGGCACGGTCGGCCAGTGAGGTTCCCATAGCTACCATGAAGGTGACGTAGGTGGTGGAAAGGGGAAGTTTCAGGGATGTTCCCAAAGCGATGAGCAGGCCTGCCAGCACGAGGTTGACGGAGGCGCGGACAAGGTCGAACGCTGCGCCGTCGGCTATGATGGCTTCGTCTTTGCGGAAGCGGGTGTCGAGCCATTTCTTGGTGCTGTTCGGAGTGATTCGTGAGATTCCGTTGGCGAGCGCCATGCTGAAACGGACGATTGTACGGGCTATCGGGGTGCTTCCGAAGGTTTCTTCGCCTTCGTCTTGGCGGGAGAGGTCGACGGAGGTCTTGATAACGGCGTGTGCCTTTTTGGAGGTGCAGAGTGCGTAGACCATGATTGCTCCGGCTCCGATCAGGAAGTACCACGGGGTTTTGGCGGGTCCTAGCAGGGAGGTCATCAGGAAGTTGTCCGGGTTGCCCGATCCGTTGGCGGTGTAGTCTATGAAGGAGGAGAAACCGGCGAGGGGAACGCCGATGAAGTTGACGAGGTCGTTGCCGGCGAAAGCGAGGGCGAGGGCGAAGGTGCCCATCAGCACGACTACTTTGAAGACGTTGACTTTCAGCCAGTGGAGGACTTGCATCAGCAGGGTGAAGAATACGAAGAACACGGTGATGAGCGGCAGGGTGTTGTCTTGTATCCAGTGTTTGTTTTCGGGTGTCATGAAGGAGCTGTCTTTCAGCCCTTTGATGAGCATGAAGTAGATGATGGAGGTGGCGGCGATGCCTCCGAAGAGGGCTATGCTGTACTTCATCTTTTTGGTGTAGTTGAAGGTGAATATCACACGGGCAATCCACTGCACAAGCATTCCGAAGAAGAAGGCGATGGCTACGGATACGAAGATTGCCATGATGACGGAAAGGGCTTTGTCGGTGTTGATGAGGTCGCCCAGCGCGAGGGTGTCGCTGTTGTGCACTTTGATGAGCGCGAGGGCGAAGGTTCCTCCAAGTAGCTCGAAGACTAGTGAAACGGTGGTGGAGGTGGGCATGCCCATTGAGTTGAAGACGTCGAGGAGCACTACGTCGGTCAGCATGACGGCAAGCAGGATGCACATGATTTCGGCAAAGTAGAAGTGCTCGGGCTGGTAGATGCCGTGACGGGCTATGTCCATCATCCCGTTGGACAGGGAGGCGCCGATGAATATGCCGACACCGGCTATGAACAGGATGGTCTTGAACGATGCGGCTTTGGCGCCTACCGCGGAGTTCAGGAAGTTGACCGCGTCATTGCTCACGCCGACAATGAGGTCGAACACGGCAAGGACGAACAGAAAAATGATAATGCATAAGTAAATTGTCTCCATAAATGTATGTATGTAGTATGTAATTTCGGATGCAAAGGACGGAATTTGACGTTGCAGGGAAATGTCATAGATGTTACATTTGTGTTACAATCTTCTTTCTTTTGTCTTGAAACAAAAGAAAGAAGCAAAGAAAAATTCAAGGCTGACTTTTTTCTCCTACTCGCTTCCTTCACTTCGCTAAAGGGCAGAAACTCGCTACGCTCAAACAGTCTGCCCTTCTTAACGCTTCGTTACGGGCGCTCGCTTGACGGAGAAAAAAGTAGGCCGGGGGAAACCATGCGGATGGGGTGGGGAGGAGACGGGGCATGGTGCTGGTCTTTGGGGTTGCTGGGTGTTGTTGGGCATGGCTGGGGTGGTTTTTTGGGGGGGTGCTGGGTGTTATTGGAGCATGGCTGGGGTGGTTTTTTTGGGGGGACTGGGTGTTATTGGGGCATGGCTGGTTGCTCTTTGGGTTGCTGGGTGTTATTTGAACAAAGCCAGTTATATAGGGTGTATTGTGCTCGGATGGCGGGGGTTCCGGGTGTTCTTTTTTTGAATATGTTTTGTAGCTTTGCGTCTACTCGGCAGGCTTTTTGGTTGTCGGCGAGTTGGATGGTAAGCATTTCGATTAGGCTGTTGCGCAGGTCGGGGTCGAGGACGGGGGTGATGGCCTCGATGCGGCGGTAGAGGTTGCGACGCATCCAGTCGGGTGAGCCCATGAAGACTTTGGGATTGCCGCCGTTGCCGAAGTACCAGATGCGGGCGTGTTCCAGGAAGCTGTCTACGATGCGGGTGATGCGGATGTTGCGGCTGTACGGCTGGTCGGGGATGAGGCAGCAGATTCCGCGAATGATAAGGTCTATCTGCACACCATGTTCGGAGGCTTCGTAGAGGCGGTCTATCATGGTGGGGTCTTGAAGGGCGTTCATTTTTAGGATGATGCGGGCGGGTTTGCCTTGATCGGCTAGGGCAATCTCACGGTCGATGAGGCGGTTCAACTCTGGGATGAGGTTGAAACGGGCGACAAGGAGGGTGGTGAACTTCGGGGCTTCTTTGCCTTGAAGGGTGCGGAAGAGGTTGTAAAGGTCGTTCACTATTTCTTTGCGACAGGTGAATAGTCCGCAGTCGGCATAAAGTGTGGCGGTTTTCTCGTTGAAGTTGCCGGTGCTGATGTAGGCGTAGCTGGGGATTTTCTCACCGTTCAGCCCACGACGGCGGATAAGGGCTACTTTGGCGTGCACTTTCAGCCCGGGAATGCTGTATATGATTTTTATGCCGGCGGCTTGCATCATTTCGGCCGTGGCTAGGTTGTTCTCTTCGTCGAAACGAGCTTTCAACTCTACAAATACTGTGACTTTCTTGCCGTTTTGGGCTGCGGCTATCAGGGTGTTGATGACGGCGGAGTTCTCCGCCACACGGTATTGCGTCACCATGATTTCACGGGTTTCCGGATTGTGCACGGCTTCGTAAAGGAAGTGGATGAAGTGCTCGAAGGAGTGATAGGGGTAATAGAGCAGCAGGTCTTTCCGGGCGACGTAGTTGAAGATGGATTCTTTTTCGTCAAGGATGGTGAGTTTCATCGGCTTCGGCTTTTCGGGGCTGTGGAGTGACTTGCCGCCGGAATTAGGGGACGATTTATCATTGCTAGGAAGTGATTTACCTGTACTAAGAAGTGATTTGCCTGTACTAGGAAGTAGTTTGCCTGTGTTGGGAAGTGACTTGTTGGGGTTGGGGAGATGGCGCAGGTCTTCCAGGTTCAGGTGTTTGTCGCCGGGAACGAGTTCGTCGCGGTGAATGTGAAACGCGTCTACGAGAAAATCCAGAAAGTCGTGCGGCATGGCACGGTCGTAGACGAAGCGGCAGACGTCTCCTATTTTACGCTTCTTTACTTTCTTCTTGAGCTGGGCTACGAGGTCGGCACTGCTGGCGGTGTCGTCAATTAATATGTCGGCGTCACGGGAGATTTTTATACTGTAACACGACTCGACATCATAACCGGGAAAAATTAGATTGAGGTTCGCCTTGATGATGTCTTCGACAAACATCAGGTAATGATTTTTTTCATGACACGGCAACTCGATGAAACGGGGGACTTTTGCGTAGGGCTGCTTCATCACGAAGTAAAGAGGAGGACGGGAGGATTCGAGGATGGGGAATCCTTTTTCTTCTATTCCTTCTCTTGCTTCTATATCTTCTCTTTCTTCCTTTCTTTCTCTTGCTGATTTTATTGCTCTTTCTTCTATATCTTCTCTTGTTTCTCTTGCTTCTATTCTTTCTCCTTCTTCTCCTTCTTTTCTTTCTTCTTTCGGATAGAGTCGGATAGCGAGATAGAGTCGGTTATCTCGTAAGAAAGAGACGATTTTGTCTTTGGAAACGGGTACGGGTTGCAGGTAGGGGAAAATTTCTTCTTTGAAGAAGTCTTTGATAAACTGCTGATGGAACGGTTCTACATGGTTGTCTTGATAAAAGATGATGTGGTTCTTTTGTAGGGCAGGCAATATTTTTTGTTCGTAGATGCGCACACGGTCATCTAGTTGCCGGTTGACTTCCCTGTTGATTTCCTCTACCAGTTCGCGGGCGGATTGTACGCTTTCTTCATCACTTTCCGTTGCGCCGGAAGCAACAGCTTTGTGGTCTGCTACACGGATTTTATAAAATTCTTCGAGGTTGGAAGAGTAGATGGAAATAAAGTTGATGCGTTCGTAAAGGGGGAGACGCTCGTCCAAAGCTTCCAGCAACACGCGGTAGTTGAACGATAGCCAGCTGATATCTCGCTTGAAATATTTATATTTGTTTTCCATGTGCTTTAAGATTTTTCCAAATATAACACCTTTATAGGATTAAACAAAAAAATAAAGATGAAAAACAAGAATCCTATTCTTTTGTTTGTATGAATATAGCAGGATGAAGGATAAATTGATGAAATAAATTGTTTATTGAGGATTAATTCGTATTTTTGCATAAAAATGAAGCCGTTAAAACGATGACAATTAAGAAATTTAAATCGAAAGAGGAAGCGGTAAAAGCTATTAAAGAGGCTGCTACACGCAAACGTATTTGGACTGAACAGGTTCAAAGCGGACGCTCTGTGTCTGAATTGAAGGACAAAGATTTCAAGTTGGTTAAGTTCTGCTGATGTATTGCCTTTCCATAGAACAGATTAACCGAATCTCACCTTACAAAGTAGAAATTGCAAGCGATGGTAACTCACTGCTATTCCATACCCGATATGGATTGGTGTATGAGGTGGGGTTTGTGGAGGATTATACTTTCTTTGATAAAAATACTTATCAGTTTTTTATTGTAGAGAAGAATGGAAGTCGTTTTCTCAAAGATCCACTGGTGAAAGAAACTGTATGGGCTATTATTGAGGTGTTCTTTCGGGAGAACAGTAATGTTTTGCTCTATGTTTGTGATACATCGGATGGTAGGCAGGCTAGTCGTGACCGATTGTTTGATATTTGGTTTTATGAATATGAAAAACAGGAGGAATATATACATTTGACTGCCAAAGTGGAATCGGATTCGATTTATTATTTTGCTTCTGTGATATTAAAAATAACTCATCCTCATTTGGATGAGATAAAAGAGGCTTTTGACGTTTTTACGGAGGATATGAAAGATAAACTTTCTTAAGGAGATATGATAAGAATTGGATTATTATCCGATACCCATGCTTATTGGGATGAGAAATACCTGGAGTATTTTGAGCCGTGCGACGAGATTTGGCATGCCGGCGATATCGGTTCGGTGGAAGTGGCGGAGAGGTTGGCGGCGTTCCGTCCTTTCCGGGCAGTCTACGGAAATATTGACGGACAGGCTATCAGGAAGCTGTATCCGCAGGTGAACCGTTTTACGGTGGATGACACCGAAGTGCTGATAAAACACATAGGAGGCTATCCGGGAAAGTATGATCCTTCGATAATCGGAAGTCTGATGACACGCCCGCCTAAGTTGTTCATTAGCGGGCATTCTCATATATTAAAGGTGAAGTACGACAAGACGTTGGATATGTTACACATCAATCCCGGAGCTGCGGGGATGTCAGGATTTCATAAAGTGCGTACATTGGTGCGCTTTGTCATCGAGCGGGGGACGTTTAAGGACTTGGAAGTTATCGAGTTGGCGGATAAATAATTTTTCATATTATTTTTGTCATCTCGGATTTCTTTCCGACCTTTGCACTCAGTTTATGAATAACGAAGACGAACATGAAGGGAATTATTCTTGCCGGTGGTAGTGCCACTCGCCTCTATCCGCTTTCTAAAGCGATCTCCAAACAGATAATGCCTGTCTACGACAAGCCGATGATTTACTATCCGCTGTCTACACTGATGTTGGCGGGGATTCGTGAGATTTTGATCATCTCAACTCCGCGTGACTTGCCGATGTTCCGCGATTTGCTGGGGACGGGTGAGGAATTGGGTATGTCTTTCTCTTACAAAGTGCAGGAGCAGCCTAACGGGTTGGCGCAGGCTTTCGTGTTGGGAGCCGATTTCCTGAATGGAGAACCGGGCTGCTTGATTCTTGGAGATAATATGTTTTACGGGCAAGGTTTCTCCGCCATGCTTCGCCGGGCTGCCAATATAGAGAAGGGAGCTTGTATATTCGGCTATTATGTGAAAGACCCTCGCGCGTACGGCGTGGTGGAATTTGACGAACAGGGAAAGGTTATTTCGCTGGAAGAGAAACCGGCAGTGCCGAAAAGCAATTACGCCGTTCCCGGATTGTATTTCTATGATGCCACCGTGACGGAAAAAGCGGCGGCTCTTCGACCCTCGGCACGTGGAGAATACGAAATAACAGACCTCAACCGCCTGTATCTGGAAGAAGGCACTTTGAAAGTGGAACTTTTCGGACGCGGATTCGCGTGGTTGGATACGGGAAACTGTGACAGTCTGCTGGAGGCGTCCAACTTTGTTGCCACCATCCAAAACCGACAAGGTTTCTATGTCAGTTGTATTGAAGAGATAGCCTGGCGTCAGGGGTGGATTCCGACCGAACAACTGCTGCTGCTGGGACAACGCCTCGAAAAGACCGAGTACGGCAAATATTTGATAGAACTGGCGAAACAATCCTAAAATCAACATAAAAAGTAAAATATGAAAACTTATCTAGTGACCGGTGCCGCAGGTTTTATCGGTGCAAATTACATCAAATACATCTTAGCGAAGCATAGCGATATAAAAGTCGTGATATTGGATGCATTGACGTATGCAGGTAACTTAGGGACAATTGCGAAAGACATTGACAATGAACGTTGCGTCTTTATCAAAGGTGATATCGGGAGCCGCGACGTGGTAGACAGCCTATTTGCTGAATATCGCTTTGATTATGTGGTGAATTTCGCTGCCGAAAGTCATGTTGACCGTAGTATTGAAAATCCACAACTGTTTCTGATAACCAATATTTTAGGAACACAGAACTTGCTGGATTGCGCACGCCGCGCATGGGTGATGGGTAAGGATGAACAAGGATACCCCACTTGGAGAAAAGGAGTGCGTTATCATCAAGTGTCTACCGACGAGGTGTATGGCTCGCTGGGAGCCGAAGGGTATTTTACGGAGACAACTCCGCTCTGCCCTCATAGTCCGTACAGCGCATCCAAGACAAGTGCGGATCTGTTTGTGATGGCTTATCACGACACTTATAAAATGCCGGTAACGATTACCCGTTGCTCCAACAATTACGGTCCGTATCATTTCCCGGAAAAACTGATTCCGTTGATTATCAAGAATATACTTGAAGGAAAACATCTGCCTGTCTATGGCGATGGAAGTAATGTGCGCGACTGGCTTTATGTGGAAGACCACTGTAAAGCTATCGACCTTGTTGTGCGTGAAGGACAGGAAGGCGAGGTGTACAACGTGGGTGGGCATAACGAGAAGACAAACCTCGAAATCGTGAAGCTGACAATCTCTACTATTCATCGGCTGATGACGGAACATCCGGAATATCGCCAGGTGCTCAAGAAACGGGTGAAAGATGAGAACGGGGAGATTTCCATCGATTGGATCAACGAAGAACTGATTACTTTCGTCAAAGACCGTCTGGGACACGACCAACGTTACGCCATTGACCCTACAAAGATAACAAATGCACTGGGCTGGTATCCCGAAACGAAATTTGAAGTCGGCATCGTGAAAACCATCGAGTGGTATCTGAACAACCAAACTTGGGTGGAAGAAGTGACCAGCGGAGATTATCAGGGATATTACGAAAAGATGTACGGAAAGTAGATTAAAAGAAGTGATTAAATGGGGAATGATCTCGTTTTCAAAGAATCATCCCGATAGCTAAAAGAATTCCCATAAACAGCATATTACGTGAGGTCTCGCCTAATATGCTGTTTAATTTTTTACCGCTGTGTATTTTTACCATTCGCCTCCAGGTGAGGACGTGGGGAACCAGGTAAAGTTGCGGAAGAAGGGCAGCGTAAATATGTCCTTCGCGTAAGAAATATAGGCAGAGTAGGGAAGCCGAAATGCCTAGCAGCAGATAGAAATAGCGTCCGAACTTCTCACCGAAACGGACGACGACGGTCCGTTTTCCGCTACGGGCATCCGCTTCGCGGTCTCGATAATTATTGACAACTAACAGTGTGTCGATTAATAGTCCGCAAATGATGGAGGCGATGGTGACATCCGGTGTCCACGTCAGTGCCTGCACGTAGTAAGTTCCGCCTACGGGAACAAATCCGAAGAAAATGATGACTAACACGTCTCCCCAACCGTTGTAGGAGAGGGGATAAGGTCCGGTAGTGTAAAGGAAGGCGAATAATACACAAAGCGCTCCTATGATGATCAACTCCCATCCGGCAAAAAGTAATAGCGTGCAGCCGATCAGGCAGGCAAGTGTGACGGTAACGGCAATTCCGGTTTTCATTGCCTGCGGTGAGATCCATCCTTGTGCGCAAGCACGTTCGGGACCCAACCGGTCTTCACGGTCGGTTCCTTTGAGGAAGTCGAAAAGATCGTTGATGAAATTCGCGGCTATTTGCATCAGACCGGCAAACAGGCAGCAGACAAGGGCAGGCAACCAATGAAAACGTCCGTCCATCGCCGCTAGGGCTGTACCGATTAAAACCGGAGTGATAGCTCCTGTGAGAGTCTTAGGCCGTGCGGCTAATAACCATGCTTTCAGTGAATTACGCTTTACTTCTTCCATGCTTTAATATTTTATAAAGAGTTTTGACGGACAAAGATACATGATTTTTCGTATCTTTGCACCCCTAAAAACTTCAAACTAAGAGAAGATGAAGAAATCTATTTATCCGTTTCTACTGCTGACGCTGCTTTTACTTGTTTCCTGCAAGTCGAAAAAGAGGATGGTAGCAACCTTGCCGCGTCCTGTTTTGAACACAGACTCCATTGTTGCGGATACGTCCAACGTCATAGCCGGACTGTTTGCTCCGGACCACTCGCAACTCAAAGATCTGAACGTTTCGAAAGGCAGGAAACGCAGAGCCAAGAAAGATAAATCTTCTGCTGATGCATATAAATCGGAGGATTGGGTACTTCGCGGTACGAAAATAACTTCTTCCGAAGTGGACGTTTCCTCCGTCTATTCAGGGGTGGATCGTGTCGTGAAATATGACTTTACCCACCGGGACGTTCCCGAAGCCTTCGAGGGTTTTCGCATCGCTTTTATCTCCGATTTGCATTATAAGAGTTTGTTGAAAGAGAAAGGGCTGAATGATTTGGTTCGTCTGCTGATTGCCCAAAAAGCGGATGTACTCTTGATGGGCGGCGATTATCAGGAAGGTTGTGAGTATGTAGAACCTTTGTTTTCGGCGCTTGCACGGGTGAAGACACCGATGGGGACCTACGGGGTGATGGGGAATAACGATTACGAGCGTTGTCATGACGAGATTATCCGCACGATGAAGCATTATGGAATGCATCCGTTGGAACACGAAGTGGACACACTCCGCAAGGACGGTCAGCAAATTATCATTGCCGGTGTGCGCAATCCTTTTGACTTGGGGCAGAACGGAAAGTCCCCCACGTTAGCCCTTTCTCCCAGAGATTTCGTTATCATGCTGGTGCATACTCCGGACTATGTGGAAGATGTTTCTGTAGCCAATACAGATCTCGCTTTGGCAGGGCATACGCATGGCGGACAAGTACGTGTGTTCGGGATTGCTCCGGTGTTGAACTCGAATTACGGCACACGTTTCCTCACCGGCCTGGCTTATAATTCGGCTAAAATTCCTTTGATTGTAACCAACGGGATCGGAACCTCCCAATTGCCAATTCGTATCGGTGCTCCGGCGGAGGTCATAATGATTACTCTGCATCGGTTGAAGGAGTAAGTACACTTTCTATTTGCTCCCACACCTTCGGATGCAAGAAATACCGGACATCCTTTCCCGCCTTCAGCGCCTCACGAATGAATGTGGAGCTGATTTCAAACACTGGAGAATGGACGAGGCGGACAGTTTCCGGCAATTCTTCCGCCGCTACGGGAAAGCCGGGACGGGGGTAAATAATGATGTGGTTCTCTTTAATGATGCGCTCCGACTGAAACCAGCGGTCGAAACGCGCCCAATTGTCCGAACCGATGATGAGGTGAAACTCACGGTCGGGATAGGCTTCGCGCAATTTTTCGAGCGTATATACACTGTAAGAAGGACGGGGAAGATGAAATTCAAAATCCGAAGCACGGAAATGGGGGTAATCGCTGATACACAGTTCTACAAGTCGGAGACGCAGTTCGTCACTCCATAGCTCATCCTGCGTTTTCAGAGGGTTTTGAGGAGTAACCATGAACCAGATTTCATCCAAGCCTTCATACTCGCAAAGGTAATTGGCCAATGCGAGGTGTCCGATATGAATCGGGTTGAAAGACCCGCTGAATATTCCGGTTTTCAGTCGATGGCTTTTTTTCATTGGTTGCTTCCTTCCTTTATTGGTTATTTCCTTTATTGGTTGCTTCCTTTCATCAGTTCCTTCCTTTCGTTGGGTTCCTTCCTTGTTATAAGCTACTTTTTCCATTGGATTGGTAACTGGAACTCCCTTTTCCAACTTTAGTTTATTTCTCCAGAAACTCCTTAATCACTTTCAGCGTTTCGGCTTTGGCCGTTTCTAGGTTATCATTCACGATGATGCAGTCAAATTGCGGAGCGAAGCTCAATTCATATTCCGCTTTGGCGATGCGGCTTTCTATCACTTCGGGAGTGTCTGTACCTCGTCCTTCCAACCGGCAACGCAATTCCTCCACCGAAGGCGGCTGGATAAATACCGACAACGCACGCTCACCGTAAAACTTCTTGATATTGCATCCGCCTACCACATCAACGTCGAACACAACATTCTGTCCGGCTTCCAATTGCTTTTCCACCTGCTCTTTCAGCGTCCCGTAGTAACGGTCTTTATACACTTCCTCGTATTCCAAAAATTCGTTGTTCTCGATGCGGCTACGAAACTCTTCCGGAGTAAGGAAGAAATATTCCACCCCATGCTGTTCCGTTCCGCGTGGAGGACGGCTGGTGGCGGAGATAGAAAACGCAAGATTCAAATTCTGCGTCAGCAGATAATTGATGATTGTAGATTTCCCCGAACCCGACGGAGCGGAGAATATAATTAATTTGCCAGTCATAGTTAAATTAAGAATGAATAATTAAGAATGAAGGATGAGAGATGAGAGACGTTCGTCTACATCACGTTCAGTACCTGTTCTTTAATCTGTTCCAGTTCATCTTTCATCTGAACCACGATTTTCTGCATTTCGGCATGATTGGACTTGCTGCCCAGCGTATTGATTTCACGTCCCATTTCCTGAGCGATAAATCCCAATTTCTTGCCTTGTCCGTTGCCGCTTTCCAGCGTACTGATAAAATATTTCAGATGGTTGCTGAGGCGTTGTTTCTCCTCGTTGACATCCAGCTTTTCGATATAGTAAATCAACTCCTGCTCCAGACGGTTTTTGTCGTAGTCCACACTCAGCGTCTTTTCGAGAGCGTCTGTGATACGTTCTTTCACCTTTTCTACACGTTCTTTCTCGTAAGGAGTAATCTTTTCGAGCAGGCTTGTGATGTTGGCAATCTTCTCGCGGAACTTCTTTTCCAGTGCAGCCCCCTCCTGTTTGCGGAAATCCACCAGATGTCCGATCGCTTCCGCTACAGCAGCGTGCACCGCTTTCCATTCTTCCTCCGTAAGTTCCTGAATTTCAGTCTTCGTCATCACGTCCGGCATGCGGAGCAATGTCTGAAACCAGTCGGCAGGAAGAGGAATATTAAGATTTTCCGAGATGGCCAAAATCTGTTTGTAGTAGCCCTCCACAAGAGCCTGATTGATAGGAGTAGCGCTTTCCGCCCCCTCTTTCTTCTCGATCCACAGGCTGAAATCCACCTTGCCGCGTTCCAGCACTTTGGAAATCTCGTTACGGATTTCGATCTCTTTTTCACGATAAGCCGGAGCGATGCGAGTGGAAAGATCCA
>ERZ773164.757-NODE-757-length-35925-cov-29.896571_pt1 | contig 35925 bp, 23 predicted proteins | sample MGYA00511917_ERZ773164 | MGnify/ENA primary metagenome ERZ773164 (study PRJEB29015, sample SAMEA2737847) | human gut metagenome | biome: human gut; feature: human-associated habitat; material: faeces | place: China | collected 2012 ...
GTGGTGTTCTCTTTTTATCTATTTTCCATTATCCGAGAAAAATTTTACGCTAGCAAACGTGTACTCCTGTAATAGATTGATCTTCATAGGCAATTCCTTTCTACTGATGATTTTTTTCTGACTGTTCTCTGCCGATTTTCATTTTGACCATTTATTTTAATTACATTGAATCGATGCTTTGAATAAAAGCAGTTGACCTTGTTCTGAATTCAGATGCTCCATGAATCGGAGTAATTACAGAATACATGACAAATACTGGAATTGCAATTTGTATTTTGTTCATAACTCATCTTTTTTGTCGATAAAATTGTGGATAATTTTTTTTTGGGGGGGGAGGATAACAAAAGAGTCCGGACATACATTTTCTGTATATCCAGACTCTTTTCTTTTTAACAAAGCTTTTCACAGCTCAGTTCATTTTCATCCTGTCTGCATTTCTTAGGCTCTGCGTTTCTTTTTAAATGCAATTACGATCACTGCACCTGCTGCAAGCAATGTCATTCCGAAGAATGGAATTACATTGGCTGCATCTCCGGTCTTCACTGTGGTAGTCTTAACGGCATCTGCCTTCTTATCAGAATCATTCTTATTTAAGTCATTCTTATTTGAATCATCTTTCTTTGAATCATTCTTCTTATCATCGTCAGCTGCCGGTTTCTTTTTCAGACCATCCAGTGCCTTCTCGATTGCTGCTGCCATTGCGTCAACTTTATCCTGTTCGGATTCTTTCAGACCCTTTTCTACCGCTGCGACTGCATCATCCAAAGCTTTCAGACTTTCTTCTGTATACTTACTTCTGTCAATCTTCTGTACTTTTTCCATTGCTGCATTCACTGCTGTATAGTCTGCATCTTTTTCCGGTTCAACTACCGGGCTTTCTACCAGTTCGCTTAATGCTTTCTCAATTGCTGCTGCCATTGCATCAACTCTGCTCTGTTCGGATTCTTTCAGACCCTTTTCTACTGCTGCGACTGCATCATCCAAAGCCTTCAGACTTTCTTCTGTATACTTACTTCTGTCAATCTTATCTGCTTTTGCAATTGCTGCATTCACTGCTGTATAGTCTGCATCCTCTTCTACAGCCGGTTTTTCAACCAGTGCTGCATACGCATTATTGATTGCTGCTGCCATTGCATCGACTCTGCCCTGCTCGGATTTCTTCAGTCCTTCTACTACCGCTGCAACTGCATCATCCAGTGCTTTCAGACTCTCATCTGTATATTTGCTTCTGTCTACTCCTGCAGCTTTTTCTTTTGCTGCATTTACTGCTGTGTAGTCTGCATCTTCTTCTACAACCGGTCCGTCATTTTTTGCCAGTGCTGCTACGGCTGCCTCAAGAGCTGCCTTCGCATTGGCTACTTCAGACCAGGACTTATCCGGCTGATTTCCTGCATTGATCGCTGCATCAAGTTCTGCGATCAGTGCTTCAGATGCTGTGATCTGCTCATTCAGAGCTGCTACAGATTCTGCTGTATAAATATCCTTTGCCGCCTCTGTCTTTGCTTCTTTTAATATATTCCGGTATTCTGTCAGATCATATGGGTCTGAATCTGTTGCACTTCCATTTACCTGGATCTCTACGATATGGTTCTCATGTCCGCTTGTAGTATTACTTCCAACTTTACCCATTGCGTACAGACGTACATATCTTCCTGTCACAGCTTCTCCGCTGTATAATGCTTTTCCTGCTGAAGTTTCTGCATATAATGTATCTGTCGGATCCACACCTAAATTATATACATCAGAATCTCCACTGTAATAGAGAACTGTCTTCTTCGCAAAATCTGCTGTATCAGATACTACCAGTGCGGTTGCCTTATAAGTTCTTCCATCAGACCAGTAACGCCATAAGTTTACATTGTTGATCTTGCACTGCTGTCCAAGATCGATCGTAATATAAGAACCTTTATCTTTTCCATCTTTTCCATAGATTGCATATTTATCAGAATTATTGTAAACACCATCTACTGCATTGGAAAGCGGACTTCTTGTATTGGTCATATCTGTTGTCTCATCAGGGTCTACCCATGCAGATGTTACATTTTTCTGATATGCCAGATTCTCTACTACTTTTGGTACAAGTGTTGCATAACCTGCTGTCAGTGCCTCTTTTGCTGCCTGGATCGCTGAAGCATCTCCACCTGAGATGGCACTCGTTGTATTGGAAAGAAGCGTATCCATATTGGCTGCTGTCCAGGACTCAGTTGTCCAGTTATCTTTTTCTGCTGTGATCTTCTTCACAGTCTCTGCCAGTCCTGATGTCGGAACTTCATCGTAGCCAAGACTTCTGTCATAAACTGCTACATTTGTCACAGCTCCGTTTACACCGTTACCAACGATCTTTGCTGCCGGAACTGCGAACTCTTTGTTCTCTGCATTATATACAGACGCACTTATCTGTCCGTCTACATAAATACGAACCAATCCGTTATTTTCTTTTACACCAACGATCATAGATTCTGTTGCATCGGAAATAACTGTATCAGCTGTTGCTGTCACACCGTTTACCGTGAAATACGGATGTCCTTCTGCATTAATTCCGAGTTCATAAGCATCTCCCTGCTTTACAAGGACAACACTTCTGTCTGCTGTCTGAACCTGTGCTGCTACTGTGAATCCGTTGGTTCCTTCTACGCTGCGGTCTTTTCCACTGATCTCGCTGTTGCTTCCCTCTACAGTTTCTTTCTCTGCAATCTTATTCTCTGCATAGTATGGAGCTGAGATCTTTCCTGTGATCTGATTTCCGGCTGCATCTGCTCCACTCTCTGCGGATACTTCTACAACATCGCCATCATTCAGTGCTGTAGCAAATGTCAGTTTAAATGTACGCAGGTCTGCATACTCTGAAACTGTCACATTATCAACTACTTTGTCATTTACTTTTACTTTCAGGCCTGCATTTCCTTTGATCTTTTCACTTAACTGCACCTGAAGCTCTGTTCCTGAAACACTTGTCAGGCTCTTGAATGTCGGTGCAGTTGTATCTGCATTCTGGCTCAGAGACCATACCTGTACTTCACCCGGCTGAAGTGTAACGGATACTTCTTCACCCTTTGTATAAGTATCTTTTGCTGTCGCAATCGTTCCATTCGGAGAATAAGTATGTACTGTACTCATGTAGTAAGTACCGGCTTTTGCAACTCCGATTGCATCATTCAGTGTAAATGTGATCGTCTTCTCTGTTGCAGACGGGTTTCTCATGGAAATGATTCCTGCATTTCCATCGAAGCATGCAAATCCATATGGATTCTGTACTTCACCGCTGCTCATTCCACCATTTCTGTAAGTGCTGAGTCTTGTTGCACTGGATGGATGGCTACCGATCATCTTCGCATTCTTCAGCTTGGAGAAATTTTCTTCCTCCCACTCAAGGAACTCTGCATTTACAAGATATTTATCCTTGTCCAGCAGTGAATCAGAGTAATAAAGCTCCCAGAATGCAGTTCCTCTTGTTCCCATCATATACAGGTAATTCTTGAACTGTTCTGCTGTCATGGAGTCAGCTACGATTCCTGTTCCTTCACTTCCGTAGATCGGATCGTGATTATAAATATTTGCCAATGGGAACTGAAACTGGTGTACCTGAACAAACTCATAGTAGTTCGCATCACGGTAAGTCAGCATATTGTCCATCTTATTATTCAGTGTACCATTACTGATCTCTCCACGGTCTCCTGCACACTGTAACCATACAGAGTTTGCCCACTGTAAGAACCATGGACTTGGGTTTACATAACAGGTCAGGGAGATCCACAAGTTCTTAATATTATAATCTTTCTCAGCCTGACGGACATTCTCCATCAGCACGATCCATTTCTCCCAAAGGTCTGTCACATGGTACATCTGATTCTGTCCACCATACATATGGCGGTGTTCCTCACTGTATCCTACAACACCTTCTCCTGACGGGAATGCATTATACTGTGCAACATCTGCAAATCCATCCCACTTCCAGTAGTTTACTCCATAGTCATGCATCCAGTTGATCGCCATTTCTTCAAACTTCTGAACATAAGTTGCATCTGCAACATCAATGGAACCACCGGACTTACTTCCTGTTCCGCTCTTTGTCAGGATATCTGCCAGAGAACCGAAGAAGTTGTATCCTCCTCTTGGTCCAATCCATACACCGAAATCAGATCCCAGTTTATTTACCAGGGAACTGGATGTTGTCAGTCCATTCGGGAATTTGGAGTTGAACTCCCAAAATCCTGTTGTATTCAGGGTCGTTCCGGAACGTACGGAATCTACAACTGATGTATTATTGTAGTTGTTCCATCCATCATCCACTACATAGGAATCCATCGGGCGAACTCCGGTCTGTGTCAGTTCCTTCTCGATTTCAATGAATGAGGAAAGGATATTATCATCATCAATTCTCATCATGTTGTCGAACCAGGAGTTGTACTGCAGACGGAAATCTGACGGAGTTGCAATACTGTCGATATAATCATAAAAATCACTTTGGATGACTCCCTGATCACTTCCGTCACTATGGCTTGCACCAACAACGGTCTGCCAGGAAATATACTTTCCATCCTCAGTCAGCTGTCCGTCTCTCTCAAAATCTGTAAAATTCTTTCCTGTATAGTAGCGTACATGTCCCAAACCTGATTCAATCTGTGTATCAGTTTCCGGGAATTCTGATCCCACAAACATTCCATCAATATAGATCGGCTGTCCGAGATTTGCCTTATATTCGCTCATCTCTACAACACCGCCGACTCCCTTCGGAACAGTCCATGTCTTATCGCTGTCTGTGACTGTCAGATGCTCGCCATCGATATAATCCATGCGGACATCCTTATCTTCACTGTCAATCTCCAGGAACTTACGCATGAAATGATCTCCATCATACATGACAATCTTTTCTGTAATATTGGCTTCGCCTGTTCCCATCTCAACCGGATCAAATTCAAAAGTGATCATCTTACCGGTCTTATTAACATCATTGATCACTGCTGTTGTATCATCAATCGAAGTCGATTTCAGTGTCAGTTCACTGGATTTGATTTCTTTTCCGGCAATCTGTGTACCTTTGTCAAGAACAGTTGTTCCGGCTGTATCCTGCACATCCAGTTCTCCGACATTCATAAACTTATTCCGGTTTGCATCCTGCCAGTGGTAGGACTCAATACCAACCAGTTTGATCTTGGATGTCGTCACTGTTTCATCCAGCTCGATCGCATCCGGCTTTGTATTTGCATCGGTTGTCAGTGAAATTTCTGCATTTCCACCAACCGTTGCATCCTGCCATGCACTGCCATCCCAGTACTGGATCTTCAGTTTGGTCAGACGTCCGGTACAGTTATACTTCGCACTATTATCATAACGCGGTGTATAAACCACTTTTTTTACTTCTTTTTCTGATCCAAAATTTACTACCAGTTTCATATCATCCGAATTAGAACACCAGAAATTGCCTGTTGTATCGGTAATCCCGTCTAATATCTGACTGCTATTTCCCTCACTGGTCGTATATTCTTCCAATGAAACTGCCCCGTTACTTGTCTCATCCAGCGTCTTAATCACAAATTCTTCTGAATTTTCTCCCGGTGTGAACACTGAATTTCCAAGCAGGTTCTCAATTTTTGTCGTGGAAAGCCTGTCATCAGAAATACTGAACTCACGGCTGAGCTTATCATTTCCAATGGTCACAATATTTCCACTCTTCGTAGCACTGACTGCATCCTGTGCGGCTTCTACTTCAGTCACTGCAAGCGGTGAGATCTGCACACAGCTTAATGCTGTCACAAGTGCAACCGCTTTTTTTAGTTTCCCTTTCATCATAGAAACTTATCTCCTTCCTCCCTTTTTCGTGAGTATCTTATTTATATTAAGATACATCCTACTTTATTGTATCTCTTTTTTCCTCTCAAATCTTGTCACCCCCCCCCACATTTTTTTACTGTTTTTTGTCTGATTCGGAACTATTCGGATCTGTCTCGCATCCGTTTAGTGAAAGGGATTTGATTAGACTGGTATATTAATAAAGGTGCTTATGACCTGATATCCTATGCATCGGATTATCTGAGACAGGTCATAAACACCTTACTTTATTATTAGAAATGATGAAAAACTATTTTCAATTATTATCCCAGCATTTCCCGGAGCATTTTGTTGACCATTCCCGGATTTGCCTTTCCTTTCATGGCTTTCATCGTCTGTCCGACCAATGCACCGAGTGCTTTTTCTTTTCCTCCTCTGTAATCAGCGACTGCCTGTGGATTGTCAGCAATGACTTTCTCCAGCGTCGTTCTGAGTGCATCTGCATCATTGACTGTCTTCAGTCCATGCTCTTCTACATATACATCCGGCTCAATATCATTCAGGAAGATCTGTTCAAATACTTCTTTTGCCACAGAACTATTTACTGTACCCGCATCATTAAGCTCGATCAGCTTCGCCAGATTCACCGGTGAGAACTTCAGATCTTCTGCTTCCATGCTGTGTTCCTTCATCAGACGCATCGTCTCTACCATCAGCCAGTTGGATACTTTTTTCGGCTTATTGCAGATCGCAGTCGTCGCTTCAAAAAGATCTGCCATATGCTTGGATTCTGTAATGATCTCTGCATCATATTCCGGGATGTCAAATTCTTTTTTGTAACGCTCCAGCTTCTCTGTCCGAAGTTCCGGCTGCTGTGCCCTGATTTTTTCGATCCAGTCGTCACTGATCACGATCGGAACAAGATCCGGTTCAGGGAAGTAACGGTAATCCTGTGCATCTTCTTTGGAACGCATTGCATAGGAATGTTCTTTATTATCATCCCATCTTCTTGTCTCCTGGGTCACTGCTTTTCCTTCTTCCAGCAGCTCGATCTGTCTCTGACGCTCTCCCTCAATTGCATGAGCGATTGCTTTAAAGGAGTTCAGGTTTTTCATTTCCGTTCTTGTACCAAATGTATCCGAACCAACTTCCCGAACAGAAAGGTTTACATCCGCACGCATAGATCCTTCCTGCAGCTTGCAGTCCGATGCTCCCAGATACTGTACGATCATACGGAGTTTCTCAAGATATGCGATCACTTCCTCAGCGGAACGCATATCCGGCTCTGATACAATCTCTACCAGCGGAACTCCGCTTCGGTTATAATCAACCAGTGATGTATCATCCCATTCATCGTGAACGAGCTTTCCTGCATCTTCCTCCATATGCATTTCATGGATCCGCACTTTTTTCTTTCCGCTTCCGCTTTCAATCTCTACATATCCATCTCGTGCGATTGGAAGATAAAGCTGGGAAATCTGATAGTTCTGCGGATTATCAGGATAAAAATAGTTCTTGCGGTCAAATTTACATACCTGCGTGATCTTACAGTTTGTTGCAAGTCCGATCGCCATCGCATATTCTACAACCTGCTTATTCAATACCGGAAGCGACCCAGGCATACCGGTGCAGACCGGGCAGGTATGCGTATTCGGTGCCCCACCAAATTCGGTACTGCATCCACAGAAAATCTTTGTCTTTGTTGCCAGTTCGATATGAACTTCCAGTCCGATCACTGTCTCATACTGCTTTGCCATGATTACTGTACCTCCTTTTCCGCTGTCCATCCGATCTGTGCAGGAACTTCATGCACTTTCTTTGTCGCACATTCATAAGTATATGCGGCACGGATCAGCGTCTTTTCGTCGAATACATTTCCTATGAGCTGCATTCCCACCGGCAGCCCTTTGCTGTCTTTTCCTACCGGCACACTCATGCCCGGAAGTCCGGCAAGATTGACAGAGATCGTATAAATATCTCCCAAATACATTTTCATCGGATCATCCAGACTCTTTCCAAGCTCCGGTGCTGTTGTCGGGGCTGCCGGTCCTAAGATCAGATCGTATTTTTCAAACGCGCGGTCAAATTCCCTCTTGATCAGGGCTTTTGTTCTCAATGCTTTCAGATAATAGGCATCATAATATCCTGAACTTAATACGAAAGATCCCAGCATGATCCTTCTCTTTACCTCTGCTCCAAATCCTTCGGAACGGGTCTTTTTATACATATTATGAAGTCCCTCATACTCTTTGGTCCGATATCCATATTTTACTCCGTCGAAACGTTCCAGGTTGGAGCTTGCCTCTGCTGCTGCGATCGTATAGTATGCCGGGATTGCATATTTTACAAGTCCCAGGTCAAACGCCTCTACCACTGCACCTTTTTCCTCAAGCACTTTCGCTGCCTGCATGACTGCCTGATTTACTTCGGGATCCAGTCCTTCGCCCATATAATCTCTCGGGATTCCGATCCTGAGTCCTTTTACATCTTCCACCAGTGCTTCTGTAAAATCACAGTCATCCCGTTCGATCGACGTACTGTCTTTCTCATCGTGGGATGCGATCACTTCCAGGATTGCTGCACAGTCTGCCACATCCTTTGCCACCGGTCCGATCTGATCCAGTGAAGAACCATATGCCACCAGTCCATAACGGGAAACTGTACCGTACGTCGGTTTCAGTCCCACTACTCCGCAAAAGGAACTTGGCTGACGGATCGATCCACCGGTATCAGAACCAAGTGCATAATAACATTCGCACGCAGCCACTGCCGCACAGGATCCACCGGAAGAACCTCCCGGAACATGAGCTGTATTATGAGGGTTTTTCGTTGGTCCATAATAAGAAGTCTCCGTCGTACTTCCCATGGCAAACTCATCCATATTCGTCTTTCCGAGAATGACGGCTCCTGCATTCTTCAGGTTTTCAACCGCCTGTGCTGTATAAGTCGGCTTAAAACCGGAAAGAATTTTGGAACTGCATGTTGTAAGCTGTCCTTCAATACACATATTATCTTTGATCGCCACAGGAACTCCTGCCAGCGGGCCGGTCAGTTCTCCTGCATCAATCTTTTTCTGAATTTCATCTGCCTGTGCATAGGCCCCTTCTTCATCCAGTGTCACATAACTGTTGATTGTTGGCTCTACTTCTTTTGCCTGCTCGATTACTGCCCGGACTGCTTCTCTGACTGTCACCTCACCGGCTTTTATTTTTCTGCCCAGTTCAAGGGCTGTAAGTTTTAATAAATCCATCTTCATCTCACTCCCTTTAACCTATCGTCTTCGGCACTTCAAAGCTGTCTTCTTTCCGAAGCGGTGCATTTGCCAGCGTCTTCTCTTTATTATCACCATTTGTTACAACATCTTCCCTGAATACATTCTGCACCGGAAATACATGAGACATCGGTTCAATCCCGGTGGTATCCAGTTCATTTAAGGAATCTATATAATCCAGCATCTGCTCCATATCGCTTTTGGCGGCTTCTTTCTCTTCCGCCGAAAGCTCCAGTTTTGCAAGGATTCCAACATATTCTATCGTTTCGTCTGAAATTTTATTTGCCAATTCTGTCACCCTTTCTCACATCATTTTCTGTAAATATCATAAAATGCTTCATAGTCCTGACTTCCGATCTTTTGGGATGGTGTCAGGATCATTTTTCCTGTCACGGTGATCTCCGTTCCCTCCGTCAGCACTGCATTTTTATAGATTGCATTTTCACTTCCTGCTTCTACCATGATCGAATAACTCTGATAATTCAGGCTGTCATATTCCTCATCATACAATTCTCCGAGATAGATCTCATACTCCATCACAGCCCAGTCTTTTGTTCCCGAGACATCATACACCCCTGCCGGAATCTCTTTTCCGACAGTATACTTCTTTTCCGGCTGGAGAGTATACGTCACACTCAACGGATTATCTTCTGACTGCATTTGTCCGGTCTGACCATTCTCCGTATGGAAGGCGAGTACCACATCTTCTCCGATCATGACATGGGCCCCCTCATACAATCTTACATCTTCCATTTCAGTAATATCTTCATCCTCATCAGATGCATTTTCAGAGAAATATCCATACAGATAAATGGAATTGTCCGGATCATCGGTCTGAAACGAACCGTATCCTGACTGAAGTGTTACTTCATAAGTTCCTTCCGGAATATCTGTTCCCACAACATATTCACCATATCCAAGCTCTGTATCGTAAACCTCTCCACTGTCGGATAACTCTCTCGTTACAAACTCATACGGATCATTCTCGTCCACACTTGTATCGATTTCTGAACCACTCCACCAGTTATCATCACCAGAGTTATTGATCTGATCAATCTTATTTTTTATCTCTGTCGTCACAAAACTGATCGCCGGTCCGCCAATACTGATCAGAATCATCAGCAATACAATGATTGTTGAAATCCATCCCTTTTTCTGCTTTCCGGACTTTTTCTTTTTCCTGCCCGTCTGCGTCCAGTTCTGTCCGCTCTGCCAGGAACTCTGTCCCTGCTGGTTTCGTCCGCTCTGCCAGGAAGCCTGCCCCTGGCGGTTCAGCCCACCGGACGGCTTTCCGTTATGGGATTCACATAAATGCTTTGCCTCAATCCCTTTTCCGTCAAAGCTGCTTTCATTCAGGCGGTAATTTTTCCGCTCAATTTTTGTATTATCAAGACCGCAAAGTGTACATCTTCCATTTACAAGTTTTCCACCACAAAGATAACATCTTCTCTTTTTCATCTGAACTCCTCCGCTTTTCTGTCCACAACGGTCTCTTGCTTTCCATCACATTCCTTATAACTATCGGTCTGCTATGCTCTCTGTCACCATCTATGTGTCGCTGTCGGTCTGCCACACTCTCTGCTACTATGGCTCCAGTCTGCTCAAATCTCTCGGGAACAAGGTTGTCTCACGCACATTATCTTCGTTCATCATCTTCATTGTCAGACGTTCCATACCGATTCCAAGTCCACCATGTGGCGGCATTCCATGCTTAAATGCACTTAAATACTGCTCCATTCCCTCGTCCGTCATGCCACGCTTTTCCATTTTCGCAAGCAGCTCATGATAATCATGAATACGCTGTCCGCCCGTTGTGATCTCCATTCCTCTGAAAAGCAGGTCAAAGCTGAGCGTATAAGTCGGATCTGCCGGATCATCCATTGCATAGAACGGACGCTTCTTTGACGGATAATGCGTTACAAATACGAAATCCGCATCCCATTCTTCTTTTGCATATCTGCTGATCAGCATTTCCTCTTCCGGTTCGAGATCAAATGGATTCTTAATCTTTCGATCATACTTTTCTGCCACAAGTTTCTTGATCTCATCAAATCGTACAGCCGGGATCTCTTTCGTCTTCGGTACTTGAATATTCAGGATCTTCAGCTCTCTTGCATACTCTTTTTCAAGCAGGGTCATCGTATACTGAAGAAATCCGGTCTCCATTGCCATGATATCTTCAAATCCGTCGATATATCCCATTTCAAAATCCAGGCTGGTGTATTCGTTGAGGTGTCTCTTGGTATTATGCTTTTCTGCACGGAATACCGGAGCAGTTTCAAATACACGGTCAAAAACTCCCACCATCATCTGCTTATAAAACTGAGGGCTTTGCTGGAGGATCGCCGGTCTGTGGAAATATTCCAGCCGGAAGAGGTTTGCTCCTCCCTCCGCACTTTTCGCACCGATCTTCGGAGTATGGATCTCTGTAAATCCTTCCTGATAAAGGAAATCCCTGAACCCTCTTACGATTCCTTCCTGAATCCTGAATTTTGCACGCTCTCTGATATTTCTCAGAGAAATTGGTCTGTAATTTAATTTTGCTTCCAGAGATGTATTCAATTTCCATTTTGAAATCGGAAGCGGCATTGGCTCTGCCGGTTCACTTAAAATCTTCAGTTCTCCTAAACGGATCTCAATCCCGTTCGGAGCCTTTTCTGACTGTTCCAGCATCCCTGATACTTCTACTGTATCTGCTTCTTTCACATCTTTCAAGCTAAATTTTGAAACTCCTTCTTCATAAACACACTGCACAAGGCCTTCTCTTTTTCTCAGAATGATGAAAGCAACGGTTCCCATATCTCTGATCGTATGGATCGCACCATTCACTCTGACTTCAGTTCCGATCCTGCCTGCTTCAAGCAGTTCACTTAATTCCAGCGTCTCTTTCTTTTTTACTCCTGTTACAAACTCCATTTTACTTCTCCTTTCAGATTCCAGCATCCCGGTGAAGCTTTTTCTGAATAGAAAAAGTCCCGGGATACAACAGTATCCCGGGACGGAAATTATCAATATAATATCCGCGGTACCACCCGCATTGAATCCTCCGTCTGCTCTTTCGTCAGTTCTTTCGAATTCCCCTCTTTGCAGATAACGCCTGCTAAACGTGCTGTCCTACTGATCTTTCAGACAGCCGGCTCCCAAGTGTTCCCTTGATCTGCTCCGCTGTCCGGCACTCTCAGTCGGTGATGCCTGCTTCCTGTCAGTTTCTGAAGATCAGAGTCTTGCTCCACGCCTTTATCTATTTTAACACGTCAGCTTGTTAAAACTTGGTTTAAATATTAGCACACCACTTTTTTATTTGCAAGTTTTTTTTATTTTTTTTCAGTCTTTTTTTGGACTTCACTTTTCTGCTCTATTTTAATTCTTCGCTGACTGTCTCCAATGCTTTATCCAACTGGTTATCCTTCTTCGGATCGGCTTCGTCATACTGATATTCCACTTCTATATCAGGCTCAACACCTTTTTTATTGATGCTTTTTCCACTTGGCGTATAATATTCTGCGATCGTCACTTTAAAGCACGTTCCGTCCCCCAGATCCAGTAATTGCTGCACAACTCCTTTTCCATAGGTCGTTACTCCAACAATCTTTCCTGTGCCATAATCCTGGATCGCACCGCTGAAGATCTCCGATGCACTTGCACTGTATTGATTCACAAGAACTGCCAGCGGCTTTTTAAATTCATTCGTGCCATCACACGTGATCTTATCCGTCTTACCATTTTTATCTTTCGTGGAAACGATCGTTCCTTCCGGCAAAAGAAGCTTCAGCATGTTGCAGACAACATCCAGATTTCCTCCCGGATTATTTCTCAGATCAATCACCAGCCCTGCCATTCCCTGATCTTCCAGATCATCCAGTGCTGCTTGAAACTGATCGTATGTCACCAGATCAAATTCTGACACACGGATATAACCGATCCCGCCATCTTTCATCTCATACTCAACCGTCTGTGCTTCGATCGTATCTCTTGTGGCAGTCAGTGTCTCTTCCTTCCCGTCTCTCAGGACATATAATGTTACTTCCGTACCTTTTTCCCCTTTGATCCAAGATACGATCGTATCCAGTTCTTCATCGCCGACTTCATGGTCATCTACTTTCTCCAGGATATCCCCCGCCTTCAGACCTGCCTTTTCAGCCGGAGAATCCTGATAGACATTCACAATCGTCACTGCTTTCGTATCTGCATCTCTTGTCAGCGTTGCTCCGACACCGGAAAATGTGCCGCTGGTAGATTCCATCAATGCTTTCGTCTCATCTTTATTGTAATAAACTGTATAGGGATCTCCCAGTGCTGCTGCATAACCTGAATAGATTCCCTCTACCAGTGCATCCTGATCCACTTCATCCTGATACAGATAATATTTGTCGATCAGCTTATTTAACTTATCCAGCTTCTTTGACACATCTCCCTCTGTTACATTTTCTGATGTATAAGAACCGCTGCTGTTCCGGTTCACGATATACCATCCTCCAAATCCAAGGATCGAGATCATCAGCATGATCACGATCCCGGTCAGCAGTCCTGCCGCAAAGCCACTTTTCTTTCTGCCTGTATTTTCTTCCATTCCTGACTCCTTTCATCCTTTTATATTCTATGCACAAAGAGGACAAAGCAGACACTTATCCGCTCTGTCCTCCCTCAATTCTTCCTTTGATGACGTATCTGTCATCTTCTGCTTCTGGTCAGCATACTACAAATATGTATTTGGATTTACTGCCGTTCCATTTAATTCTACCTGAAAATGCAGATGTGCACCACTTGAATATCCCGTTGATCCAACATATCCGATCTGCTGTCCTTTTGCAACTTTCTGCCCTGCTGTCACGCAGATTGCACTATGATGCATATATTTCGTTACGAGACCATTTCCATGGTTGATCACGACCCAGTTCCCGGCACTGTTGCTCCATCCCGCGATCACCACAGTTCCTGCTGCTGCCGCATAAGTCGGTGTTCCTGTCGGAGCTGCATAATCATTTCCCTTGTGAGGTCTTGGATCAAATGCCCTGACTTCACCGAAATAGCTGGACTGATAGGTCATACCCGGACACGGATGCGTAAAATATCCATTTCCACTGACCACATTCCCACTGGACGACGGCTTAAAAGAACTTCCTCCACTATTCAGCTTTGCCTGCTCCTCCTGCAGCCGTCTTGCCTGCTCTGCTTTCTCCTTCAGCTCTTTGAGCGTATCAGCATTCTGCTGGATCTGCGTCTGGATACTTGCGATCTGTGCCTCTTTACTGCTGATCATCTCCTGAGCCTGCGTCTGCTGCTCTACGAGCTGACTTTGCAGCGTATTCAGATTTTTATATTCTTCCTGAAGCTTTGCCTCTTTGTCCTGTACAGTTTTCACCGTATCCTGAAACTCAACCAGCATATCCCGGTCATAAGAAGACAGCTTTGCCACATACTCGGCTTTATTCAGCAGATCTGTGATCGAACTGCTCGTCATCATCATTTCCAGAAACTGTGTATTACCGCCTTCATAAAGATAACGGATCCTCTTTTTCATGCTGTCGTACTGATCATCTTCCGCGATCTGAGCCTGAATCAATTCATTTTCCGCATCGGAGATTTCATCCTCTTTGGCGGTCAGATGCTCCTGCGTCTCATTCATTTTCTTAATGATCTCATCCAGTTTCTCCGACAGCGTCTTCTTTTCTTCTTCTGCTTTCTTTTTATCCGATTCAAGCTGATCTGCTTTTTTCTCAGCTTCATCAATCGTAACCGCACCGGACTGCGATGCTGTTCCGATACAAAGGACGAACACCAGCAAAATTCCTGTAATTTTCCTCATCCGGCCTTTCATAGGCTTCCTCCTATACTCTCAGATGCTTGCGTACTGTAAAGAAGCTTCCAAGGAAACCAATTCCGATCCCCATGATAAGTCCGATTGGCAATAAGTATGTATATACTACATTTACCGGAAGGAAATCAATAATATTCTTCAGAATACTGAACCGTTCCATGACATAGGAAACTGCCTTATCATAAAGTACATATAAAAGTCCCAGTGGGATCGCTGCACCAAAGATACCGATGATCAGACCCTCGATCACGAACGGTGATCTTACAACAAAGTCTTTCGCACCAATATATTTCATAATAGCGATCTCTTCTTTTCTGACTGTAATACCCATTGTAACCGTATTGCTGATCAGGAAGATCGACACTCCCAACAGGATTGCAATGATCGCAATGGAAATATATGCGACCAGCATATTAACGCTGGACAGTGTATTAGCTACAACATCCGATTTATTTACTTTCAACACTCCATCCAGACTCTGTGCAAACTTAACCAGATCCTGCTGCGTAGAAGAAAGAGATTTACTTCTTGCGATCAGATCCTGGCTGTTGTCTGTCGTCTTCATATAAACTTCATAGTTATCTGAATTGGCCAGCGGATTGTCATCTTTAAATCCTTCTGCAAGCTCCAGATTATCTCCGAAATAATCCTTCTGAAAATCCTCCCATGCCTGCTCTGCTGAAATATATTTCACCTCTGAAACGTCATCTCTTGCTTTCAGTTCCTCCCCGATCTTCTGGATCTGCTCATCTGTAGCCTCTTCATCAAAGAAGACCGTGATCGCCACACCTTCCTCAGCACTTCGGATGATATACTGAAAGTTTACAAGAATCGAGAAAAATAATCCGAACAGGAAGATACAGGCTGACATCGTTGCAATGGATGCCAGAGAGAACATCTTATTTCTCCAAATACTCTTAACTCCCTGCTTTCCAACGTATCCAATCGTACTAATCCTCATCTGTATACCCACCTTTTCGTTCATCACTGACGATGACACCCTGCTTCATAGTAATGACGCGTTCGTTCATCTCATTTACGATCTCCTGATTATGCGTGACAACAAGCACGGTTGTTCCACGCTCATTCGCCTCTTTCAGAAGGCTCATGATCTCCCAGGAGTTCGTTGGATCCAAGTTACCTGTCGGCTCATCCGCCAGCAGGATGGCAGGCTCATTTACGATCGCCCTTGCGATCGCAACTCTCTGCTGCTCTCCTCCGGAAAGTTCCTTCGGGAACGACTTGTACTTCTGTGCAAGTCCTACCAGTGACAAAGCAGCCGGTACTTTTTTCTTGATCACTTTGCTCGGTGTCTCTGTCACCCGCAATGCAAATGCAATATTCTCATAAATATTCCGATCTTTCAGAAGCCGGAAATCCTGAAATACAACTCCCAGTCCTCTTCTATACTTTGCAATATTCCGGTGTCTCATACGGTTTAAGTTTTGTCCGTTCACGATGATCGTACCATCGGTCGGATTCAGTTCTTTCATAATCAGACGGATAAGGGTTGACTTTCCCGATCCACTGTCACCAACGATGAAGACGAACTCTCCCCGCTCGATCTTTACGGATACCCCGTTCAGAGCCGCATTGCCCTTGGAGTATTCCTTCTTCACGTTTCTTAATTCAATCATATGTTCCTCCTAATTATCCATACTCCGCAAAATTCCTAGTATTCTAATGACTCCATGTACTTCATGTACTTCACTACCATCAGAGCAATCTTGAACGTGATCGCATCCTCAAAGACACGCAGATCAAGTCCTGTACTCTTCTGCAGTTTATCCAGTCTGTATACCAGAGTATTTCTGTGGATGTAAAGCTGTCTGGATGTCTCTGATACATTGAGACTGTTCTCGAAGAATTTATTGATGGTAGTCAATGTCTCTTCATCAAAGTCATCCGGAGATTTTGCTTCAAAAATCTCCTTAATAAACATCTTGCACAACGGAAGCGGAAGCTGATAGATCAGTCTGCCGATTCCAAGAGTTGTATAGGCAACGATATCTTTCTCGCTAAAGAAGATCTTGCCCACATCCAACGCCAGCTTGGCTTCTTTATAAGACTTGGAAACTTCCTTGATGTCGTTGACCATCGTTCCATATGCTATATGCACCTGCTCGTCGCCTCCCTCTGACCGGAGCAGATCCAGCATATCCTTCGCCATTTTTTCAAGTTCTTTATTTCCATCTTTCTCTGAAAGTTCTTTTACAACAATGATATTCTTCTCATCTACCGCAGTTACAAAATCGCGGGATTTGCTTCCGAGAAGATTCCGCACATTGTCAAGAGCCGCACTGTCTTTTTCGTGGGATGTCTCAATAATAAAGATAACACGTTTCACTTCCGTGTCAATATGTAATTTTTTGGCACGATTATAAATATCCACCAGCAAAAGGTTATCCAAAAGCAGGTTTTTGATAAAATTATCCTTGTCAAATCTCTCTTTATATGCAACCAGAAGACTCTGGATCTGGAATGCTGCGATCTTTCCCAGCATATATTCTCCCTCGCTGTCTCCATTGGCAACAAGCACATATTCCAGACGCTGCTCATCAAAAATCTTGAAGAACTGTCTTCCCTGGATTACCTGACTGTCTGCAGGGGACTCTACAAATGCAAGCACTGCATCCGAACAGTTCTTATCTACCTCGCCTGTAGCTGCCAGTTCCTTCCCCTCTGTATCTAACACACAAAAATCAACCTTGGAAATCCCCTTCAATCCTTCAATCGTATTCTGAAGTATCTGATTAGAAATCATCCTTTTTCCTCCATTCCATCCGTTCTTCGATATGTGCAATTTACACATACCTTTCGTGTCGATTTTTTTTACGTACACATTTCCACTTAGTATATTAAGTCAAAACTGCAAAAAAATAAAGAGTAAATCCTTTTATTTTAGTCATTTTTTTGAATTTTTTACAAAAAATTCATATTTTCAGACTTAGCATAGTTCACAATTTTCCGAATATAGATCTTATTTCCAGGCAAATCCGTTATTCTTTTTCCTGTTCTACATGATATCTGAAAATTTTCTTCTGAATAAAAAAACGGATCCGGTTCCTCAATTTTATCTCATCCAGATGCCCTGTGAACGCACAGCCGCCTCCCAGCCAGACCCGTACATTCAGAAGGGCTTTATTTGCCGTAATAAACCGTTCCTGAAACGGGGACGGCAGCACCGACAGGATACAGTCCGTCTCCGTTCCGTTGATGGCATTGATCGCATCCTGGATCTGCTCTTCATTCTCCGAAATCACCATCTGCCCGGTAACGCGGATTCCCCGGTTGTGCCTGGACAGAACCGCCTCTACTTTTCCCAGATTTTCCTCACTGTCTGCAAGCAGGAATATTTTTTTATGATTTTTTTGCATATACTTCATGAACATCTTAAGGAAAACGTTCTCTTCAGTTTCCCGGAACAGCTTTTCATTTTCTATCTCTGCCGCTTTCAGGATCTCTGTATTCTCCGGCAGCAGCATCGTCAGTGCATTGATCTGCTCTTTCCATTGTGCATTTTCTCTTTCTTTCATCAGCATATCCATGGAAACCAGCTCGATCGTATCCACTGACTCACTCTCAAGATACTGCATCGCCCGGATCATCGCTTCTTTTGCTGTCAGGATTGGAATCTCCACATCAAATATATTCATCTTTTCTATCATAATAAATCACCCAACCATGCTCCCCATTCTGAGCATTTTATCAAAAATGAGTGGTTTTGTCAAAATAAGACCTTTCTGCTTCCGGTTTTTCTATATTTTTCCCTCCGTCTGTGCTGTCCCGTTCTCCTGCGTCCGTCTTCTTTTTGTCACCAGTCCGCCGATCCTCCCGGTCTCTTTGGAAGTAAGTGATTTCCAGCCCTGTGCAAGTACCCGGTCTAACAGTCCCAGTTCTTCCGCAATCTCATACTTCATTTTTTCTTCCTCTTCCAGTTCGTTTAAATTGATCGGTTTTTCTTTTTTCTTTCCCATATTCTGCCTTCTTTCTTTTTTTAGAAGTATTTCCCGATCAGATCAGATTATACTGAAAAACTGATTCCTGTCATCTGCCCGTAAAACTAACAGGACGGAGCAGATACCGGTCAAGTATCTGCTCCGTCCCTCTTTATAAGATGATACAAATATAAGTGAATCGTCAATTATTCGATTGCTTCTGTCTCGATCACAAATTTTACACTTCCATCCATCTTGCTGTCCTTACCACTGAATGTATTGTAGGTGCAGTCATCAGAGGTCAGTGCTTTGAGTCTGTCAAGTACATCTCCGAATTCGTCTTCTACTGTACTCTTTAATTTACTTGTTCCTTCTTTATCGAACTGATCCATACCATCTGCCAGCTTCTTTGCTCCTTCTGAAAGTGAGGAAGCCCCTTCACGAAGTGCATTGCTGTTGGCTGAAAGTTTCGCTGCACCGGCTGACATCTGTGAACCAAGTGTATTCAGACCGGATGCAAGCTGGTTCGTTCCGCTCTGCAGCGTTCCTGCTCCGGCTACCAGTGTTGAACTGCTTCCTTTCAGTTGCTCTGCACCTGAAAGAAGAGAAGTATTATAAGATCCGAGCTGCATGAATCCGCCATTCAATTCAGTAATTCCCTGGATTGCTGTCGGGAACTGTGCCTGAACAGATGTATTCAACTGTCCAAGTCCGCCCGAAAGAGTTCCAAGTCCGGTATTCAGTCCCTGCATTCCCTGATTCAACTGAGTCACAGATGCTGTAAGCTGGCTGATTGAATCTGACGGAAGACTGTCCTTTGCTGCTGCAATAGCATCCAGTTTCTTCTGCATTTCCGGAAGCTGCTGCTGTAATGCTGCTGCAGTCTCTTTAAATGTCTTCAGATTTGTCTGAAGTGTTGCTGCCCCGCTTGTGATGGCTGACAGGTCAAAGGTCGGTACACTGACCGTGATCGCAGATGCTTTCTGCACATTGTTCAGTCCGTCTGCAGCAGTCTGTGCATTCTGAAGTGCCGTGATTGCTGTACTGATCTGATCTCTTACTGACTCATCTGTTGTCGCATTTAACTGAGCCTGCAATGCACTGATCGCATTTGCAATCTGCGTCTTGCTTGTATTGGCTGCTGCCTGTGCTGCATCCACTTTTGTATTGTAATCTGTAATCTTCGCATTGACATCTGCAACCGCTGTCTCACAGTCACTTTGCAGTGTTCCGAGCTGGGTATTGATTGCATTGAGCTGTGTTTCCATTCCGGTCAGTGCTGCTGCAATATTGGCTACCGGTGTGGCAATTCCTGTCTGAAGACTTGCAGAAAGAGATTCCGTTGCAGAAATCAGTTCATTTCCGGTTGTCACCATACCATTCACCTGCGTCAGAAGTGCTGTCACTTCCTCTGAGCCAAGTACTGCCTGTAACTGCTTTGTACCTGCTGCAAGCTGGTTGGCTGCGATCACCAGATCGTCTGTCGCCTCTCCTTTTCCGTCAGCCGCTTTGCTCAATGTATCTACGGCTGTCTGCACCTGCTCCAGACCTTTGCTTAACTGAGATAACTGTGCGGCACCTGCTGCAATCTTCTGCTCGCCTGCCACATAGGAAATCACTCCATTTGCCAGTGCATTGGTTCCACTTGTATAGTCTTTAACGCCTTTGACAACTTTGCCTACTCCATTGACATACTCTGTCACGCTGCCGTTCAGTTCTCCGTTGCTGCCAAGATATTTCTGAATGCCCGCATTCAGTTCATCTGCACCTGCTGTATAGCTGCTCACTCCGTCTGCCAGTGTGGAAGCACCATCTGCCAGTGTTCCTGATCCGCTGACCAGTTCCAGTGCAGCATCTTCCAGCTCATTCAGTGAATCTTTCAGTGAATCAACATCTATGATATTATCCATATCCATATCATCCAGCAGATCTGTCAGGGCAACTGTAAAGGTGGAAGACATTGTGAAATCAGTTACATCTGCCTCCATCTCAAAGTTCTCTGGAATCGTTACGCCTTTATCCTCAGCTTCTTTTGTTGTCTCTTCATCCAGATCAAGGCTGTCTTTCAGTCCCGGCATACCAAATCCGACTACAATATTACGGCTTCCGTCTGAAATAACTTTTCCATTGTCGATCGTTACATTGCTGAAAGTTTCATTCGGAAGAATCATTCCGGTCATCATGACAAATGGTGTATAAACTTCCTCTTCTTTTCCATCCACTGTGACGGTCTTCTTTTCGTTATTTGTATACTGTACCTGGATCTTGAGATGTCCGCTCTTACCCTTCAGCTCATCCGCTTTTACTTCCTTGCCGTCCAGAAAATAGGTCAGTTTTACGGATACCGGAAGTTCCTTATCTGTCGTACCCTGATAATAAATATCTTCTCCCGCAGTATTCCAGGTCAGTTGATCTCCATTCTCCGTAAATGTCTCATCACCTTTGACATTCTTAATCTCTTTCAAAATACTTTCATCAGTCAGGTTTCCCGATACACTTCCAGAATTTTTCAGCCAGTCAGATACCGTCACCTCATCACTATTTCCTGTCGCATCTGCATTGACATAAACCGTTTCTTCCTTATATACATTCTGCGTATCTGTGCTGCCTGCCGCATAAACCGGAACCGCTCCCATCATGACTGACATTCCAACAGCAAGCGAAGTTGTAAGGCTATGTTTGATTTTTCTGTTCTTGTTCATAATTTAACTCCCTTCTATTTCACCTCTGCGGGTTTCTTTTTTGCCCCGAGGAAACCAATCGAGGTCTTGCATATTACCTTGTCAAATATCATAAACATTGCAGGCAGGATCATGATAACTACGATCATACTGATGATCGCTCCCCTTGCAAGGAGGGTACAGATCGAACCGATCATCTCTACCTGTGAGTAGCAGGCTACTCCGAATGTTGCTGCAAAAAAGCTCAGTCCACTGCTGATAATAGACGGCATACTGGTCTTATGTGCAATACTGATTGCTTCCATCTTCTCTTTTCCACGCTGACGTTCTTTCTGATAACGGGTTGTCATCAGGATCGCATAATCTACCGTTGCACCCAACTGGATTGCTCCGATTACAATGCTTGCCACAAACGGAAGGCTGGTTCCCTGATAGAACGGGATTGCCATATTAACCATGATTGCAAACTCAATTACCGCTACCAGAATAACCGGCAGGGAGATCGACTTGAATATGATCATGATAATAAAGAAAATCGCTGCAATGGAAATAGCATTTACATTCACTAAATCCACATCCGTTACATCCTGCAGATCCTTCATCAGTGGAGCTTCTCCAATGACCATTCCACTCTTGTCATAAGACTTCACGATCTTATCAATGGCTGAAATCTGCGTATTGACCTCGTCTGTTGCCGACTCATACTCTGAGCATACAAAGGCAAGTTCATAATCATCGCTCTGAAGCATCTCTTTCATGTCATCCGGGATCATGGAATCCGGTACGGTCGGACCGATCAGAGAATTCATGCTGATTGTCCATTTGACACCCTTTACTTCATCAATCTCTTCAAGCATCTTCTTTTTCTGCTTTGCATCCATGTTCTTATCCATCATGACCATGTGCAGATTGCTCATATTGAAATCTTTCTTCAGTTCTGCATTCGCCACATTACTGTCCAATGTCTCCGGAAGAGACTCTGCAATATTATAGTAAATCTTAGTATGATTATTTCCGTAAATCGCAGGGAACAGAAGGATCAGAAAAATAATGATCCATGCCTTATAATGCTTTGTAATAAATGCAGAAGGCTTATCCATGTTGCTTAAAAGCAGTTTATGCTGCGTCTTTTCAATCGGTTTGTCAAAAACCAGTACCAGTGACGGAAGAACTGTTACACAGCAGACCACTCCGATCAGTACACCTTTCGCCATAACAATTCCGAGATCCCGTCCAAGTGCGAAAGTCATCACGCACAGGGCAACAAATCCGGCAACCGTCGTCACAGAACTTCCAGCAACAGACTTAAATGTATTGGCGATCGCATGCCCCATAGCACGCTCTTTCTCTCCCGGAAACCGCTTTTTATTCTCCTCATAACTGTTCAACAGGAAAATGGAATAGTCCATCGTAACTCCTAATTGCAGAACCGCTGTCAGTGCTTTCGTAATATAAGAAGTCTCTCCCAGAAAAACATTACTTCCCAGATTATAGAGAATCGCCAGTCCGATACTCAGAAGGAACAGGAGCGGAACAACGAAAGAACCCGAAGTCAGTTCCAGAACAATCAGACTTAAAAGTGCTGCGATCACAACATAGATCGGAAGTTCTTTCAGTGCCAGATTCTTGATATCTGCTACAACGCCTGTCATTCCACTGATAAAGCACTGCTCATTTGCGATCTTCCTCATCTCACCGACTGCATCCATGGAGTCGTCTGAAGATGTCGTATTATCAAATAACACAAGCATCATCGTTGCATCACCCTTGAAAAAGGCTTCTCGCAGATCATCTGGGATCATCTCTACCGGAAGGCTGATGTCCGCAACATCGTCATACCACAAAACGTCCTTTACATGAGAAACATTCTCAAATTTTTCTTCCAGTTTTTGAACATCTTTCATATCCATGTTCTCGACCACGACCATGGAAAATGCTCCCATGCCATACTCATCCACCAGAATATCCTGACCTTTTACTGTCTCCAGATGCTCTGGAAGATAGCTGAGCAAATCATAATTTACTCTTGTCTTTGCCATCCCGATCACTGACGGAATGATCAGCAGGAATCCAACGATCAGCATCAGAACCCTGTGCCTGGCAATCCATTTTCCAACTTTGACCATTTGTATCATCTCCTAAACTGTCTCATATATTTTAGCCTCTTCTAGTATAGCTCAAAATGACTAATAGTCAATATTAGAAAGCCAAAAAACTGAATTTTAGTCATTTTTTATTGACTTTCACGGAAAACGTGCCATACTAGAAAGAGAAATCAGTAAAAAATCTGCTTGAATTTCTGCAGAATCTGGTAGTAAAATACTCTGGTGTGCAGGCAGATCACAAAGGAGGCAACTGGATATGGGAAAAGTAGAAGATAATAAAAAATTGAAAATGAATACACTGTTTCAGACAGCATTTGACCTTTTTACAGGAAAAGGCTTTGCAAAGACAACCGTATCCGACATTGTAAATCAGGCCGGACTGGCAAAGGGAACTTTTTATTTGTATTTTAAAGATAAATATGACTTGCGGGATAAGCTGATCGCATTTAAAGCCAGCCAGCTTTTTGACGATGCACATAAGGCACTGGATGCTGCCGTTATCCCTGACTTCGAGGAAGAAATTCTTTTTGTAACGGACTATATCATTGAACGCTTTCAAAATCAGCAGGGACTGATGAAATTTCTTTCCAAGAACCTTTCGTGGGGAGTATTTCAGGATGCGGTCGGAACCGGATCGCTGGTTTCCCAGAAGTTTTACAACCACTATCTTGATTCCTTACAGCGGTATCACGTAGAATGTTCTTCTCCAAAACTTTTACTCTTCACCCTGATCGAATTTATCAGTTCTACCAGCTATAATTGTATTCTTCATAACGAGCCGGTGTCGATGGAAGAATATATGCCTTATATGCACGCCGCACTCAGGCAGATCTGCAAAGTATATATTACAGAAACTCCGGTTTAAAAAAAGAATGTTGGGAGCAAAAGCCCTCAACATTCTTTTTTTCAGTTTTTCTCACGTAGATCATTTCGTTAAGACATTGCCTGATACGGAGAACCTTTTTACCGATAACCTGAAACAATTTCTGAACAATTCCTAAAATAATTCGTCAAAACGCTTCATTGCCTCGGCTGTCTTCTCATGCTTTCCAAAGGAAGTCAGTCTGAAATAATTCTTTCCATTTTCACCAAACCCTGCTCCCGGTGTTCCCACGATCTGTGCATTCTCAAGCAGATAATCAAAGAACTCCCAGGATTCCATCTCTTTCGGGCATTTAAACCAGATGTATGGAGAATTTACCCCACCTGTAAACCAGATATTTTTCTTCTTCAGAGTTTCTGCGATCATACGTGCATTCTCTCTATAGTATTCAATATTCTGCTGGCACTCTGCCATGCCCTCTTCTGTGAAGACCCTTGCTGCCGCATACTGAATGATATATGGCGTACCGTTAAATTTTGTAGACTGCCTTCTGTTCCACATGTCATGAAGACTTAATGTTGCTCCATTAGAAGCCGTAAACACCAGCTCTGTCGGAACAACCGTATAGGAGAAACGAGTTCCTGTAAATCCTGCTGTCTTGGACAGAGAGCAAAATTCAATCGCACATTCTTTTGCACCCTCAATAGCATAAATACTCCGTGGAAGATCCCGATCGGTAATAAATGCCTCATAGGCAGAGTCATAAAGGATTACCGAATCATTCTTCAGGGCATAATCAACCCATGCTTTCAACTGCTCTTTATTGTAGCTTGCTCCGGTCGGATTATTCGGAGAACAAAGATAAATGATATCTGCCTTTACTTTATCATCCGGCATCGGAAGGAAGTCATTTTCCTCCGTTCCGTTCATATAGATGATCTTCTTTCCATCCATCGTATTTGTATCCACATAAACCGGGTAAACCGGATCAGGGACAAGAACTACATTATCATTTGAAAAAAGTTCTGTGATATTTCCCGTATCGCTCTTAGCTCCGTCTGAAATAAAAATTGCTGCAGGATCAACCTCAATGCCATTCCTTGCATAATAATCTGCAATCGCCTTGCGTGCAAACTCATATCCCTGCTCCGGGCCATATCCCATAAATGTCTCAGACACCGCCTGGGAATCAACTGCCTCATGAAGTGCCTCGATCACGCTCTTCGTAAGTGGAAGAGTTACATCGCCGATTCCAAGACGAATGATCTGATCTGCTTTGTCCGGATGCGTCTCCTCATATACTTTTACTCTTCTGGCAATTTCTGCAAAAAGGTAGCTGTCTTTTACATTTTGATAATTTTCATTTAACTTTGGCATTTTTCTCTTCCTTTCTTTAACCGACTAAAGTACTCTGTAAGTAATATTAGCAGAATTTCTCCAATTAGAAAAGAAGCTGACTGCAATTTCTAAAAATCCATTCTCTGTACCGCTTTTTCTGACTATTCTATGTGCAATTTGTCACAATCTCAGAAAAATATATGCAAAGAAAATACTTTCCACTACAAAAATAACCGGTACTCCAATCATGAATTTCAGTTTTCTTGTCTTGTGCCGGAACATCAGCATCCCTGCCAATGCCCCTGTGCAGCCACCGGCAGCCGCCAAAAGCAACAGTGTTCTCTCCGGTATTCTCCACGCACGTCGCTTTGCCTTCCACTTATCAATTCCGTAGATGATCCAGGTCAACAAATTCACCACGATCAGATAATACATAAGCCATTTCATAACCTGATCTCCTCTCTTAGCGTAAATGAATAGATAATCTTTTCTTTCACCGGTTTTTCAAGAAGCCCCTCCAATGCCTGTGCATAATATTCCAACTGTGCATGATAACGTTCTTTCAACTGCTCTGCACTCTTCACCTTGTCCGTCTTATAATCCAGTACTACAATCCCGTCTTCCTCTTCAAAGTAAGCATCTATAATTCCCTGAACAAGAATCACTTCCTTTTCCTGACTTCCTGGCTCACCGGAAAATCCCGGATAGACCTGATCTGCATCCACCCCCAGTACAAAAGGCTGCTCTCTCCATAACTTCCCTTTTCCGGCTGCCGCTGACATTCTTTTTCCACTGCTGCTTTCCAGGAATAATAAAATATCAGATATGCGGATACAGGCTGCCATCTCCGAAGTCATCTTTTTCTTCTTTTCAAAATCATGCACTGCATTTTTCAAAGCAGCTTCCGTATATTGCCTGGTAAAATCTAATAATTCCATAAGGTTATGATAAGCAGTTCCTCTGGACGCCCCGGTCAGGCCTTCTTTTTGATCCTGCATAAATCCCGGTACTAACGGAACAATTTCCGGTTCCTGATACAGTTCCTCGCCACCGTCTTCCTGCATTTCACGCATCTGTTCTCCTGCGTAAATTCTCTTTTTCAGTTCTGAGACTGTAAATTTCAATTTCATCTGCTCTTCCTGTAAATAAGGATAAGTATAATTCATCTGTTCTGACAGAAGCTCTTTCCATTCCGGCATATACGACTTTTCTGTATCCCAGTGTTCCAGCACTTCTCTCGCCAGTACTTCTGCCTGACCTGCTGTTGCTGCCCCATAGGATAATTCTTCTCTTGTAACAAGCCGCACCTGTATCCATTTTTCTGCCTTTTTCCAATCTCTCATCAGTGCCGGTAAGATCCAGTCAAAGCAGGTCTTTGCCCCTTCCATCTGATACAGTGCAAGCGAATCTTTTTCATCTGCTTTCCAGCTATTCTGCTTTTCTTCTCTTTTTATTATATCTTCCATCATTTCCAATGCCAGAAGTTCTTCTTCCCCAAGCTTCGCTGTACCGGTCAGGATCATCTTCTCTTTTGCCCTGGTCATGCCAACATAAAGAACTCTCAGTTCTTCCGAAAGATTCTCCAGCTTTGTTTTTTCCTGTATCATTCTTTTCAGAAAAGTTGGATTTTTCGTTCTCTGTTCCAGATCAACTGCATCAATTCCAATTCCCCAGTCCGGATGGATCACAATACTTCCCCTCTGATCCTGCATATTAAAACTTTTTCCCATTCCCGCTACAAATACAATTGGAAATTCCAGTCCTTTACTTTTATGGATACTCATCAGGCGTACCGTATCTGCCTGTTCATCCATAATTCCGGCTTCTCCATAATCAACATTATATTTTTTCAACTGCTCAATATATCTGACAAAATTAAAAAGTCCTTTATAACTTGTCCCCTCAAATGCACACGCCTTTTCAATCAGCATCTCCACATTTGCAATCCGCTGCTCTCCTCCCGGCATCGCAGCAATAAAAGTCCGGTATCCTGTCTCTTCAAGGATCTTTGCCAACAGATCATGGATTGGAGTATAGGAAAGTATGCTTCTGAAGTATCTGACCTGCCTCGTAAACTCTGCCAGCTTTTCTCTGACCGCTTCTGAAATCTCTCCGCTGCGGTTTTCCGCTTCTGCATCTGATTTTTTCTTTTCTTTCTTTTCTTTTTCTCCGGTTTCTCCACTCCCGTCTGCTCCGGTTTCTTCCGTTTTTTCTTCCCCACACAGCCAGACAGACTCGTAAAATGGCAGATTCGGATATGCCAGCCGGATCTGTGCCAGTTCTTCCGCATCCAGCCCGACAAAAGGTGAAGTCAACACTGCTGTCAGTGGAAGATCCTGCCTCGCATTATCCAGAATCCGCAGATAGTCTAAAAGGACACTGATCTCATACGTTTCAAAATACCCCTCTCTGCTCACTGAATATGCCGGGATTCCTTCTTCTGCCAGCACTGCTGAAAAAATCTCTGCCCATCCCTGGATACTCCTCGTTAAGATTACAATATCCTTATACTGTATCTTTCGAAAAGAATCACTGTCTTTATCGTAAATATATCCCGATCCCATCATTTCCCTGATCCTTCGTGCGATCATTCTTGCCTCAGCCTCTTTGGCATCTCTTGCCTTCATGTCCTGCTGATTAAAGATCAGAACTTCTGTCTTATCCGTAAAGACGGCATCTTCCGGTATCGGTGGAAACTCTGCTCCCGCATACAGAGCCGCATTTTCATCATATTCGATCCCTCCAAATTCCCGGAACATCAGCTTTTCAAAAAGATAGTTTGTACTGTCCAGCACTTCCTTCCTGCTTCGGAAATTTTTATGAAGATCAATTCTCTGACAGGGACTGCTTTCCACACTATAAGTATCATACTTCTCCATAAAAAGTTCCGGTCTTGAGAGACGGAATCTGTATATGCTCTGCTTTACATCCCCTACCATGAACATATTATTTCTGCCTTTACTCATCCCTGACACACTCGTCAGGATCGTTTCCTGCACCAGATTACTGTCCTGATACTCATCCACCATCACTTCGGCAAACCGCTCCTGATATTCTTCAGCAACCGCAGATGGCACGATTTTCCCCTCTGTATTTCTCGTCAGGATTGCCAGTGCAAACTGCTCCATATCACTGAAATCAATCATATTTCTCCGCCGCTTTTTTTCATCAAACCGGTCAGCAAACCCCTGTACCAGTCCGGTCAGCGTCCTCATTGCCTGAGCGGAATCCTGCATATCTGCAACCCATTCATCTGCCGTTGCATAGAAATAAGATTTCTGAATCCCATCAATCAGAGCTTTCAACTGCTTCCGGACAGCCTGGACAGATTTCCGCAGCTCCGCATCGACAGTCTCATCTTTTTTACCCGAAAGCTTTTTCCAGTTGAAATCCATCAGAACCTCACTCATTTTCTCATAAGAGTCTGCCCTTTCCAGCTTTTTCAGTTCTTTTTCATCTGATTCCAATGCCTCTGCATACATATACGGACCTGCCGGGAGCTGACAGATTTCCATCGCCTGTCTGACCAGTCCATACAGATCGCCCAGTTGCTGTCTGACACGTTCTTCCACTGTATGCACCATTCTTGAATCTTCCAAATGCTCTCTGTCTATTTCATAATCTTCTGCACAGGAGATCAGCCACTGACGTGGATCAGGATAACTTCTTGAGTATTCATACAACTGAAGAATCAGTTCCTCAATCTTTTTATCCGTTCTGCCTGTTCCATATTTTTCCACAAATTCCCGGAACTCTTCCTCATCTTTTGCATAATGTTCTTCCAGCATTTCATCCAGTACATCCTGCTTAAGCAGACGCAGCTCCCCTTCTTCTCCCACACGGAATGACGGATCGATTCCGATCACATGGAAATGATCCCGGATTACCGACAGACAGAATTTATGCACCGTAGTGATCATCGCACTATGTATTAACGATGCCTGCTGCTCCAGATTCAGATTTCCCGGAAATTCTTCCAGTTTTTTTTCAATCGCTGCCGCGATCCTTTCTTTCATTTCGGCTGCCGCTGCCTCTGTATATGTGACAACAAGCAGCTTATCCACATCCACAGGATTCTTTTCATCCGTGATCCTTGAGATGATCCTCTCAACGAGTACTGCTGTCTTTCCTGAACCGGCAGCAGCCGAAACCAGAATATTTCTGTCATGCAGATCAATGACCTGCCGCTGTTCTTTTGTCCATTTCACTGCCATACTGCCTATGTCTCCTTCTCTATTTCCGGCTTTTTTACTCCTGACTTTTCTTTATTCCCAGCTTTTCCTTCATACATTCGACTGCTTCTTCCAGTGAATATTTCTGCAACTGACGGTATTCACACCCTTCAATCCGCTGGTCAAATCCGCAGATATCTTTGCAGGCACAGAAATCACATCCTGTATCCTCACCAAGCAGATACGGCAATGCACTTACCTCTCCCTCATACATCTCCGCTTTCAGTTCCTTTTGCTTCGCCCTGGTATAAGCAAGTACCGTCTCAAACTTCTCCTGTGGAAGAGCTTTTGATGCACTCCCAAGTAATCCATTCTGATTCCTGCGGAGCGGATAATATAACGAACTTCCTGTCAGATTCGCCTCCAGATGTTCAATTACTTCCTCTTCACCATTCACAAGCCCATCCAGTTTCAGTTCTTTTAAAATACTTTCTTCCGTCTTCTCGTCTGTCTTTTCTCTTGCCACGATCGGATCCTGTATCCTGTAATAAAAAATTCCTGCAGGAACTATCTCCTTTCCCGGATATCTCTTTCCCTCTGCTTCCAGTGCTGCATTCAGATACACCGGCAACTGAAGCTGAAGACCATGATAGAAAGAAGTAATATCAAATACCTTTCTTCCCGTCTTATAATCTGTCACCTTGACATAAACCCGGTTCTCATCTTCGCACGTATCAATCCTGTCGATCTTACCACTTCCGAATTTAAATTCGTATCCTGCCGGTTTAAAATCTCCCTGCTCCATCTGTCGGGTCAATGCCCATACAGACCGGCGGATCAGACGCTTGATCCGATAGATCATATATTCATTTCTTGCACTTGAAAACAGGACTGTATTTCCATAATCCAGAACGCTGCTTTCCACGCTTTCATCTATCAGCTCTGTCCTGCGTTCCTCCGGCATTGTTACCCAGTCCAGTTTCTCTTCCTCTGCTTTTCTTGCAAAACGTTCTAATGCCTGATGTGCAATATTTCCCAGATCCATCGCCTCAAATCCGTAGGTTTCCCGGTCAGAAAGCCGTAAACCATAACTCAGGAAATGAGCATAGGCACAGGAAGCAAACTTTTCCAGCCTCGTCACACTCACGCGTTCAGGATCAAGATACAGCTTTTCAGCCATCTGACTTCCCAACATACCGGCTTCTTTTTTATAAAATCCTGCTCTCAGCAGCTTTTCAACCACGGATCTGCTTTTTTCATCGCCTGCAAACCATGTATAAAGTTCTTTCCATTGTGCATCCAGTCCCTGTTCTTTTTCTCTCAGCCCTTCCGCCAGTCTGAGAATCCCGGTCCTTCTTGTCATCTCACACTGCTGCCATGACTTTTCTTCCTCATCCACCGGTTTTAAATCCGGGAACAACCGCATCAACTCCTGGATCAGATACGACGGCCGGAGAGATTTTCCCTCTCCTGACGCTTTTGCCCAGGATAAAAAGAGAAATTTTGTCGGCTTGGTAAGATTTAAATACAAATAAAATTTCTGAATATAAATCTTTTCTTTTGCTCCCGGAGAAAGTGAGATTTCTTTCTTCTGAAACTGCTCCCGGTCACATTCAGACAACAATCCGCCCACTCCTGTATTTCCCGGTAAAAGTGTATCATTTGCCCCTACAAAGAATAAAGCTTTGATATTCTTGATCCTTGTACGTTCTACATCTCCGATCATAACCTGATCAAGACTTGGCGGAATGACTCCTACCTTCGCCTCTTCCAGTCCTGCATCCAGTAATTCACAGTAATCTTTCAGAGCGATTTCTTCTTCACCCAGCAGACTTACAAATTTATCAAATAATTCCATAACGATCCTGTATACCTGTGCATACTCTTTCGCCAGTGCCAGTTCTCCCCGGTCCTGAAATTTTTTCTCCAACTGTGCAATTTTCTGTTGCAGCTTTTCCTGAACAAGATATTCATATACTGCCTGCGTTACATCTCTGACAGTCTTTTTCTTCTGCTTCAGAACCTGTATCAGTCCCATCGTCTTTTCTACAAAGATCACTCTCAGATGATTCAGTTCTTCCAGTTCTTTTTCTCCGGTTGACGGAGTTCTTCTGACCCACGCCTGCTGCCATTTTTTATACCCTTTAATATCCAGTGCCAGACAATAATTTTCCAATCGGTCAATCTCTTCATCCGTAAAACCGCACAATCCGGTCCTCAAATGCCTGAATACACTTTCGTAGGTAAAATTCTGTTCTGCCATCGCCAGCAGGCTCCGCAGATATTCTACAAATGAATTGAGCAAAATACTTTTTTTATGATCCATAAAAACCGGAATTTCAAATAATTCACACGCTTTCTCCAATGCATCCGCATACAGGTTCAGATCCGCAGCTATAACCGCAATATCCCGATATCTGTAGTCTTTTTCACGCACCAGCTTTCGGATTGATTCTGCCACATACCTGGCTTCTTCTCTCGGATTTTTCGTCTCATGAAGCGAAATTGCTCCGCTGCAGGTTTCCGATTCTTCTTTTTTCTTTTTATACTGTCTCCTTGAATAACGGAAAAGTTCCGATTCTAAAAATGCCATCTCAGGATTTTCTCTGAACCGGTATGGCACTTTTTCATACAGGCAGACCGGTTCTTCAACCTCTGCCCCTGCATCCTGTGCAGTCTTTACAAGAGATGTAACCATCTGCTTGCTCAACGCAAAAAGCTGGTAAGGATGCCGATAAATAAAAGGATCTTCCCTGCGGTCAATTTCAACCGTAACTATCACCTTTTCACTGACTTTTAAAAGTTCTGAGATCAGCCGGATCTGAACCGGAGTAAATCCCGTAAATCCATCCAGTGCGATCACGCTCCCCTTAAGAAGTTCTGAGTCACATACCGCTCTCGCCAGTACATCCAACATCTCTTCTTTGGTAATATAACGATCCCGCAGATACTCTTCAAATCCTTCATATACTTTACGGATATCCTGCAATTTATAATAAAGATAACTTTCCTGACTGAGTCCCTCCATAAAGTCATCCAGCTTGTCAAAATCAACACCATACTGTACAAATTCTGAGATAACAGACTTTACTTCACTAATATATCCCTGCTTTTTCAAATTTCCTTTCAATACTTTCAGGTCATCCTCGAGCTTCCCCGCAATCCTCCGGATCACAAGATTCTTCCCCTCATCATCAAGAACCGGCTGTTCTTCCCTGCCGACTTCTTCAAATACGCGATATGCCAGTCTCATAAAGCTTAATGCATCAATATTCATGATGCCGCCTCTCGGATGTGCCGCACATAAATCTCTCTGCGTCTGCATGGTAAACTGCTCCGGTACAAGAACCAGATAATTCTTTTCCGGGTGTTCCATTGATTCATTCACGATCTGCTGATAAAGATAATGAGATTTTCCACTTCCTGAATTTCCCAAAATAAACTGTAGTGACATTCATTTCCTCCAAATGCTATGGTATACAGAGCATCTGCCACCGGCAGTTTCTTCTGCATACTTTGGTATAAAAAGCAGATACAGACCGGTCACTCTTCCCACACCGTTCCTGCATCTGCCCGTTGTCCGCAATCACTTTGTATCGTTCCTGTATCGATGAACTTCTTTACTTTATAAGACTTAACAACTCACCTTTTGATACTGCACCGATCTGTCGGCCTGCTTCCTCACCGTTCTCAAACGCAATAAAGGTCGGGATACTCATTACCCTGTATTTCTGTGCAATCTCCATAGCCTGATCGATATTGATATTGCACACTTTGATTTCCGATTCCTCCTCAGCAATCTCATCCACAATCGGACTCATCATCTTACAAGGTCCACACCAGTCTGCATAAAAATCTACCAGCACTGGCTTTTCCGCCTGAAGAACTTCCTGCTCAAAATTTTCTACCGTTAACTTAACAACTGACATCTTTCTTTCCTCCTATAAACGAATCACTAAGTTACTTTCCTGCATTTTTCTGCATTTTAACTTTTCTTTTTTATTAATCTCCAGTTTCACCTGAAAATAAGCACTTCTTTCTAAAAATCAAATACCATCGGATCATAACTTGTTCTTTTATTTTGATTCATTGCATTCATCCTTTTCATATCTTCTTCCGTAATCTCAAAATCGGATATCGAAATATTCTGCAATAACCGTTCTTTATTTTTCGACTTTGGAATTGGGATAATCCCCTGCTGGACATTCCAACGCAACAATAACTGAGCAGACGTCTTATTATATCCCGCAGCCATCCTGCCAATCTCATCCTCGTCCAGATTTCCCCGCAATAAAGGTCCCCATGCCATGACCTGAATCTCATTTTCTCTGCAAAATCCGAGTAATTTCTCATCATGTATAAACGGCGTATGCTCAATCTGATCGATCATCGGTCTGACTTTACAATTTGCCAGCAGATACTCCAACTGGCAGACTTCAAAATTGCACACACCTATGCTCCTGACCTTTCCTTCTGCATACAGCTTTTCCATTGCTTTCCATGTAGCAAGCATTCTTTCCCGGTTCTGTCCCGGCCAGTGTACAAGAAACGAATCCAGATAATCCGTCTTCAGGCGTTCTAAAGACTCTCCAAAGCTTTCAAGTGTCCGCTCATATCCCTGGTTACAATTATCCACCTTACTGATCAGGAAAATATCCTGCCTGGGAATCCGGTTCTTCTCTAACGCTTCACCCAGTCCGCTTTCATTTCTATACATCTGAGCCGTATCAAATAAGCGATACCCCTGTTCATATGCATATCTTACTGCATCGTCCATTTCTTTTCCCGCATTCATCTTATAGATACCAAGACCCATCTCTGGAATTTCAACACCATTATTTAATCGAAACATAATAAGCCTCCCTTCCATTTTGCGATACGACTACAGTATAACATACTTTTTCTTGCGGTTAAATCTTTTCTGTATCTTACCATATCCGCAATGCGTTATCAATACGAATATTATTTTATGATGCCAGGGTCAAAAGGTCTAAGCCCACATGAGCTTGCTCATAGGTGGGTGAAAGACCTTAGGACCCGCCCCGATATGAGCATAAAAGTGGGATGATAATCCCACGATATGCGAATATTGGGTAGGATTGTGGGAGTGCGTAGCACGGAGCAATCCGTAGGCATCAAAGTCGGGGGCTTTTGACCCCGACATAATTTTATAATTTCATAATATTTCCAGCACTTTTTTATCACATTTTCGTCCTAAAATAACATCTGACATTAAGGGGAGTCTGTCAATCGAATTGAAGGGAGTATAAATTCTATGACAAATGAACAATATCATACTTTGATCCATCCTTATACGGATGCCATGAACCTGATCCTTACCCGACTGGAGATTTTAAATCACTGTGCCGCTGACAATGAGGATGTCCGGCCAATCCATGGAATCACCCACCGGATCAAGGAAAAAATAAGTATGGAAAATAAATTAAAAAAGAAACATTCTAACGGAAGTGTGCAGGATGCACGCACATTACTGAAAGATATTGCCGGTATCCGCGTTATCTGCTTTTTTGAACGCGATATTTATCAGCTTGCTGAATCATTAAAAAAGCAGACTGACCTGATCCTCGTCTGCGAAAAAGATTATATCCGACATCCAAAACCGAACGGTTACCGGAGCTATCATCTTGTACTGGGAGTTCCTATTTATTCACTGGATGGCATGGAATACTATCCGGTGGAAATTCAGTTCCGCACTATTTCCATGGATTTCTGGGCTGCCATGGAACACCGGATCTGCTATAAATCCCAGCCCTTTGATGAACTCGAAATGAAAAATGCTTTCCGGCAGTATGCAGAAATACTTGATGGGATTGAGAAATCCTTTGAAGTGTATAGTGAGAATTGTGGGTGAAATTTGTATTTGTTGGGGTGATACGCTTAGAAGACATACAAATTCTTGGTGGCGAAGCGGACGCGGAAAGCAGAGATATTCCCTCGCGGTGCAGGCCCGCTTTACCTCAGCCCGTTGACCGTTTGTAACTCGAAAGTG
>ERZ773164.788-NODE-788-length-35095-cov-16.941381_pt1 | contig 35095 bp, 31 predicted proteins | sample MGYA00511917_ERZ773164 | MGnify/ENA primary metagenome ERZ773164 (study PRJEB29015, sample SAMEA2737847) | human gut metagenome | biome: human gut; feature: human-associated habitat; material: faeces | place: China | collected 2012 ...
AAAAATCATAAGATAACAGAAACTATGCTTATATGCTAAAATATGCACCGGGAAACCGGTGCATATCATAAAAAATTTTTAGGACATAATCAAAAATGGTTGACACACTTTTTTTCAATTTTCAAAGTATTCGCTTGATAGACGCATAGGACAATCTGTGTTAGTATATTCTTAAAATATTTCAGGGACATTCAAGGAGGTACATACTTATGAATCCAAAACAAAAAGCACATGAAAATATGGCAAATACTATTATCAAAAATCTCTCCAGACGAAATATCGAAGGTTTCTATTGTCCCGATAAAGATTCTGCCGTTTCTCTGGCAATGGACATTATAGGCGAAAACGCCACCGTCAGTTTCGGAGGCTCTGCGACACTAAAAGAATCCGGAATGTTAGAAGCTTTAAGGAACTCTTCTGTCCATGTTATCGAAACATTTTCCGCCCAAACTCCTGAAGAAAAGCATCAGGCATTTCTGAATTGTGTTGCTTCAGACTATTTCTTTATGAGTTCTAACGCCATCACTATTGACGGTGAACTCATTAATATTGACGGAAACGGAAACCGTATCGCCTGTCTTATTCACGGCCCGAAACATGTTATTCTTCTGGTGGGCATGAACAAGGTTGTATCTGATGCCAAATCGGGGATTGCCCGCATTCAAAATACCGCTTCCCCGGTCAACGCCGTTTCACTCAACAAGAAAACACCATGCGGCATCACGGGACATTGTGGAAACTGCCACTCAGCAGACTGCATGTGCTGTCAGGTTGTTGTCACAAGACACTCCAGACATGATGGGCGCATTAAAGTTATTTTAATCGGAGAAGAACTTGGATATTAATTTCACATATCTTCCGGAAGGCATTTCTTTCGGAAGATATTTCTCTCTTCCAACTCTTTTAATGAATAAAATGAAATTTCATATCCTTTTTCCGCAAGCATATCTTTCAGTACCTTCATAAAGATTCCTGGTTTTTCCTCTCTTTTTAAAGAATCTAATGTATCAGATAAATTTTCATTTCCACTAAATTCTCCTCCCCATTCTCCATCATATGTAAATGTCACACCACAGCTTGGACTTCCATCAATCCCCACAATTCCAATGATTTCAAACCTTTCCGGATAAAAACTGTACTCCTCAATTTGCAAAAGGATCGGCTCCAGCATTTTTCTGGATTCCTTACGAAAAAACGCTGTATCAAACTGAGATGCCGCATGTCCCCAACGATTTGCCCCGTATAAAATAAACTCCGGACACGGAAGTTGAATAATCTCCACTCCAGCATCTAAAATTTTTTTCAAAAATTCTCTCTTATCTTTCCTTTCTTGTTCCATTTCCGATAGATTTTGATTTTTTAATTTCGCTCCATCATTCAGAAAACAATGGCTTACAAATAAAATTTTTTGTTTCATGCAATCCTCCCTAAATAAAATTTATTCTATACATATTATATCACGTTCTTTATAAGTTGTTTTATTGAATCCGTTAATAAGTATATACCAAAAATCAATTATCCTTATCCTATAGAAAATGCTAAAATAAAACTATATCTAAAGAAAAGAGGAAAAATAAATGAACAAACAATTTTCACCAACTGCCAGAATGGCGTTTTGTGGTCTTGCCATCGCATTAAACATCGTTCTCGGCATTGTAACCGCAGCTCTTAAATTTCCATTTTATCTTGATGTTATGGGAACTATGTTTATTGCCATATTCTTCGGACCGTGGTACGGTGCAGTTGTAGGAGGAGCAACCAACATTTTAACAAGCATTTTCAGCGGTTCCATCTCCGGTATGCCATTTATGCTCGTAAGCATCGCAATCGGTCTCATTACAGGATTTGCATTCCGTAAAATCAATTTCACTTTTGTAAACGCTATTTTAATCGGCGTTGTAACAGGAATCGTTGCTCCACTCATCGGAACTCCTATCGGAATTGCCGTATACGGCGGACTTACGGGAACTGTTTCTGATGTTGCAGTTATGTTTTTAAAACAAAGTGGAGCAAGTATTTTTACAACTTCTTTCATACCAAAACTCTTCAATAACTTATTAGATAAAATCGGTTCTATGATTCTGGTATATCTGCTTGTCATTGCTTTGCCAAAAAATTTAAAGCCGAAAGCATTTACAAGAACACAAAAATAGTTTATATAAAAAACGGGATATAATTTGACATTATATCCCGTTTTTCATATAACCGAATCCAACTACACAGTACAAAACTGTCGTTTTCTATTCTTCTGTCTTTTCTTTCACAACAATGGCAAGTCCTAATTCGTCCAACTGTTTCTGATCTACTCCCGCAGGCGCTTCCGTCATCAAATCTGAAGCATCTTTTACTTTCGGGAATGCAATTACATCACGAATGCTGTCCTGTTTTGCCATAAGCATAATTAAACGGTCTAATCCGTAAGCCAGTCCTGCATGAGGCGGAACACCATATTTGAAAGCATTTAACAAGAAACCAAACTGTTCCTGTGCCTGTTCTTTTGTAAAGCCTAACACTTCAAACATTTTGTTCTGGATATCCTGATTAAAGATTCTGACACTTCCTCCACCAAGTTCTGTTCCGTTTAAAACAATATCGTATGCTTTTGCACGGACTTTTCCCGGTTCAGTATCAATTAAGTGTAAATCTTCTTCCATAGGCATTGTAAATGGGTGATGCATTGCCGTATATCTTCCGGCTTCCTCATTCCACTCTAACAATGGGAATTCTGTTACCCATAAGAATTTATATTCGTTTTTATCCAACAATTCTAACTGACGTGCAATTTCTAAACGAAGATTTCCGAGAACGTCCCAAACAACTTTGTTGCAATCCGCTGCGAACAGTAATAAGTCTCCGTTTTCTCCACCCATTGCATTTACAAGCGCAGTCATTTCTTCCTCACTCATAAATTTAGCAAATGAAGATTTCATTGTTCCATCTTCCTGAATTGCAATATATGCCAATCCTTTTGCTCCGTATCCTTTTGCAAAATCAACTAATTTGTCAATTTTCTTACGAGGCATTGCTCCCTGTCCTTTTGCATTGATACCGCGAACACTTCCGCCCTGCTCAAGAGCATTTTTAAACACAACAAATTCACAGTCTTTTACAACTTCTGAAACGTCTGTCAATTCCATGCCGAAACGAATGTCCGGTTTATCGGAACCGAATCTGTCCATTGCTTCCTGCCATGTCATTCTCTGAATCGGAAGAGAAACTTCTACGTCAAGAATTTCTTTGAATACTTTTGCAAGCAGTCTCTCATTTACGTCAATAACATCATCAACATCTACAAAAGACAATTCCATATCAATCTGTGTAAATTCCGGCTGTCTGTCTGCACGCAAGTCTTCATCACGGAAACATTTTACAATCTGGAAATATCTGTCATATCCGGCACACATTAATAACTGTTTGAAAATCTGCGGAGACTGTGGAAGTGCGTAAAAACTTCCCTGATGCACACGGCTTGGCACAAGGTAATCTCTCGCCCCTTCCGGTGTACTTTTAATTAACATCGGTGTCTCAATTTCCAAAAATCCTTCTTCCGCCAAAAACTGACGTGTCAATGTTGCAACCTGACTTCTCATAATAAGGTTTCTCTGTAAGTCCGGTCTTCTCAAGTCTAAAACACGGTTTTTTAATCTGACTTCTTCTTTTGTCTTGCTGTTTTCTTCGATTGGAAACGGAGGTGTCTCTGATTCCGATAAAACACGAAGTTCTGTCGGAAGAACTTCAATATCACCTGTTACAATATTTTCATTTACTGCTCCTGAACGTTTCGCAACTTTTCCCACTACTGCCACTACATATTCTGAACGAAGACTTCCTGCTTTTTCAATTAATTCTGAAGATACGCTTCCTTCCTCAAAAACAACCTGCACGATTCCCGAGCGGTCTCTCACATCGACAAAAACAAGCCCTCCTTTATTTCTGTTTTTCTGTACCCAGCCCATAACGGTAACTGTTTCCCCGATATGACTGCTGTTAAGTTCTGCACATCTATGACTTCTTTTCAGTCCCTGCATTGATTCTGCCATCTTTTTTCCCTGCTTTCTTTATAGTTTATCTTTAAAAAATTCCTGTATATCGTTGTATCCTTCCGAAGAAAGTTGTTCTTTTTGGAATTTCTTATTTTTCTTCATCACACTAATCTGTACCTGATTGCCCGCAGCACGCTCTTCTTTCGCAAGTGAAAGCACTTTCAACAAACCTTCCTGATTCATACCTTTTTCAATTAGGAATGCTTTTTTATTTTTCGCTGTTGGCACTTCATATCCTCTTTCAAGCAATAACATAACAATACGCTCAAATCCTATGGAAAATCCACATGCCGGCGTCTGCTGCCCTGTAAATTTGCCAATCATTTCATCATATCGTCCGCCACCGCCTACGGAACCTCCGAACTCGTCCATGGCGATTTCAAAGATTGTTCCCGTATAGTATGACATTCCACGAACTAAAGTCGGATCGAAACTAATTTTAAACTCTGCCTCTTTCACACTGTCTACACTTGTGATAATCATTTCCAAACCGTCAGCAGTTTCCGCATCTAAAAATCCTGCTAATTTTTCTTTGCAGTAACGTACTCCTTCCACATCGTTTGTGATTTCTTTAAACAATGCCAAATATTTATCTACGGACTCTTTTGCATATCCGTTTGCTTCCAACTCTGCCGCAACACCGTCCAAACCGATTTTATCCATTTTATCTAGGATAATAAACACATTATCATAGTCTTTTTCTTCAAATCCGCTGTAAGACGCCATCGCTTTTAAAATTTTTCTGTCATTAATACGAATTGTAAAATTCTTGAAATCTAATTTGCCAAGTAATGTCGTTGTTGCCAAAATCAGTTCTATCTCTGCCAAATTAGTAGGCTCTCCTAAAATATCAATGTCACACTGCATAAACTGGCGAAATCTTCCTCGCTGCGGTCTGTCCGCACGCCACACATTTCCCATCTGTAATGCTTTAAACGGAGAAGGCAATTCATTTGACGCATTTGCATAATATCTGCAAAGAGGAACCGTAAGGTCATAGCGAAGTCCTCCGTCCACTACGTCACTTTCTGTCTGTGCCGTTTCCAATTTTAACTTTTCTCCGCGCTTCAGGATTTTGAAAATTAGTTTTTCATTTTCCCCGCCCTGTTTACTGCACAAATTTTCGATATGTTCTACACATGGTGTTTCAATGGAAGAAAATCCAAATGTGCTGTATGTTTCCTTAATTAAATGAATGACATAATCTCTAATCTCCATTTCTCTTGGCAACATATCTTTCATGCCTGTCATTGCTTTCTTCTTTAACGCCATAGCCATTCTCCTTTTCTCTCTATCATTTCATCAATACGCATAATATACGCATCTACATCTTTCACATTTTCTATGCGTACAATATTTTTCAAATCACCGGATTTCCTGTCCCGGATTTCTTTCCCTTTTGGAAGTACAATCTTTGTGGACGCTCCTGCTCCAACCGCTACAATCGATTGTTTTTCCTCCATAATAAGTATATTGTATATTCCCGCTTTGTCAACCTTTGCATAACCAACATTTTCAAAATTTCCGGCAATATTTTTTTGTCGATATAAATAGTATGGAAACAATTCCATTTCTCCTGCATATTTTGCTGCGAGTTCAATCATCTCTGAAAGTGTCTCCGACTGATTCATCAATTCTTTTTTTGTTTCAGTCTGATTTAGTTTCGATGCACGTTTGATTGCCAGGGAATGTACTGTAAGATTATCGGGATTCAACTCCTTTATCTTCTCTAATGTATCTCGCATATCGTCAACATTTTCTCCTGTTAATCCTGCAATCAAATCCATATTGATATTATCAAATCCCAATTTTCTTGCCAACCGGAATATTCTGATGACATCTTCCACCGTATGTCTTCTTCCTATACTGTCCAATGTCTTTTGCTGCATCGTCTGTGGATTAATGGAAATACGGGTAATATGATGTCGCTTAAGTACTTCCAGTTTCGCCTCTGTAATACTGTCCGGGCGTCCCGCCTCCACAGTGAACTCCTTTAATTCTTCTAAAGAAAATGTCTTTTCCACATGCGTCAGCAGTCTGTCCAACTGTTCCGCCTCCAACGTAGTAGGAGTGCCACCGCCCATATAAATAGTGTTCAATTTTTTCTCTTTTGAAGTTTCTCCCACAAATGAGATTTCTTTACAAAGCGCTTCCAAATATTCGTCTGTTCTTTCCTTCCACTGCTGAATCGGATAAGAGGTAAACGAACAGTAGGAACATGTGGTAGGACAGAAAGGAATTCCGATATAGAGACTGTATCCGTTTTCGTAGTCCAACTGTTCCAACAGACTTTTTTCTCTTTTAGCAATTTCCATTCCCAAAGTTGCTTTTTTCTCAGACACAAGATACTGTTGCTGAAACCACTCTTTAATGTCCTCTTCTGATTTTCCGTCTTCCAATTTTTTCATCAGTATTTTTGTCGGCCTTATCCCAGTAAGGATACCCCACGCTATACTCTTATTTGTATACCTTTCCATTTGTTTGTAAATTTTTTTATTTACTTCACTTTTATTTTCTTTCTTTGTACACTCTTTGTTGACATCATCAATTTTTATTATCGTTTGTTTATCCACATCTATAGAAATTATTTCATTTCTTTCTCTATTAATATGTTGCTTTATTTCTTCGTTTGGTAAAAAAGCCTTTACGATATGGAACGCATCATATACATAAAACTCTTCTTTTATATAAATATCAACCATTTTCATCTCTCTCTTTTATAAAATAAGGGACGCAATTTTTCTTTCAGAAAACACGTCCCACACCTTTTGACTTTGTAACTTTTCTATTGAATAAAAGGGTTCTGCTGTCTTTCATATCCGATAGAAGTCGCTCCCATATGTCCCGGATAAACTATCGTTTCGTCCGGCAGGCACATTAATTTCTCCTTAATAGAACGAATCAGTGCAGATGTACTGCCTGTCGGAAAATCTGTCCTCCCTACCGACGCATAGAACAATGTATCGCCGCTAAACAAAACTTCTTCCTCTTTTACATAATAACACGCACTTCCCTTCGTATGTCCCGGTGTATGTATCACCTGAAAATCATATCCAATCAGGTTCAACATTTGTCCGTCCTTTACATACTGCGCCTTTGTAAAAACATAGCCTTCCGTATAAGTTTTAGACTGATTCAAAACTGCATCTTCAATCAGTTCCTTTTCTTCCTCATGAACATAAACAGGAACATCAAACATTTGCAGCAGTCCGTCCAATCCTAAAATGTGGTCAAAGTGTCCGTGTGTAAGAAGAATTCCTTTGACATTCAGTTTTTCTTCCAAAAGATAGTCTTTCAGGTTCTTTGAACAGGCACCCGGATCTATAAGAATCGCCTCTTTTGTTGTTTCATTATGCACTACATAACAGTTGGTGCTGATTATTCCCGTTACAATTGTTTTAATTCTCATCTTTATCTCCTAACTTACCGCACGTTCTATATCAATAACTCCGTCTATCTGACGAAGTTTCTCCGCCACTTTTGCAAGTTCTTCCCTTCCATGTACAATGAAACCAATCTCCAGTGTCACTTTTCCCTGTTTACTCGTTCGGGCGTTCATTGATTTCACATCAATTTTGTTTTCCGTAAACACTTTTGAGATTTCCATAAGGAATCCGGTTCTATCCATTGCATACATGCGGATTTCTGCCATATACTGACCTGTCCCCTTCTCTTCTTCCTGCTCCCACTCTGCATCTATCAGTCTTGCGCGTTCGCTCTCCGACAGATGAATAATGTTTACGCAGTCTGTTCTGTGAATGGACATTCCTCTTCCCCGTGTGACAAATCCTACAATTTCATCTCCCGGAACAGGATTACAACATCTTGAAAAACGAACTGCCATATCGTCAATCCCTTTAACAACAATACCGCTCTTTGATTTCGTCACATGCACTTTATTTTTGGCGGCCTCAGACACTTTTTCCAAAATTGTTTCATCTGTAATCGCCTCTTTATGCTCTTTATTGTACTCTTCCAAAAGGCGGTTGATAATCTGTCCTTCTTTTAAACCGCCATGCCCCAGCGCTGCCAGCACAGCTTCCCAATCTCTAAAACCATATTTCTGCTGTACGACCTGCATATATTTTGGTTTAGTCAAATCACTTAACACAAGCGCTCTCGCCCTGCAGTATGCGGCGAGCATTTCTTTTCCCCGCACAATATTTTCTTCTTTGAACTCTTTTTTAAACCACTGATTAATCTTGTTTCTCGCCTGTGTACTCTTCACAATATTTAACCAGTCACGGCTAGGACCTTTTGAGTTCTGCGAAGTGAGTACTTCTATTCTGTCACCATTTTGGATTTTATAATCAATCGGAACTAGTTTGCCGTTCACTCTTGCTCCGACCATTTTATTGCCTACCGCACTGTGAATTGCATAGGCAAAATCCACAGGCGTTGAACCATTAGGCAGATTCTTCACATCTCCATTCGGCGTAAAACAGTATACATCTTCCGCAAACAAATCCAAATCTCCTTTTAACAGAGATAGAAACTCACGGTTATCCGTATCCTGCTGCCACTCAAGAATCTGTCTGAGCCAACTCAGTTTTTCTTCCGCGCGGGTTGCCACACTCTTCTCACTTCCGCCGCTCTCTTTATATTTCCAGTGAGCAGCAATACCGTATTCCGCCGTCTTATGCATTTCCACTGTACGAATCTGAATCTCGAAAGGCTGACCTGCCGGTCCCATCAGAGTCGTATGCAAAGATTGATACATGTTTGGTTTCGGCATTGCGATATAATCCTTAAAACGCCCCGGTATAGGAGTGTACATCTCATGTATTGCTCCCAACGCAGCATAGCAGTCTTTTACCGAGTCGACAATAATGCGAATTGCAAACAAATCATAAATCTGGTCTACCGTTTTATCCTGATTTACCATTTTTTTGTAAATACTGAAGAAATGTTTTACTCTTCCATACACTTCCGCTTTGATATTCGCATTTTTCATATGCGTGGAAACTTCTTCCACAATCTGCTGTACAAACTCTTCTCTCTCGGTCTTTCTCGCATTAATCTGATTGACCAAATCATAAAATACGTCCGGCTGGGAATATTTTAACGCCAAATCATCTAACTCCGTCTTAATCTTGGAAATACCAAGACGCTGTGCGATCGGAGCGTAAATATCCATTGTCTCTCTCGCCTTTTCCTTCTGTTTCTCCGGACGCATAAACTGTAATGTGCGCATATTGTGTAATCTGTCCGCAAGTTTAATCAGAATAACACGAATATCTTTCGCCATTGCAAGAAACATCTTTCTTAAATTCTCCGCCTGCACTTCCAGTTTGTCTGCCGAGTAGGACAACTGTCCCAACTTTGTTACTCCATCTACCAGCAGCGCAACTTCACTTCCGAACTCTTCCGTGATTTCTTCTTCCGTCATAACCGTATCTTCCACGACATCATGAAGAATTCCCGCCGCTATTGTTTCTTTATCCAATTCCAAATCGGCAAGAATCAATCCAACCCATGTAGGGTGAATGATATATGCTTCTCCCGATTTACGCACCTGCCCCTCATGTGCTTCCTTTGCAATCCTATATGCTTTCTCAATCAGTGAAATATCTGTAGACGGGTGGTATTTCCTAATTCTTGCAATCAGGGCATCGTACAATTGATCTGAATCCTGATAATCCTCCGGTGCTTTTACCGCATGACCGTCAACAATTTCTAAATTTTGATACGGATTCTCCACGATGTTGTTCTGTGCCATAATGATACCTCCCTCTTTTTCTTACTCTAATTACCCGGATAAGTAATTACCGCTTCCATCTGATAATCCTTTAATCTCTTTCTTCCTTCCAAACCTGCCAATTCAATCAGACATACAATTTTAACGACTTCTCCGCCCATTCCTTCAATGAGTTTGATAATGGCTTCCATCGTCCCTCCGGTTGCCATCAAATCATCTATAATAACAACTTTCTGTCCCGGTTTTATGGAGTTCTTGTGCATCTCAATCTCTGCACTTCCATACTCTAAATCATATTGAATGGAAACCGTCTCACACGGCAGTTTTCCTTTTTTACGAACAGGAATAAAAGGTTTACCCATATTATATGCAATCGGAACTCCGAAAATAAATCCTCTTGATTCAGGTCCTACGACAACATCAAAGTCACCTTCCCCTATATTTTCCTGCATTAAATCGATTGCCAGACGCAATCCTTCAGCATCTTCCAAAACACTTGTAATGTCTCTGAAAATAATTCCCTTTTCCGGAAAATCCGGAATACTTCTTATATACTCTTCTATTGGCTTCATCTTTCCTGCCTCCAATTTTCTACAAAATATGTATATTATTATATCACTTTTCTAACGTAAATCCAATAACTATTGATAATTCTGTATGACAATCTGCAGCGTTTTCCGCCCCATATATTCATTGACAGTCGGATAATATGTAATGTTTATTTTCCCGTTTTTGTTTTCGATTGTATCCATAACTCTCCCGACATCACCGAAATACATTCCTTCCATCTCTGTTCCATACATATCGGAAAGCTGCAGTTTCAACACATTTTTATTTTTTCCTAATATTCTTGTTCCCCTTATCTGTATATCCTTTTCGGCAAATACAGGTTTAGGATTCCCTTTTCCAAAAGGCTCTAAACATTCCAGTTCCTCAATAAGCGTTTCACTTACATAGGAAAGCGGCAACTGCATGTCAATAGAAACTTTTTCGTACAATTCGTCCTCACTTAACTCACAGTTTTCATTTAATCTTTTCCGGAATAAATCAATGTTCTCAATCGGAATGGAAAGCCCTCCGGCTAGTTTATGTCCACCGAATTTCTCAAGTAAATCTTTGCACTTATTCATTTCCTCATACATATGATAAGCATCTATTGAACGGCCTGAGCCTTTTGCCCCCTCCTCCGCATTCGTCAGAACAAAAGTAGGTCTATAATATTTCTCGCGGATTCTTCCCGCAACAATTCCCGCAAGACTTTCGTGGCAATCCGGAAGATAAATCACCAGCACTGTATCCTCTTTTAGAGAAGTATTTTCCACCTGCTCAACCGCCTCTTCAACAGCCTCCGCCGTCATCTCTTTTCGACTGTCATTCAGCGCCTTTAAATCTCCTGCAAGTATATCCGCATCAGCCTTTGTTTTTGCCCGCAATAGTTCTAATGCTCTCTTAGCCGTATCCAATCGCCCGCTGGCATTTAAACACGGTCCAATCACAAAACCGATATGATATGACGACAATCTGTCCAATTCCATTCCCGTACATTCTATAAGTGATTTCAAGCCCAAATTTTTTGTCTTCTTTATCTTCTCCAGTCCATATTTCACAAAAATGCGGTTTTCTCCGATTAGATCCATGACATCGCCCACAGTGGCAATCGCCACATTTTCAATAAGATACTCTATCTCTCCCGCATCTCTTCCTTCCACATTAAACAACGTTTCCACCAGTTTATACGCAACACCGGCTCCACATAAATGTGGGAAAGGATATTCACAGTCTTCTCTTTTTGGGTCTATCACCGCGTCAGCGTGTGGGAGAAGATAGCGTATTCCTTCCTCCGTCTCCTCGTACGGCACTTCATGATGGTCTGTCACAACAATCGTCATGCCAAGACTTTTCCCATAGGCGATTTCTCCCCCGGCAGCAATGCCATTGTCACATGTGATAATCGTGTCCACACCGTCCTCGAACGCTCTGTCAATTAAAGTTTTATTCAACCCATACCCGTCTTTCATTCTGTCCGGAATATCCACACTTACGTCCCCGCCAAGTTTTTCTATCCCTTCCAGCAAAATGTATGTGGCGTTAATTCCGTCAATATCGTAATCTCCTATAATCCGAATCGATTTTCTTTCCTGAATCTTTTCTCTAATAATGTCAACGGCCACAGACATATCTTTCATCAGTATACCATCATATAAATTTTCCACATTTCCATTCAGGTAAAATTGTATTTCATCATCTCCCACTATATCCCTATTGCGGATAAGTCTGGCGATAACCGGATTGATATGGAACTTTTGACTGATTTTTTGAAAATCAGCGCCTTTTCGTGTTAAAAACCATTTTTCCATCTGTTTTCCTGCCTTTATCCATAAGACGAAACGGGGGATTAACCAATCCCCCGTCCTGTCTTTTTCTTATTTTTTCACGAATTTTTTCTTCAGTACATACCACAATGAACCTGTGATGCAAACTGATGAGTACGCTCCCACAACTACACCTACCATAAGCGGTGCTGCAAATTCTTTTACAGAACTTACACCTAAAACATAAAGTACCGCTACCATGACAAATGTTGTAAATGATGTATAAATACTTCTTGTGAGTGTCTGTGTAATACTCTTATTAACCACATCTTCAAGACTGTCTTTTCTGCGTCCTGCTTTTAATTCTTCACGAATTCGGTCGAAGATAACGATCGTCGCATTGATTGAATATCCGACAATTGTCAGCATACATGCGATAAATGTATTACCAACGGAAACTCTTGCGATTGCATAGAACGCCAATACAACTAATACGTCATGAAGTAATGCAATAATCGCACTGCTTGCAAATCTAAAGTCTTTAAATCGCAGCCAAATGTAAATAAGCATGCATACCGTTGCAATCAATACGGCGACAATAGCGTCCGATCTCATTTCCGAACTTACCGTTGAACTGATGTTGCTGTAAGTAATTTTTTTCTCATCTACTTTAAAGTTATCAACAAGCGCTTTATTTAACGCTTCACGTTTATCCAAATCCAATGCCTGTGTTTTTATGATAACCTGTTTTGTTCCTTTAACTTTCTGCATCTGCACATTTTTGTCACCTGTCACTTTTTCAATAACCGGTGTCACTTTTGAATCTAACTCTTTGATAGAGAAGTCTTCATTAAAGGTTACATTTGTTGAAGTACCGCCTTTAAATTCAAGGCTGTAATTTAAAATATCATTACCCTGTGATTTCTGAACACCCATTGCTACAAAACCGCTCAATGCAAGCGCAATAGAAACGGCAAAACAAATTTTTCTCTTTCCGAGGAAATTAATTGTTTTTCTTTCTTTCTGAACGCCGTATAATTTTTCGCTTTTAAGTCCCACTGCATAGAATGCAAAAATAATTATACGTGTTACAACAAGCGCCGTAAACATAGAAACAACGATACCTAAAGCCAATGTCTGTGCAAATCCTTTTACAGTACCTGTTCCTTTCAATCCCAATACCAAAGCAGCGATTAAAGTAGTGATATTTCCATCTAAGATAGCAGATAACGCTTTTTGGAAACCTTTTTTCAACGCTGTCTTAACATTTTTACCTTCTCCCAACTCTTCTTTTACTCTGGCGAAGATAATAACGTTTGCATCTACTGCCATACCGATACCGAGAATAATACCTGCAATACCCGGTAATGTTAATGTAATGTCAAATGCGTTTAATAATACAAGAATAATTCCTGTGTAAATGCATAACGCAATACTTGAAGCAAGTCCCGGAAGGAGATATACAGCACACATAAATACAAAGATGATTGCCAATCCGATTGCACCTGCCATCAAACTCGTGCTGATTGCTTCTTCACCGAGCTGCGCACCTACAACGCTTGAGTTAATCTCTTCCAACTCAACCTGAAGTCCACCGATACGGATAGTTGAAGCAAGTTCTTCCGCTTCCTCATATGTAAATGAACCTTCGATAACAGCCTGTCCGTTTGTAATTGCACTGTTTACCGTAGGACTGCTGATAACCTGTCCGTCATATACGATGGAAATCGGCTTTCCTAAATTTTTCTCCGTTGCCTCAGCAAATTTCTTTTTACCTTCTTTTGTCATCTCAAGCGAAACCATGTTCTTTTTATTTCCGGAATTATCTTCCTGAATCTGTGCTGTCGCACTCTTAACATCTGTTCCATCCAATACAACGTTTCCTTCAGAATCCTGGAATTCCAATGAACCCGGTTTTCCAATTTCTTCCAACACTTTGTTTGCATCTGTTACACCCGGGATCTCGATAGAGATACGGTCATCACCTTCCTGGTAAACCCCTGCCTCCGTGCTGTACTGTTCAACACGTTTCTGCAATTTGTAAACAGTATCGCTCATTTCTTTTTCTGTCGGTTTTTCACCTTTTGCCTGGTAAGTAATACTTACCCCTCCTGCCAGGTCAAGACCTAACTTAATGTTTTTTGCCGCCCCAATATGTCCGCTTCCGAATCCGACAGCTGTTGTGAATACGAGAAGTCCTGTCAGAACAGTCACTAGGAGCAGGCTGATGACGCCTTTGCTTTTTTTCATTTTTTACACCCTTTCCTTATCTGCTAATGCAGCTTTTATCATAATTGCGCATTCCACACGTTTTCTCTCCATTTCACAACTTACATCGTATGCATTGTGAATAGAACCGTGGAATTTATATGAATTTGCCATGCAGCCGCCACTGCAATAAAATTTCGCAAAGCATTTTTTACATTTCTCTTTTGAATATACACTGCAGCCTCTGAATTCGTCCGCAATTTCAGGTTTCGTAATTCCCTCATCGACATTTCCCATAAGGAAATCTTCTTCACCTACAAACTGATGACACGGATATAAATCTCCCCACGGAGTAACAGCTAAATATTCCGTTCCCGAACCACAACCTGATAAACGTTTCGCAACACAAGGACCTCCGTCCAAATCAAGCATAAAGTGGAAGAATGTAAATCCTTTTCCTTCTTTTTCACGTTTAACCATTTCTTTTGCCAGTGCATCATACTCTTCAAAAATCTGTGGAAGATCCTTTTCTCTAATCGAATAGAAATCACTCTCTTCTCCCACTACCGGCTCAATGGAAATCTGTTCAAATCCTAAATCCGCAAAATGCAAAACGTCTTTTGAAAAATCAAGATTATCTCTCGTAAATGTTCCTCTGATATAATATTTCTGCTGGTTACGGCTATCTGCAAGTTTCTGGAATTTTGGAACGATCAAATCGTAACTTCCTTTTCCATTTCTGAAAGGACGCATCTTATCGTTGACTTCCTTTCTTCCGTCCAGACTTAACACCACGTTATCCATTTCTTTATTAACAAATTCCTGTACTTCATCATTTAAAAGCACACCGTTTGTTGTCAAAGTGAATCTGAAGTTTTTGTTATGTATTTTCTCCTGCTCTCTTCCGTAGGCAACTAAATCTTTTACAACCTGCCAATTCATTAATGGTTCTCCGCCAAAGAAATCCACTTCCAAATTTCTTCTGTTACCCGAATTTGCAATAAGAAAATCTAATGCTTTCTTCCCTACTTCGTATGACATTAACGCCCTTCGTCCGTGATATTCTCCTTCTTCCGCAAAACAATATTTGCAGGCCAGGTTACAGTCATGAGCAATGTGAATGCAAAGCGCCTTTACAACTGTCTTTCTTTTCTTCACTTCTCCTATATATTCTTCGTAAACGTCCTTTGTGAATAATTGTCCTGCTTTTACAAGTTCTTTAATATCTTCAAATGCCTCAGCAATCTCTTCCACCGGATATGTCTCTCCCAAGTCCGTTTCCATCTTCTCCAGCGTTTCATTCTGCTCAAGCAATTCCATATTATCTTCCACGCCTAGTTTATTCAAATAGTCGATAATATCGTAACACATATCGTCCACCACATGAACAGAGCCGCTGTTGACATCTAAGACAATATCGTACCCGTTATTCTTGTACTGATGAATCACAATTTTTCTCCTTTCCTTATGTAAACATTTTCTGCCTTAACAAGAAAAAACAGCGACCGAAGCCGCTGCCCAGTTCTGACTATGCAATCGCTATTATTTCTTCTGTTCGCAAGTCTGATTTCCTACTGTGCATGATGTCTTACATGCTGACTGGCAAGATGTCTGACATTCTCCACAGCCACCTTTTTTCACTGTATTATTTAATGTCTGTGCATTTAATGTTTTGATGTGTTTCATATCAATTCCTCCTTGATTATACATTAACTTGTTTCATTATAACACAGTACATTCCGTTTTTAAAGTCTTTTTTGCAACTATTCAGCCGTCAATTCGAGTTTGCACGGCTGAATAATTATCATACCCCGAACGAAAACCTGTTTGTAAACGAAGGGTTATGAAACCATTCCGCCAAGCATTCCGCCTCCCGCACAGAGTAAAAGTGTCGTTATCAGATTTGTTCCGTTGCTCTGCAATTGATGATTGACCGCAAAGGAAACGGCAAAAAGCAGCAGAAAATAGATTACGCCTAAAATAAGCCCCCAAACGAACCGCTGTTCTTCGACAAGTTTTCCCATAATGAATCCGCCTGTAAAAGTGGAAATAACATATGTCGCAATAATTCCCATAGTCACTTTTTGCTCGTCTAAATCTATTTTATACAGTAAAAGTGCCAGTATCATCAGCAGAACCCCCGTCACCACATACCCTGCCAACAACGCCTTTAACAGCCATATCCCTTTTGATTCTTTTTTCTCTTTCTTCCCCACAAAAACTCCTCCTTCACCTCTGTTCTAACACAATGTATGATTGTCCGAGGAGTTTTATACCTTTACTGCTCCATTTGTTTTCCTAAAAATCCGGCCCCTGTCTGCGCCAGTATCCTCTCTAAGTCACCAAATTTTTTACCGTCATTTTTGTCAAGCAAAATAACCGCTCCAATCACGTCCCCACCACATATGACGGGACTGACCGCCTGAGAAGTATACTCACGCATTTCTCCATCAACAATTTTCACATAGTTTTTGCTTCCGCACTCCGCCACAAAAGATTTTCTCATTTCCATCACTTTTCTTAATTCATGAGTTATTCCTTTTTCTAAAAGAGATTTTTTCCCACTTCCCGAAACCGCAACTATCTGCTCCGTATCCGCAATACAGACCGTATACCCTGTCGCCGCCGACAAACTATCCGCATACTCGCACGAAACACTGTGCAATTCTCCGATTGGAGAATATTTTTTCAAAATAACCTCACCGTTTCTGTCCGTAAAAATTTCCAGAGGATCGCCCTCTCTTATTCTTAATGTTCTTCGTATTTCTTTTGGAATAACAACTCTGCCCAAATCATCTATTCTTCTTACAATCCCTGTTGCTTTCATCTTCTTTTCCTCCATTATTCTTTTCCGATTTGGAAATAGTATCTGTAAATGGAAAATTTTTATTCATTTTGAAATACAAAAACAAACATTGACTTTAACCGGTCATCTTTTATAATGAAAGTATATGATTTTAAGGAGGTAGAAAAATGAGTAAAATAGACGAAGTGAGAAGTGCAATGGTAACTGCCATGAAAGCAGGGGACAAAGAAACAAAAGAGACTTTATCCATGCTTTTATCCGCATTAAAAAACAAAGCTATTGAAAAACGTGCCGACCTCTCAGCCGAGGAAGAGACACAGGTTATCATGAAAGAAATCAAACAGACAAAGGAAACTTTAGAAATGACACCAGCCGACCGCACGGAAATTGTTGATGAATGTAAAAAACGTCTCGCCGTTTTAGAGCAGTACGCACCAAAGATGATGGGTGAAGAGGAAATCAAATCCGTTATCGACGCCACTCTCGCAGAACTTGGCATCGACGCTCCTACACCGAAAGACAAAGGACGGATTATGAAAGAGTTAATGCCTAAAGTGAAAGGGAAAGCCGACGGAAAATTAGTAAACGACTTACTTCTCTCTTTGATGAACTAAATAGTTAGGGCGGGATTAAAATCCCGCCCCATTATTGGGAGTATCCCAAAGTTTGTGTAAACCTCCAAACTGATGTAAGATAAAATTACTCAGTTTGGAGGTTATTTTTATGGCAAGAAGAAAAGACAGCCCACAAAAAGCAGCAATGCGAGAAATGATGCGTGATTATCTGAAGAATAATGATATCAGCATCAAAGACGGCACCGATGTAAACAGTATCATGCGTGACATGATGTCTGTTCTTCTGGAAGGTGCTTTGGATGAGGAATTGGATGAGGAATTAGGTTATTCCAAGTATGACTATCGAAACAAAGAAACAGATAACAGTCGGAATGGGCATTCCAGTAAAACTATGCACACAAGCTATGGAGATATGGATGTAGCTATTCCAAGAGATCGTAACGGTGAGTATGAGCCTCAGCTAATCAAAAAATATCAGAATACTGTGACTCAGGACATGGAAGAAAAAATCCTTTCCATGTATGCAAAGGGAATGACTACCGGAGATATCGAATCTCACATGCGGGAACTGTATGATATTGATATTTCTGACAGTACCATCAGCCGGATTACGGATAAAATCCTTCCAATTGTAAAAGAATGGCAGGAACGTCCGTTGGAAGAAGTGTACGCTGTCGTATTTATGGATGCTATCCACTATCATGTCCGAAGTGAAGGACGAATTGTAAAACGTGCAGTCTACATTGCTCTTGGCATCGATATGAACGGAAAAAAGGACGTTCTTGGTATGTATGTTGGAGAAAACGAAAGCGCCAAGTTCTGGCTCTCCATCATGAATGGACTAAAGAACCGCGGAGTTGAGGATATCCTGATTGCATGTGTGGATGGACTAAATGGATTTCCACAGGCAATTGAAGCTGTTTATCCAAAAACAGAAATCCAGCAGTATATCATTCATCAGATCCGTAATTCAACGAAGTTTGTTTCCTACAAAGATATCAAAAAACTGATGGCTGATCTGAAGATTGTATATGCAGCTCCAACGGAAGAAACGGCATTAAATGAATTGGAATTATTCAAAGATAAATGGGATTCCAAGTACCCCAAGATCTATAAATCCTGGCATGATAACTGGGCTACATTATCCACATATTTCAAGTACTCGGAGGCAGTAAGGCGGCTGATTTATACCACCAATGCGACCTTCGTATTAAAGGGTATGGATGAAAGAAGCATACCGGATGCGAGAGACAGATATATGAATCTTCATAATAAGGCAGTGTAAATAAAGTAGAGTAAAACAACAAGGAGGAGCTTTTAAATGAGCGATAATCACGACTTGTTGAATGATAATGATATGTGTTCTTTTTCGGGTTACGAGGTAGACGATGTGTGTTCCAACAACGATATTGACGCATGTGGAGACGGTATGTTTGTTGGAGTTTTTACAAGGTGTAAATTGGAACAGCGAGCATGATAAAAAATAGAAAAGTAGATATAAAGGTAACGTGTATAGAAAATAGTGTGACACAAGTGCGACTGGTGGAGAAAATCCTATTATGAGTATGTTGAGAGTGTATAAGATAGTTTCACGGTTGAAATAGATGTGATTATGGATATGTCAGTGAAGTTAATATGCTGACACTTCCAAAAAATAACAGAAGCAGGCAGAAGATCGTGGAAGAACTGGGAATCAGCACGGCAACACTGTGGAGAAAAATGAAAAAATATGGCATTGCAGAGTGAGCATTGCAAAGTGTCTCTGCTGTATGCCTGTAAGGAGAAAAAGATGGATGTAATGGTTTTGATCGATTCGTTTAAGGGGAGTATGACTTCCATGGAAGCGGGGAATGCGGCGCGTGACGGGGTGTTGCGCGTCTATCCGCATGCCAATGTGACGGTCCGCCCACTGGCAGACGGAGGAGAGGGCACAACCGATGCCCTGATAGAGGGACTGGGCGGCAGGAAAGTGGAATTGTCTGTGACGGGACCGATGGGAAGCCGGGTGGAGGCTTACTACGGAATCCTTGCGGATGAAAAGACGGTGGTTATGGAGATGGCGCAGGCCGCGGGCATTACGCTTGTGGAGGAAGCGCAGAAAAATCCGGGAAAAGCCACCACCTATGGAGTGGGCGAGATGATACGGGATGCCGTTTCGCGCGGATACCGCAAATTCATCATCGGAATCGGCGGAAGCGCAACAAATGACGGCGGAATCGGAATGCTTAGAGCGCTCGGTGTGAAGTTTCTGACCAAGGATGGAGAGGAAGCAGGAGAGGGAGCGGATGCGCTTGGTAAAATACATTTCGTTTCACTGGAGCATCTGATGCCGGAACTGAAAGAATGTGATTTCCAGATTGCATGTGATGTCACGAATCCGCTCTGCGGAGAAAAAGGGGCGACCTGTATTTATGGAAAGCAGAAGGGCATACGGGAAGAGGAAATGCCGCGTATCGACGCGGATATGAAGCATTACGCCGCGATCACTGCCGAGCGGATCGGCGTTGACTATGCAGCCCGGGAGGGCGCGGGGGCAGCCGGCGGCATGGGATATGCCTTTATCAGTTATCTTGGGGCGAGACTGGTTCCGGGAATCGAGCTGATATTAGACGTGATCCATTTTGAGGAGGAGGCAAAGAAGGCGCAGATTGTGCTCACCGGAGAGGGACGGCTGGATCTTCAGACAGCAATGGGAAAAGCGCCCGTGGGGGTTGCAAGGGCGGCCAAGAAGTACGGCTGTAAAGTGATTGCGTTCGCCGGTTCGGTCACAAAAGAAGCGGCGGCGTGCAATGACAACGGCATCGACGCATTTTTCCCGATCGTGCGCGGGGTGTGCACGTTAGAGGAGTCCATGCAGCGGGAAAAAGCCATGGCGAATCTTACTGATTCCGTGGAACAGGTATTTCGTCTGCTATAATATCAACTACTCTACAGGATGATTTAGAAGAACGATTATCTCAAAAATCTGGAATGAAAGAGCAGGTGATACGGGAAATAGATCTGGATAAACGGTTCAAAAAGAAATGTTGGGGGCAATCAGGCCCTCACCCCTTGCAGTGCTCCCTGCGGTATCCCGTCGGTGACATGCCGGTCTCCTTCTGAAAGCTGGAGAAAAAGAAGCTCCGGCTGCCGAAGGACAGTTCATCGCTGATGTCCTGAATACTCATACGCGTACCCGATAGAAGAAGCTTTGCTTCTTCTATTTTTTTTCGGCGGATATAGGCATTCACGCTTAGACCCGTCACTTCCTTGAACTTGTGGGAAAAATAATATTCCGTGTAGCCGAGCCGGTCAGAGAGCAGAGAGATCGAGAGCGGTTCACGGATGTGCAGACTGATGTAGTCGCAGATGTTCTGAATCTGTCTGGAATGTGCATTCGTCTCCTTCGCGGCGCGGACACGTTGGACGTAGTCGTCGAGAAATTCGCAGCTCAGGTTTGTAACGTCGGCAGTGGTTTTGCACTCCTCGATGCGCCCGGCATAGTAATCGTTTAAGGTGTATGCGATGGAGGGATTCAGACCGCCATCGATCGCAGCGCGGCTGCACAGGGTTAGGAGCACCAGCAGATTATTTTTGCTCATGCGGAGTGAATCGCCGATCTCGGCCTTGACGCCGGAGCTTAAGGTCATGGATTTTGCAAGAGCCTTTTTGTATTCCGGATTTCCCTCGCGGATCATGGAGAGAAATGTCTGCTCCGCCATCCAGATGCCCGGATGCTCCCCGGAGAGAAGCGGCGAGTCATCCGGAACGCCTGTCGTGCTGTGAGAGGTAAAAGAGATCAGATCCGCGGTGATCCGCTCGCCGGTAATGGCGTAGTGGAACATGATGGCGTAGGAGAGCAGCACGGAAGACGGAATGATCGGCACACTCTCGATCTGCTTTACAATTTTGGAACGCAGCTTGACGGTCAGCTGGTAGGAATCCAGCTTTTTCCGCAGAACCAGATGCGAGTTGCTTCCGGTAAAAGCAGGACCGATGATGTGGATCTGCTGCAGCGCAAAGCCCTGATACTCAAAACCGGCGATCCAGAGAAGCCCGAACTCGGTGTCCAAGATCAGCGGCATGCGGTTCCCGGATTCGATATGCGCGAGCACGAGAGAGGAGAAACCCAGCATGAAGATAATGTCCGGCAGCATGAGTTCTGCCGGACAGTCTGTCTCGATCAGTTCAAACTCCGGGCTGTAGTGCCAGAGATGAAGTGGGTATTCACATTGAACCATTTCCTGAAAAAAAGAGAGACGTTCTTGGATGTCCATGCGGGTATTCCTTTCTGTGCAAAGCAATGTTTTTTACTGATTCCAGTGTCCGAGAAATTGCAGACTTTCTTTTGGATACCGCGTCTGTGTGCTGCGGTCGACTGCAATCAGACCGAAGGTCATCGAGTAGCCTTTCTGCCATTCAAAATTATCCAGAAGGCTCCAGTGAAAATAACTTTTTACCGGGAGACCATCGCGGATGCAGGCAGCGACGCCGTTAAGCGCGGCATCGATAAAAGCGACGCGTCTGGTGTCATCGGAAGTCGCAATTCCATTTTCGGTGACATACAGATCGCCGTGAAAATCTTCTGCCACCCTGCGCAGAACATGCTCTAAAGCTTCCGGGTAAAACTCATAATTCATCTGGGTCAGTTCGGCACCCTCCGGATTCGGAAGCTGACCGTCCGGACCGATCAGGGAGCGGGTATAATTCTGCACGCCTAAGAAATCATCCTCCTTAATATAAGGGAGATAGTGTAAAAATTCTTCATCCCACTCAGAGGCTGCGCGCGCCTCGCCGCCCGCCTGCGGCTGAATGTCGTGCAGGCTTAAGGTCAGACCGACTTTAATGTCCGGATAGAGCGCTTTGATTTCTTTTCTGGCGAGCTCATGTGCTTTCATGATGAGAAGATCGCCCTCTCTGGTGCGCATGGAGGTAAAGTTTTCTACTTTTTCCACGCCGAAGACTTCCATATTTTCAAGGGCGGTTGCCTTTTGATTTTCCATCATTTTCTCAAGATTGATGCCGACCTGCACCGTACCGTCCGCGCTGTCGCCGCTCCTTGGCGCTGTCTGTGCTGCCTGCATCTGCGCCATCATCTGCCGCTTGTAGCGCTCGGCGATTGCGGCGACCTGAATGCCCATATTTGCCTCGTTGATGGTGCATACATAGTGCAGTTCGCTGCCGAGTTCTTCCATAATATAATGAACATAACGGGCAAAGTCATCCGGCGTAGTCGAAGCTTCCCATCCGCCCTTGGTCATCAGCCATTTCGGGCTGGAAAAATGATGCAGGGTAACAAACGGTTCCACACCATATTTTTTGCAGCAGGCGATGACGTCGCGGTAATGTGCGACAGCCGCTGTATCAAACACGCCCTCCTCCGGCTCGATGCGCGCCCATTCGATCGAAAAACGATAGGCGTTTAAGCCGGCGTCGGACAGAAGCTTGATATCTTCCTCATAGCGGTGGTAGTGATCGACCGCGTCTAAGGACGGCTCCAAAAAGCTGGTGTGCTTCATGTGCTCCATCGCCCATAAGTCGCTGTGGATGTTGTTCCCTTCTACCTGATGGGCGGCTGTGGCAGCCCCGATCAAAAAATGTTCCGGTAATCTCATAATATCCTCCATTCTGCAGTGATAAAATACAGAATTATCCGTATCTTCCTGCGGTTCTCTTGTAATCTGATATTACTATATAAGATTTTATAAAACCGGGAGTTCGCAAAATAATGAAAATGTTAGAAAAACATTGATGATCCATTTTATAACATGAATTTTATTACATAACCACGAATTTGTAAACACACAAAAGAAAAAGACCAGCTAGAATAAAGTCATAGAAAAACAGAGCCGCAGATATATAGGAGCGGCAAAATACGGAAAAGGTCTGGAGGGTATAAAAATGTTTGGAAAGAAAAAAGAACAGTCTGTGGAGACAAACGGCATTGTCTACCGCCGTGCAAAGACATGGAGGGTAGCGCTTGCAGGATGCAGTTCTGGGATTGGAATGTGTTTTTATGTGCTGCTTGGACTGGCAAGCTATGTGGCAAACGAAGGGTATGGCATTGCAACAGCGGTGGTAGGCATTATCCTGACTGCAACAAGAATCTTGGACGGCGTCACAGATCCGATCATTGCGATCATCATCGATAAGATGAACACGCGGTTTGGAAAGATCAGGATTCTGATGGTGGCAGGATGGCTGATCGAGTCACTGGCAGTCCTGATCATGTACTGCTGGGCGAGTGGAAAGGGACATGGAATCGTGCTGTTTGTGCTGCTCTACTGCCTGTATGTGATCGGCTATACGATGTGCAACGTCACAGCGCAGATCGTTCCGGCGATGCTTACGAACGACCCGAAGCAACGCCCGATGGTAGGCGTCTGGAGTACAGCTTATAACTATCTGGTGCCGATGATTCTTAACATCGTGATTACGGTGATGCTGCTTCCCAAATACGGGAATGTCTATTCGGTAGAGATGCTTGCAGCATCCTGCATCGTCTGCGTGGCAGTATCGGGTGTGGGATTACTTCTCTGCTGTATCGCGGTATCGGATATCGATAAACCGGAAAATTTTGTGGGCGTGACGAGCAAGAAGAAGGCTGAGCCGGTAAAAGTAAAAGATATGTGGGAGCTGGTCAAATCCAACCGTGCGCTGCAGACGTTCATCGTTGCGGCGAGTTCGGATAAGATTGCGAGCCAGACGGCAAGCCAGGCGGTTGTAACGACGATGCTGTTCGGAATTATTATCGGCAATATGCAGCTTGGGACAATCTTAAGTGTAATCGGTATGCTTCCTTCGATCATCTTCGCGTTTATCGGGGCGAAATACGCAGGAAAGCACGGAAATAAAGAGGCGATGGTGACGTGGACGTATGTGTGCATCACCGTGGCGGCGGTGCTTGTGGTATTGTTTATTTTCATTGATCCGACCCTGATTGCGACGGCGCTTCCAATGATGATTGTATATGTATTACTGACCCTGGTGTTAAATGGTGCAAAAATGTGCGTGACGATGTCAAGCAATGCGATGATGGCGGACATCATTGATTACGAGTTAGACCGCAGCGGTAAATTCATTCCGGCAGCAGTGACAGGTACATACAGCTTTATTGACAAGTTAGTGTCCTCATTCTCTGCGGCGATTGCAACCGGACTGGTGGCGCTGATCGGCTACAGGCACACGATGCCGCAGCCGTCCGACCCGTCCACACCGGCAATCTTCTGGATGACGATGAGCATGTATTTCGGACTTCCGCTGATCGGCTGGGTATGTACGCTCTGCGCAATGCGCGAGACACCGCTCTCCAAAGAGAAGATGGAGGAAGTACAGAAGAGTATTCAGGAGAAAAAACAGGCAGAAGTGGAAAAAGTGATTGAGGAAATGAAGTAGAGAGAAGAAAAGAGAGGGAGAACGAAACAGATGAGAAATACAATATTGCTGGAGAAAGGCTGGACATTTTATAAAAATCCGCAGAGTGAAACAGGGGAGGCGGTAACGCTCCCACATACCTGGAACGCGGTTGACGGACAGGACGGCGGAAACGATTATTATCGCGGAACCTGCAAATATGTGCGTCATTTCGCAAAACCGGAACTGGAAAAGGGAGGAAGAGCGTATCTGGAATTTGACGGCGCAGCGATGATGGCGGATGTTGTGGTCAACGGAACGAAGCTGTTCCACCACGAGGGCGGATTTTCTACATTCCGGGTAGATGTGACGGAGCAGTTGACAGAGGACAATCTGTTAGAAGTATATGTGGATAACTCTGACAACACAAAGGTGTATCCGCAGAAAGCTGATTTTACTTTTTACGGCGGGCTGTACCGCATGGTAAAGCTGGTGACGGTGCCTAAAGTGCATTTTGTGATGGACTATGCAGGCGGAAACGGCATGAAAGTGACGCCGGAGGTGACGATTCTGGACGCTGCAAAGAAACAGGCGGACGCAGATGTGACGGTGGAACTGTGGATGACGGGGGAAGCACCGGACGTGACGGTCGCCGTGGCGGGAGAGACACAGACGGTTTCCGTGGAAAGCGGTTATGCAAGAGCCGTGTTTGCACTTAAAAATGTGCATCTCTGGGACGGTGTGGATGACCCGTATCTGTATACGGCAAAAGCAGAACTTCCGGGCGGCGATGTCGTGGAGCGGACGTTTGGCTGCCGCAGCTTCAAAGTGGATCCCAAGGAGGGCTTTTTCTTAAACGGACGATCCTATCCGCTGCGCGGCGTGAGCCGTCACCAGGACCGCGCGGGCGCGGGCAATGCGCTGACATACGAAATGCACCGGGAGGATATGGCGATAGTAAGAGAACTTGGCGCCAACACGATCCGCCTGGCACATTATCAGCACGCACAGGAATTCTATGATCTCTGCGATGAAAACGGAATCATCGTGTGGGCGGAAATCCCGTATATCACGATGCACATGACGGACGGCACCGAAAATACGTTAAGCCAGATGAAAGAGCTGATCGTGCAGAATTATCACCATCCGTCGATTGTCTGCTGGGGACTTTCCAACGAGATCACGGCCGCGAGCGCTGTGAACGAAGAACTGCTGGAGAATCACCGCAGATTAAATGATCTGTGTCATGAACTGGATAAGACGCGCCCGACGGTTATGGCGGATGTCTTTATGTTAGAGACGGACAGTCCGATGTTAGAGATACCGGATATGAACAGCTACAATCTCTATTTTGGCTGGTACATCGGGGAACTGGAACAGAACGACAGCTTTTTTGACGAATATCACAGCACTTACCCCGACCGGGTGATCGGACTCTCCGAGTACGGCGCGGATGCGAATCCGGCATATCACAGTGCGAATCCGGAGCGGGGCGATTACACGGAGGAATATCAGTGTATTTACCACGAGCATATGGCAAAAATGATTGAGGAGCGCCCGTATCTGTGGGCAACGCACGTGTGGAATCTGTTTGATTTTGCTGCGGACGGGCGCGACGAGGGTGGCAAGCACGGCGAGAACCAGAAAGGGCTTGTGACGATGGACCGCAGGATCAAAAAGGATGCGTTCTATGTATACAAGGCATACTGGAGCAAAGCCCCATTTGTGCATCTCTGCGGCAGCAGATACACAGACCGTGCGGAGGATGTGACGGAGATCAAAGTGTACTCTAACCAGAAGAAGGTCACGCTTTTTGTGGACGGAGCAGAGCAGGAGACCAAGGAAGGTGCACGCATCTTCAGATTCCGGGTGCCGATTACGGGAACGCACACGATCCGGGCAGTGTCCGGGGACTGCACCGATGAGATTACAGTGAGAAAAGTGGATACACCGAACCCGGCATACATTTTCAACAAGCAGGGCGACGTGGTCAACTGGTTTGACAAAGAGGATTTTAAAGCGGATCACTATTCGATTTCCGATACACTGGGGGAACTGGCGAAAAATGAGATGGCAAACGCCATTGTGCAGAGCCTGATGGCACAGGCTTCCGCAAGCCGCGGCGATGTGGCGGAGAGCGTGAAGGACAACCCGGCATTGCAGCGGATGATGCAGCGCATGACACTGGCAAGTCTCTTAAAGCAGGCGGGAGACGCCGTGAGCGAGGAGCAGATGAAAGCGTTAAACGACGCATTGCAGAAAATTCCAAAGAATTAAGGAATAGGAAGTAAGGAGCGCAGAGGGATGAAAAAAGCAGTACAGCAGATCATGCTTGGAACAGTAACGAAAAATGAAAAGCAGACGGCAGAGACGCTGCGGCGGATCAAGGCGGCAGGCTACGACGGAATCGAACTGAACGGTTTTATGGTGAAACCGACCTCTTTTCTGGTGCGGATGCTCACGAAGGCGGCGGGGATGCCGGTCGGAAAAGGCGGCAGCTATGACTGGAATGCCCTTGTAAAAGAAGCGGGACTTTGTGTGACGAGCATCCATGAAGATCTTGGAACGATCAGACGGGAGCCGGAGACGGTTGCAAAAGAGGCAGAAGCCTTCGGCACAAAATATGTTGTTATCACGGGAATGTACCGCTTTGATTACGCGGATAAAGCCGCGGTGCAGGGGCTGTGCCGGGATCTGAATACCTCCGGAAAAATTTTGAAAGAGGCGGGCATTGAGCTTTTGTACCACAATCATAACTGTGAATTTCTGCACGTTGAGCCGCAGAAAACGGCGTATGATCTGCTCCTTTCGGAGACAGATCCGGAATATGTCAACTTTGAGCTGGACTCCTACTGGCCGACGGAGGCGGGCGTGGATGCGCTCGCCCTGATGAAAAAACTGGACACGAGAATGAAGCTTTATCATATCAATGACCGCGGCACTCGCCTTTTGAAGCCTGCCATGACGCCGATCTTAAAATCGGACAGCATGGAGCTTGGCTGCGGTAATATGAATCTGGATGCACTCATTACACAGGCAAAGAACGTGAATGTGGATGCCGTGATTTTAGAAAGCCATAAAAACTGGGTGGATAACTCTCCGCTGCGGTCGCTGGAGGTAAGCGCACAGTTTTTAAACGCACGGATCTGACAGAGCGGGAGATGGCAGAATAAGGATGGAAATGCAGATGGAAGAATTAAGAAAACAGTGGATCACTTCAGAAAAAGAATACCGGGAGGGCGAGGTTTTTGTATACCGGCAGAAATTTACGGCTTCACAGGTCAAAAAAGCTGTGTTTTACGGCACAGCCCTCGGCGTGTACGAAGCAGAATTAAACGGTACGAAGATCGGGAGCCAGATGTTTGCGCCGGGATTTTCCTACTATCCGAGACGTGTGCTCTATCAGACACACGAGGTTACGGAGCTGTTGCGGGAAGGGGAAAATACGCTGACGGTCTATCTCGGACAGGGGTGGTACTGCGGGCGTTTTCTCTGTGAAAATCAGACGCAGATATACGGAGAGCAGCCGGCGGTCGCATGGATTCTGGAACTGGAGGATGCGGCGGGAAGCAGGAGACTCGTCTCCGATGAGACGGTGGAGGAACTGGAATCCCCGTATGAATATGCCGGAGAGTACGATGGTGAGATTTATTTTGCAGACGGAAGAGAGAAAGTGACCGGTCATGCGGCTGCCTACACGAGGGAGACGCCGTTTGCACTGGAGCCGACGCTTACGGAGGTGCGTCTGCAGGATGAGATGCCGGTGAGAGAGGCAACGGTGCAGGGAGACGTGACGATCCTTGATTTCGGGCAAAACTTTGCCGGAATTGTAGAAATAGATCCTTCTTTTTTGACAAATGAGACAATTACGATCCGGCACGGGGAGATCTTAAATGCCGACGGCAGCCTGTACACCGCAAATCTGCGCAAAGCAAAAGCAACGATCGTCTACCATGCAGGCGCGGAAAAGAAAAAATACCGTCCGCGCTTTACCTATATGGGATTCCGTTACATGGAGCTTTCCGGTGCGGCATATCAGCCGGGGATGATCAGGGCATACGCACTTCATACAGAGATGGAGCGTACCGGATATTTTTCCTGCGAGAATCCACTGGTGCAGAAACTCTATGAGAACCAGGTCTGGGGACAGAAATCCAACTATGTGGAAGTGCCGACCGACTGCCCGCAGCGGGATGAGCGCATGGGCTATACCGGGGACGGTCAGGTGTTTGCACTGACAGGGGCTTATAATTATAATACGGATGCGTTCTGGAAAAATTTCCTGCGGGATCTGGAGCTGGGGCAGCTTGACAACACCGAGGGATATGTGTGCGCCACGGTGCCGCAGACAGGACCTGCCGGGATCGGATTTATCAGCATGCTGGGCTGGGGCAATGCGGTCACGATTCTGCCGGAGATGATGTACCGTCAGTTCGGGGACGAGGAGGCACTGCCGCGCCAGTATGAGAGCATGAAGCTTTTTGTGGAGGCGGAGATCCGCAAGATGGGGAAGAAAAATCTCTGGATTGGTCCGTCCCTAGGCGACTGGCTTGCGATGGGAAAAGGAATCGCATGGCAGGCGATGCACAACAATCCGGTGTCAAACGCGTTCATCGTGCATGATTTAAAGGTCATCAGCGAGACGGCAGAACGGCTTGGAAAGCGAGAAGATGCGGCGCGGTACCGCAGACAGCTTGCCGCGACGACGGACGCTTATATCAAAAAATTCGTGAGTAAAAACGGAATCGTGGCGAAGGACTATCAGTCTGCCTATATTATGGCGTTAAAATATGTACTGCCGGAGGGCGAGCTGCGGGAACGGGTCAGGAAAAACTTTGTTGCCAACATCCGTAAAAACGGGCTGCAGACGGGATTTTTTGCGACGGAGCATCTACTGCCGCTTCTGGTGGAGGCGGGAGAGCAGAAGCTTGCCTATGATGTATTACTGCAGGAGAACTGCCCGGGGTGGATGTACCAGGTAAAATGTGGCGCGACGACAACATGGGAGCGCTGGGATGCCTTAAAGCCGGACGGAACCGTCAACGAGGAGAAAATGGCGGGCTCCGGTGAAAATATGGTATCCTTTAACCATTACGCATTCGGCAGTGTGGGGGAGTTTTACTATCAATATATCCTGGGAATCAGACCGGAAAAACCGGGCTTTGCAAAACTGCATTTTGCACCTTATCCGGACGAGCGCCTGGGAGGCGTATCCGGAAGCTATCTTTCCGTGGCAGGGAAGATCGAGAGCGCATGGCGGTACGAACCGGACGGCTGCCATATCCGGCTTGCAACGCCGGTGGAGGCGGTAGTGCTTCTTCCGGATGGAAGAAGTGAGAATGTGCCTGCCGGAACGTACGAGTGGACGGTGAAAAGACCGTAGTGAAAAGATCGAATATGTAAAAAGTGCAGGATATGTAAAAAAATCCGGAATCTGACTGAAAAAAAGGCAAGAAAGGAAATTGACGGCGGCAAGGCATAGATGATAAAATCTCATGAGTTATACATGTAAAGGATGAAAATTATGTTTGCAAAAATCAATTTCCACGATGAATTCTACAAGAAATTAAAGCTTCTGGTGCTGCCGATCACGATGCAGCAGTTTATGCTGGCGCTAGTCAGCGCAACGGACGCCATTATGCTTGGGGCGGTCAGCCAGACCTCCCTGTCGGCAGTGTCTCTGGCAGGGCAGATCCAGTTTGTCTTAAATCTGTTTATCAGCGGTATCTCTGCCGGTTCGGGAATCATGGCAGCACAGTATTGGGGGAAAAAGGACGCGGCTTCCATTGAGGAGGTCATGCCGATTGCACTGCGCACCAATCTCATATTCAGCGGTGCGTTCACCGTGTTTGCGGCGGTGGCACCCGAGGTGCTCATGCGCATTTTTACGTCCGATCCTGCGTTAATTGAGAGCGGAGCGGTCTATCTGCGCGCGGTGTCCCTGTCATATCTGCTGTGCGGTATTTCACAGATTTACCTGATTTTGCTGAAAAATACCGGCTATGCCACGGTCAGTTCACGGATCAGCTGTACAGCGGTCGTCGTGAATATTATCTGCAATGCGATCTTGATCTACGGGCTGTTGGGGCTTCCTGCGTTAGGAATACAGGGAGCGGCTTACGCGACGGTTATCGCCCGTTTGGTGGAGCTCGTTTGGAGTTATCTGGAGACGAAGCAGTCCGGGCGTGTGCAGGTCATCTGGAAGAAAATGTTCCATGCGGCGGATGCCGTTCTGACAAAAGATTTCTGGCGTTATACCATGCCGGTGCTCGGCGCTGCACTCGTCTGGGGAATCGCCTACGTGTCCTACTCTGTGATTATGGGACACATGGGAAGCGACGCGGTGGCGGCAAATTCCATCACCACGATCGCCAAGAATATGTTATCGTGCCTGATCCGCGGCGTCAGCGGCGGTGCGGGCGTGCTGATCGGAAATCTGCTCGGTGCCGGAGAACTGGACAAGGCAAAAGTGTACGGCGGCAGACTGACGCGCATGGCGATTGTGGTCGGCATGACCACCGGCGGTCTTCTGATGCTGATCTCTCCTTTGATCGTGCGTTTTGCACCGCTCAGTGATACGGCGGCGGAGTATCTGCAGTACATGCTGATCTTCTGCGGCTGCAACATTATGGCGCAGTCAGTCAACACGACGGTGCTGGACGGCATCTTTTGTGCCGGAGGGGATTCCAAGTTCGACATGAAGGGGAATCTCGGGGCGATGTGGTGCTTTTCCGTACCGTTTGGCTTCTTTGCGGCATTTGTGCTGAAATGGCCGGTCATGGTGGTGTACTGTATCGTGAACCTCGACGAGATCGTGAAGATTCCTGCAGTGTATTTACATTATAAAAAGTATATCTGGGTGCGGAATATTACGGTACAGGAAGAAGCGTAACAAGGTGCTTTTAGCCCTCCGGGCAGGATGCGCACTTGCGCGAAGGAGAGACATGCCGCAGGCGACCGCGCTTGGTGCGAAAATGTGTCGTGGCACATTTTTTATTCCAGAAAACGTTTGTGAGAAAGTCTGGAGAAGGCTGGCGCGGGTCTACAGAGGAAAAATAGCTGCGTGAGACCCGGAAACCGCTTGATAAGAGAGAAAAAGAGGGATAAATCCATGGCTTTTGGGCACAGGAAGCAAAAAATACGCCGTGAGACCCGGAAATTGTAAAATTTCGGGTCTCACGGCGTATTTTGTAGGCTGTAGACCCGGGAACGTTCCAGCAGGTAGAAAAAATGATCAAAATATTCCAGAAAACGGGTCTCACGGCGTATTTTGTAAGCTGTAGACCCGAAGCTTCAGAATACAGAGCAGCCGAAACAAATACAACCACGGTACAGAAAGCTGCATGAATCCGCTGGGAGATTATGAAATGTAGAAAGACATTATATATATTGTATGACTGTATGCAGATTTGACAAGCACCGTGAACCTCCGGGCAGTCTGCGTGGAAAGAATTCCTTGCAAAAGCGCGGGTGCTGTAATACCATAAATACATGACGGATAGTAGAAGGAGCAGCTTGTATGGGTGAAGATATAACGGTCAGAGAGATCGGGATCTATTTATTAAACCGGGTCGAAGTGACGCTGAAAGATGACAGGAAGGAATCCTGCAGAACATTGCAGCGGAGACGATCACGGTAGAGGGCAGGGAGATCATGCTTTCGGATGTGGCGGATATCCGGCTGGTCGGGGAACTGACAGATTATGATGTGATGCGTGATACCGGAATGATCGGGAATTTTACATTTGCGCCGGAAGGCTGTCGTGATGCCACGGAACTGGAACTCATGCGGTATGGAGATTTTGCGTGTACCGTGTCCTGTCATCTGAAGCTTGCAGCCGGAAAGATCTGCGCGGATGACATCCGGCTGGTATCGCACACACACAAGGTATGCGTGGAAAAATTAAGCCAGACGGAAGCAATTTACCGTTTTTTTGATGGATCATTTTATTTTTCCCGAATGCACTCCGGACGAACGGCTTTATCGGGAACTGCTACGTCTCACAGAATTATGCGAAGATGGAGAACGCCGGACTGCCGCGCGGAAATATCATGTTTTCGCAGGATCAGATTGACTTTGGATTCAAACTGGGCAATATCTACGTGGTTTCCTACACCTGCGCCAAAGAACCTGGTGAGATGGTGCAGGAAGCGGTCAGTGTGACGCTGGAGAAGATGCACCCCTGTGCGGATTATGCGAAAGTGTGGATTGACGGGAACGGCGAGGTAAATACCGCAGAAGAGACGGTGCTGCAGACTGAAGATATCGCGCAGGTACGGTATGTTGGACTCATTACGGCTTACCGCACGGATAACGGCACAGGCTATATTTCCGGGGAATACTGGTTCCATGTCAACAATCTCACAGATGCGGGGGAGGCGTCGCAGCTGGTTTTGGGACGCAGGGTTTCATTTACGCTTGAGTAGACCTTAAAGGGCAAGCTTTGCGCGACGAAGGATGTCGAACTAGTTTCAGAGAAGACTGTCATTGCAGAGGAGAAGCAGGAAGAAGCCAAACCGGAGAGATTGCGCGGTTATATCGTAAAATACATGATCAAGCAGCCGGTCAGTGCAGGGTTCGGTTTTATTGTACCGGAGGAAGAACTGGAAGCCCATCTGGAGGATAAGGAGGGAACCGTCTATTTCAGGCAGACAGACATTGACTGTGAGACGATGCCGAAGCTGAATACCAAAAGTTATTATTACGAGGTTATATATACCCCGTATACCCTGCATGGCAAGACATGCGCGAAGGATGTGAAGATCGGTGCCGGACATCCGTATCCGGAGAAAAAGTCGACCGCTCCGGTGGCGGTGACCGCAGTGACAAAAAAGATTGTTTCAAAGACACTGCCGCTTGCGGAATATCTGGAAGCGGAGGAGACGCGCTATGCGGGGGCTTCTCCGAAGCTTGGAATTATCTCCTTCTACAACGGGCATTATGCGCTGATCAGTGACTGCTATATCAATAAAAAGCTTGTGACAGATCAGGAGTATGCGCCGGACGGCGCGATTGCGATCTTCAATCCGGAGCTTGCACAGATCGAAACAGAAGAGGCGATAAAGACGGCAAAGCACTGCTATCTGGTAAAATATGTGCCGGGTGGCACAATGGTAAATGAAAAAACCGGCATGGAGCATCCGTCTATTGATCATAATTATCCGGTTCTGGTGGTGGCGTCCTTTGCGAAGAACCAGTATATCTGTCTTAAAATTGAGGCGGATGCATTGCAGGTGCGGAAAGTGGAGCAGGTTATGTCCACGCTTGGCACCGCCGTACCGGAACAGGTGGATTTTGATATTCCGGAGCTTTGCAGCGGGGAAAGTGTGATCTTCGAGATGACGGATTCCACAGCGGCTTACCACGTCATCGACAGCGTGGGGGATGATTTTTACCGTATAAATGCGCAGAAATTCAATGCGGAGTTGGGATAAGGAGTGTGGAAAAATGAACTATAAGCGGATTACAGATCTTCCAGGTGTGCGGATTGCACGCGAGGCGATGGTGGTTGGAGACGTGACGATCGGGGAGGACAGCTGTGTGCTGTTTTACTCCACCGTGCGCGGGGATGAGGGAACCATCACGATCGGAAGAGAGACAAACATTCAGGAAAGCTGTACGATTCATGCGAGCATTGAGGGCGATGTGGTGATCGGTGACAATGTGACCATCGGACATCAGGCGGTTGTCCACGGATGCACGGTGGGTGACCGGACGCTGATCGGGATGGCGGCGACGATCCTGGACGGAGCGGAGATTGGCTGTGACTGTATCGTCGGGGCGGGAAGCCTTGTCACAAAGCACACCCGGGTGCCGGATGGATCGCTGGTGCTCGGAAGCCCGGCGAAGGTCGTGCGGCAGCTGACGGAAGCGGAGAAAAAAGAGATTTACCGCAACAGCCGGGAATATGTGAAGGTGGCGCATGAGATGCAGGAGCAGGGACTACTCCCGTGACAGGCGCAATAAGCATATCGTGCGTTGCTTTGATAAGTAATATTATAAGAAACACACTTCGGGATTTCATGTGGAAATGCAGATGGAATATTCGTTTGAGAAAAATGTGAGAATTTCTTCCGGCTGAATGTTTGCATCGGATTCCGTGTCTCTTCCACGTTTGGACA
>ERZ773164.793-NODE-793-length-34939-cov-4.591217_pt1 | contig 34939 bp, 37 predicted proteins | sample MGYA00511917_ERZ773164 | MGnify/ENA primary metagenome ERZ773164 (study PRJEB29015, sample SAMEA2737847) | human gut metagenome | biome: human gut; feature: human-associated habitat; material: faeces | place: China | collected 2012 ...
TACCACAGCTATAGAAAATATCATCATTTCTCTGCAATACTCCATCGGTATAAGACAGAGGGCACAGAACCCTGCAGCTGCCAGAATAAAACACGAAATGATACCGCTGGCTTTAACCAGATCCTTCTTTGATGCGTAATTTTCATTCATGATTTTTCTACCTCCGTTTTTTTCTTAATAATATGCCAAAACACACCTCTCCTTTTATCACACGAAAAAAACGCATATTTTCCATGAACCAACTACGAAAGGAGAAAAAAATGAACATCAATCTACCAAAGTACAACCAGACGGTATATGCAGAACTTCTGCAGGCTATGGTCTGGAACAACAAATGCGCCTTATGCGCTGCAACAGGAACCGGCAAGAGCTACATTGCCGCAAAATTTGTCCAGGAGGCAGTAATAGAGCAGGATACACTCATTCTGGTCCCATTCCGATGAACAGCTGGATCACAAATCGAAGCATGCATACCTGGACAGAAGAAGAGATCTCCATCCTTAAAGCGAACGCAGACCTTACGTCAGAGGAAATCCGCAGCAGATTTTTCCCGGATCTGACCATAAGCAATATCAATTCTGCCAGACGTAAGTATGACTGCCGCAAGGACAGAAACTGGAAACCGGAAAAGATCGAACGCTTTTGTGCACTGTACAGCAAAGGCGGATGGAACGCCGTAAAGAAAGATCCTGAGTTTTCTGATATGAGCAAAAAGGCCATCAACGGTGCTGCCCATCGATACAATGTCCACTCCGCAGCATCACACCCCACAACCTGGACCGAAGAGGAAAAGGACATCTGCAGGGAATGGCTTGCGATACCGGAAAAAGAGAGGCCTCCGCGGAGAGAATTAGCCAAAAGGATCCCGGCTCACTCAGAAAACGGGATCAAGGATATGTGCCGCAGACTTAAGACAGATTGATAGCAGGAGATACTTCTCTCCTGCCGAAAAAAAAACCGCCCAAACGGACGGCTTATTTGTTGTACTTCCAGATCTTTTTGATCTCTTCTTTTCTAAGCTCCCAGAAAGTTGCCTGCACATGAGGAGCCTGATCGATCTCGAATACCCTGTACCAGGACTCTTTCTTGAATTTTTCCTTTCCTTCCATATTCGGATTATAGTACCAGTCCAGTTCTTCGTCATTTCTACACCATGCCGTATCGTTAAGCTGTGCGACCGTCCAGATCTCTTCGTCAGAGAGAACGACCTGGGAATCTTCTTTCTCCAGTTCGATCAGTACCATCTCATTTGCGGCACCCCGAAATTCCACCCATCGCAGGTCAGGACGGGCCTGTCTTGTGCGGAGCCTGTACCACGCCCATACCGGATATTTAATGCCTTCCGGAGGCGGTCCGATCTTTTCTGTCATATACCTGGACATCCAGTCATATGCATTGGCAAACTGCCGGCCGGAATCGTCCCAGGTAAGTACTTCGCTCTTATCCGGATCGCACTGGTAGATTCCTGTTTTCTCAATTGTTTCTTTGTATACTCTTGCAGGCATTGTCGTCCACAGCCTCATTCTTCCACCTCCAAACGAATTATGTATTTTCTATTATACACGAAACCCATGTTCAGAAATATTTCTATACAAAAATCCCTGCCAGGCCGGTACATTCTGTCTCATACCGGCTGACAGGGAAAATCCTATTTCACTTTGACTTTTTTAACCTTGCTCCAACCAGAGTAATATCTCTTTCCGTTAACTGTTTTGTATGTACGGATACGGATATAATAGTTTTTATTGCTGCGGAGATTTTTAAATGTGATCTCCGTTGCTTTTTTGCCAGCTGTCGTTGTCTTTGGCTTTTTCATATTTTTCTTCAGACTGTACTGCACCTGATATCCGCTTACGGACTTTGACGGCTTCCAGGATACGACAAGCGTCTTCTTTCTTCTTGATTTCGTTTTGAGACTTGTAGTATTCTTTGGCTTTTTCACAGGAGCCTGTGTAGGTTCCGGGGTCTTTGTAGGTCCTATCGGGTTCGGCGTATCCGTAGGCTTCGGTGTATCTGTCGGCTTCGGTGTTGCTGTCGGTTTCGGTGTCGCCGTTGGCTTTGGTGTTGCCGTCGGTTTTGGTGTTGTTCTTATAATTGTTATCCCTGGATTAAAACTGGAATCTGCAACGCTTTTTACAGTGGACGGAAGAGTCACACTTTTAAGAGAGTCTGCATCTATGAAAGCATATTTTCCGATAGTCTCTACACCTTCCGGAATAGTTACAGATTCAAGGGATTTACACATGGCAAAACACCACTCTGGAATTGTAGTAATACCTTTTTCAATCACGACTGTTTTTAACTTATAGTTATGAGAAAAAGAATCGCTTTCAATTTCTTTTACCGTACCTGGTATTACTATCCTTGTAATTTGGCTTTCACTAATAGCCTTTGTATCAATCTTAGTTACATAGTCCGGAATTTCATATTCTCCAATACGACCTGACGGATATGTTACGAGCTCATAACCACTATTCCCTTTTTTGTAAAGAATCCCATCTATTGTTTGATAAACTCCAGTATTATCTGTCATTTTTATTTTTTCCAATTTTGGCATTTTAATTAAAGCAAAACTAGCAATTGCTTTTATGGTAGATGGAAGAATCAATTCTTTAAGAGAAACTCCGTAAAAAGCATCTGCATAGATTTCTTCCAAAGAACTACCCGCTGTAAACTCAGTAAGTCTTGAATCATTAGCAAATGCATCACATCCTATTATTTTTACGGAATTTCCAAGAGTTACCCTGTTTAAATTTTTAAAGTCAGCAAACGCTGCAAATCCAACACTGGTCACTCCATCTTTCACATTTATCTCTTTGATTTCCCTTGAAAAATCTTCCCATGGATTCGGATGTTCTATTGTTACTTTTCCAGTTTCGCTGTCATAAATCTTAGTAAAGTCATACATTTCTCCACTGCCAGATATTGTCAGAACGCCATTTCCAAAATCCCAATCCAAATACTCTCCGCATGTCCCTTTCTTTTCTGTTGATGGTTTCGGGGTTGAGGTAGGCTTTGGCGTCGCCGTCGGTTTCGGCGTTGCCGTTGGTTTCGGTGTTGCAGTAGGCTTTGGTGTGGCCGTTGGTTTTGGCGTTGCAGTAGGCTTCGGAGTTGCAGTGGGTTTCGGCGTGGACGTAGGTTTCGGAGCTGCAGTAGGCTGTACAGCCTTGACTGTAACATCCTTCTGCGCCGAGATATCTCCAACCTTCAGCGTGATTGTTGTATTACCCGCCTTTTTTGCAGTCAGTTTACCATTCTGGTCTACGGAAACAATACTGTCATCCGCAGAAAGCCACTGGACACTGTCAACCGGATAACATGTTGAATTACCTTTTTTATATATTAATTTAAACGTCTCATTTGCCGTTTTTCCCTCTTCCAAAGAAGTGTCCGAAAGTACGATCTCCGCAGAGATCTGTGCCTTGTCCACATCTATGGTCTGAACCGTTGTACCGGAAACGCTGCTCATGGATTCATCTTTACTTCCCATTTGCGCATCCATACAGAACTCCGCGGATGTGGTGTTCCTTCCAGTTTCATCATTAAGGAAGGAAGAGACTGCGATATATTGATACTCCGGAGTGATCAAAGACTCGTAATGGCCTGTTACCCTGCCAGTCTGATTAACCCAGTCATTTTTTTCCCCATACCATTGGTTGATCCCATAGAGCATGTCATTTGCACGGTTCCAAGCCAGATTTTCTGCATATGACGTAGTTCCACCCGGTGCCCAGATACTTTGCGGCATCATATTACAAGGACGAATATGGTCTCTGCGGACAGATGCCTCCGTGGAACGTATCCTTGCAATATACTCCAGATCGGATGACCACTTTAAGGGCACATAATCAGCCATGGTAAGTTTCTTAGATGGATCCCGCGGATCCTGCACTCCTTCTTCATATGCCTCCCTGCGGATCTGATTGATCCGGTCAAGGACTGCCTGGGATGCCGCCAGATAAGAACCTTTGATCCCAACTTTCACTTTTTCCGTTGTAGCAGCAGGATGCACTGTCTCATCTTCGGTTTCAGGCACCTCCTCCGATCCGTCTGAGAATAATTCATCTTCCTGAACTTCATCTGAAAAGTCCGGTACTTCCACAGCAGAATCTCCTATGTCCACGGCACCAACATAGGAACAGTTAGAAACCACAAGCGTGATCCCTAACAATACAGATATCAGCTTTTTCTTCATCGTGTTTTCCTTCTTTCTTTTGTGTTTTCAGATATTACCATTGTAGCACTTGAATGTATCATTTTCCATCATTTCCTCCCAGAAAAATATTTTTTGTAATACATTTTTTGTTAGAATCACTCCTCTTCTTATCGCAGTATTTTGAGGGGTGTTTCCGCGGAGACATCTTCCTCATGTATCTATTGTAGCCGGATACCAGGCGCAGTCCGATCTGGTACGAAAGATCGGCATTTTACAGAAAATATTCTGGTCTGAAAACCTGTCAAAAAAATGAGATTACCGGTTGGTCCTGCTGCGGATTTTTCATCTCTGCTTCATATCAATCATTTTGTTTTTGCAACGAAAAACCAAAGGCTTATCTTTATCCGAAATCGAAAATTAAACGTACTTTTCAAAATCGAAGAAAAGAAGGAAAACTTAAGCGAAAATTACGGTCTCGATATGAATCGTGACTTGGGAAAGGAGATTGAGGATATGTGTAATTTTTCTGATCTAATTGAGGAAAGAGCTATCGAGCAGGGTATCGAGCAGGGCATTGAACAGGGCAGGCGGCTAGAGCTTGATTATGGCATCAGAACTGCAATAAAAGCATACAGTATGCTTGGATCTTCCTATGAAAAAGCAAGAGCTTTCATCATAAAAGAGTATAATCTCTCACCTTCTGATGCTGAATCAAAAATGCAGGAATACTGGGAAAACTAATCGAAGAGAGGAACCCTCCTCGCAACCAAAAAGAGCAGGACATCCTGCTCTTTTTCATTTTCCTAGAAAAAAGTGAATTCGAATTCACTTTTTCAGCTCTCCAAAAAACCAAGCAGCTCCGCAGCAGTAGTCGTCTGTGCGACTTTTGTCATGTACTTTGCATAAGTTCCAATGATCGAGTCCCCGGTATTCCAGTCTGACATTTCCTCAGTGTTTAACCAGAACGCCTTTTTTGCCTTTCTTGCGATTGCTTTTACATACTCTTCCCCTGACCGGTTCTTGTTGTTCCTGGCATCCCCGATAATATAGACGTAGGAATCCCCTGTTACTTTACTCATATTGCTGTTGTAGAATGTCCGGAAAGGAAGTTCGTAATTGGAATAAGCCCCGGAACGCGGGATCGCCTTTAATACCTCGCTGACCGCCGCTGCTGCATCATCCATCTCCATAAACTCTGAAATGTCATAGAGTTTATTGGTAAATGCATATGTAGAACATCCACCCGGAAACACCTCCTTCATGGCATGCATGAACACCAGCATCAGCTCGGATGCTTCCTTACAGGAACCGGATACATCCAGGATCAGGATCAGATTGGATTTCTGCCGTATCGGTTTCTGGTGGATCAGACACAACGGGATACCACCTGTCTGGCAGCTCTTTTTCACAGTTGCCGGAATATCGATCTTTGACGCCCTGTTTGTCCGTATCTTCCGATTTAACTTTGTACGGAATTTTCTGGCGTTCTCCCGGATGTAATCATAGATCAGCAGCTTTTCCTCCGCGGACATTTTGGAGAACTTCTTATCCAGACAGACATCGCCCTGATATCTGGAATGTACTGCATTTTTCAGCCTGAGTGTCTCCTTGCGGCTTTCAACTGGCTTGTCCTTAAAAATCTCTTTCTGCTGCTTTGCGATCTGCTTTAGCTTTTTCTTAAACTCCCGCTCCTGCCGCTTCAGGTCATCCGCACTACGGCATAACTCCCAGTCATTTTTCTCAATCCTCTCATCCACAGAAGTTTCTTTGTCTTTGATTGCCTTAAGCTGACGTCCAATCTCCCGGATCTCCTTAAGCAGCTCTGCGCTGTTGGATTTCGTACAGGCCCTTAAGGATGCTTCCTTAATCTCCTTTGCCAGCTTCTCCTGCTCCGGTCTTTCCCCGCTTCTGACACAGGCAACAAACCCTGATAAACTTTCCAGGCCTTTCAGACAGGCTTTCAGGTTTCGTACCTTTTCCTGCTTTTTGGCTGTTTTTTCTGCCTTTGCGATTTCCTTTTTGTTCTGCTCCTCAAGGACTTTTCGTTTCTCTGCCTGAAGCTTTTCTTTCTTATCATTCAGCTGCCGGATCTTTTCCTGTATGCGGGCTACCTCCTCCTCATGCTCTTTAGTCGCCTTTTCGGAATCCTCTCTTGCCTTATCTGCTGCTTCCCTGGCAGCAGTCCACTCTTTCTCTTTTTGGAAAAAGAGAGATACAAATTCCCCGTACAGGGGATCAAATTCTTCTGACTGGTCTGAGCTGTGGACGATCATGGCATAGAGCAGTCTTTTGATGTCCACTTCTCCCATCCTGCCAAGAACGGAGTAGATCTCTGACGGATCGCAGAGGTATCCCTTGTTGGAAAAGAATCGGCAGGCTTCAAAGATAAATTCGTAGAGATAGGAATCCTGTATGTTGTCTGCAGGCTTTGCCCATAACTCCCTGTAGCATGCCAGATCTTCCATATTTCTCCCTCCTAGTAAGCAATGTCATGTATATAGTTTCTGACGGTCGCAGAAACTGCTTCCATATCCCTCCGGTCTTTTACCAGCAGTCCAAGGGAATTCTGCACACCCTCCCTGCTGCCATCCTTTTCGATATAGGAAGCCCAGTCTACGATCTCGGATACGGACACCGGATGTTTCAGATCCATTTCCTGGAATGCGACCATACAGGATGCAATCCCTGACGCCACCCTCTCATCCACACTGGTCCTGTACTTAAGGACCTCGATGATCTCTGCCCTGGTCTTTTTCTTGATATACAGATATGAGCAGCGGCGTTTCATTGCCCCGGACAGTTCCCTGTATGCATTGGAAGTAAGAATCACGACAGGTTTCTGGTCTTCCGGACAGGATACGGTGCCAAACTGCGGAATATCAATGGAATAATCCTCAAGGTACTCATACAGCATATACTCTGTTTCCTCGGATGCCTTGTCGATCTCATCGATCAGAAGAAGCTTTCTGCCGCTTCCATCAATGGTCTGAAGGACCGGACGGGGGATCAGGAACTCTTTCCCATAGAAATCCACATCCCCTGCCACATGTTTGATCGCATCATTGATCCCCAGGTCTTTAATCTCCTCATTGAGCTTTGGCTTTACGGCTTCCAGGGTAAGGAGCTGTCTCTGGTAATCGTAGTCATACAGGACCTCATCTTTGGTAAGGCCGTCATACATCTGCAGCCTCAGCATCGGAAGCCCCATAACCTCTGCCAGTGCCTTTGCCAGGGAAGTTTTACCAACTCCAGGTGCCCCTTCCACCAGCAGCGGCTTATTAAGTGCAAGCATGCCAAATACGGCATAGCAGATATCATCCGTCGGGATATACCCTGTTTCCTTTAATTTATCTCTGATCTCATTTATTGTCATCTTTCTTCTCCTCAAATAATCCTGTTACATATTTCCAGTATTTTTTCTGTATCCCGGTCTCCATGCTGTACATGGTGAACGCAAAATCTTTCCAGTGCTCCGGCTTTCCTTTGAGGAACTGCCTTACCAGGTCCGGATAGATAGAAAGAACCCGTTTCTGCTCCAGCAGCTTCATCTGCTCCTGGTCTTCTTTTTTTGTCAGCTTACGCTCTTTTCCGGCACTTATTACTTTCTTCATATAAGAAACCCAGTCCGTATCCAGGAACTTCGCATACTCTTTTTTCTCCTCGATATGTATTTCGGAGATCAGCTTTCCTTCCGGACAAGGTTTTACAATGTAAAACTCTCCATAAGTCCCGTCAATTCCTTTTTCGGAGATCAGCTTCTCACGTTTCATCTGGCTGTATACCCGCTCCACTTCCTCGTTCGTAAGCAGCCCGTATTTTCCACTGTTCTCTACACCCTTGATGGTCGCCTGAAATGTCTGCTTCATGCCACGCAGGTTCTTAACGATCGCCGACTCCGTAATATAATCATTCAGGCAGACCAGATCATAGATATCGGAGGCAAGCAGATTTCCAAAGGATTTCAACGATTTCGCACGTTTGACCTTCTGTCGTTCCTGCTCTTCCTCTTCTTCCTCAAATTCTTTCGCCTTTTCCTTATACCATCTCCGCAGACTGGCTGGGGAAAACTCTTCCGGGGAAAATACCTGTTCCGCATACCTCTTTCCCACAAGGGCACGTACCCGGACATCCAGGTTTTCCGTTACCCGATATTGCGGACAGCCGATCTTATCTGCAATCTTTAAACAGGATTTAATGACTGTCCGGTACTCTTTCTCAAATCCGGCAAGTTTTTTCAGCCTTGAGAGTACCGCGTTTGGCATGGAAATACTGTTTTCTTTAATGCTGTACAAAAACTCCTGGCCAAATACCTTGTATTTTAAGACATCTCCCCTCTTTATCTGAACTTCCGATACCTGGATCCGATCCTGGCATTCTTTGGCGTGATTATGTTTTAAGAAATCCATGTATTCAAAGAAATCAGCCTCGTCCACAACCTTAAGGAACTCCTGGCACACCGACAGATCTTTAAGCTTTTTTAAAAACAAATACGTTTGTCTCTGCAGGAACTGATGTCCTTCATCCACCAGACACACAGATCTCTTTTTTGAGGACATCAGGTATTTTACTTTTTTACAGACCTCTTCCCTGCTCAAAGGGTTGACACTGGTAGTCATGCTCCCACTGATATATGCAAGCTTTAAGCCTTTCATTGTACGGATATCTTTTTGAATTGCAATCGTTACCTGGATTTCATTTTCATAATATTCCCAAAACTCCATGTCCTTATAAGACCATCCATCCGGCTTGAAAGGAGCCTTCATATCGGTCATGACCGCATCCAAGTTTTGAGGAAACTCTGTTCTTACTCTTTCCTTCCATTCCTCCCGCTTCTGCTGCTGTCTTTGTTTTTCTGCCTTTCTTTCCGCCTTTCTCTCTTTTCTGAGGCGGGCTGCGTCTTCTTCTTTCTTCCTGATATATTCCTCATAATCTTTAAAACAGGCACTGCTTTTGTCTGCACTTATGACTATCACATTCTCCGTACGGTAATCGCTGTCCAGGATCAATTCCAGATGTTTCTTTTCAATACGGAATACATAGCTGCCATCCTCTACAAACAGATGGCCTTTTTTCGTTTTTCTTGCCTTACATCCCGAAAAATCCAGACTGTACTTTGAGCAGATATAGTCCAATAAACTGCGTTCTTTTTCTGTTAATTCTTTTTTCATCAGCATCGCTTCCTTTCGTGTTCTGGTTACAGCTTACCATCCGCGGAGAAAACCCACTTCCCACACGATAAAACGGATCTATCGGACAAAAAAGTTTTTTGTCATATTGTATTGTTTTTCTCCGGCTTTTCATCAAACAATCCAAGGACGTACTTCCAGTACTTCTTCTGGATCCCTGATTCTGCTTTGTACATGGTAAACGCAAAGTCTCTCCAGTAGTCCGGTTTATTTTTGAGAAACTGTCTTGCCAGATCCGGATAGATACAAAGAACCCGCTTTTGCTCCAGCAACCTCATCTGTTCTGTTCTTCCAGCTCTTAACTCTTTTCCATTTTCCACCGCTTTCTTCATATAAGAAACCCAATCAATATCCCGAAACGTGGATATATTTTTTCCCTCTTCCAAAACTACTTCCGAAAGCAGTTCTCCTTCCGGACAAGGCTTTATGAGGTAAAAGAAAGACCTGTCATACGATCTCCAATTGAGCAAATGCTCACGCATCATCAGATCACATATCTGCTCTACCTCATCGTTGGTAAGCAGCCCATATCTTCCGCTGTGTTCCACATCTTTGATCGTTAACGTCTGTTTCATGCCACGCAGATTTCTAACAATTGCTTCTTTCGTAATAAAACTATTCTGGCAGACCAGATCATAAATATCTCCAGCCAGCAGATTTCCATACGACTGCAGGGATTTTGCATATTCGATCTTTTTATGTTTCAATTCTGCCTCTCTTTCCTTATACCACTTCTGCAGTCCCGCCGCGGAAAACTGGAAAAATGTCTGTTTTATATACTTCTTCCCCATAAGTGTACGGACACGGATTCCAAAATCTCCTTCGACTTTAACAACCTGACAGTTTGTATCTTTGATTTTTTCCGCTGCTTTTAGGAATTGCTTTAAGGAAGATCGGTTTGTTTTCTCAAAACCGACAAGTTCCTTTAATTCCAAAAGTTCCTCATCTGGAAGAAAAACAGCATTTTCTTTAATATTATAAAAAAAATCCTGCTCAAATATCTTATATCTTAAGATATCTTCTCTCGCTAACTGAACAAATGATATCTGAAGCTTGTCCTGACATTCTTTAGCATGATTGTGTTTTAAAAAATCCATATATTCTAAGAAACTGGGCTTATCTACAATCTTAAGGAACTCCCTGCTGACTGACATGCTTTTTAGTTTTTTTAAGAACAAATACGTCTTTCTCTTAAGGATCTGACGTCCCTCAGAAGTCAGACAGATCCCGTTCTTCTCCGAAGACATTATATTTCTTATTTTTTCCAGAATATCCACTTTGTCTGAAATGAAAATGTTGTCCATATTACTTCCGCAGAAAGATGCCAGTTTTCTGTTTTTCTCATAAACATCCAGTCTGATCGTAATCATGATCCGCAGTCCTGTACCACAGAATACGCGGCTCCTTATTTCATAGGAACAATCAACAAATTTAATTGTTTTATCAGCTTCCAGATCAGATACAACTGCTTCCAGGTTTTTCGGAAAATCTCCCCTTTCTTCTGCTTCCTTTTCTATCTGTTTTCTCTGCTGTTTAATCCTTCTGGCTTCCTTTGCAGCTTCTTTCTCAGCCCTGCGAAGATCTTCTTCCTCCTGCTTTTTTTGGATATATTCCTGATAGTATCTGTAATAAGCGGTATTTTTACTTTCACTTAAAACAATGATGTCTTCCGTTTTATAATCTCTTTCCAGAATTGCGGCCATATGGACCTTATCGATATAGAAGACGAGATTTCCATGATCTTCTACGAGCAGGTTCTTTTTTTTCGACATCCTCGCCCGGCATCCGGAAAAATCCAGTCCGTTCTGAGAACTGATGAATTCTAATAGCCTCATTTTTGTCTTAGATACACTTGCCATTTACATCAATCCCTTCGTGCTTTGATTACAGGTTATCAGTCGTTGACGCAAATTAGTTCTGACACGAAAAAATGCGCCTTCCGAACAGAAATGAAAAAATATTTTTTGTCATATTATTTTTTCTGTATTCAGCTTTACATATGGCTGCGGATTTTTTATTCCTGCTCCTAATTAATCATTCTACTGTCAGAATGAAAAATGAAAGGAGAAGAACATGTCCAAAACAATGACACAACAGAGCTATGATAAAATTTTGGAGGCAGCGAAAATTCTTTGCGAATACTGCGAAAATAATGCCTGCGAAAACTGTCAGGTGACAAAACTGACAGATGACGCTTATCTTGATGCCATAGAAGAAGGCATTATTGAAGACGCATAAGCACAGATTAGTTCCGCAGGGCAGGTTATCCTGCTCTTTTTTTGTCATATTTCTAATTTTCAGTTTTTCGCATATTATCCCAAAAAAGGAGGCACTATATGGGATACGGTATCGAACTCAAAAACAGGATAACAGGAGAAACAGCCAAAATGAGGCATCCGAGGCTTGTACGGTTCTACTCCCGCGGAGTCTATTCCAATCCCGAAGACGGAAAGAACCAAAGATGTATATTATAAGAACGGAAAAGAGATTTCAGAAAGACATCTGATTGAAGCCATCATGAACAATGACTATGATGAAAAAAAAGAGATCAAATATATGGTAAACGAAAGAGATATGTCAAATCACTGGAAAGCGACTGCTGCCAATGCGATCAAACCGCTTCAGAATATGATCGTCATGGCAACGGACAACCTGATGAAAAAAAGTATTGTCTGGTCCGGGGGACTGAAAAAAAGAAGAGCTCAATGCTCTTCTTTTCTGATTGTAGTACAATAATTTGAATTCAAATTCACTTTTTTTCCGATGGAAACCGGGAAGGATACCTCTTTCGGCTTCTCTTTTCTCTGCCATATGATGCATTACCAGCCCGATGCAAAAGATCGTCATCCAGGATTACTTCTGCGTCATACATGCCTTGGTATTTTGCGATATTCTGTTCTGGAAAATGGGCAATCACTACGATCTTGCCCAGATCATGCAGCGTCCGTATCACCTGTACGTAATCCGTATCCCCACTTACCAGGATTGCTATGTCATAGGCATTCTGAAAACCTTTTGCAATCATGTGTGTGGCATTAATATCCGTCTCCTTTTCTTCTGTCGTGTAAGTAGAAGGATCATTAATATCAAACTCAACCCCATAAATACGGTGTATATCCTGCCGTCCTTCGATTACTTCCAGATACGGGGTCTTTTTCATTCCGGTAAGCCAGTTGTAGTATCTCTGATAAGGCTCCAGCAGCATCAGCTCGTCACATGGCTTATATGCAAACAAATATGTTTTGATCACTTCCGAATCCAACGGGATCTGACGGTTTATCAGCCGTCCTAATTTTTGATAATCGACAAAAGGAGGTTTTCTCCCCCTGTTCTTCCACTTCCAGGAAATAAAAAAATTCTGATAATCAATAAAGACCATTACTTTGTGCATCTTTGCCATCCTTCTCTTTTTTCATCAGCATAGAAAGGTAAGATGTTCTCGTTGTGTCCTCCATGGAATACCCCAAAGCTTCCAAGACATCTTCTATCTGTTTCAATGCTTCTGTCCTTTTTTCTTCCGTATCTGTCAATATCTCCAGCTCCAGGTAGTCTCCCAGACCTTTTACGTTATCCAGACATGCAGTCATATTATCTTTGTTGAGATACAGCCGTTTTTTCTCTACCGGAGATACCGGACAAAAACCGATATGTTCCAGTATTTTTCTGACCGTTTCTCCGTCCCCGACTTCTGTCTCCAGTTCTTGTCTGGTCATGGATACCTGATCCAGTTTTGCACCTTTGTAGGTGATCACACTTGTCTCTTTTGGGGATTCCGGATCCTTTACTGTTCTGATCCTCAGAGCCTCACCCAGCGCAGCAAAGTTATGATGTGTGGAGGTATAGTATATATCCGTCTCTACGACGCACCTGTTTTCCAGAAATCCTATTTTTTTAAGAGAATCCATGATCTGTTTTCTGTTTTGAATTTTTACCTTGATTTCAACCTCAATGCTCATCCCAGCATCTCCCCATATTTTTCGTGTTGTTCTTACAGTATAAGCGAAAAACAGAAAAACGTCAAACAGGCTGACTTTGCGGACATTCTTTTCTACATTCCCAGGATACCCGAAGCACCTTTTTTTCAGACATGCAAAAAACACTTCCCTTTTCCCAAATAAAGCAATATAATGCTTCACGCAAGAAGATTGTTCTGCCAGCCGGAATAATCCAGCCAGAAGAAAAGGTTATCGCTGACACCATCTATTCTGTTTTGCAAAATCTGGCATATTACAGAAAAATAAGAAATGAGGAAATACAGTGGAAAGAACATTTGTAGCAATTCCATCAAACGATAAAGACACATCCATGCACCTGGAGATCTATGCGCCGGAATATAAGGGCGATCTCAAAGGCCTGATCCAGATCTGCCATGGAATGACAGAATATATGGGAAGATATGTGAAATTTGCAAAGTATTTTACCAGCCGTGGATACATTGTCTTTGGCAATGACATCATCAGCCACGGACACAGCACCACACCAAGATCATCCTGTTTGTACATTAATGACTGGAACGATACGGTTAAGGATATGGTATCAGCAAGGGAATATGTTTCCCGGAAATATCCAAACCTTCCTATTTATCTTTTGGGATTTTCCCTGGGTTCTTTCATTGTGAGGACAACCCATGACCTGACTCCCTACAAAAAAGAAATCCTGATCGGTACCGGTGCGCAGTCCGCTTTCCTGATGAGGATAATGAGAACCTGGATCGGGAAAAAATATACCGGAAAGATGTCCTGTGCTTCTGATAAGATCCATGATCTGATGTTCGGTACATATGGCAAAAAGTTCAAAGGCAGACCGGCCAATTACTGGCTCCTGACAGATAATGAAAAGAGAAAGGAATACACTGGTGACAGTCTTGTTCGTCAGGAGGTATCTCCTGCTTTTTTCTGCGAGTTTTCCAAAGGCATGGAATGTGCCAGCCGAAACCTTAAAAATCCGAATAATACCATTCCAACTTTATTCCTGTATGGAAAAAAAGATCCGGTATCCGGTTTTGGAAAAGGTGTCCGAAAGGTATATAAAGCATACAAAGAAAACAACCCGGATACGGAGATCAGAAGCTTTCCCGGAACCCATGATATCCTGCATGACTCCATGTATGAATCGATATTTAAGACGATCGCCGATTATTTGAGAAAATAATACTACAATCGGAACCCGGTTCTGATTTGACTGCTGCACTGCTTACTGTTTCCATGCGGCAGCGAACAACAAAATTTTCGCATATTAGAGTAAAACTAAGAAATGAGGGAAAACATGTCAAAAAAATATAAACGAAATAATATCAGATCCACCTGGAAACAGGATGACATTAAGATCATATTCTCCGAGCCCGAGATCCAGGCATCGGAGTCAGTAGTACACGTCAAGGATGTTAACGATATTCTTTTCTACTATTACACCATGAAGGTATACAGAAAAACAAATAAGAACTGGAAAAAAGAACTTGTTTCCTTTACCTGGAATTCGCCGGCACTGCTCTGTATCGAAAAAATGGCCGCGGAGCTGTTAAAAGATGATTTTGAAGATGGCTCCTGGCAGATGGCAGGCTACGGAGATTCCGTATGGTACAAAAAATCCTTTGAAACGGACAGTATCGTAAACGAAGATTACTATCAAATGGGAAGAGTTGTGACATTCTACCGCGGAGAAAGACTCGAATCTTTTTTCATGACTGTCGGAACCGGATTCGATTCCAAACATGATCGGCATACTGACTTCATGCCATGTATCTCCATTAACTTCCTTAACAGGGATGGATTTCTGGGATTTGTTAACACTGTTAAGAATTTCATCAATAAATCCATAATTTTTTTCAACATAACACAGAAGGAAAACATGGCACTGGAATCAGTATCCAGAAAAATCCTCCGAGGCAAAATGTACGAATATAAAGACCGTTATGAAGGCTACGGATGCAATAAGCTGGACTATGTGTATGTTCCAGGAGACGAGATTTCTCTGACTCTTAAAGAGAAATATGAAGGAGAAGATGTTTTTGTCGACTACAGGTACTGCAGGCTCACCGGCGTAGAGAACAGCAGGATTGGAAACGGATATATCACCATTACGGGCGGATACAAGATGTTCCGACATACAACGGAATGTCTTGAAAACAAACAGATCAAGATACCTGTTGAGCTGATCATGTATTCCAGTTCTAAAGAACCGAAAGAAAGGCTGACTTTCAACAAAAAACAGTGCGTGAACGATTTCCTGTCGATCATGTCCGATGAGGAAAAGAAAGAGTTTGCCACTACTTCTCTTGATACGATCACCGAAAAGTGGTTTGATGCGGTCGTTAACAGAAGCTGGCTATATCGCAAAGAACATACGTTTAAACACAAAAAGAAAACAGCGAAAGAGAATTGTCAGCTGACTAACACTGCTTTGCAGGGATCTTTCCGCGGAAAAAAGTCAGAAATAAATCTGTAATATGATCATAAGAAAAGCCCACCGACGTACCTGGCTTCTCTGCCGTACGCCGATGGGCTTAATATTTTTATGTCCGAGGATACAAGGATATTATTGCTCCCAGCGTAATCCCTATGTTATTTCACCGTAACCGTCAAAGCTTTATATGCGCCATTCTGCATATATACCCATATCGTACAGGTTCCTTTACCAACCGCCTGGATAAGCCCCTCCGGAGTGACAGTGGCTACTGCTGTATTGCTGCTTTCATAACAGAGATTTCTGTGATGTCTGACCTTGTTGTCTTTCTTTATTTTTTTTGAAAAAACAGCAGCCCCTGAGCCAATTCATCTCATGACTGAAGTCACAAGCATTCTTGACTCAATTTGTAAATTTCCATTTTTGACAAGGCACTTCCCGCGCCCAAAAGTGCCTGTGAACATATGTTTTTTGAGAACGATTCTGAAACTTTATTTAGCACACATATATTCATTCTGCCATTTTTTATTGAAATACCACCGATTCGGTGGTATAATTACTTTATCAAATAACAGGAGGTATTGGTCATGAAGAAAATATCTGTTAAAAACTTTAAGGGTGAGGAATTCGAGGGAATGTGGAATGAAAAGACCTATAGTTCCAAGATTGACGGAAGACCTGACCTTTATCGCATTTATCTGGACGGCGAATCCATTCATGTCGAAAAAAAAGAGCTTGAGAAAATTGTTGTCGATATAAAAGCCGAGGAGAAGAAACAAAGAGAAAGAGAAAATACTGCGAAACTGGAAAAAATCGAAGCATTAGTCAGCGAACTTAGCTATGAAAATAAGATCAAACTTTTTTGGGAACTTACCAACGATCCGGATATCATTGTTAATGTTCTTAGCAAATCTGGAATAAGTGTAGAACGCATTAATACCTGCTGCAGAGAAATTTTAAAATAAGAAAGGAATGTTGTTATGTATAAATACACTCAAACGGAATTTGTTGCAATGATGGATGAATTAATGGATAAATTTAAGAAAGGCTGCCAAAAATCTGACGCAGAACTTGAGGCTGCCTATAAAATTTTAAATCCCGCTCCTGTCGGCGGGTTTATCGACAGTCTGGTTAAAATGGACAAATATTATGGTACGGATCTGTGGGAAATAAAGCGAAAACAGATTAAATGCTTTATTTCCAAATGTGACAGGTATGAAATGGACGACATTGTGGCTTATTGCCGCGCCAAATTTTTCAAGAATGAAATCAACCGTATTATATATGATAAGTCTATTGCTGAGGAATGCGATGTTTGCATATTTGCGGATAGTACTATATTAAGTCCGGAATGGCCATATTTATGTGCAAAGGTGTATGTCAGCATTACATGGATCGACGAAGGCAAAACCAGTTATACCCGTATTTTTCCATCCGCGGCTGGATTCATGTCATATCAGATCGAAGGCTCCCCTGAAGATGATAGAAAACCAAAAGAACACATGTCTATCCTGGAAATGCGTGAGTGTTTAAAGATATCCAGGGCTGAGTTTTCCAGAAGATACCATATTCCGCTGCGAACCTTAGAGAACTGGGAAAGTGTAACGAACCAGTGTCCCGGATACGTTATGAATCTCCTCGAACGGGCAGTTCTCGAAGATGCTGACAGATCATGATATCAGGTCATAGTCTCTGGAGAGCGGTATCTCTCCGGAGGCTTCTTTCATGCCAATACACTGCAGGCAGGATTCGAACCTGCGGATTTTTGTCAGTCTCCGGATTAGCAATTCAGTGCAATCGACCACTCTGCCAATAGCCCATGAGCATTTCCGCGGAGATTCTAACTGCACCATTGTTCTTAACCATATGCTCAGTTTCCTAATCTATGGGAGAAATATACTGATAATCGTTAATTTTTGCTTGACAACATTTTTTAACCGTGTATAGTTATATTACAGTAGGGAGTGATTCTTGAGAATGATGTAGATAAAATGATGTTAGTATGGCACCAAACCCCTTATGATGTAAAAGGCCTCTGGAGAGTGATATCCCCGGAGGCTTCTTTCATGCCAATACGCTGCAGGCAGGATTCGAACCTGCAAGCCCCACAAGGACCAGCTGTTTTCAGGACAGGTGCTCTCTCCATACTGAGCAACTGCAGCAAAACGAAGTGTAGAGGATTCGAACCTCTGGATCCTTATCAGATCTCCGGATTAGCAATCCGGTGCAATCGGCCTCTCTGCCAACACTTCTTATATCTCCTTAACTAAGGCAAAACACTCCCGAAGAGATTCGAACTCCTGACACCACGGTTCGTAGCCGTGTGCTCTGTCCACTGAGCTACGGGAGTATAGAATCGGCAGGGTGGGACTCGGACCCACAACGTTTCTGATGTCACAGTTTTACAGACTGCTTGCTTCACCAATTTGCATACCTGCCGTTAATGGGACGGGCAGGGATCGAACCTGCGGCGCATGGAGCTTCAATCCATCGCTCTACCATCTGAGCTACCGTCCCATCATTTCAGGAAACCTGCCTGACGATCAGATCATCCATCTTAACATCCCATAGATCTGCCAGGATGATAAGATTGTCCAGTGTTGGCATTGCCTGTCCGTTCTGCCACTTGCACACCGCAGCAGCAGATATCCCGCAGGCTTCCTGTACCTGTCTGATCGTCATTCCGGATCTTTTCCTTATCTCTTTTATCCTTTTTCCAGTCTTCTCCATATCTATTGTCACCATTTGAAAATCCTCCAAAAAAAATACCGCCTGCCATGGAGAAAGCAGACGGCTGGAAGATTTCCGCGGAGATATTATCCCGACATATCCGTGTTATTTTTCTCATGACAAATAAAACCAAATTTTTCATAAAAACTTGATACTGAAAAATATCGATATTCTTTGCTTGAGAAAAAGTAACTCATATGTCTCATGGTTTATAATCTCCTTTCTGTTTCCTGATGCTTATATATTAGCAGAAAATCTTTAAAAATACAATTCAACCTGTGGTTAATATAGCTCTCAGTTTTTTCATCATCCGCAGCACCGCTACCGTAAGCATTTGCAGCTGTGGAAGCATTGTAATAAGAAATACAGTTAGTGCCACTGTCCATACGGCAAAGACAAGGATTAGTGCCGTGCCGATTCCGTCAATCCCTGTATTTTCTGAAGTAAGCATATCCACCAGTGTATATCCTGCCAGGCATATTCCTGCAGCTAATAATATGGCTAATACCAGGTTCACCAGAAATACCGACAGGTACCACAAAAGCCTGTATCCGGGACTCTCGATTTTTCCACCTTTTTCCTGGATCTTCTTTACAACGGGAATCCAAAGATGTCCTGCAAATGGGATCAACGGCAATATCGGAAAGAGAAATGTCCCAACGATCAGCTTGTCGGTCCCTGAAAGGCTTACAGCTGCAAGCCACGACATTGCTGTCAGGACTGAAATGATCAAATTTGCTTTTCTGTACATATCTTCTTATCCTTAATGGCAGGCAGCCTGAAGGTGACAATGATACATTCGTCCTCCGGAAGATTCAGGAAGTCGTCTTTTTTCATAAGCATTGGCATCGGTCCATCTGTGACAGCACCTTTTCCAACGCCCATCCTTCTTAACACCTTTCTTCTCCTCTCCCTGTCCACGCCAACCCGGAGAGCAAAATATCCCGCTGTCTCATAGTCATATCCCCGGCAGGCAACCTGGATACTGATATTATACAGGAAAATCTCTCCATATATCTTCCGGACAGGAACAACAGACCTGTCCATCAGAATAAATGGAAACTTTGACTCTTTCAGGGCTCTACCTATCCGTTTTGCTCCATTTAAGTATAGTCGGATCTGACGCTCCTTTGTCCAGCAACGATTGATCTCTGACACAATCTGGCAGATGGCCATCTCGGTCAGCAGATCATATTCTTTTGAGGTAAGGATAAACAATCCTGTCAGGCGACTTCCGATCTCCTTAAAACTAAACTCATCTCCGGCAGCATGAAAGGGCTTCAGGATGTCCTGTATTCCGCCAAACGCATCCTCCATCCCCTCTGACATTTTTAAGATCTTATCCGTAAGGTCATCGACCTCATATTCTGTATTCCTTGCAGAGATTACTTCCGCCAGCAGCTTTGCATCCTCCCTGTTCCTGACATGCTTAAGCGGATCGTAATTTATCCTATGTCCAGGTCGCAGGTCATACACCACTATCTCATATCCTATTAACTTGTCCTGCACCGATTCCAAAATCCGGCCGCCTGGATCGTTTACCACAAAAGACGAACCCATCCGCAGAATATTTCCGGCTGTAAAGGTAACGGCATAGTCTTCGTCTGAAATAAGCAGTATATTTCCTGCTTCCGCGGAGAGTTTAAGGTTCTGCGACAGCACCAGCTCTTCCGTTTTCTTACCTTTTGCGGCATCTTCTTTACGGATTTCCTCCCTGTATGGCTCATACATCACTCTCCGGTACTTATCCAAATCAAAGGCATCAGTGCCAACATATGACGGGTAGAGTTCGTGCTGTTTCTTTAAAAAATGGCTTATAGTATTTCTTATCATCCTTTTACCTCCAGTTTTTCCGCAGAAAATCATATGCAGAAGCATGTTTTTTGCGGGGGATTGTTGGGTTTTCCTACAGATAAGTCCTGAGTCTGCTTTCGCAAGTTCGTGACCTTAGTCATGAGTGACTTGACTCTTCCGATAGCCTCTCAACTGTTAGCAAAAACTCTTTTCCCTGTCTTCTTCAAATCCTCAAATATATAAACCAATTCTTCAAAGTCTCCCATTTCAGCCAGATCAGAGAAATATAAGTCACCGGAACGATCCAAAGATACACACTTTGAATTTTCAAATATATTATTCTTTATCATCCCAGTCGTCTCGAAGAATATCCCTTTCTGATTCGGAAAATCCAGTAAATGAACATAAAACACCGGCCGATCCAAATCAGAATCAATTAAAGGAAGCCTGTTTCTTAAATCCTTCATCAAATGACATATTCCCACACGTCCAACCGTAGCATCATCCACACTGATGTTTGCTGTATGATAAAAAAAATCAATATAAGCCAATATTCCTTTATCTGTTCCCAATAACATGAATTTAGGATAATTTACATTATTTGATTCCCATTTCACAATATTTAATCGTTTCTTTTTCTTTAACCATGCTGCAAGACACATTCCAAACTCATCATTGTTCTTAATATTTACAGCAGAATTCTTAGCCTGCTCAATAATATTTTGAACAAAAACTGAAGATGCATCTAACACCAATTCTTTCTGGTTTTCATTTAAAAAACATTGGCAATCTATTTTCTTATCCTCTATTGGATTTTCAAGCAGAGAATACACTATTTTGTCTATTTGCTCTGACAATTGTAAACCTCCTGCAACATCTATTATTTTTTTTCTGCGTCTTCGTTCATTTCATCAAACACAGATGCTGGCATGGTCCCTTCTGTTTCAAGTCGCCTCATACATTCTTCTCTATATTTTTCATCTAACTCAAATCCAATACCGTTACGACCCATTATCTTAGCAGCAACCAATGATGTACCACTTCCTGCAAAAGGATCAAGAACCGTATCACCTGGATTTGTTGCCATTTTTACAATTCTTACTATCATTGACAGAGGATATACCGTAGGGTGTGACAGATTTAATTTCTTCTTTGTCATATTATTTACTCTATCAAAATACCAAACATCAGTCGGGTTACGCCCTCCCCCTTCAGCCAGTCGTTTATCACCTTTTGTCAGATATGGAATTCTTACATCGTCTAAGTTAAAAATATAGTTGTCAATGTCTTTTACTCCCCATAGAATGTTTTCATATCTACCGGATAATCTGTTAGTACAGTTCTGCATGTTATTAAAGGTCCAGGTTATCATATTTCGTAGATACAATCCATTATCCTTAAAAATCTGATATCCCAAAAATGGTAAAGGTATGATCTCCTTTGAACTTCCAAGCGGAACTGGTGACAGATTTAAGAAAAACGCACCGTCCGGAGTAAGTATTCTACATACTTCCTTTGTCGTATCATTTATAAGATCCTGCCAATCATTCAACGCTATTTTATCCTTATATTTACCATACGACTTGCCTATATTATAAGGAGGAGATGTTACTACAAGACGAACTGAAGCATCTGGAACTGTTTTTAACAATTCTCTGCAATCGCCTGTTCTATAATCAAATTCCATTTTTATCCTCCACTTTACTTAATCTTTCATTGGCTATATCGCAATAATCCTTAACAATTTCATATCCAAGATAATGACGCCCAAGTTTTTTTGCAACAACTGCAGTTGTACCACTTCCCATAAATGGATCCATAATTATATCGCCTGGATTACTTCCAGTTAGAATTATTCGTTCTATCAATTGCTCTGGATACTGAGCTGGATGTGCAGTACGCTCTTGAAAATTTCCAGAAACCATAGACATTCTCCAAACATCAGTTGGATTCCTTAGCTGACTTTTATATCTATCAGGTCTGTAGTTCAGTACTGGAATTTTTACATCATCTAAATTAAATGTATAATTGTTCTTGTCTTTGACAAACCAAAACACAAATTCATATCGTGGAGCAAATCTTTTATTTGTAGAACCACCCCAATCAAAATTCCAAATAATCAAATTTTTTAAATACATATCACGAAAGAAATCTTGTATCCAAAACGGCGCTACTATCTCGCCATCTATCAGTCTATTCTTAATATTTACCCAAATAGAACCATCATCTTTTACAACTCTCTTACACTCTGCAAAAACTCTTGAGAGCATCGTTCTATACTCATCCTCATCCATATTATCGCTATACTTTACGCCTTTGCTCTCAAGAACCTTTCCCTTTGCAGTCTTATTTCCATACCGGATGTCGATATTATAAGGAGGCGATGTTACTACGAGGCTCACGCTTTTATTTTCAATTTGTGTCATATCTTCACTTGAACACATATATATTACATCAATATTCATATCTGTTTCTCACCTTTACAATCAATAAAACTTTTTTCGTTTAATATGAGAGAAAAAGCTATTCTTGAAAAATATAAAAACAGCAAAAAAAAGACACCCACAGTTAATTTCGAACCCTGTGAGTGCCCAAAAACGAAAGGAATAATGATGGACAGTTTCTCTTGCTGTCCATATTTGTATTGTAGCAGATACTGCAAGTTGAACAAACTGATACGAAAAAAAACGCCGAGGGAGCTTTACCACTCCCCCTCCCTATCACAGATTCTCGACTTCCTTGATCAAGCTGAACATCTCATATCGTCCCAGTTCTTCTTTTAGCTTTTCGATGTCCACACGCAGTTTCAGATCCTCAATTCCGCAGCTGATGTCAATATCCCGCTTCATGGTCGCCAGTTTCTCGCTTAAATATACCATCTCCCGGTTTGTCTTTAACGCTTTCAGTGGGCTTCTGCCAATCCCCAGGTATTCTTTCCAGAAACCATTCAGCTCTTTTTCCTTTTTTGCAACTCCCTCACAGTCATCGATGGTTGCATAGATCTCATCCAGGGATTTATACTCATCCACCAAAGGGGCCGCCGCGGAAGAAACACCTTTGCATCCCGGTATCCCGTCTCCAGGATCTCCGGTGATTGCCAAAAGTACCGGGATCTGCTGCGGATACACACCTTCTTCTGCATATACGATTTCCGGAGTATACTCAAACACATTTGCCGGAAGGGATTCATATACATCACTTCCAAAGAAACCATAATCTTTCTTGAGCTGTTCCAGCTTATCTTTATTTACCACACGCCACATACGGGTGTATTCACTTACAACCTGGAAGTAGTCATGATCCTTGGTAAGTACATAGGTCTGAAGATCCGGTCCCTCAAACTTCTCCACCAGTGAGGCTGCATAGTCATCTGCCTCATAGTCGTCACTCATGAACACGGCACAACCGATCTCCTGAAGAAATTCCTCCATCTGGATAAACTGCTCCTTTAATGGTTTCGCGGTCTCTTTTCGGTTTGCCTTATAGAAGTCCGCTCCAAGCTCGGTCCTTCTGAACGTATCCCTGGTCTTATCAAACACAAAAGCTACATATTCCGGTTTTACCTTCTTATATATCCCCAGCAATGTCCGCAGCATGGTAAACATGGCATTTGTGTATTTTCCATCTGAAGTATGCAGGATCTGCTCATAATATTTCTCCTTCTCTTCTTCAGTTTTTGCAAAAAGTATACTTTTGGGAAGATTCCCGTAATAAGACGTAGACAGCATTGATGAGCCGTCTATAATCAATAATTTTGGCATTTGTTTGTCCTTTCCGCGGATACCCGCTTATATTGTTTTTACTCTCCGGCATGATGATCTGTGCCGTTCCCATATGCTTTATTCCTTTTTTCTCGCTCAGTTTTCGATTATATATATCTGCGCCTCCAATACCGCTTCCACAGCTCATCACATACCAGACATTCTTCGCCCCGACAAATCCTGTCTGTCCGATCCAATCAGAAACCACGCGCGGAATCCTCCATGCATAAGTCGGTACCACCACTATCAGATTCTCTCCTGTCTTAACAGACCCGGCATTGCCCGATTTGATCCGTTCGTTCATACAGAGCAGTTTTTCCTGCAGGCTGCCGGCAATCCTATCTGCTATATACTTACTGTTTCCTGTTCCTGAAAAATAAATAACCATGCCGCATCCTCCTTATATCCAAAAGATACCACATCCGCCCCGTTTTCTCAACCTCCGCGGAAATCCTGCTCCCATACCGTTTATCCGTTTGCCATCAAGCTCACCACATATAGAAAGTCAGAAAAACACCGCGGATTTCTCTGCGGTGCTGTAGATTAATTTGTTTTTTTCAAAGAACTCACAAACTCTTCCTGCTCTCTGTCTTCCAACTCTCTTTCCTGTTTCGTCTTATTTTTTGATACAGAAACTATTACGAAAAGTAATAACACTGTCGATATGATAATCCAGACGATAAGTGCTGTTATGATGTATTTTTCCATGATCTTTTCCTCCACTTTTTTACATAATATGAAGAAAAATTCTCATGATTCTGGCACCTATCTTATCCGCGGAAACCCTTCCCTTTATTTTGGAACATTAGAGATCATTCTGCCAGATATACAAGACGGACGGAGATACCGCAGCGATTCCTGTAAACATATCTGTTTGGTATGCTGCCCATAGAAAACAGTCCTGCCAAAGAATAACCACCAATATAGTATTTCTTCTTATCTGAACAAAGCGTCAGTATTTTTTCCAGTGTTTTAGTCGCTCCTCTGCCAAAACCGCCATCCTTAAATACAGTCGGTGCCTTCCACGGCGAAAGCTCATCATTCCAATTATCAATCTCCACCGCAATATACCTGAAATCCGCAGAAGTTAACCTATGTATTTCCCTTACCTCGTTCTCTATCCATGAAAGTTCGTGCTTCCCGACAGGCTGGATCAGAACAGTATCCGATTTTCCAAATTCATACGTTTTCATCCGTGCCTCCATCATACGTTAATTGATGTTTGTAGTATAGCATTTTGCAATACTACAATCAATGCATGAAACGTCAGGATTTTTCAATCCTTTTATCCATGAATACCTACAGTATGTTTTCACGGTACATCCTGTTCCTCAAAAAGTGAATTCGAATTCACTTTTTTAACCCTCTTCTTACTTGATACAAAAAAATAATCCCACTGACATGACACGCAATATCTACATGTTTGTCAGCAGGATTATGTTTTTTCTCCGCGGAGAATATTTTATTTCTTGTTGATCTCAGCGAATCCACCCATATTAATTTTAAGTTCTATTTCTTCGCCCTTTTTCAATTCATTCCATTCAGAAAAAGCCATTTCGTATTTTTCCGTTTCTGTTTTGTCTTTCTTTTTCTGATATGTGGCTGTCACAAAATAATGCTCATTTTTATCGCCTGTCCGCTGTCCATCTTTAAGCTTTGGTTCCGGCCATGAAGGGTTCTGGTCGTTTCCGGAACTTTTTGCAGTATCGACGACAGTCCACCGGTCTATCTCGTAGTAATACTTCGTAGCATACACTGGCTCCTGCCGGTAGACGGGCTTTTGTACATTTTCGGTGTACGTCTCCGTTTTGTACACCGGAACCCTGTCGGTCTTTTGTTCGAAATATCCATTTCCAAGGTTTTTGTAAGAGTTTTTCGTTTCATAATGGTCGAGAACCTGCCTTGTTTTGGTTTCCTGCACTGTCTTGTAGTGATCGAGAACCTGTTTGTATGTTTTGGTTTCCCGCCGCGTGTATTGCTGCCGCGCGCCACTGGGAAGAGTCCAGCCGCTCTCATTATACGTGACAATTTCTTCAATATTAATTGTCCGTTCCCAATCAAAATCATCAATCGTGACATTCTTAACCGTCGGAGCCAAGCAGGATATCACCCAAATGCCCAAAATAATTGATGCGGTAATAGCAATAATAGCAATACTTGTAAGAAGCGACTCAAGAATTACATTATCACCTTTGGATTTCGAAATACAATTGTCAGAACTTTTATCGATTGCTTTGACAGCCATATTTTGTTTTTTGTTAGATTTTTCATCCCGTTCCCGCCGCATCTCAAAATAATTTTTCTCAGATTCCTCCTTTGACGCACCGCAATTATTACAGGAATTATCTATATCCTTATTAAGACTGCCACAGAAACTGCATTGCCAATCGGGATTCTGGCTGATTTTTGCCGCATCTTCGTCTGATACATAACTGATGGTGTCAGGCATACGAAATACCGTATTTTCATCCTGCGGATGGCCGCAATTTGGACAAGTTTTTTGGCTGGCTTTAATACTGGTAGTGTCACAATATGGACAATCCCAAAGCCCTTCAACAAGTTTTCCCATAAAATTTCCTCCTTACGTAGTTGTAATATTTGTTAATTACGTCATACATTTAAGATACTGAAAATACACTAAAACCAGAACCTGCTTTCTCAAGCTCGTAGCTTTAGTCATGAGTTACTTGACATAAAAGCTTTCTGCCATAATATCTGCTGATGCCAGTAAATTATATAGAATGGATAAAGAGGTTTCAGGATCCATAGCATAGTCTTCTAATACCGCATCAACAGTTTCCCATGGATTATCTTCGTTTTCCCGATTTGCTTCCAAAGCTCTGGAAACAGCGTAACGGGTTGTTACAATTTCATGTTCATCATCTTTAAATACAAGAATATCCGGACTATTGAGTTCATTTCTGAAGGCTTTACACTTGCCTTTCTGCGCAATTCTAACACACTCACCATTTCTTATAGTGCAGGTACAGCAGGTAGAAGTGTTTTTCCATATTTTATTAACAAATTGCAGGTATACTGATGATGAAATATCTTTTTTTAATTTTCCCATAGAGGAATCCTCCTTTGTACCATATCTCCATTGTTAAGATTACCAGCCTTGTTTATAGAAGCATCATTTGTAAGCTTATATATATTGCAACCTTCTTTTATTTGGCTATAGGATACCATATTTTGACCACTATCCTTTCTGGTACGAAAAATCGACTTCTGTATCTGTATGCAGAAGCCGGTCTTAATGAAGGAATATCAATATGTGGCATTAATATATTCGAATCTGGAATAAATTAGTATCAATAAGTACAACCTGAGATGGAATATTAACAACCTCAAGACTGCCGTGCTGCAAAAGAATATGTCCCAATCTTTCGGAGCTCATGTGCTCTCTTACATGACATCACTTACAACAGCCAGAGGCATTCAGCAATCCATATCGTCCTCTCTCCGCGGGAAAATCACCCCCACTTTAATCTGTCACCTGACCTCAGGACTCAGGCCAGAGACTGCCATCCTGCTGCGGATACAGATTCTTTCTCCATTTGCAGCTTTGCGTGGGTACGAGGACGAAATCAGAGCTGAGGGGATAAATCATCTGAAAGGCAGCAGGATTGAATTGCCAGAAGATGTACTGAACCAATGCTGTTTATTCGTAGAATAGTAAGATTGCGTTGATATTAACAGCAGACAAACTTATAGCAAGCAAAGAGGAAGAACGGCAAATTCGATTTTCCTCTTTGCTTCCTTTTTTTGTCAATGCGTCTGATTATTTTACGATTAAATACAGTATTGATTGCCGGACAAAATATTTAACTTGATTATCATTATCAAATTGATCTCTTAATTCCGTATTTTTTAAATCATCCATACATTTATCAACAATGTTGTTAAAAATCTTTTTGTTCGTTGAATTTCTCGCAACACTAAGATCATGTTGTTGCAGTATATCCCTTACATATTTTTCAACAATACTTTTTAATTCTTCTAATGTGTACATAAATTGTTCTCTCCTTTTGATATTCTTTTATATCTTTGATTTGATTATAGATAAAATAAAGTTGAATTTTTTCTGGCACGAGAAAAGCATCATTATATGCCTGTTAATATGACAAAGCTTACTAGAAAAGCGGATCTCATATTTTCTTCTCTCCGACCACCACACCTGCTGTCTCAATCCGATTACCTTGCTGCAGATATCTCGATGGCGACCAACTCCTTATACCTGACACTCTCAGCATGACTTCCGAACTCTCTTCTCATTTATCCCACCTTAACGTGTAATTCCTGTCTTTCCAGTATCCCAGTGATTTCCGGCTTTCTATATATCCGCGGATAAACCAGGTCTTAACCAATAGCCTCTTAACTTCCACCTTTACCTGACACTACATATGGAATACTCCGAGGATAAACATTCCACCTTTATCTGACATTATAAAGGTATCAGGGCTTCGGATATCATCACAACTTAATATGTCACCAACATAATGTTTTCTACCACACCTTAACATGGAACCTATATTACAATTCCTGCCTTTCCAGTATCCCAGTGATTTCTGGCTTTCCATATATCCGCGGATAAACCAAGCCTTAACCAACAGCCCCACCTTTACCTGACACTGCTACTGAATTCTCCGCGGGTAAACATTCCACCTTTATCTGTCACTATAACTCTATCGGGGCTTTGGATATCATCACAACTTAATCTGGTACCATTATAGCGTTTTCTACCACACCTTAATGTGGAACTTTTATTACATATCCGCGGATCAATATCCCCAGCTTCCCTGCTACACATTCCACCTTTATCTGGCACTATAACTCTATCCGGGCTGCGGATATCATCACACCTTTATATGTCACTACTATTGCGTTTTCTATCACACCTTAACATGGAACTTTTATTACATATCCGCGGATCAATACCCACGCTTCCCTGTTACACCTTAACCTGTTACTTTTTATCTTCTTTAGTTACAGCTTAACATGGAATATTACTCTGCTTTTTTGTTACAGCTTAACATGGAACCCTGCTTTTCCGCGGATACCCCACCTTTATCTGGTATACATATAAAACAGCTTTCCCCCACCTTTACATGGCACTCTTTCCGCAGATTATCATCACACCTTTATCTGGCACGTATTCTTTCTTTACCATTCCACCTTTATATGACACCATTTTTTATATTCTCCGCGGATATTATCCCACCTTTATCTGTGGCTTTACTGCTGCACCTGTCCCCACCTTTATCTGGCACTTTTTCATCACATCTCACGCTGGCACCTGCTCCGCGGATGGCCTTTTTACACCCACCTTTACTTGTAGCCTTTACTCTCCATCTGCTTTCATATTATTCCACCTTAATGTGTCACTTCCCCAGGGCTTCTCCGCGGAGTATTTCTACCCACCTTAACATGGTATCTTTCTCTCTATTTTTATCACGCCTTTACATGACACTGATTCTATTTATCACACATCGGCAGTATTACTCTCCACAGCTTTTCCGCGGAGGGTTTTCACATCACTTTTTGCTTTCAACTGGATCTTTCTCACATCTTTCCTTAGCTTTTCTTCAGATAATCACGTTTTAACAAGGTTTTCTTAGGATTTTCTTATATCCACGGCTTTTCCGCGGAGAGTTTTTATAGGCTTTAACAGGTTTTTTCTACACACTGGTTTATCTTTGCCATATCTCTCCGAGGCATATCCGCGGAGGGCTTCAAACTACCGGATTTCCTCTATTTCCCACCATTTTTATTATCCACAGCATGTCCGCGGAAGGGATTTCTATTAAACGTATGGTCAAAATAACACAATCCTGTTCTATCTTTAACTCACCAAGGTATAGTCCCCTGATTTCAAAGACTTATTACAACAATCCTGTCTTTTTCTTATCCGAGGCATATCCGCGGAGAATATGACTCCCACAACTCTTTCTAAGACATAACTAAATTGCCTCACAATACTTTTCCGCAGAATAACAAAGTCTAGTTTCCGTACACTTATTACGGAATTTGATTTCCTCCAAAAAATCCCTTACCTTCCAACCAAAACACCTCAAAACACCCAAAATAAATCCGTAAGTATATACGGAATCTGCATTTTTCCCTCGTTTTTAGCCTGTTCTGTTCTAAAAATGCCATTTTTTCTCCCAAATTTTAAATTCCGTAAGTATATACGGAATTTACCCTCAAAACCCTTCTTCAGGCTCCGTAGAAGATCTTTTTCAGCCTGTTTCCTGTCCGAAAACAGCATTTTTACCTAATTTTATCCGAACAGTAGATTATTAATCCTGTTTTCTGAAAACTCTTTCATTTAAAAAATCCCGTAAGTATATACGGATTTTCATTCCTGCTCTTTCTGTTCATATTAAAGAAAAACATTATAAAAAGGAGTAAAACGTTATGGGATACTGTTTTATGGATATAAAAAAGATCAAGTCTTTGAACGTTATGGCGGCCAAATACAAACACAATTACAGGGAGATCACTGTCCCCAATGCAGTCCCGGAACTGTCCGGGATGAATAGGGAACTTGTCCCTCTTATAGGAAAAGACGGAAACCCGGTCGACTACAATGAGGCGTTCAAACAGAAAATGGAGTCTTTAGAATATTACAAAGACCACAAGCTGCGGAGTAATGCAGTCCTGGCATACGAGATCGTCACTACCTTCTCCCACGAGGATGCCGGAAAGGTAGATGTAGAGAAATGGCAGGAGGACAATGTGAAATGGTTAAAAGACACGTTCAACCTGACTCCTGAGAACGGGAACTGCGTATTGAGCGTCATGTACCATGGGGACGAGTACGGAAATGTCCACTGCCACTCTCTCGTAGTCCCCGTAAATGAAGAAGGCAGGATCTGTGCCTCCCGGTTTACTGACGGTGCCGCTGCCCTGCGCCGCCTGCAGGATTCCTACGCAAAGGCCATGCAGGAACATGGACTGAAAAGAGGAATCGAGCGTTCCTCCGCAAAACACCAGGACATCAAAAAGTTTTATACCAAGCTAAACCAGACCATGGACATTCCACGTCCTGAACGGGGTGAGTCTGCCAACTCCTTCCGGGAGAGAATCCTGTCCCTGATCCAGGAGGAACGTGCCGCTTCCCTCCGCGAGATGCTGAACAAGGAAACAAAAATGCGCCAGGAGTTAGACGAGCAGAACGAACGGGCCAAGAAAGCAGCCATGAACATCGTTTCCTCTCAGAGGGCTGAGTTCAAGGAGGAGGAAGTAAAATTAAGACGCAAAAATCAGGAACTCTCCGATCAGGTTGGAAAGCTGGAGAAAAAATACGTGGAGATGGACAGGCTCTGCGGAGAAATGAATACAAAATACCTGAAGTTAGAAGAAAAAAGCAAAAAGACGCTGCAGGACTTACACAAGGTGGAAAGGTTAAAAGAAATCGTTGAGGAGAACACCTACCGGAACCAGGTTATGTCCTACATGAAAGACGAAATGCCAGAGTTTGCAGAGAAAATGGATCAGGATTATGAAGCTGCCAAACAGATGTATGAGTCAAGGGATGTTACCCTGGACAGATAAAATACAGACCATTTTGTACATTAACAGCTCTCTCTAAATTAGAAGCTGTATACTTTAGTTAAACGTATTTTTCGTACAAATGAACAAATCAACCTGCTTACAAAACAAAGGAGAAAAAGATGATAAGAAAAAGTTTTACAAAATTAAAGAGGATTATATTCTCAGGATTAGTGATGTCTCTTTGCACATTTGTCTTTAATCCTACTACCCCGGCAAATGCAGCCATGGTGCAGGAAAGCGAACCGAACGACGATTGGACGACCGCGGATAATCTTTCCCTTAATACATGGGTAAAGGGAACCATGAGACGCAAAGCTGACGACCGGTATTATCGTGATAAGGATTATTACAAGTTCACAATTTCTCAAGCAGGAGAAACATCCATTGAGATAAAACCCGATGATACAAATACGATCAACTCCAGCTGGGACGTTTATTTGAGTGACTCCAATAAACATGATTTATGCAAATGGTCCAATGTACACACTCTTAAATCATCCAAAGTAGGATGGATGCCAGGAACTTATTATCTGAGAGTTAATGTATGGAGTGGCACAGATGGGGATAATGCGTATAACTTAATAGTCCACAATACGCCATCCTCTCAATGGGAAAAAGACCGATACTATGATGACAAAAATTTATCTAATGCAAACATCCTTTCTTTAAATAAAGAATATACAGGAAATCTATACGACAAGCAGGATGTTGATTATTATCGGTTTAAATTAAATGGAACAAATGCTGTTTCTTTTAAGTTTAAAATGGATGATACCGTTTCCAAATCCTGTGTCTGGCGCATTGACTTCCAAGAATTCAATTCGAAAAATCCATTGATCCCAAAATATGAATATGTATCTGCCAACCAGACCATAAACATCCCGAAATGTTCCGGCGATTTACTTGTTAAGATCAGGAGTTATTCCAATGCAGAAGAAGCAATTTACCATATTGAGGCTTCACGCAAACCGATTACGCCAGAAATCTCTTCCATAAAAGCCAATAAACGAAAAGTATCATTGCGCTGGAAAAAAGTAAGTAACGCGACAGGATACTATGTTTATCGTAGTACAAATCCAAAAACTTCATTCAAGAAGGTAAAAACAGTAACTGGTGGACAGACAAGTTATACGGAAAAGAAAGCACTGTCCAAAAATAAAACATACTATTACAAGATTGTGGCGTTTGATAAATCAGGTTCCAAAATCACAAAATCCAACGCCAGCAAAGCGAAAAAGATTTTCGTTAAATAATATATACCCACATAGAGAAAAGAACGCTTATTCCTGCTGAAGCAATCAGCAAATTCAGAGAACTTACTGCTGCGAGAATGAGTGCCATCGGCCAGCAGCTCTTCCAGATAAAAAAAATTCCGGGAAAAAGAGGAATTGATTACTCCAGAGAAGATGTCGAAAAAATCTTCATCTATTTAAGAGGTGAAATCGACAAATGCGAAAGCGAGTTTATCAAGAAATTCGATGAAAAGAAAGCTGACAAGTTCAACTTTGATTTCAAGTTCTAAGTAAAAAAAATCCGCGGACACCCGCACAGCCTGAATCGCTGTATTTGGGGTATCCGCGGATATAAGAAAAACTGATTACTCTTCTACTGTTGCTTCCACTCTAACATCGTCTACGCATCCGCAACCGAACATCTCGCAAAGAGCCAAAAGAGCATCCGCTTGTGTCTTAAATCCGTCGATGTAGTAATATCCCTTAAATTCGCCGCAGGTATATACCTTAAAGACAACATCTGAATGTACATGATCGCAACAGGAGTCTTCGCTTATATATTCATGTCTCTCCTCACAGTAATGACCATTCACATGGGAATAGCATTTTCCGCAGTATGCCGGGCGGATCATGGTGCCATCATCCAGATCATTGCTTTCAGAATATACGGCTTCGATGCACTCGTACTCCGTTTCTCCGTTTCCTTCGCAATATCTGTCATACGCCTGCTCCGCAAGATCCTGGGAATCTTCTGGCGAAACACCAAAGTCAGTTTCCAGTGTCATTCTCATGAAATTGGTAACAAATTCTGCATGAGCCTCTTCCAGTTCTTCTGCTGTTAATTCAATTTCTTTTCCGTCTCTTGTAATCTTCATAAGTTATTTTCCTCCTACTTAACTATCATCATATGTTTTTCATCATCTTTGTAATCAAGCATAAACTGAATTACAATATTAATCAGTTTAGCTGCTGAAATCACTGTATATCTGCCACAAGAATATCCTGCAAATGACTCATCCTCGTTATACTTCATATGATTTTCAAAACGTCCACATACAGGACAATACTCAAAATCCGCGGATGTTTTATATTCTTTATGCCAAAGATCTGACTGCTCGCTGTAATAATAGTGCTCACTGAACATATAGCAGCCCCCATTAGAGGATTTCCCTTCCTCATATTGAGACCAATCCTGAAATTCTACCTCAGTATATGCACGAGTGCGACAAATGCCAACGATGAGATCTAAAACACGATTTTGAAAATCCTCATCATGCTGACACACTTTTGTCATAGACTCATGATCCAGAATATGCGCTGCCTGACAAATAAGTTCATATGTATTAGAAAACACATTAATTAGTTCTTTTGTTTTGTTTTCTTCCATAAGTTTCTCCTTTATTTTCAGATTTTGTAAATTCGGTACTATGAAACCTCATCCGAAGGAAGTTCATCATCTGCATTTTCTCTAAAGACCACATGTGTCTCAGAACCTCCATATGACACCAAGGTTGGCATATATCCGAATTCTTTTTTGGTTTCACTCATTTCTTCCAGTGCCTACTGCGCCATATGCTCTTCGGCTTCTTCCCGAGAAGAACATCGATCTACCTTGTATCCGCAGTCTGTATTTGTTGTATAGACAAGAATGTACTCTTCTACTTTTCCAGAGACATCTTTTTTCATACAGAACATACGCAGCATGCAAGATACCTTCCGTGTAATCTCTAAGAAACCTCTCCTTACCTTTAAGACCTGTTGTTACATTTGCGAGAGCATAAATTACGCCATTAGCAAAAGCAAGTCTGTTTTCTTTCGAAGTATGATTTTCCTGAAGAATCTTCTCTACTTCTCCTTTTAGTAATTTCAGTTTTTCCATTGTTTATATTCTCCTTTCGTTTTTTGATTACTGAGAATATGAATAACAATTAGCATTAATGGAAAAGCAAATTTTGTCATATTACGGACAAATAATAAATCTCAAGGAGGACTGTATTATGAAAATGTGTAACCTAAAAACCTGGTTCTCAGGCATGATCCTGGGACTCTCTCTTCTGGCAGCAGTGCCAGTCTCCGCGGATATTACTAATTCTGGTAGTACCCCCCCCCGATAGAATTTTC
>ERZ773164.794-NODE-794-length-34920-cov-8.344070_pt1 | contig 34920 bp, 28 predicted proteins | sample MGYA00511917_ERZ773164 | MGnify/ENA primary metagenome ERZ773164 (study PRJEB29015, sample SAMEA2737847) | human gut metagenome | biome: human gut; feature: human-associated habitat; material: faeces | place: China | collected 2012 ...
CAGATTTACCGGCGCATGAGCTGAATGACCGGCGCAATGCGTTCTGTCACCAGTCCGCCAAGCAGGCCAATGACTCCTCCCGTGATGACACCGGCCACCAGAAGCACCGGCAGATATGTAAATACCCCCGCTGTCCCTGTGATCCAGGCTGCCATGGAAAGCTGTCCAATATTATGAAACACACCGCCAAGAATGCTGACTCCGGTTTTCTCAAACCAATCCATTTTTTTTGCAAGCGCCATAACCGCAAGACTTAGGATGCCGCCCGCAAGTGCATACAGCATACTGCCCGGATTACTGAACGTAAAGCCCACCATCACAATACGAAGGAGCCCGACCACCAGGGTTCCTGCGGCCCCCACTGTATATAGCCCCACTACATTCACCAGGTTTGCAAGGCCCAGCTTGATACCGGGCACCGGAACCGGAAGCGGGATCAGCGCCTCCACATAGCTGAATATAAAAGCCAGGGCAATAAGCAGGCCATATAAGGCGGCTTTATCCGCATGGCCCCGTATTCTGCGCTTCTGACCAGGTTTTCTGTTTTCCAATTTGACATCTCCCTGCTTCTATGCTATAGTTCAAACACGAAAAAGCTCTGACTTCTGTCCGGATTATCCAGTTCAGAATCTTTAACCATTATATCATTATCCTATCATTTTAGAAAGAGAGATCCCATGACAAAAAAAAAGCGGGAAATCATTCTGGTCCTGATCCTTCTTGCGGCTGCCTCCGCCGGATTTCTGATTAATCAGGCCATGCACAGGCAGCCGGCCGCCCGGGTCGAAATCACCGTAGACGGCCACCTTGTCCAGACACTGGACTTAAATCAGGATGCTGATCTCATCATAGACGGCGCAAACGGCGGCACCAACCATCTGATCATCCAGAATGGTGCTGCATGGGTCAGTGAAGCTTCCTGTCCCGACAAGGTGTGCGTGCATCAGGGCAAAGTCTCCATGAACGGAGAACTGATCGTCTGTTTGCCAAATCGTATGATTGCCAAGATCGTAGCTCCGGAATCATAAAACACAAAAACAGGCAAGGACCGGAAAATCCGCCGCAGCGGACTTCCGGTCCTTTCTATTGTCGTATATTTTCTATTACAGATATGCCTTCAGAACATCCACCTTGTCCAGTTTCTCCCACGGAAGATCCAGATCCGTACGACCGAAGTGGCCATATGCTGCGGTCTGCTTGTAGATCGGACGGCGCAGGTCAAGCATCTTGATGATGCCAGCCGGTCTTAAGTCGAAGTTTTCACGGATCATCTCAACCAGCTTCTCGTTGGAAAGCTTTCCGGTTCCGAAGGTGTCTACCATGATGGAAGTCGGATGTGCTACGCCGATTGCGTAGGAAAGCTGAATCTCACACTTGTCAGCCAGTCCTGCTGCAACGATATTCTTTGCAACGTAACGTGCTGCGTAAGCTGCGGAACGGTCAACCTTGGTGCAGTCCTTACCGGAGAATGCTCCGCCGCCGTGACGAGCGTAACCGCCGTAGGTGTCTACGATAATCTTACGTCCGGTCAGGCCGCTGTCACCGTGCGGTCCGCCGATTACGAAACGTCCGGTCGGATTGATGAAGAACTTGGTCTCTGCGTCAACCATCTCTGCCGGAAGGATCTCATCGAATACATACTTCTTGATGTCTGCGTGAATCTGCTCCTGGGTTACTTCCTCATCGTGCTGGGTAGAAAGAACGACTGCATCCAGACGCTTCGGCTTGCCGTTCTCATCATACTCTACGGTAACCTGAGTCTTTCCATCCGGACGAAGATAACGAAGTGTGCCATCCTTACGGACCCTGGTGAGCTGACGTGCCAGCTTGTGTGCCAGCGCAATCGGGTACGGCATGTACTCCTCGGTTTCATTGGTTGCGAAACCGAACATCATACCCTGGTCACCTGCGCCGATAGCGTCCAGTGCGTCATCGTCCATAGTGTTCTCTTTTTTCTCCAGCGCTGTATCTACGCCAAGGGCAATATCCTTGGACTGCTCGTCCAGAGCTACGATTACGCCGCAGGTATCGCAGTCAAAACCATATTTCGCGCGGTCATAGCCAATCTCACGTACGGTCTCGCGCACGATTTTCTGAATATCTACATAGGCATTGGTGGTGATCTCACCCATAACCATAACCAGGCCGGTGGTGGTGCAGGTCTCGCATGCAACGCGGCTCATCGGGTCTTTTTCCATCAGCGCATCCAGGATCGCGTCAGAAATTGCGTCGCACATCTTATCCGGATGTCCCTCAGTAACGGACTCGGAAGTAAACAGTAACTTTTCCATGAAAATCCTCCTTAGAATAATAGTAAAATGAAACATAAAGAAAAGTCCGTAGCAACGCCGCGGACTTGATTTCTGATTCAATCAAATCCTCTTATTGCTCGATTTCTCGCTCAGGTTGGCACCTTCCGCACGCTCCTGCCAATGGCATTTCGTGAGGGGTTGCCGTGACTTCACAGATCCTTTGTATCTCCATCACTCTGAATAAGGGATTACGCACTTTTCAGTTGTTGGTTACAGCAGTCATCGCGTGACTGCGTGTCATATCTTAACAGATTCAGTATGCACTGTCAAGGACTTTTGTGGGATCCTTACACAAATATCGCGTAAATGAGAAAAGATCGACTGAAAAAGCCAAAAAGGAGCCCGCCTGAGCGGACTCCCTGAATTTTTATTCCGTATCCTGGATTAACGGGTCTTGCCCTTTACCCATATGCCGGATTCGTTTACATAGTAGCCATCTGGTGTCCAGGTATTGGTCACCATGTTGCCGTTGGTCAAATCGCAGTAGTAGTAGTTGCCGTCTCCTGCCTGAACCCAGCCGGTGCGCATATAGCCTACGCTGTCAAAGCAGTACCACTGGTTGTTGATCTGCAGCCAGCCGTTAGTCGGATAACTGCCGTCCGCATAACGATACCACCAGCCTACGCTGTCTTTGATCCAGGATGCCTGCTGGCTGTTACCAGGAGCATTGGTGGTACTTCCAGAGGAATTGGTGGTGCTGTTGTAGTTGCCTGCCTTGATGTTTGCAAGCATTTCATCATCTACATAGATGTAATCAGACTCGTACCAGTCACCCTTCTTGCTGTTGCTGTTTACGGCACGTACCTTAAAGTAATACTCACCCTCTCTGGTGATGCTGGATGCGAAGTTGTAATACTCGTTGCTGGTGCTCACTGCGCTTCCTACCGAGCTGCTGCCGCGGTATAAGCGAACCTGATAGCTCACTGCGCCTGAGGTGGTTTCCCAGGTTGCGATCGGTGAATTCTCATTCTGCCAGGTTACATCATCAATCTCCATGGTGCCTTCCAGATCATCTAACTTCACAGTAATGATCAGGGTGGAGCTGGAATCTTCTCTTCTGGAGGAAACGTAGGTTGCCTTGTCACCCTTTAAGGTTACCTTTGCCTTGCTCATGGAGGTGAAATAATAATCACCATCTGCTTCCAGAGTAATCTCGACTCTCGGAACATCTCCGTCTACCCACTCGCCATCATCATTCACGATGTCCACGTCAGTAACATCATAGTTGCTTCCGTTCGCGCTTGCGGTTACGCTTCCACCGCTGTCACCTACTGAGATATCAGAATCAATGGTGATGCTCACGCTTGTAATCTTGCTGCGGCTCTCTGCTGCCAGGGCAGTTCCCGTTGCCAGTGCTGCCAGCAATGCGGCGCCGATCATGCCGGCCAGTCCTTTTTTCCATAACTTCATACTTGTTCCTCCTTTTACTGTTCTTCTCATTGTGGTCCGTACAGCGCACGAACTGTAATCCTTTTTGATTAATTACAGGATATCGGAAAAACGTGTACAGTTTGTGTCCAGAACATGACGAATTTCCTACAGAATTTAACGATTTGTTTACAATTCTTATCAATATTCTGAATTTTATTGTGTCTGTTTTAAGAAACGGCTCAACCGGTCTTTAAGCGGAACTTCTGCGCTTCTTTTTCGGAATCCACCATCTCAATGGCTGCGCCAAGTGACTGGAGTTTTTCCTCGAATTTCTCATATCCACGCTGGATATAGCCGATTTCATCTACTACCGTGTAGCCTTGCGCGGATAAACCGGCAAGCACCAGAGCCGCGCCCGCACGCAGATCCGGAGACTCGACACGGGCTCCGGTAAAGCCCTTCACGCCGTCGATCACGGCTACGTTGCCCTCTACCTTAATGCTGCCGCCCATGCGGGCCAGCTCGTCCACGTATTTAAAACGGTTTTCAAAAATACTCTCGGTGATCATGCTGGTGCCCTCTGCCAGAGCCAGAGTCACGGCCATCTGCGGCTGCATATCGGTCGGGAAGCCCGGATACGGCAGTGTCTTAATATTCGTGGAACACTGCTTCGGTCTGCCTACCACACGCACCTCGTCATCTCCCTCAATAACCTCACAGCCAATCTCGATCAGCTTTGCGGAGATGGCCTCCAGATGTTTGGGAATCACATTCTTTACGGTAATATCCCCCCGGGTCACAGCTGCGGCACACATGAACGTGCCTGCCTCAATCTGATCCGGAATGATGGAGTAGTCGGTTCCGTGCAGGGTTCTTACACCACGGATGCGGATGACATCGGTACCGGCTCCCTTGATATTGGCTCCCATGCTGTTTAAGAAGTTTGCCACATCGACCACATGCGGTTCCTTGGCCGCGTTCTCAATGATGGTCATGCCCTCTGCCATGGCCGCTGCCATCATGATGTTGATGGTTGCGCCGACAGAAACCATATCCAGATAAATGTGCGCGCCCACCAGGTCAATGGCATGGGCATGGACAGCTCCGCACTCAATCTCAATCTTGGCTCCCAGAGCGCGGAAGCCTTTCAGATGCTGGTCAATCGGTCTGCTGCCAATATCGCAGCCGCCCGGAAGCGGTACCTGCGCACTCTTATATTTGCCAAGCAGCGCGCCAATAAAATAATAGGAAGCACGAATGCGGCGGATGTATTCATCATCTACTGCGACCTCGCGAATGGTAGAACCGTTAATCTTTACGGTATGACGGTCCACGCGGTCCACCCGTGCGCCAATTTCCTGGATTGCCTCCAGAAGGACGTTGATATCACGCACGTCTGGAAGATTTTCAATGATCACATCGTCATCTGTCATAATGGAAGCGGCCAGAATGCCGAGCGCGGCGTTCTTTGCTCCACTGATCACAACATCTCCAACCAGCGGACTGCCGCCTTTCATAATATACTGATTCATTACACACCTCTATATCAAAAGTAAACCTTTACGATTCTATTAAATCTTTATGATTATACCACAGATTCTGATTTTGTAAAGGGAAACTACGGCAGGCTCACTGCGCAGATAAAGTCATTTCCCCGCGCACGGAAAAACTCTGTGCTGTCATTTAAACCGGCCTTGTAAAGTTCCCCCGTCTGCGGATCAAACACCGTAACATTATACTGATCAAAGCCGCAGAGAATCAGGTACTGTCCCTCCCCGGTGTATGCAGCCACCGGAATGCCCTGATCGATAAAGTACAGCATCTGAGCCAGGCTGCTGCCCCGCGCGTTGAGAACCACCAGTCCCTCGTTCGGATACACCGTGCTCTCCGCAAAGGTTTCCAGATGACGCGCCAGTGGAGCAAACGCAGACTGCGGATCCCGGATATTGCGGATGTTTCCACGCTTCACACGATTCCAGAGCATGTTGCGGTCCTTATCTGTCACAAAACCCATCTGGTCGTAGGCGAGCTGCAATGCCTCCGAGAAGTCGGTCGTCACCTTCAGCAAATGTCCGCTTCCATAGGCGTAAAATTCCATATCAGAAAGCTGATAATTGGATTTCAGCTCCAGGCGGTCCGACTGTTCATAGCTCACCCGCTTCGGAGCAAAGATTCGAATGCTCCGTCCATTTTTAATTTCTTCCTCCAGCTGGACAAAATATACTCGCTCCTTTTCCGGTGAAGCAAACCAGCCAATGCCGTCCAGTTTGCCATTTCCAAGATCCGCATTACAGACGATGGTATCCTCCGGACTGTCCGCATAATGGTTTGGACCGGTTTTCATGACACGCTTTAAATGAATCCGGCTCTCATCCACCGTAACCTCGGAAATGTAGTAGCCATTTTTCTCATAGCTGGTTTCCTCCTGCATCTGGTCATTGATGATGCGGATACTATACATAGGAAGATTTTCGGTCCGTCCATTGACCAGCCAGATGTCATCTGCCCGCGCCATACCGTATACCAGATCACGGCCTACAAAACCGAGTGTACGGACATATTCCCCGTCTCCGGCCCGGATTTCCCGGTTTTCACCGGTCTCCAGGTCCATCAGATGCAGCACTCCGGACTCATAGATGGTGCCTTCCTGCCATGCGATACGCTTTTTATCACTGCTGACCGCAAAGGTTCCTTCCGCCAGAGAGTCTGCCACCACCATATTCTCACGGCTGTTCATGTCAATGCCATAAATTGCGTGATCTACATACAGATACAGCATTCCTCCTGCAGTCTGGCAGGTCAGGCGGTCAAGGTCCGCCTCCAGCTGCTCATAGGAACCGGAATACGGAATGAAATAGCGCTCCTCCAGCGCATTTTCAGATGCCATATAGTGATATCCGGCAATTCCATTCTCTCCCTCGTGATTTCCACGGTTCATATAGCCATATACAAGAAAATCCATATCCCCGTCATCTTCTACAGAAAGAATTCTGATATCATGGTGGTCATAATTGCTGCGCACATCCGCGCTGTCATCATCCCGGAAGGAAAAGACTTTTACGGCGCGCCGGTCCGCCGGGTCATAGCTCCATAAGTCCCGGTTCACCCGGTATGCAAGAACCTTTCCACCCGCGCTCTTTACCAGCTCCACACGGTCATCTCCGGTAATGCCTAACAGGATTCTCTTTCCGGAATATTCACTGCGGTCCCCGGAGAAGATCTGGTTCACGGTACGGTCATACTGCATCATATAAATGCGCAGTTCATTCCATTTCATGGTAAAGTCTTCCTCTACCTCATAGATTTCCGTGCCGCCCTCTCCCTGGCGCTTTGCCTGATAGGAAAGCTGGATGCCACACATGACACCGTCCAGCTCCTTTAAGTGGATTTCCACATTTGCCTCTGGCTGCATGTCAAGTTTTCCCCAGGTCAGTTGGGAAAAGCTGGAATGAATGGAGGTATGTCCAAAGGTGCTGTTATCCTCAGACGGGCTGGTCTCCAGATATGTGGTCAGGCTTCTTGCCTGCTCATAGTCAAAGGTCTTCATGGAAAAATCCGCCGCCAGGTCCACCATGGCACGGGCGTTGTCTGCGGCATCCGTCCACAGAATGCGGGTGTAATAATAGACCGGTCCGAAATTTTCAGTATCCAGCTGGATTTTCAGCTGATATTCCCGCTCTTTTGTCAGCAGGTTCTGGATTGGGAGTACGGCAAGGATTCCATCGTCCGTCTGCCGCCAGTCTGAAACCTCAGTCCGTTCCACCAGCCGTTCCCGGTCCATGCTGCGCACTTCATAGCTGATCCCGGTAACCGTTCCTTCTGTAATACGCACGGTAAGTGCCCGGTCCTCCGGCAGGATGGTCAGCGTTTCCCCTGCCGCTGTCGTATTCATCTCCTGACGGTATCCGTAGAGCCGGTTCATATCCCGGTCCAGCATCTGTACCGTAACGCTGGGAAGAGAAGCTGCTTCCATGTCCATATATACGGCCTGGTCCTGGCCGCTGTTCCACCGGTTATTCGCGAAAAAAAAGACGCCCAGCGCCGCCGCGAATACCCCGGATAAAATTGCAATTCGTTTTACAATGTGATTCATATCCTGATTCTTTCCTTATTTTTTATTTATCATAAATATTCTACCCTGTTTTCTTCTTCCCTACAAGGAAATGTTTTCTTAAATTTCGCTTGCTATCCTTCTTCGTATCCCTTATAATAAAATTACACTTCCAATCAATTCATAATAAAAATCTGTAATTCATAACATTCTATTTTTTCCATTTTTATTATGTCCCCAATTTTTATAACACAGTTTATTCCGGCGCATTTTATATTTCAGCGGAGGTATTTTATGGTATACGAAACTTTTCTTGAAACAGTGACAAACAAACTGCAGGAGGCATTGGGTGATTCTTATCAGTTTACGCTTCGGCCTCTCCCCAAAAACAACGGTGTCACCCTGGACGGACTGACGATTCAGAGCCCGGGCTGCTCTGTTGCCCCTACGATTTATCTGAACCCCTACTACGAACAGTACCGGCACGGAACCGATATTTCTGAGATCGTGCACGATATTTTGCGGCTCTATCGCGCAACCCCGTCTCCATCTGCCCTGAGAGCCGACTCTCTGGAACATTTTTCCGATCTGCGTTCCCGCATCATGTTCCGGATGATCCACACTGCCTCCAATCAAGTACTCTTAAAAGATGTGCCCCATCTTCCCTACCTCGACCTCTCCATCGTCTTTTTCATTTCCCTGGAACGCAATGAATCCGGCCAGATGACCGCCCTTATCCATCATGAACATATCCGGCGCTGGAATGTGACCGTACAGGACTTATGGGAAGCCGCCAGCCACAACACTCCGCTGGAATACCCCGCACAGATTCAGAGTATGACAGATCTGCTTCAGGAGATTGCCCGGAAAAACATGGGAGAACACTATGACCCGGAGCTCATCGATGAACTGCTGGACTCAGATGAAGCGTCTCCGCTTTACGTGCTCAGTAATAGCAACGGTCTGTATGGTGCCAGCTGCATGATCTACCAGAACGTACTGAAGGACTTCGCAGACCGCATTCAGGCAGATCTCATTCTTCTGCCCTCCAGCGTCCACGAAGTCCTTCTGACTCCGAATCTTCCGGAAACCTCTTATGAAGCACTCAGTTCCATGGTCACTTCCATCAACCGTCAGGAGGTATCCCCGGAGGAACAGCTTTCCAACCAGGTCTACCTTTTTTCCCGCAAAGAAGGGAAGTTAAAAATCGTATCCAACGCACCGGAACTGGTGGGCGCGTCGGCACTTTCCTAAAAAATTCTGCTTCCAATCTGATAGATCAGTACTGCAAAACACCAGGCAAGAGCAATCTGAAACAGGACCATTTGCATCGTGAATTTTAATGACTTTGTTTCGCGCCGGATGGTTCCCACTGCAGCCACGCACGGCGAATACAAAAGACAGAACACCAGCAGCGCATAGGCATTTGCCATACCAAATCCGGCAATTCCCAGTACCCTGGAAAGCTCAGCCATTCCCATAGCAGAGTTGATGTTGCTGATACCATAGAGCACGGAAAAACTGGACACCACCACCTCTTTCGCAGACAGGCCGGAAATCAAAGCTACCGCGATCTGCCATGTACCAAGACCTGCAGGTCTCAGGATCGGAACCAGAAGTCGTCCCAGGGCCGCCGCAAAGCTCCGGGTCACATCCGTTTCATAACCATGAACGCCAAAGTTTAAGACAAACCAGAGCACAATGGATGCCACAAAAATGGTGGTTCCTGCTTTGGTCAGATAATCCTTCACCTTGTCCCATACATAGATAGCCACTGTTCTTGCATTCGGTGTCTTGTACTCCGGAAGCTCGATCAGCAGCGTGTCCTCATCCTTATTTTTTTCCTGTTTATGCAGGATAAACGCAATGGTAATCGCTACCAAAAGTCCGATCACATACAGGGAATAAGCTGCCAGCATGGCATGCTCTTTGAAAAACATCTCTGAAAAAAGTACATAAATCGGAAGTCTTGCAGAGCAGGACATAAACGGTGTGATAAAAATGGTGCGGCGCCGGTCCCGCTCGGTTGCCAGCGCACGGGATGCCATGACGGCAGGAACCGTACAGCCAAAGCCCAGGAGCATCGGCAGAAAAGCCTTGCCGGAGAGTCCCACCCGGCCCATAATTTCATTCATGACATAGGCAACTCTGGCCATGTATCCGCTGTCCTCCAGGAACGCCAGAGCCAGAAACAGGATAAAGATGTTCGGCAGGAAGGTTAAAATGCCGCCTACACCTGCTACGATTCCGTCTACTACCAGGGAAATCAGCCAGTCAGATGCCTGCACATGCTGCATAGCCGCAAGCACCGCTCCGGAAAGCCATTCCAGGCCGGTTTCAAAGTATCCCTTCAGAAAATCTCCCACCGTGAACGTCAGGAAAAAGACCAGCGCCATAATTCCAAGAAAGATCGGTACACCAAACACCGGATGGGTAAGCCAGGAATCGATGCGGTCTGTGGATGCTGATTTTTCCTCGCGTCCCATCATGCATTCGTCCATGACTTCCTCTATATAATTATACTTCTCATTGATGATATCTTTTTCGTAGTTTTTTTCCGCAATATGACTGATATCCACCGGATGGTCTTTCATCACTTCCGGGTCCTGCTCCAGAAGCTTAACCGCATGCCAGCGCATATTTTCCATTTCGCCGTATTTTGCCCTCAGGATCACCTCGATCTGGCTGATCTTTTCTTCCAGTGCATCATCATAACGCACCACAACGCCCTGCGGTCCTTCCTCATAGTGATGGACCACCGCGTGCATCAGCACATCCAGACCGGTGCGCTTTCTCGCGGAAACCGGTACCACCGGGATTCCGCCCAGCATCTCCGGCAAACGGTGCAGATCAATCTCCATTCCCCGCTCTTCTACAATATCCATCATATTCAGAGCCAGGATGACCGGTTTTTTCAGTTCCAGCAGCTGCAGGGTCAGATAAAGATTTCGTTCCAGGGAAGATGCATCAACTACGTTAATGATCACATCCACCTCGCCGTCCTCAATGCAGCGCCTTGTCACGATTTCCTCAATGGTATAGGAGGTCAGGCTGTAAATACCCGGAAGGTCAATGACCTTGATGGATCTCCCTTTATAACTGGTGCGGCCCTCCACACGCTCGACTGTCACACCCGGCCAGTTTGCAACCTTTAAGTTTGCGCCGGTAAAGGCGTTAAACAGGGTTGTTTTTCCACAGTTCGGGTTGCCCACAAAGCCGACTCGGATTTCCCGCTGGCTCTGTCCGTTTTGCTTCTTTTCCGGCTTCATACCGCCCGCCTGTTCCTGTGCCTGCTCCATCTGCATGTTTTTCTCAGCCATGGTTCTGCACCTCCATCTCCGAAATCTCAATGCCGTCACTGATTCGTTTGCCCACAGCCAGCCTGGTTCCGCGCACCTTAAAAATCACGGAGCCGCTTCCTTTCTTATTTAAAAGAGTCACCGGAGTCATGTTATTAACCCCCAGTGCCTCCAGACGTCTGGTAATCGTCTCATTCACTGCCACACTTTCCACCCGGTATGTGCAGCCGATGATGCCTTCATTTAGCTTCATAGATATTCTCCTTCTAGTTAGCAGTTCATAACTCGTGTAAAAAAAATATACCCTTATTGAGAATTTTTGTCAATAAGAGTATATTTTTATCGAACTGCCTGTTTTTCAGGATTCCAGATCCAGTAATGCTTTTTTTACCTCCAGCATCCGGTCACGCAGCACGGCCGCTTCCTCGAAGTTTAACTCGGCTGCCGCCTGGTGCATCTTCTTCTGGATTTCCTTCAGCAGCTTGTTCAGTTCTTTTGCGCTCATGGATTCCAGATCCTTTTCGTCCGCGGACGGCGCTTTCTCTGCCGCCTTGGAAATTGCGATCAGGTCACGCACTGCCTTTTTGATGGTGGTCGGCGTGATGCCATGTTCCTCGTTGTAGGCCTGCTGAATCTGACGGCGGCGGTTCGTCTCATCAATGGCCACCCGCATAGAATCGGTAATGGTATCCGCGTACATGATGACATGGCCCTCAGAATTTCGGGCCGCACGGCCAATGGTCTGGATCAGGGAAGTTTCCGAACGCAGGAAGCCTTCTTTATCTGCATCCAGAATCGCCACCAGCGTGATCTCCGGGATATCCAGGCCTTCTCGCAGCAGGTTGATGCCTACCAGCACATCGAACACATCCAGGCGCATGTCGCGGATGATTTCCGCACGCTCCAGCGTATCAATGTCGGAATGCAGATACTTGACCCGGATACCGATTTCTTTCATGTAATCCGTCAGATCTTCTGCCATCCGCTTAGTCAGCGTTGTGATCAGTACCTTGTGATGGCCTGCCACTTCTTTGTTGACCGCACTCACAAGATCATCAATCTGGCCTTCCACCGGACGGACCGAAATCTCCGGATCCAGAAGACCGGTCGGGCGGATGATCTGCTCGGCACGCAGAAGCTCATGGTCTGCCTCATAAGGCCCCGGCGTTGCCGATACAAACATCATCTGGTCAATCTTGCTCTCAAACTCGGTAAAGTTTAACGGACGGTTGTCTAATGCGGACGGAAGCCGGAAGCCATAATCCACCAGCGTAGTCTTGCGGGAGCGGTCACCCGCATACATGCCGCGTACCTGCGGCAGCGTGATATGGGACTCATCCACAATGATCAGAAAATCATCCGGGAAATAGTCGATCAGCGTCCACGGCGGCTCTCCGGGCTTTCCGAAGTTTAAGTGGCGGGAATAGTTCTCAATGCCGGAACAAAAGCCAGTCTCCCGCATCATCTCCACATCAAAGTTGGTACGCTCGGAAATACGCTGCGCCTCCAGCAGCTTATCTTCACTCTTAAAAAAAGTCACCCGCTCCTTTAGCTCTTCCAGAATATTTTCTGTGGCAAGCTGCATCTTCTCCTTCGGCACGACATAATGAGAAGCCGGAAAAATAGCAATGTGATTTAACTGCAGCTTTGCCTCGCCGGTCAGCGTGTCAATCTCCATTATGCGGTCAATCTCGTCTCCGAAAAACTCCACCCGGTAGGCCACACTGTCAGAATAGGCCGGAAAAATCTCCAGGACATCTCCCCGCACCCGGAAGGTACCGCGGTGAAAGTCCATGTCATTGCGGGCATACTGAATATCGATCAGCTTGTGAATCACCTCATCTCGGTCCTTCTCCATGCCCGGACGAAGAGAAATGACCATCTCCTGATAATCGATCGGAGAGCCCAGACCATAAATGCAGGAAACCGAAGCCACTATGATCACATCCTTCCGCTCGGAAAGAGCTGCCGTAGCGGAGTGGCGAAGCTTATCAATCTCGTCATTGATGGCGGAATCTTTCTCAATATAGGTGTCCGTGGATGGCACATAGGCCTCCGGTTGGTAATAATCATAATAGGAGACAAAATATTCTACGGCATTTTCCGGAAAAAATTCCTTCATCTCCCCGTAAAGCTGTGCCGCCAGCGTTTTGTTGTGGGCAATGATCAGAGTAGGCTTGTTCAGTGCCTGAATGACATTGGCCATGGTAAAGGTCTTACCGGAACCGGTAACTCCAAGCAGCGTCTCAAACTGATTGCCCTCCAGGAAGCCCTCCACAAGTTCGGCAATGGCCTGGGGCTGGTCACCGGTTGGGGCGTATTCAGATACTAGTTTAAAATGGTCCATAATGATTCCTCCGAAATCATAGCTACAGATAATAAATAGGAGATTGACCGAAACGGCCTTCCTCAACCTACTATAGCACATGGGCAATAAAAAGTATAGCATTTGCGAACGCACGTTCTTCCTAATATTGTATATCTATTCTCAAAACACCATCTGTACCTCTTCATTTCTGTGACATTGTCTGGAAATACAAAACAATTTCCATTTTTCTTAATAATTTGATAAGGATTTTCATATTTTTTTATTTTTTAAACACAATTTGGTCACATTTTTCCTTTATAGTATGTGTTTGTTCGAGGGGAATCCCGGACAGAGGAGGAAAAAATTATGATGAAGAAAGTATTTAACAAATCCATGATCGCTGTTGTAGCTGCTGCTATGGTAGCTATGGGAATCACCGCTTGCGGCGGTACCAAAGAGGAGACCACTGCTGCAGAGACTACTGTAGCTGAGACCACTGCTGAAGAGACTACCGTTGAAGAGTCCACCGAGGCCGAGGAATCTTCCGAGGAGGCAAAAGACGAGTCTGTTGAGTCCGAGGAGGCATCTGAAGCTGAGGAGTCTTCCGAGGAGGCTGAGGAGTCCTCTGACGAGGCTGAGTCCACCGAGGAAGCAGCTGAGGAGACTACTGCTGCAAACTAATCTGCAGACAGCATCATCTTTCACATAAGAAAATACCGAATGAACACAAAAACCGGCAGACCAGTTTTCACAACTGATCTGCCGGTTTTTATATTAGTCTACCGCAAAACTTTTCAGTGCTTCTATGTAATGCATGGCAAATTTTCCCGGCACCACCTGTTTGTGCGTGATATACCCGATTTCCATGTAATCATCTGCCTCCAGCGGCACCGACACAATGTCCCTGCCATTCAGGGTTTCATTGATGACACCACTGCAGATGGTATAGCCATTCAGGCCGATCAGCAAGTTAAACAATGTTGCCCGGTCACAGACCCGGATGTCTTTCCGGCTCTCCAGCGTACTTAAAATCTCCTCGGAAAAATAGAACGCATTGTGATCTCCCTGCTCGTAGGAAAGCCTCGGATATGGCTCCAGATCCTGCAGAGTGATCTTTTCCCGCTTGGCAAGCGGATTTCCCGATCCGACAAACACATGAGGCTTTGCCAGAAACAGCCGTTCAAATTTCAGATTATGCTCCTTGAAGGTTTTTCGCAGAACGTTCTCGTTGAACTGATTTAAATAGAGCACCCCAATCTCACTTTTCAGCTTTGCCACATCCTCAATGATCTCATAGGTCTGGGTCTCCCGGAGCCGGAAATCGTAAGTCTTACCTCCGTAAGTCTTGAGCAGTTCCACAAAGGCCTCCACCGCGAAGGAATAATGCTGGGTAGAGACACAGAACTGATGACGCACCGGAGCCGCGCCGGAATAACGTTCCTCCATCAGGCTTGTCTGGGTAATGACCTGTCTGGCATAGCCGAGAAATTCCTCACCCTCCGAAGTCAGGATAATTCCCTTGTTGGTTCTCTGGAAAATGGTAATGCCAAACTCATGCTCCAGTTCCCGGATAGCTGCCGTCAGACTGGGCTGGGAAATATACAGCTTTTCAGCTGCCCTGCTGATGCTCCCGGCCTTCGCGGTCTCTACGATGTATTTTAGCTGTGTCAGTGTCATATGTGTTTTCTCTTTCGTACGCTGCCTGGTTTCACTATTTACACCATTTTATCATATCTGCGGATCAAAATCCATATGGATGGCCACCGCCCCGATCGGACAGATCTCATAACAGATTCCGCAGCCATCGCAAAAGCGTAAATCGATCCGGTAATGTCCCTGACGCGGCACCAGCGCATGAAGTTGGCATTTCTGAGCGCATCGCCCGCAGCGGGTACAGCTGTCCAGGATATAATATACTGCTTTTTCCTTGTGGGATTCCATTTCGTTTGTCATTTTTCCGCTCCTTCCTGCAATTTCTTTTCCGCAGCCATCCATTCCTGCGCGGTATATTCTTCCACCGCTGTCGCTGTCACCCGTTTTATATGTTTTTCTCTCAGCCGCAGATACACAACTTCCCTGAAAACAGTATAACAAACGGATGCAAGCGGAATAAAGATGAGCATCCCCGCAATTCCCATAAGATTTCCGCCGATGGTAACTGCAGCAAGAACCCAGATGGACGGAAGTCCGACGGAACCTCCGACCACATGCGGATAGATCAGATTCCCTTCAATCTGCTGAAGCAGCAGAAATACAAGGATAAACAGCATTGCCTGCTTCGGACTTACCATAAAAATCAGAAAACAGCCCAATGCGCATCCGATAAACGCGCCAAAGATTGGGATCAATGCCGTAAAGGCGATCAGGATTCCGATTAGCAGTGCATAGGGCATTTTCAAAATGCTTAACGTGACGGCAAACATGCTTCCGAGAATTACAGCCTCTAAGCACTGTCCTGTAAGGAAATTGGCAAATGTCCGATAAATCAGGGAACAGATTTTAAGGAGTGCATTTGCTTTCTGTTTTGAAAGAAACGCAAAACATACCTTTCTTATCTGTATGTGTAATTGTTCTTTCTGAAAAAGAATATAGCAGGCAAAGGAAAATGCAATGAAAAAGGTGGCAAGTCCGCTGACGATCGAGCTCACGGCTGACATGGTTGTGCTCATCATATTCCCTGCTCCGCTGCCAAGAATGCTGATTCCCCACTGAATGGCCTGATCTGGCTGAAACTGGATCTGATTTACATAATTCATAATACTCTGGTTATTATGTGAAAAATCCCGAATCCAGCTTTGCATCTGCGGAATAAAATCGGCAATGCTCATCATCAGTGTTCCCATAGTCCGGGTGAGCTGCGGGATCACGCCAAACATCACCAGTACCATGACACCGACAGCCAGTATCATGGTCAGAAGAAGGCTTACCGGTCTGGCAAGCTTTTTGCTTTTTTTCTTTCCGGCTTTGCTCTTCCCAAAGATCAGCTTTTCCAGAAAGCTCATCGGCACGTTGATGACAAAAGCAATTGCGCCTCCCAGCGCAAAGGGGAATAGGATCCCCCATATTGTTTTCAGCACATCGATCACAACATCAAATTTCCACAACGCGGCTGCCAGCAGTGCTGTGAACATGATCAGTTCCCGAATTTTTTTCATAGATAGCTTACTGAAATCCATTATCTTTCTCCACTTTTTCCTAATTTCATACGAATCCACTTCAGCAACTGAATGATCGGAAGACTGGCAAAGGCATACAGATATACGCAGCCGAGCTGTACCGGATTGAGAGTCTCCACCTGAAATACACGATGAAGGCCGGGAACGGTCAATACCGCGGTGATCAGCACTGCTCCAAGCACAAAGGCTCCCTGCAGCCATGGATTGTTAAAGAACCGTTTTGTAAAGATAACCGGATGATCCGACTTACAGTTAAATCCATGGAACAGGCGTGCCAGACAAAGTGTTCCGAACGCATACGTACTGCCAAGCAGCGCGCCATCCTGGTGATATCCTGTCAAAAATGCGATCATTGTCATCGCACCGATCACAAAGCCCTCCAGACCGATTTTGCCAAGGAAATCCTTTGTCAGTATCGATTCGTCCGCAGCTCTTGGTTTGTCATTCATCACATCGCTGTCAGAAGGCTCCATGCCAAGTGCGATGGCCGGAAGGCTATCTGTCAGAAGATTAATAAACAACAGGTGTACCGGTGCAAACGGAACCGGAAGTCCTGTGACTGATGCATACAGAACCGCTAAAATCGCTCCAAAATTTCCCGACAAAAGAAACTGGATCGCATACTGAATGTTTCGATATAAATTTCGTCCATTTTCTACTGCTTTTACAATGGTTGCAAAATTGTCATCGGTAAGCACCATGGCGGCCGCATCCTTTGCCACCTCGGTCCCGGTGATTCCCATTGCGACACCGATGTCCGCCTGCTTCAGCGCCGGAGCATCATTCACACCGTCTCCGGTCATTGCAACGATCATTCCCCTTTCCTGCCATGCGCGGACGATACGGATTTTGTGCTCCGGGGAAACCCTTGCATACACAGATATATTCGGGACAAAATCTTTCAGCTCCTCATCACTCATTTTCTCGATGTCCGCACCCTCGCAGGCTTCCGATAAATCATGCAGGATTCCAATTCTTTTTGCTATGGCTGCTGCCGTAATTTTATGATCTCCTGTAATCATGACCGGCCGGATTCCTGCTTTGATACATTCCGCGACTGCGGCCTTTGATTCTTCTCTCGGCGGATCCATCATGGCAATGAGACCGAGAAATACAAGATGATCCTCATCCTTTGCTGTTAATACATGCTCCTCTGGAATTTCGCGATAGGTGAATGCCAGTACACGCAAGCCTTCCATTGAAAAATCCCGGTTCTGCTGCTGTATGGTTTCTTTATCTGCTTCTGTGATCTCGCGGATTCCGTCTTTTGTCCAAATCCGTTCCGTCAGCTCCAGCAGCCGGTCAACTGCTCCTTTTACGATCATCCGGTTTTCACCGTTTATCCTGTGAAGTGTTGACATCATCTTACGGTCACTGTCAAATGGAAGCTCTCCCTCCCTCGGATAGCGGTTTCGCACGCTTGCGGCCTCGATTCCGTACCGGCTTCCCAAATTGATCAATGCGGTTTCTGTCGGATCCCCGATCTCCACTCCGTTTTCATTCGTCGAATCATTACATAAAATACTGCACTCCAGAAGATAGTTCTGTGCCGGATCTGTTATATCAATTTCTGCTGCCGGGATCCGCTTTCCTTCTATATAGTAATCCTCAACCGTCATTTTATTCTGTGTCAGTGTTCCTGTTTTATCCGAGCAGATGACGGAAACACTTCCAAGACCTTCCACTGCCTGCAGTTTTCGAATGATCGCATGCTCCTTTGCCATCTTCTGTGTTCCGAAAGAAAGGACAATGGTCACGATCGAACTTAATGCTTCCGGAATTGCCGCAACCGCCAGTGCTACGGCAAACATGAATGCACTGCTGATCTTTTCCCCGCGAAATACGTTGATCGCAAATAACATTCCGCAGAATACCAGGATCAAAACGGATAATTTCTTTCCAAACTCTTCCAGGCTCACCTGTAACGGAGTCTGCTTTTCGGAAGTTGACTTCAAAAGTCCTGCAATCTTTCCAACCTCCGTCTGCATTCCTATGTCCGTTACTACCGCCTTTCCGCGTCCATATGTCACAAAGCTGCCGGAAAAGAGCATATTGGTCCGATCTCCCAGCGGAGCCTCTGCCAAAATAGCCTCTAAGCTCTTTTCGACCGCAAGGCTCTCTCCGGTAAGAGCACTCTCGTCAACCTTAAGACTAGCATTTTCAATCAGTCTTGCGTCCGCCGGGATCATATCACCTGCTTCCACCAGGATCACGTCTCCAACCACCAGCTCTCTCGCCGGAAGCTGAATCATGGAACCATCGCGCAGTACCTTGGCCTGCGGTCCTGCAAGCTTCTTTAAGCTCTGCAGAGACTGTTCCGCTTTTACGGTCTGCACAGTGCCCAGGATCGCATTGACCGTGATCACGATCAAGATCACGGCCGCGCTTTCCGCATCGCCAAGCATACCGGATATGATGGCCGATGCAATTAAGATCAGTACCAGAAAATCCTTATACTGTTCCAGGAAAATCTGCGGGATACTTTTCTTCTTTCCCTCTGCAAGTTCATTCCAGCCACACCTTTCCCGGGATTTTCCGGCCTGCTCACTGGTGAGACCTGTCTCTCTGCTTTCCACACGATCCAGAACCTCTTTCACCGTTTGCTGATAAAATTCCTTCATCATTTCTGCCTCCTCTTTCTAAGCATTTGTCCGCTGTATTTCTTATGCAATGAAGGCTTTTCGATAAAAAAGAGACCTTTATTGCACAATAATAATGCAATAAAAGTCTCACCGTTTCTTTGTGACACCGGATGCTTCCATCGTACTGACGACATCACAAACGCAGATTACCAGCGTAGGTTACTCCCCTTTATTAAGCTCATCATATACCAAAAACCGTGCGGATGTCAAGATGCTTTTTAACACCGCGCAGCCTCATCACCTACACCAGCAGCTCCGCAAATTCTTCCCGAAACTCTGCTTTCAGCATAAACCGGTCGATCATGCCGTTGTTTAAATACCATTCAAAATCAGGTCCGCTCTGCTCCGCAATAAGGATCAGGCGGATTTCCGGGTTAATACGGCGGATGACCTCGCACAGCTCAATGCCGTTCATGGTTGGAAGCGTATACTCCGCGATCACCAGCTCATATGCATCCGGATTTTTCTGGATCCGGTCAATTAGTGCCGCCGGATGTGCATACAGATCTACTGTTTTCTGCTTTTCGGCTGATAATCCCTTCCAGCTTTTTTCCGACGCTTCCCGGGAGACAATGGCAATCCTTCGTACCTGTTTTAAGCGTTTTCGGCTGTCCTTTTCTGTCTCAGATCGGCTCTGGGGGATTTCCAGAATAAAGGTCGTTCCGACATCTGCCCCGCTCTCCACCCGGATGCTTCCGCCAACGGATGTGACGATATTCTGAACCACAGAAAGACCAAGCCCGGTTCCCTGTCTGGAACCTTTTGTGGTGTAAAACGGTTCAAAAATTTTCTGCATGGCATCATTCCCGATACCGCAGCCCGTGTCGGAAACCTGCAGGCAGATCGTGTCGGGATCTTTCGCGCGCAGACGGATCCAAAGCTCTTTTCTTTCCGTTTTTTCCATGGCCTGAAACGCATTTTTGCAGAGGTTCATCAGGATATGCTCTGCCATACGTTTTCGCCCCAACGCATAAAGGGGTTCTTTTGTGAGCTCCGTTTTTACCGTGATCGCGGCCGGAGCCAGCTGCCTCACAACAGAAACCGCATGCTCCACCTCTTCCGTAAAATTCAGCAGCTCCAGGCGCACGCCGGTGTCCTGCCTGGAAAATGCCAGCAGCTCTCTGGAAAGGTTCGATGCCTTATCCACTGCTTCCGTAATTTCATGGATCATCTCCTGATTTTCTGCTGAAATGGAATCGTCATTTTCCAGAAGCTCCGCATAGATCAGCACGGGGGTCATGTAATTGTTGAACTCATGGGCAATATGGCTGGCCATCATGCCGAGGGACTGGATCCGCTGGTAATGCCGGATTTCATTGTTTTTCTGTGCCAGCATCTCCATGCCCTGATTGATCTCTTTTAAATAGGTGATTTCCTTCTGCTGAGTTTCCGCCAGAAAACGGTTTTTTAACAGAATGACCGTAGCTACAACCAGGAGCAGGATATACAAAAGTACTGCGCCGGTCAGCATGGTCATCATACTGTCCAGCGGCCTGGAAAGTTCCTGCACCGGAATCGTGGAATTGACGATCCAGCGCTCTCCCTGAATGTAAATGGACTGGAATGCCACCACGCGCTGTACTCTGGAAAGCCCTGGATCATCCCAGACATAGGTGTCGATCACACCGGTACCGGAGGTGTCCTGCGCCTGCTTTTTAATCCAGGCATTCATGCTGGTAAGATCCAGCTCCGGGTATTTTTTCATACGGTCATCAAATGCCTCCAGACCAATCTGATCCTTGGCGTGATGCATGATGATGCACATGTTCTGATCTTTGACACTGGAATAACCGTCTCTTCCGATTTTGACCGGAGCAATGATCTTTTGATAGATGGTTTCCAGATTCATGGCAAAGGTCAGTATACAGATTCCGTTCTCCGAAGAAGCCTCCTTCCGGATATAAAGTTCATACCAGCCGGTCTGGCCGGAAATTGCCTTGCCAAAAATCCGGGAGGGCTGATCCGGAAGTTGATTTTTACCTTGCTGGATAGCTTCTTCTGCCTGCTCCCGAACTGCTTCTTTCCCCGGCTCGTACCGCAGGCTTGTCCCATCCGGTTCCGTCACTGTAATCCAGTTATATAAGCCTTCGTTTTCCTTCAGAAAATACGCGGTCCGGGTCTCAATATCCTCCGGCGGCATGTTATTCTCAGAATCCGCCTCCTGCGCATAAAACAGATCAATCTGTTTTAACTGCTCATCCAGATAGGTATTCAGATTGTTTCCAATGATTCCGGCCATCGTTAAGAGCTGGCTTTCCTCCGTCTGGATCACCTGTTTCCGGTACTGGCGGTAAAACCAGGAACCTGCAAATGCCATGGCCAGTGACAAAAGCAGCAGCAGGCATGCTGCCGTAAGCTCTGTTTTCCGCTTTCTGACGATTCTTCGGAATTTCTGCATCCTTCGTCTTTCCTTTCTTCCTGCATCCCCTGAAATGTCAAGCCACATCCGTGTATTTCAGTCCGATTCTGCTTCACACGTTACTGTTTACGCGTTGCGCAAACAGTAACGGATTTTGCCGATGCTTCGCATTCCAAATCGGCAAAATCTGCTGCCACCACGATATCATACGGCATTTTCAGTTCAGAAAATGCCTACCCGTGTACAGTAACTTTTATGATACATATTTTGCCGTGAATTTACAAGTATTACTTTTCACAGAAACAAATCTGGGATATACTAGGGAATGCAGTTTGGCGCTCCAAAGAGCAGCAAAAAGACACCATCTGATAAAAGAATCTTTAATATAAGAAAGTGAGACACCATGATCAATCCGATGAAATTAATGAAAATGAAAAATGCCTGGTCCCGCTTTGCGGCACACCATCCGAAATTCCCGCTCTTTTTAAACGCAATCGTGAGAAAAGGCATCCAGGAGGGTACCATTTTTGAATTCAAAGTCACCTCCCCGGACGGCCAGGAACTTGTCACCAATATGCGCCTCAGTTCCGAAGATATTGAACTGTGGAAGGAAATCTCAGAAGCCATGCGGTAATCTTATGGCTTCATCAGCTGTTCGTACCCGGCCGCGCCGGACGCTTCTCCGACGTGCTGATTGACAGCAGCGGCGCAGCATTGATTCGGCTTCTGGGACCGCTGTTCTGGCGGCATGACAATGAATTATGAGCAGCCCTGGAAAGCCTCATTACTGCGTATGCCAGAATCAGACCATGATCAAAGGCAAGCCCGTGCTCTTCCGTTTCTAACTGTAACCGCGGTTCCAGCTGCCCTGGCAGCTGTTCCGAACGAAACGGAATGCGGATCATTTCCTGTTTCCCACAAAGTTCCAGTACCCAGCGGTGAACCTGCCACAATTCTTCTTTTCTTCTATTCCCGGCCTTCTCGCCCGGCCCACTCGCATCCGGCAGCCGCTCCAGCTTTACCGAAAACCACTCTGCCGCCTTTGCGTCATCTCCCGCTTTTACAGTAATTTCCGACTTCTCAACCAGAGCCAGATACGCGCAGGTAATCACCCAGCGCCGCGGATCCCGCCCCGGCGTGCTGAACGTGCGCAGCTGCTCCAGGCATCCACAGTCCACGCCCGTCTCCTCTTTCAGTTCCCGCGCGGCAGCATCGTCCACCGACTCATCCGGGTTTACAAAGCCGCCCGGCAGCGCATACTGGCCGCGAAACGGCGGACGACCGCGCTGAATCAGAAGCACCTCCAGATGTTCCTCTTCACTGCCACGGGCAAAAATCACCATATCTGCTGTCACAGACGGCTTTGCGTATTTGGAATCATCGTAGGTTTTCACAAATTCCTGATCTTCTTTTGAGAGATTCATCCGTTATTCCTCCCGGCCAGAATTTCTAACGCCGCGTAAAGGGCCGCCACATGTACAGCTTGTTCAAACACGCCATCCCGCAATGCCCTTCGCACATCCTTTAAATCCATGAACTCCACCGCCACATCTTCCATCTCATCCAGATGCTGCTTCGCCGCCCACTCTGTATCCGTTGCCAGATAGCAGTAAGCATATGCTGTAGAATTGGCTGCGTTCGGCGCTGTCTTCATCAGAAACTCCAGCTTTCCGGCCCTGTACCCGGTCTCCTCCAGAAGCTCCCGCGCGGCTGCTGCCTGAGGATCCTCCTCTTTTTCAATCGCGCCGGCCGGCAGCTCCACAAGCACCTTCTCCGCGCCATGGCGGTACTGGCGCACCAGCACCAGACGTTGATCCTTTGTCACCGCTACTACAACCGCGAAATTCGGATCCCGGTGAATATAGAAAGGCTCAATAATCCGCCCGTCCGGCAGTTCACAGCTCGATGCCTCCAGCTGCACCCAGGTATCCTGAAACACAATTTTCCGGTTCAGCACCTTCCAGGCCATATCCCGTTTCTTCTCCATCCAGACTGCCTCCTCTTCCCAGTTACAAATTTAACACTTTAAATACTTTCATTATACGGAGAAGGCAGAGAGAACGCAAGAAAATTCTGGCACGGCAGCTCTTACCGTTTTTACAGGCAATACTCCTGAATCGCCGCTACAATGGCGTTGCGCTCACATTTTACCGTTACCCGGCAGTTGATCTGCATCCGCTTTGGCACAGGAGAAGCATCCCAGTCCCGGACACCAATCAGTGGCTTGTGCATTTCGTTGGCAATGTCGATTGCCAGATCAATCCACTCTTTATAATTCCCATACATTTCCGCGAAAAGTACCACGCAGCCGCACTCCGAAATCTTGCGGCGCAGGAGAAGCATCCGACGTTTTCGGTCCAGTTCTTCCAGTTCATTGTTGTAACTCACCGAATCATCGGTCCACTTAAAATAATTCGTTGTATTCAGCCACTCACACACCGTATCGTAAATTTCACGGCCATTTCTCGCACGGCTGATCACAACATGTCTGTCTTTCAGTACCGGCATTATCATCCCCCCTAACCTGCTGAAAAGAATGCTGCTTCCATGAACGGAAAAAGACAGCTCTTTTCAGACTGTCTTTTTGTAATGTAATGCCTTTATTTTACTGTAGTTTTCCGAAAAGAGACACCTCACTGTCAACTTTTCCTGTTATTTGTCACCTTTTGCCAGTGTCCAGAAACGGACAACATTCGTTTCAGAACAGCTTCCCGGACTTACCCGGTAGAGCCTTCTACCAGCCAGCCTCCATACGGGATGCCACCTTCTCGCGGTATTTCGGGCTGATACGGAATGTCTCGCCGTTCTTTAAGCGGATCATCTGGCTCTTAACCGCATCTACGTATTTCAGATTGACCAGATAGCTGACCTGAACCCGTACAAAATTGTAATCCTGCAGAATCTTCTCGATGTCATCCAGCTTGCCGCGAATCAGAGGCTTATTGCCATTGGCCATATATACATCAATATAATGGTTCCGGCTGACAAGATACATAATCTCGTTCACATCCCACACATGGTACTTCGCGCCCTCCGGCACAATCACCTGCGTTGCGGAAATCTTTCTTTTATAGGAAATGATTGCCTGCTCCAGATCCTCATCCAGATTCGTTTTTCTTACAAAATACAGCGGATTGGTGTCAAAAGAAGCAAACACCTTATCATCATATGCGGATACAAAAACCACTTCCTCAAAACGTCCGGAATTCTTCCACTGTCTTGTAATATCAATTCCGTCCTGCTCCGGCAGCACAATATCCATAAATGCCAGCTGATAAGTTTTATCACACGCCTCCAGCTGACTCAGTCTGCTCATGCGGTCCACTTCAAATTCCAGACCGTACTTTCTAAACAGGGCCTCCACCTTCATCTGCACAAGCTCTGCCAAAATTTTATTATCATCAAAAATTAACGCATTTCTCATACTGTATCCTTATTCTCCCCCAATGAAAATCACGTACCTTATTAATTAAACGAACTCATTATACTAGAGGGAAATATGTTTGTAAAACGTATTTGAAAGATTCAGAAGTTCGCACAAAGAAGCAACGGAGAAACGGGGATTCCATGGCTGTTTTTGCCATAGGCATTGATGAAATTTTGTCACAGTGTACCCTGTGAAATCTCATTCTCTCCGATTCCATTCTTCTTTTCCAGACCTTCAATTCCGCTTTTAACCATATAACCAAGCAGATTTTCTCCGGATTCCTTCATCTCCAGCCAGATCCGGAAGCTGTTCGCCTCTCCATCTTTAAAGTCGCAAAGTTCTCCATCCAGGGCAATCAGTTCTCTGGATTTTGATTTCGTTAAAACAGACGAATTATTTTTTTACCATATATTGCCATAATATCCACTGCTTCTCCCCAAAACTGCTGATATCGTCTTGATGGATAATTTTTCCTATTTCGGTCTCCGTAATCCACCCTTTCGGCGCAAGCCAAATCCATGCAGATAGATTTCCGGCATGTTGATTCTTTCATCCGTGTTTTTCTGTATGATACCCAAAGACATCAGCAGATTCATTAATTCTTCAACCGTTCTAACAGGAGGTTTCACTTTCGTATCCATATCAAGAAGCTGTTTCATCTTCTTTCTGAACTCCATCCCCGGCATCAGCAATGTTTCTCCTTCCAGAACCGTCTTCAAGTTTTCCAGCCACGGAAAGTCCTCTTTCAATTCAGCCACACGATCTGCGGATACCTCCTGAACTGCCCCCTGAATGGAAGATGCCGTCAATAAAGCTGTTGTTGACTGCGTCTTAGGATTCTGCAGCATCACCTTAGCAGCACAGGCATAACACTTTAAAAAAGATCTCGGTGCCAGGTCTCCATTGGCATCCTGCAGATGATTCGGTACCCAGGAATAACTGTCTCCCTTTTTCGGAGATGCTCCCATATAACGTCCTATCAGATAAATAATAAATCTTCTGATGATTTCTTCCTCTTCCGTCGGAAGATAACCAACAGAAGGATTCTCCTGAACCAGCCCCGGAACTGCTGACATATATTCTATCATTTCCCGCGTCTGCTCCTCCGTTTTTGCATTGGCAAGCCGACGAATCAGGAGACGGTACAAAGAAAGCGTATTCCAGCTTAAATCAATCTGCCGGCTTCCCAGTTTTGATGCATCCGGAAACTGCAGGCTTTCTGAGTTCCGCAAATCTGTACGGATAAAGACCTTGCATTTCAGCCTGCGCCAGCGTGTGCTGACCGAGAACCAGTACATGATTAATGTACGGATATAAGAATACATGATATCATGGTCCGGACTGATTCGGTCAATCTGATCATATGCCATAATTAGCCAACGATCTCTCCGCGCAAGAATTTCATCCACCTCGTCCAGAAAATTTTCCCAGTTTTCCGGGTGTTCCTGATAAAGCGAAAGCCATTTGCCCGGCGATTTTAATGTGGTTTTCTTTTCAAACAATTCCAATTCCTGCTGTGAAAAAAACTCTTCTGCCACTGTACAAACTTCCGTATCATTGGCAAAAAAGGCTAACAGCTTCAATACAATAGCCCCCACCCAGAATGCCATTGTGTCCTTATCTTCCTGAAGAGTTCCTAAAACATTTTGATTTGGCAAACTGTTATCTTCCTTCGAATACCCCACCAAAACATCCGTATTTTTATAATTTGGCCTGTTAAAATAAATTCCAGCTCCGATTACACGACGAAATCCATCTTCACCCACAAATGTCTTAAATACCCTGGTCTTTCCCGCACCTCGTCCGCCTACGATCAGGAACTTTGTAGGATCCTGCAATTCCTGATACTGCTTTACCTGCAGGAAACTGCGGATATCCTCCATCTCATATTCGGTTGTTCCACCAAGCTGCTCAAATGTTTCAAGCAAAACTGTCCTGTCCACTGTTTTCCGCATCTCCTTCCTGAGCTTCCCCAAACCGTTCCATGATCCGTTCTGCTATCTCCCGATAAGGCTGATCAGACAACTGGGTTTTCAAATCTTCTGTTCTATTCTCGTCATATAACGGAATATCCCCCGACAAAGCAGGCATGTACCGAACAAACACTGGATCATGAGCTTCTCTGCTGGCCCGGATTCCTGGCTGCATATCGTTGTCATAATAATCTGAACAAAATACTTCATAGGACTTTTGCCGAAAGTGTTCTTTTTCTTCCTCAGACACAATTCCATTCACTCCGCAAGCACTGTCCACCATAATCGCAAATGGCTTGTCAGCCTGACTTGTTGCAATGGTTCGTACCGCCTGCTGAATTCCAAACCACGACTGGAAACTGTCTTTTCCAAAAAGCACTATGCCATGAGGAATCTGTGCCGTAACCACTCCGGCCATATCATGAAAGCCCGCTCTGGAATCAATCAAGATATAATCAATTCCACCGCTGCCCTTCAAAGCTTCACAGCAATCCTTCAGAAGCTGAACCAAATTCTTTTTTAAATTTTCTCCCACCAATTCCTGACTGTCTATTCTTGCAAGCTTCAGCAAAAACTCATCGTTCAGTTTTCCTCCGCTTACCAGATACAGATTACCCATACCATTCTCCATATAAACAGGACTGGTCAGAGGAATAATATAGTCTGACATATTCATCGGAGTGTTCGGATTCATGCTCTTTTCCTGCAGATAATCTACCGTTCCTTTTCTAATATAGCCCGCATCATCAGCTGGGAAAAAGAAGGTTGATAATCCCGGTGCTTCCAGATCTGTGTCAAGCATTAAGACATTCTTCTTTCGTCTCAGCAATTCCAATGCCACTGCCGTTAACGCTGTTGTTCTTCCCATGCCACCTTTATAAGAGAAAAAGGTTACAATCTTAGGCAGCACTTCTGAAGCGTCTGGCTGCGTATCTCCATAAGGCCACGCTGCCTGTTCCTTCTGACAGCATTGAATCCATGCTTTCTTTGCAATTCCACGTTCTACCACATACCACTTTACAGACGTATTTGCCCCAGACGGCGGATTCTGATCCTCCACACGCAATTCATGAATCTTATCAAACAAATCCTTCGTCCAGTCTTCTGCTCCTTCTACAAATATCGTGTCTGAAAAGAATCCACCTATATTTGTCGTCAGATCATTTTTCAACACATCCACACTGTTTTCTGCCACTGTATAATGATTCTGCGGTACCACATAAACAGAAATCCGTCCCTTTGCATCCCGCACAAGATTTACTTCATCCAGTCCGGCAAAATCATTCCATCTCGCGATCCTGCTCTTTGCTGTATCCAATGCATTCTCAAAACTGACCAACTATTCGCCCTCCTGCCTCATATTGTTATAAGCCCATCCATTAGCATATTCATAATCACCTGCTCCATACTCTGGGCAAATGCCTGGCAATCAGCCATCTCCTGCTCCGTAACATCAAAGCACCGCTGATATCGTCTTGATGGATGATCCTTGTAGAGTTTTGGCGGCATTATACCTATGGGCATTGCAGAAGCAAGTCCGCTATCTATAGCGGCCCAGGCATTCAGAAGAGAAGAAACCTGTGTCCAGTCCTTATCTATGCCATGCGCAGACGGCCTCAACTGATATTTCCAGTATAACAATGCCTTCTGCGCGCATTCTACTGAGAATGCATAATGACACAAAGCATTTTCATACGCATCTGCATCTCTCAGAATCTCCGCATCATGAAAATGCCGTAACGCTGCCGCCGGATAGTTGTCGTTTGCATTTTGTGGATTTCGGGTATTATTGCCGCTGCCAGCCATGTCTTATCCTCCGAATGAAATAATATGTTTATTATAAAACGAATATGTTTTATGTACAATTGTAAATTTGTATCTATATATCATTTACTCCTACCTCTCCCCCTCCTTCATCAGCAATCCAACCTTACTCTCATAAATCAGCCCATCAATCCGGTTATGATGTTCTGACTCCGATGCAGCGAATATGGTCTTCAGCAAGGTTTCAAGATTTTCCCACCGGAACAATTTTGTATGACAGCAGTCGTTTCGCCGGTTTTTGCATTCGAATAATTTTGCCCGGAAATCGTCCCACCACTGCCGGTCATATACCTCATAACCAAGCTGAGCCATAATACTGCCGAGATTATTCTTCTTATACTTAATGAAGGTCGGGTACCAGCCAAGTGTAAATTCTTCCGGACTGGCATCTTTCAGACACCGGATCCGCTGATCCGGAGAACCGGCAGTCCTCATTCCCCGCATTTGATAATCCGGGAAATAATACTTTAACGCGTCTGCAAAGCATTCCTGCATCTGCTTAATTCGCCAATCACTTCCTCCGTTGATGGGATATATTCTTCCTCTTCTTCGCTTTCGCCCTGCTCATGCTGAGCCGGGAATGTTGTTCCTCCCGGAATCTGCAGGCATAAATGTTTCAGTTTTTCCTGATCCGGCTGCGCTTTCTGTAATTCGCGCTCCAGGCCTTCAAACGCATAGGTGTCTATAATCTCTTTCGCCCTGCTGACACATTTTGACTGCTTCCATGCCTGAATATCTCCGATCACATAGAATCTGTATTTTGCCCGTGTTGCAGCAACATTTACGATATTGTTATTGACCCACCGGATTGCCGCCCCGGCATTCGATGACGTATCGCAGCCAAGCAGAAATATGACCTCCGCAGCCTCTTTTCCCTGAAACCGGTGTACCGTTCCCACATTTTTGTCCAGCCAGCCAGAAAGTGACGGCTCATACTTCAGCAGAACACTCTCCCTGTGGTTGTTCTGACAGGCTTTTGCATACTTCTTCACATAATCCTTAATTCCCGATACCACAGTTGTAAATGGGCTTATAATAAACAGATCCGGAGACGGATTCTTTGAAAAAGCGGTTTCCAGCATTTCGATCACTTTATCGCCCTGTTCCTTCACAAAATGTCTCTTTCTTCCCGCTTCTTTTCCGTTTATATTCATCCACTGCGACTGCGCGGCTATGAATGTGGCCAGCTTCTCCGCCTTAGGCTGGGCGGTCTGCTGTTTCATAATATTGTTATAAGAAATGTCATTGGAAATATCATACATCGGAGCAATACATCTTCTGTGCACCAGCAGCGGACAGCCTACCCACTCCTGTGCTCCCTGGTCATTCTCAAGATAGGTTCCGTATGGATTCATAAGATCCGCAAAACCCTGAACGGAGTTTGTCTTATCCGCATAGAGCTTAAACATATCCTCTGTATACGTCTGCTTCAGCACATCCTGGTCATCCGTAACAACAGGCTCCACCTGCTTCGGATCCCCCACAATTACCGCTTTTCCAGCCCGGCAAAGCGCGCCAATCGCCATATGAGGAGAAGCCTGTCCGGCCTCGTCCACAATCAGCGTTCCAATGATATCCTCTTTGACATTTTTTAATAATCTTTGTACAGACGCAAATGTAGAGGATACAACCGGGATAAGTAAAAACAGCGTCTCATAGACCGCAGTCGTGCACGCCTGCAGGTCATCATCTACAAACCTCACCGGATCCGCATCGCCATAGCTTCCGCTCCAGAGGCAGTCCAGATGCTTAAAATTATCTCTGCACTTATTCGATCCAAGAATGAATTCCTTTGTCATCTGAAGCGCATATAAAAACAGTTTTTCACGTTCCCGATTGTAGTGCTCTGAAATCCATGGATTTCTAAGCTGCGCCTTTGTTGAGACATCCATATCCGATGACAAAACATCTTTGATAAATTGACGCTCCAAAACAAAGCCACGCTCATAAGAATCCCGGCTCTGATAACTCAATTTTGCTTTCTCAAGAAGTTTTTTCTGCTCTTTCACTTTCTTGTCCGCAGCAGCAAGCTCCGTTTCTAATCTTTGTCTCTCCGCCTCAATTGCTGCCCGTTTCGCCTGAAATTCTTTCAGTTTTCTGCCATTCTCGTAAATTTCCGTTTCCAGGCTGCCTATCTCATCCTGAAAAGCGGGCAGTTTCCCATTTTCATCATTCAGCTCCTGATTCAGTTCATTCATCTGCAGCAAATACTGCACCTGCATTGCAGATGCCTGTGTGATGCCTTCCTGAGCTTCCTTATATCTGGATGATTTAAAAAGCTTTCCAAACAAAGAGACACTCTTCTGCAGCGTATCTATTCTTGTCTGGGCAGCGGCAATATTTTCTCGCTGTAATGCTATTTTATTCTCCAGGTCCGCACAAACGGCACGGATGCCGGTGATTTTTGTCTCAATCTTCTTCTTTTCATCGTTGAGCCGGCCTATGTTTTCCTGCTGTTTTGCAACCGTTCTGTCAAGTTCAGATAACTGCTGAGTTTGTTTCTTCCGCTGAATTTCTGCCTGATGCTTCTTTTCCCCTGCCCTTTTTGAAACATTGGTAAATTCTTTCTCCTGATCGGACAATTGATCCAATTTTGCTCGCAGATCTAACACGAAAGAAAGCTGTGAGCAAAACCGTTCCCTCGCAGCGAGATATGTTCTCTTTCTCTTTATTACATCATCATTTCTCTTCATAACTTCCAGAAGTGGAACAATGACGTTCTTTTCCACTTTATCGATATTCGCTTTCTTACCCAGTGAGGCTGATATCAGCCCAAAGGCCTGCTGTTTCTCCTGCTTTCCAATCTCATCATTCAAAAGATCTGTCGCAAATCTGGAAAAATAAATATCCGGCTCGTCCATTACAATTTCTTTTAAACGTGCCTTTTTCTCGCCCTTTTCATTTGTATATTCTTCCCAGATTTTCTGTTTGAACGGCAGCGTTTCTCTGCTTTCAGACACAGTAAATAACCCTGTCAGTTCATCCAGGGCAGCATCATTCGGCCCATCATTCTTTTCTGACGAAGCCAGATCCCCTATGATTTTTTCCTCAAGCGGCAGCTCTTTGGTGATATTTTCTACAGCAGTATTGTTGCTGGATGCCACCAGAATACTGTACCCGGAAATTTTCTTATTCTTCAGCCTGTGATATTTTTTCACCCACTGATTATAGGAATTTCCCGGCCCATTGCCATGCTGAAAAGAATAGTCATCAAACGCCTCATCCGGATCCGCGTACTCCGCAAGAAGCCTTGCTTTCTCAATGATATTGCTGACAATAATTTCCTTTAACAGCGTGGTTTTGCCCGTTCCAGGCGGGCCATTCACGGAAAATACCGGCAGCTTTGCTGCCTCATCCGTTGCCAGATTTACAGCGATCTGCTGCATCAAAACCGGCATAAAACGGGAAGGCCATTTCCCTAATGGCGCCCTTTTCGCCGTAAGGATATCCCGCATAAACTGATATAATTCCTCTTCCTTTTGCGGTTTCACAACATCAAATCGATGGGGTTTCTTTTCAGAATCTATGCCGTAACGATAAAGACCCAAAATATAATCAAGAAGAAGCTTTTTCTTACCCTCTGTAAAACTATGATTCCGAATCCCATCCGCAGCCATCGCAAGATCTTCCGAATAAAAATCCATATGAAGACCTATTTCATTCTCTTCTTCTTCGATTTCATTCTCTGACGCATACAATTTGAAATAAACGGTAAGAAATGATCCTCTCGTCTCAGATACGTTTAAATGAAGCGCCTCCAGAACCATATTCTCTATCTGTTTTAACAAACCATAAGAAACCGTATCAGAGACAGCACAGGATTCCTTTGATTCCGATGCCGACTCCCCTTCTTCTATCGGTTCAAATAACCTGCTGATCTGATCCTCAAGCTCTCTGACCTCGGAGTTATACTCTGAGACTGCCAGCTTCTGACTGGCATTGGCCGTACCTCCGGATAACCGTTTCATTGCCCATGCCAAAGGAGATATCGACAGTGAATCCGCGACATAGCTGCCATCTTTCGAAAATTTTAATGACGCAAGGGCTATCTCATCATAGTTTTCTTCCGGCCCCTGACCAGCCCATTCCACATTCTGCGCTATGTTCTGGATGCATACTTCCTTCCTCATACAGCCCACAAAAACCGTAAAATCACTCCATACCGGAAGCCGCATGGCCTCTGATTCCGCTTTCACCAAAGTCCGAAGCGTATCTCCCGGCTTAAACCAAACAAAATCCTCTACCTTCTTATTCGGGCGCTTCTTTCTGCCTTCCAGCAGCTGTTTTTTATATGTTAATGCACTCGTTTCTTTCTCCTTATATTTTTTCAGGCTCTGCTGGTTTAAAAATTCCATGATGAACCAGTAATCGAGAATTTTGATTGCGTCTTTTTCATCTGTGGTTAAATTTGCTAGCATGTTTTCACCCCTCTTGAAGTTCTGATTAGTCTGCATAAGAAAAGGCTGGAAGCATTTCTGTTTCCTCCTTCCTTTTTGCACGGATCCCGTAATCACGCCGCGCCCGGACGTAAAGTTCTGACGATGATAATGCCACAAACACTGCTTCAGGAAATAAGAGATTCACACTGAAATGCACTTCTGTTTTGGGCATTTTCATAGAATGCCATTTCACTATCTCATCGTGAACCCCGTTATCAACTTTCTTCACATCTCGATATCCCATAAACGCATGCCTTATCTCATAGCAAACACTGAGAAGCATATTTTTAACAGCATAATACTCATCGCAAACGTCCTCTTCCAGACCGCTCATTCTATGGATACTGTCCACGATCTCATGAAAATCATCATAATCACCCTCTAAGGTAATTCCCGTAAGTTTTTCTGTTGGCTTTGCTGAAATCATAGCTGATCTACACCGCCCTTTCTGCTTTTATACCATCCTTCAATTCCACATACCACTTTGCAGATGCTTTTTAATATCGTATAGGCATTTGAGATTTATGGATTTTAACATCCATCTTCATATTTCTAAAGAAATACTGCAATCCCTTTTCTGCTATATCGCTTTTATTCTTAGGACCTATCATAACCGATTCTAACGCTTCCAAACTTACAAGTCTTTTCTTAACAAATGGTATCATAACTTCATTTTTTATTCTGAAATATTGTTCTTCTCTTCCGTCATCGTTTACTCTGCCTCCATCATGAATACAGCAAAATACCATTCTATATTCATTCTCACCTTTAAAGCAATCCAACTTAAAAAACATATTATATGCATCAATCAACACTGATAACCATACATACAAATCTTCTATATTTTCGTCTGTCAGATTGTCCAACTCTTCCCATGAATTTAAATATTCAAACCCTGGCGCGTGTCTTATGATTTCATTTTCTATGGTTTTCTCAATGATAGATACTTGTTCTTTATGATCATATATAACCTGGCCATGCAAAAGTTCATAGCTCGTTTTCTTTTGAATTCCTGCTACTAATTTTTCAAAATCAAATTCCATGCAATATCCATAAAAATCCGAATATTCACTCCACATAAGGATGCTATCATTATCCAAACTAAATGAAATGACATAATCACCCGAATACGCTACTTCTTCTCCCAGCATTCCAGGTTTTGTCAGTCTTTCAATTTCATCGCAGGTTTTCTTCTTTAACTTTTCAGCGCGTTCCTTATTTTTCATATGATTATCTATCACTTCACAAAAAATTTTAGTCGCCACTTGAAATTCCATTGTGTCGTTTAAAAAACTTCTTTCTGTGACCCAAAATTCCCCACTACAAATTCCCTGTAAGCCAGCAGCTGATGTATAGTGATACAATTTCTTCCCTTTTCCAAGAATCGGTATCAAAAGTGTTTCATCTATGGTTTTCGTTATGGTTTCCTGCTCTTGTTTCAAATCGTATTCCTGCTTTCTATAAATTTTTGACGTTCATACATAATCTTAAAAATTCATTTTATTTTCTGAAACTACACACCGAATAAACTAATTCCATCTTACTACATCTATTAAGAAAATTCTATATATCCTCAAATAACGACATACCTCATTTTCTATATCAATAAATTTTCTAATTCAGGTTCCCCTATTCCATTTTTCGCATTTATCTGTCTTATCGCTTTCCATAATTTATACACAAAAAGGGCGTGTGAAAAAATGAGAAATCATTTTTCACACGCTCTTTTAAACTAAAAA
>ERZ773164.811-NODE-811-length-34309-cov-7.538419_pt1 | contig 34309 bp, 36 predicted proteins | sample MGYA00511917_ERZ773164 | MGnify/ENA primary metagenome ERZ773164 (study PRJEB29015, sample SAMEA2737847) | human gut metagenome | biome: human gut; feature: human-associated habitat; material: faeces | place: China | collected 2012 ...
TTTATTTTTTGAGGATTTCATCCCCAAACCCCTTTGTAACTTTTAAATTGTTTTTGATCTAAATGTTTTTATGCAGTTCAATTTTCTGTTTCAAAAGAAGTCATCTAGCTAGAGCAAAAATGTTGAATTTATGTCTTGTGTACTTTTTTGACCTGTGCTAAAATGTAAACTGTAAAGGAATGCAAATAAAGACACAGGAAATATCTTGTGTCTTTTTTTATGCTTAGGTATTTTTTTGCTATGAGAAAATATGATTTAAAGAAAACGTCAAAAAAAGATTCAAGAATTACAATTCGTGTTTCTGAAATATTTAATAACTATCTAAATAAATGTTCTGAGTTTTTTGGAGTTTCAAAATCTTATTTTATAAAAGAAAGATGTTTGTCTGATTTGTTTTATTTTCTTCATCGTAAAGATATCCCAGAGGAATTGATCAATACTTTTAATCAAATTTCTGATGTTGTAAATGATGTAGCTCGTGAATTGAATTCATTGTATAAAAAAACACTGGATACAAATCGACTTGATTTAGTTTTTCATGATGATTTTTTTTTAGAACAAATTGACAGAATCGAGTCCTGCATCAATTTATGGGTTAATGAGCCTAGTGATTTAGAAGATGTGTTTTCCTATAGTTCACAAAACACCGTCATTCCTTTCTATAATGATTATTTTGATGAGTATGATTCAAATCCCAAAGTAAAAAATAAGTTTGTGTGCATTAGAGTATCTCAATCATTTTATAAAATGCTTTGTGATGTATCTGAAACATTATCCATCAGCGTAACTCAATATATTATTAATTGTTGTATGAATCCAATGTATACTGAGATATGCTGTGTTTCTGAGAATAAAGATTTTTTGATTTTAGCTCGCAACATTGAAAACAATATACGTCAAATAAAATTGGCTAACATAAGAATCAATAAAAGAAACAAGGAATGCAGTGGAGGCTATACTCTTAATGAGATGAACGAACATTTTGATAGGCTTGATAAAGTCTCAGATGATTTGTTTGTTCTCTGGAAAGATTTTAGAAACTTTGTTGGAGAGAAAGATAAGAACTTGTATTTTGAATGTATTAAGAAGCGACATCTTCTTGAATGCGTTAAAGCTTCATTGAAGGAGACAGACTCTGACTTCTTAAAAACAGTAAGCAATCGAGAATTTCATATTTAATGGTGGCAGTACTGCCATCGTAGCACATTCGTCAGAGTGTGCTTTTTTTGTTGAGTGGAGGTGATAGGTTATGGCAACGACCAGAGGCTGGGCGATGAAAGGAAATATTGTTAATCTAGTGAATTATATTTTAGATATTGGCAATGGTGAATCAAAAACTGAAAATGGTTTTTATGTGACTACATCTGATGGCTTTGCTCCCATGTCTGAAGCGTTCAGATGGAAAAATGGTCAAGGGGATTCTAACAATGAATCCGTTGGTTTCCATTTTCAATTATCATTGCCTTCTGGTGAAGGCTCAGCCGAGGATTGCATGGAACTAGCTCGTGAATGGATTGAAACAATTTCTAATGGAAAAGCTAAATACATTATTGCTGTTCACACAAATACAAATAACATTCATGCTCATATAGCTGTTGATAAATATCTTAAAGATGGAAAGGTTTGGGATATTTATTGGAAACGAGATCAGAAACGTTTTCGTGAAATTTCAGACCGCATCTGTGTTAAACATGGTTTCTCGGTTTTAGAGGAAACTCGAAACAGAAGTCAAACTTATTTTGAATGGCTTGGTGAACGTTCTGACAACAATCGTGATGTCGTAAAAAAAATTATGGATACTGTCATTCCAAAGGTTGCATCATACAACGACTTCAGAAATTATATGGAATGCATGGGCTTTAAAATTTATGATGATATGAAATCAACAGATGCCAATGTTTTCCAATTCACTGTCAATGTGAAACTGATTCATGAAGAGGAAGACGGAAGTTACATGGTGCGTATTCCATATGATACGCAATATGTACGTGTTGAGCCTGAAGAATTTGAATGGCTTACAGAAGACAAGACAGCTCGAATTACAATTCCGATTGACAAAGATGTTAGTGTGTTTGATTCCGGTATGGCATATAGAGGATTGAAGGATGCTGAAGAGCTGAAAAGGTTATTTGAAGACAAGACAAAAGGGAAACGTAAAGGACTGCGTATCCGAATGCCAGAAAGCAAATATATAGTTCGTACAAATCGTCTGGAACCCAATGAAGATGGATTGGGCTATACACTGGAAGATGTTATGCAGCGGATTAACAACAATGGACGTATCATCAACACACAAGATATACAGAGTGCTTTGGATTCGCAGGGAGACTTTGACAAAGTAATGCAGGCACGAAGAAATCTTTATGAAAGTGCAAATGTAAAGTTCGATCCAACAACAACGTTATTCAAATCAGTTCGTCAGGAATCATACTTTAGATGGAAAGCAACAGAAGTACAGAAAGTCATGGATCGTATGAACTACAGAAATCTACTTCAACACGATCGAGAGAACATAGATAAATTAAAATCAAGACGTTATGAATTACAGAAACAAATTGATGAGGTAAATCATCTTCTGCAAAACGTAGACAATACTGTGGAAATGATGACGGAACAAAAAATCGAAAATGTGATGGATATTTCTGATGAGGAAATTGAAACGTTTATCTCCGAAAACAGGAATCCACTGATTGAGAAAAAAGAGAAACTGAAAAAAATGATTGGATTATATTCTGAACGCATCAATACAGTTGATAATCAGAATCAGTATAAGTCTGAGCGTGAACGAATTGAACACGTTCGCTAAGTTAGTATTTTTCTTATTGATTTTATTTTTGTTATTTGAATTTCATGCCTCTTGATTCAAACAAGGGTTGCCCTACGGCGTCTCGCTAACGCTTGTCCCTTGTTCTTATCTTCGAGGCATGATACGAAGAAATTGTAAAGGCGATGAGCTGATACTTGATATGAAATTGGCATGGCATGACGTGGCTTTCCCGCTTGCCTGTAAGTCCAATATAAATGCGATGTTATCCAGATAGTCATCGCATTTCACACCGTGCTTAGTAGTTCGACCGCCTGCGATGCACGACCCAAACAAGATGGACATGTGGTTGTTTAGTGTTCTCATTAGTTGCTCACCGGAACTATTGAATAAGCATTAAACATGAAGTCGATCCAGATATCTGTTAGAACCTGTTCTATACATCTCCCCTTTGGACTTAGAGATATCATAGAAAGTAATACTTTTTCGCCAATAGTTTTAATAAACAGCCAGACAGATATCAAAAATGACCACGGCAGAAAACATGAGCCTGCCACTACATGAGGATACGAGTTCTGTAGGTGCAATTCCTACGATCCTCAAACACATCTTTCCAATATACAAATGCTACATAATGATAAGGAGTAAGTTTCTTCTACGATAAACACGTTTGCATTTGTACATTGATATGAATCATTTGACTTCATTTAAAATACAAAGGAGGTTTTTCTCCTTTTAAAGACTAAGCCATTTAAGTTGAATGATTCTACTCATGAAGAGAACAGTTGACTGCTCTTCTCTTTTCATAGGTACATATTCTATATATTCAATTCTATGTTTTCTTCATGAGGTGTTTATGAAGGTACAAGTAATATCAGGTGCAACTCCTGAAACCTTCAACTTTTTAATTTCAAGATGTAGTAACGTGATTCTCTCAGTAGGAGGTGAAACTCCTGCTTTCCAACGTATCCTTTTCATGTTGCTACAAACGTTAGCTGTGACAGGCTATCTTAACATGTGATGGATTGAGATTTTTAAAGAGAATGTCAAAATCTAATTCATCAAATTATTAGACATGGGACAATGATCCATAAGCCAGAATCGCCTGGACAGAGCAGAAAACATGAGCCTGCTCATCTTTCTTAGATTGATATAAATGTATATATACAGATTTATATGAAGGTGGTGATACATATTGATAAACTTTGCAGATGTCATACATATGGTAGGAACGGATGCACATGACAGATTGTATCTGGATGCACATGGCAATATTCAATATTCAAATCTACAGAATGGAGGTGGAACTCCTGATGATTATTCTTTTGTTCTTGACGAAGATGGGCACAATCAAAGTAATCTGCCTTTCTCGAAAAAAGAACAGGAGTTGTAGGGTTTAGATGAAGAAGATGCCTTTTTCACAAATATGGATACTATTAACATGCTGTATCTTAAAAAGAAAAGCAAAGCTGAGAAGGAAATGAAAGATTTGATAAACATTTTAAATGAAAGATGATTATTAAATCAATCAGTTATGACAGTTAGAAATGCTGTCAGGAGGGTGAAAATGAAACTAGAAAATATTGATGATGTATTAAAGGAAAATATGTCCAAGTACTGTAGTGTACATTATTTAGCATCATGTATTCTTGATAATGAGGAGTGTTTAAATCTATATAAGGCTTGTAAAAATTATGCTGAATTTGAGAGAAGAGTTTTAAGTAAAAAATGTGGTTTGAATGTAATTTATAGTATGGTTTCTTTGTACGGAAAAGACAGGGAAAATCACTGGTATAGGGTACGTGAGTTATTTGGAAATCGTTGTTTCAAAACAGCATCGGATGTAGGTAGTCTTCTTGTTGGTAATGAAGAGTTTCAAGCTCTTATTCCAAACGGGTATGGTGATGGAATTACACGGGTTGCGGTTTTTAACAAGGTGGATTCTGATTATGATGTTGTCTCTAGAATTATGTCTGATATGATGGATTCTCATCGTGGGCCTTATTTACATGGGAAGTTTAATATCTATCCATATGATTGCAACGATCCAACTGTGGATGAACCCTGTAAAACATTAGAAGGCAGATACTTTACATATTATTATGACGGCTTAATTGCTTTTGTTGAATATTAATAAAGATGGCAGTACTGCCATCTTTTTATTTACAGCAGACACAGGAGGAAATGTAATGTGGATTTTTATAGGGTTGGTAGTTAGTTTTGGACTTGGCTTTGGCATTGGCAAGCAATATGCCGTAAATAAGGCTACACAAAGGCCAAGTTTTATATTATACAGAGATGTTGAATGCATGAATGAAGCAGTAGTGAAGAATACGCCAGATGGATATGCCGTGATGAACAGCTATGTTCCATCTGGAGATGAAGAAAACGCTGCCTTGCAAAATTTTAGTCCAGTGGAGATGGTATCTACAGCGGACAGGACATTTGTAGTTCTTGGGCAGGATGATGGTGTCTATTTTTTACAGGAGACGGATGATTCAAAGGGCGTTGGATCACGTCCAAGATTTGGAATCCTGAAAAAGATTGGACATTCGATACGAAGGAATCTTTTTTAGGGCAAGGCGATTTTGGCCCTCGCATCCAGAATGCTCGGGCAGATTTTGCGTCCGCTTCTCGGACGCTTTTTATTTTTTTTTATTTTTTCTTATTTGTTTTTATTTGTACTATCGAGTATTTTATCAAAATACAAGGACTGCCCTACGGCGTCTCGCTATCGCTTGCTCCTTGTATTTTTCTAAAATCCTCGATACGAAGAAATTGTAAAGGCGATAAGCTGATACTTGATAAAGTTTCAAGATTGGCAATCACAATGGAGGAAACAAGTATGAATGCAGATGAAATGATGTATGAATTAGGATTCGAAAAATTGGAAAATCATTGTAATGAAGTTGAAGTAGTGTACCAAAGGATTACTGAAACTGAAATTTGGAGAGTATTTTTCTTCAAATCGTATGGGCTTGGATATGTGAACTATTCAGTTTCCCATTATCATTGGTTTGAAAATCTTGTAGAGTGGAAAAATATGGACCCGTATGTAGACATGGAACTGCACAAAGCAATTCATCAGGTATTGATTGAACATGGATGGCTCTAGATTTGAGCCATTCCATTCAGGTATGAAATTAAACATTTATTTTATGGATGCCATTCATAGACAGGAGGACAAATAATGAATGATGTACGTGTAGAAGTAAGTTATAGATTATCAAATGAATCTGAGACACGTTATGTGGTCGTGGATGCGATGACAGGGCGTGTGGTAGACAGTGCAAAGGGGTATGGCTATACATCCTATAAAAAAGCGTTGGCATGTTACCGCTGGAAACATGAAAAGCTTAGAAAAGGAATGATTTAAATGAATCGTAATGATGTTGAATTGAAGAGTCTTCGAAAAGAAAATATGAAGCTTTTAGAAAGGATTCGCCTGCTTGAAAAGGATATTGAGCATTTGAAGCAGGTGAATCAAAGACTTCTAAAAAGAAAGAAAACGGTACGGAGCAATGGATAAGATGGAAAAGCAGTTAAATAAAATCAGTACAGCAGAAATGAAAAAGAATATGAGTGAAGATACCATGACGATCTGTGAATGCTGTGAATTCTTAGAAACTATGATAGGTGATGACAAAAACATCTTGGACTGCATCAACTACATAGAACGAAAGGCAAAATCTATGCACAGCAAACTGGTTCAGAACAAAGATGAAATTAAGCTCTTGAAATTTGTGAAAGGTACACCAATGCTTTTAAGCGAGACGGCAGAACAGCTGTTTAAAGAGCGTGGCTTCACAAAAAGTAATGAATGCACAAATCCTTCGTACTTCAAGAAGGATGACCCATATGCGTGGATAAACTTTTCTGACACAGGAGTTGCAATTTCAAGTCAACATGAGTTGGGATACGAACATTTAGATTATGAATTAATAAAAGCGATTTATACACAAATGAAGGAATTGGAGTTAATTGAATAAATTGTAATTTAAAAAATAGAAAAGAGGGATATTAATGGAAAACAATGAAAATTGTGTTTACTGGGAATTGGATAAATATCAGGTAAGTCTGTTGTTGAAGCATGTTTCCCAGTTCAAAACGGAAAATGAAGAAGACAAAAAGCTTGCTGAGAGCATGGCGGAAGAGTTGAAGAAACTGTTTGGATGGAATGAGGTCCATGTAAGCTGGAAGCTTAACATGAAACAGGTGGATTTTCTGTCTAAGTACACTGCTCAGCTGAAGTGTACAGGCAAGGACGACGAAGAAACGATGAGTCTTTTAACGGATGATTTAAGTTTCTTGTTCCTGTATCTTGATGCCTTAGAAAATCCAAACCGTAAGAATGAAGATGAGGAGGTTGCAGGATATGAATGAAAATCAGAGATTGGTGATTGGATTATTTGAAAATTCGGATAATGCAGATCAATTGAACTGTTGTATTGATAAAGATGTAGATGTAGCACAACTTTCAGCAATGATGGCAGCTATATTGGACTTTGTGTTCAAAAACGACATAAGTATGGATGATGTGTTCTATGGTGCAGGGCATGTATTGGAAAATACAATTACTTCTGGTTGTGTAGATAAAAGTCAAATGAACTAAAAGAAAGTAGAGGGGTATTAAAATGGCTTTAATTGATGTAATGAGTGGAGGAAATTCCTTCAGAAAAGTAAGTGTGGATGAGATTCGTCCAAACCGTGAAAACTTTTATGCAAGTATCAGTGATAATGAAGATCAAATGGTAGAAGACATGGCTGAATTGATTCAGGAATATGGACAGGATGAAAATGGTGTTGTCTACATGGATGAATCCGTAGGAGATGGAAAGAAATATACGCTTCTTGCAGGCGAAAGACGTTTCAAGGCTATCAAGCTGAATTATGAAAAAGGAATCGGAGATGGACTGTTCCAAGTCAAAGTAGTTGCCAAGCCTAAAGATGTAACGGAAGAGTTGATTCGTATCATCATGTACAATGGAATTCGAAACAAATCAAAGGATGTGCGTAAAGCAGAAGTTGATGCATTATGCATGTGTTGGGAAGAAATGGATGCTCAGGGTGAGAAACCTCAAGGAAAGAAACGTGACTGGATTGCAGGAAAGATTGGCATGTCACCAAGACAGGTTCAGGAATATCTGACAGGTGAATTTTCAGATCAGGAAATCGACACGGAGCCACAGGAAGATGGCAGTACTGCCACTTCTGAAAAATCTGAAAAGAAAAAAGGTCTTGAACTGTCGTCAGCAGACAAGGATACATTGAACAGTCTTCAGGAACATTTAAAAGCATCTACAGGTCGTAAAGTTAAAATCAATCAAAAAGACTGTTCTGTAACATTCTATCCAAACAAGGACGTTGATGCGATGGAAGATTTATATACGATTTTGCATGACTTTGGTTTCACGGACCAAGGATACTGGGAATAATAGAAATAAGAGGGGTATTTAAAATGGCAAAAGTAATTTCAATTCTAATGAACAAAGGTGGCGTTTCAAAAACAGAAACGAGTTTAAATCTAGCGTATGGATTATCTGTGAAAGGAAAGAAGGTCCTGCTGATTGATATGGATCCTTCATCCAATGCAACATCCGTTATCCTTGGGCTGGATAACAATTTATCAGAACAGGGAGCAAGTCAATATAAGGAACTGTTTGACAAGTACATCAGCGAAGGACAGCCAAGAATCCTTGCATGCTATGAAGCGATGCATGAATATTTGAAACAGACTCCGTACAAGTATGATATCCATGATGTATTGGAAGACCAGAAACTGGATATTCATGAAGCGATTCAGAAAACACGTTTTGAAAATTTGGATCTGATTCCGAGTTCAGTTGCGTTATCTACAACAGATATCAAATTAAAAGGGTCCATCAATCCTTACAATCGTTTAAGACGTGTTATTCAGAAAGTGGAAGATGAATATGATTTTATCCTTTTAGATAACCAGCCTTTTGAAAATTCGCTGTCTTTCAATAGTATTACTGCATGCTATAAAGAAGGGGATTTGATTATTGCTCCAACAAAAATCAGTTTAGGAGGAATACAGGGAATCGACTCTACCTTGCATACGATCCTACAGTGGATGCAGGAAGTAGAATCTTTACGCTATGATTTCAAGCTACTGATTACAATGAAGAACCGCAATGGCGTAGACAATAAATGGACAGATATCCTTCATGAAACCTTTGGTGAATACATGTTCGATACAGTGATTCGTTATCAGGGAAAGCCAGTTGCGGATGCATCCATGAATCGAAAGATTCTTCTTGAAACTCCAAAGTTTGGTGTTGCTGAGGACTACCAGAACTTTGTGGATGAAGTATTTAGCCTTAGCTAGTCTGATTGTAGGAAGAAGACTTCTGATAGTCTTCTTCGTGCATTGGATTGCCCAACAGATGACAGATGTTCTAAAACATATGGATTCAGTCACGATTTAAGATTTGGATATGAGGAGGATAAAAGGATGAAAGACTTGTTGCCAATTGGAAGTGTTGTCACTTTAAAAGAAGGAAAGAAGAAATTAATGATTATTGGTCGCATTCAGGAGAATGAGAAGACTAAAAAACTCTATGATTATGCAGGATGTAATTGGCCTGAAGGATATATGGACAAAGACCATTGTTATGTGTTCAATCATGAGGACATTGATTGTTTGTACTACATTGGATTGCAGGACATTGAAGAATTTAATTACAGATTTGAGCTGGATGAAAGATTAAAGGAAATGAAATAATGTCTGAAAAGAATGATGTAATTAGAAAAATATAAGTAATTGAAGTTAGGTAAAGGAAATGAAGACTGTACATTTAAATGGATATATCCAAGTGAAAAAGTATCCTTTTATCGAAAATTCAGAAAGTCATTGCAATGAAGGATTTGTTCTATTTAATGAGTTAGGAGAACAATTTGCTTTTTGTTGGGATAATGAACAACAGTGCTGTGAAAACTTTCTTGTTGATAAAAGTGGATACGATCATGTATTGAGTTTTTCGTCCGATTGCGGATGTGAAATCAGAATCATGGAAACGCAAGAATATTTTAAAGCCATGTTAGATATTTTGATCTATGTGAACAAAGAAGAAAAAGTACGCTTTCATTTGAGCAATGAACAAGGAAAAGGTGCGTATTACAGCCATCTCATTATGTTTAAAATCAATAATGAATGGATATATGAAGAACTTTGACGAAAACGAATGAACAAAATAGGAAGTCACTTCTAAAAAAAAAGAAAGTGAGAATAGATTATGAGTATAAGGAAAATGAAAGGTATCAAGGATGTATTGTTTATCAGATTCCTGCTGAAGAAATTGTTAAATTGAGAGAGGCAGATTGTTTTGGCAATCTTTGTGATTTCTGCAATCAAACAATAGAGGATACTTACTATATTCCAGTATTGAATTGGGGAAATGTGTAAAAAATGCTTTGATGAATGGAAAGAAACAGCTATTTTTTATAAAGAGGATACAGATTTTGAAGAATTGAATATTCATTGGATTGAAAAATGGTGTGATAGATTGAAAAAGGAAAACGGAGGTGTGCAAAGATGGTAGTATTAGAATTGATTGGAATGTTTTTTAGAATAATGATTTCATTCTTATTTCAAATGATTGGATTGTTCTTGAGCTTTTTATTAGGAATCAGTACACTTGTTTCTAGAGTGTGGATGCTGTTACTCTTTGCGACCGTCTGTTTTCATGCATGTGGGTTGGACAGTGGTACAATCAACATGTTCTCAGATACATTCACACTGGTTGCCTACATCGTAATCACAGTGATCGTATTGTTTGCACAGACGATTATCGGATGGTTGGTAGGCATGTGTTATTACATATCTGAATCAGCTATGATGTTTTAAAATAAAACGTGTAAATGAATAATTTATTCTAACCATGAAGCAATTAGGATGTATAATATTCTTGGATATAAATATGTTTTATATTTTGAAAAAATATCTTGTGTACTTTTTTGACCTGTGCTAAAATGTAGACTGTAAAGGAATACATGAATAGCAAGGCACTTCGAAATTGGTACGAAGTGCCTTTTATATTCAGCTATTTAAAGGTCGATTCACGGACCTTGGCAGTAATGCCGAAAGTACAGACGAACTAAAATCACACCGTTGTCATTCGTGAAACGGTTAAAATTCTTCAGTAGTCTGTAATGCCATTGTTTGAGGTTGCACATCAAAGTGATTTCACATGGTAGTGAAGGAACACAATTCTATATCAATCATATTTATTTGTTGCACATCAAAGTGATTTCACATGGTAGTGAAGGTATGGATATACGGAGCGCCGTACAAATATGGGGAATAGAGAAGGAGGGGTATTTTGTTAAGTGGACTGATTGTTCTAACTTTATGGTGTGGCTTATTGATTTCATTTGAATTAGCGCTTTTCTATTGTGGGAAAACGGCATATGAAATCATATCAGGTGAAACAAATTATCGTGAGTTCTTTCAAAGGACACTGGCAACTATAGGTGTTGGAGGTCTGTTCTATATGATAATTGAATTATTTTTAAAAAATGTGGGGATGTTGAAATGATTGAAAAGGTTTTAGATGAATTATATAAAAAACTTCCATTGGATTTGAATGTGATTGAAATCAATGGCATTCATCCATTGTCAAATGGAGCTGTTGTTGTAGATGTATCGTATCCTATGATGAGCGATGATTTCACAGAAACACTCTGTTTTAACAGCAACTTGAATGTGCGGGATATTCTGATCCACTTGGAAGAAAGAGTGAACTCGAAGTATTCATCTTTGAAGGATGATGAATATGTACGAGAGAAACTTAATGAATTTTTCGAATTAACAAATGAATTGTTACAGACGTTATAGTCTGTTATAAAGACGGGATGTGGCATTGGATACAGCCAAGTGTTCATGTAAGTCCACCCCCTCTTGTTTATATGGTGGCAGTACTGCCATCTAGGAGGTCAATATGTTAAATACAGTAGCAATTTCAGGGGTGCTAGGATATCCCCTTGAATTGAAAAAAGATAAAAATGGTAAATCTTATATCCGTAGTTCTGTTTCAGTATCTAGAAACTATAAAGGGGAAGACGGATATTATTTGAAGGACTATATCGGTTTCGTTGCAATGGGACAGAATGCTGAATACTTGGCGAAATATGCTCAAAAGGGTGATCGCATCGAAATCAAAGGACGCATGCAGTCTTATGCACAGACTTTCTGGGAATATTATGAGGAAGACTGTTTTCCAAAGAAAAGGGAGAAAAAAATCTATAAGGCAGAGATTCTTGTAGAGGATGTTGAAGTTGTTTCTAAAGCGGAACAGAAGAATACTGAAGATGGCAGTACTGCCACGCATAAGTATACAGAAGAAGAGATTCAAGAAAAATTGGAAGCTTACAAAGCTACAAAAGAAACAAATCCAGATTTAGTTTTTTAACAGCAGATTCTAACTGGTGAAGATTAAATAAAGATATATTGGAACGAATGTATTTGTTCCAGAGGGGGTTATACAATGAAATCGAATAAAATCTTAATGGCAGGAGCATTAGCTCTTAGTATGGTATTATCTGGAGGAATGTTGACAGGATGTTCAAATTCTTTAACAAAAGATACAAAGACAACAGAAGTCGCTAAGAAGAAAGAAGTTAAAACACTTGGTAAAAAGACAAAGGATTCAAAATCTTTGAAATTCACAAACAACACTGGAAAGAAAATCACAGTATTTGAAACAAAGTCAAGTTCAGAAGAAAACTTCAGTGATAACTTGTTGGAAAATGGGGATGTTGTTAAAAATAAAGAAGAACGTACTTTATACTATGAGGTAAAAGAAAGCGATAAACTGGATGTAAAGATTGGGTTACAGGATCAGGACAAAACATTCGTATTCAAGGATGTAGATACTACAGACACAAAGAAAGTGGATGTTTCTTTAAAAGATGATAAAGTCAATTTAGACGTAACAAAAAAAGATGGCACTACTGCCACTTTAACACCATCTGAAGATTCTGCGAAGACGGAAGATGAGAAAAAAGACGAAATTGAAGTAAAGCAGGAAGAAAAGAAAGAAGAAACTTCAAAAGCCGATTCTTCTAATAAATCAAATACTTCTGAATCAAAGAAGGATACTACAGCTTCGACTACGAATACTAGCTCAAACAAGAACAACACAAGTTCTTCTAAGCCTTCAAACAGCAGTAACAGTTCAAACTCAAATAGTTCAAAACCTGCCGAACATACACATAACTGGGTAGCTCAGTATAAGACGGTAACTGTTCCAGAAAAAGGACATAACGAGCAGGTCTTGGTTCAGGATGCCTATGATGAGCCTACATATGGATATGAGTACCATTCTTTTTGTAATACATGTGGATTGGATTTAACGGCAAATGGTATTAATGATGCTCAACATGTTAAACAACATATGTTAAATGGTGAAGGTGGTAGTACAACTCAAAAACCAGTAGAAGTTCAAACTGGTACAATTCATCATGAAGCAGTTTACGAAACAAGATATGTTGTCGATTCACCTGCTACTACAAAACAGGAATTGACAGGCTACAAGTGCAGTGGCTGTGGGAAAACGAAAGCTAACTAAATATAGATTAAAAGGCAGAATGAAAATTCTGTCTTTTTTTGTTGATATAAGTTGATAAAAATTAAGGCAAATTGCCTTAACTCTTAAATAAGGTCGATTCACGGACCTTGGCAGTAATGCCGAAAGTACAGATGAATTGGAATTACACCTGTGTCATTCGTGACAAGGTTAAAGTTCTGTAGTAGTCTGTAATGCCATTTGAGGTTGTACATCAGCATGCTTTCACATGGTAGTGAAGGCACCAGAGAAGCCACCAAAGCTAGAGCCCAGTTGTACATCAGCATGCTTTCACATGGTAGTGAAGGCTATACAACAAAAACTGCGGACGAAAATTTGTCGTAGTACAGCACATTTTTATACGGTTGTGTAGAATTCAATAAAAAGATTAAATGATTAAATTCTAATTCTAAAAAAGGGAACTCAATTTTGAGTTCCTTTTCTATTTTTCATACGCAATAAAACGGGGAATACCCGTGCTATTGCACCATAGATAGTAAATTAATGAAAGGGTGGGATGAAATATGAACAGATACAGTTTATTTGATTTTCCTTAAATTGAGTTGAAAAAATATCAATATTTTTTCCTTTCAAGATATTGATGGTATGAAAAACTCAAAAAAATCAAGATTTCTAACGTTAGAGATTTTTTCAAGGGATAGAAAGAAAAGGGGAAATAAAATAATTAAGGCAATCTGCCTTAGAAAGGATTGAAATATGAAAAAGTTTAAGAACGTATTTCTTGCTTTTTTCGTAACAGCACTGACATCATTGAATCTTGTTCTTCCTGCGTATGCAGAAGAAACAACCACTCCGACTGTTGATTCAGCAGGCTTTTCAGTGAATGTTGTAGGAGATGGTACAGTCACACTTTCATCAGGAGATTTCACAAAAACATTGTCGAATGGTGACACCTTCAATGCAAATTACGAAGAGGGTACAGAAATTAAAATTGTCTCAAAATCCAATGAAAATGCGGTTATTGATGATGTTACATTAAATAACAGTACGATCTCAGGGTTTACTAGTGGAAAAAAATCTTTCAGTTTTGTATACACAACAAAAACTGCGGATGCAAATTTCAGTGTAACTTTTAAAACAAAAGAAACACAGAAAACAGAAAGCAGTACATCTGACAAAACAACAAGCGAACAGTCATCTGTTCAAAATGAAGATTCAAACACATCTGAAGATGAAACTTCAAATGATTCAGTAACTGAATCTGAAGATGCAGATAAATATGGCACATTTGACGTGGATCTTTCAAAGATGGATATAGATACATCTAAAACCGTATATACAAAATACTTGTATGCAATTCCAAGTGCTGTATCTGAAAACGATACAATCACTTCTGCATTGATTGATAAAGACCCAAAGGATACGATCTATACGCAGACAATGGAGCCAAGCACAGTATATACAGATGGAGATGCTTACTATATTCAGGCAGACACACCTTTTGTGAATGGTTTAGCCAAGAAGAGTTATCCATACGATTATGATGTGGCTCGTGGAAATGATTATGGTCAACAGCTAACAGAAGGCTTTTCTTATGATAAGAAAACTCACATCTTAAAAATTGATAAAGATGTTTTCAAAACTGTGGCTAAAGAAGCAAAAACAGATAACAATCCAAAAGAGGATTTTTCAGATTTACAGGTACAGTTTTTAGTTCCTGCTGATGTAGAAAATGATGTTAAAGTTAAAACTACAGTTGTTGATAAGACAGGTTCTATTGACAGTGTAGTAGGGGATTCAATCAGTTTACGTCCTTTCATGACAACACGTTTTCAGCTTGCTTCTGAAAAGACCGCAAGTAATATTATTCCAAAAAATGTAAAAGTATATGTGAACGGTTCAGACGTTCCTTTAGAGTCTGAATATGGTGCGTATGACCCTGAAACAGGAGAGATGGCATTATCTTATATGGGTGCTAATTTAAAATCACTAGAGATAGTTATCTCCAAGTCAAAGGGAAGAGCAGTTGGTGTTGGTTTAGGTACAGCCAAAGTCGGAAGTATCAATGTACTGGCTTATTTAGCAGAAGGTACAAAGGATGTGTTTAGCGTTGGTTCCTCTATTGATGTAGTAGGTAAATTTGGTAATAACAGCTACATACAGACGATTGACGGTCCATTGGAATTATATAACAAATCTAGAACAACAGCAGGTGGATATTTCAATACTGTGGACTGGAATGATGGTGATGGTGGAGAGTGTGCTTACACAGACTCTGCTTTAGCGGTTCCGCAGTCTATTACTATGAATGGACAAACTGTTGATTTTACGATGCGTGATATCAATGGAAACAGTTATGGACAATGGGTGAATGGAGGAAATGGTTTAACTGATATTTCAGATCCAGTTGCATTCAATGGTGCAATTCAGGCTTTCTGTCACCATATCAAACAAGCTGTAGGCACAATTAATGAAAACAGCAGTTATGATTTGCGTTATCCAACCTGCACATTACGTGTGCTAGATGCGAGTACAATTAATGGATACAGACATGTTGTATTTGGATTTGAAACAAACCTACATCATTTTGGTGGTTCAACACCTCAAACCGTTGGAACTGTTTTTGAACTTGCTTTCAAGGTACAGTCTAAAGGTAAACTTTGCATTAAAAAGACTTCTGCAAACCCAGCTATCACAGATAACAACCCTTGCTACTCATTGCAGGGAGCTGAATATGGAGTGTATAAGACAGAAGCTGATGCAAAAGCTAACAAGAATAAAGTGAATACTTTAACGATTGGGAAGTATGACAGTTCTGAAAAATACAAGGACTGGTCAAATGAAGTTGAATTGGATGAAGGTACTTACTATGTTAAGGAAACCAAGAATCCAAAAGGATATGCTTTGAATAATTCAGTTGTTAAAGTAACAATCAAGGCAAATGAAAATTCTTGGATTGGAACAAACGGCGAATTTAAGGATTATCCTCAAGCCGATCCAGTTGGTATTTTGTTAGGTAAAGTTGATAAAGAAACGAATAAGAACAAACCACAGGGAAGTGCCAGTCTAGCAGGCGCTGAATTTACGGTTAAATACTATAAAGGATTGTACGATTCGGATCCAGCTAAATCGGGTCAGATTCCAGCTCGTTCATGGGTATTAAAGACAGATAAGGATGGATTTGCTTATTTAGATAGTGATTATAAAGTATCTGGTGATGATTTTTATATGTTTGGAAATATTGCCACAATTCCTGTAGGTACAATTACAATTCAGGAAACAAAGGCACCAACTGGATATTTTATCAATAATGAAGTGTTTGTGAGAAAAATAGAAGCAAATGGAAAAGATCAATATGTTTCAACATATAATCAGCCTACAGTCAATGAAAAAGTCATTAAATTTGACATCAAGAAGGTACAGGCAGGAACTTCAACACCAGTTGCAGGTGCTGTATTCCGTCACACATTACCGAATGGTTCAACAGAAGATTTAGAGACAAATGGCAGTGGTGAAATTACGATAACAGGTTTGGCTTCTGGTACTCACAAAATCAAGGAAATTAAATCTCCAGACGGATATCAGTTGAATCCAAACGAAGTTGTATTCAATGTGGCTTCTGGTACTGGTAAGATTACGTTCACATCTGGAACAAACAGTCTTGTAACACAAGGTACAAAAGATTCAGGGGACGGCTATGCTACATTTGGTGACAAGGTTAATCCATTTAATCTAAAAATCACTAAAAGAAATGAGCATGGAAAAGTCTTGAAAGGTGCTGAATTCCGTCTATATAGTGATGAAGGATGTAAAAATGTAGTTGATACGCAGATTTCTGATGAAAAAGGGTTATTGACTTTCAAAAATCTGGATGTAGAAAAAACATACTACTTCAAGGAAACAAAAGCACCTCAAGGCTATAGAATTCCAGTAGACGAAAACGGGAATGCATATGTACATTCCGTATATGTAAAAGCTACACCTCAGACAAACACATTTGAATTTACAGTCGATGGAATTAAATACGATACATCTAAGACATCTGGTAATGTTCGACTAGAAGGATCTAAAAAGGATCGTGTAGTTGCGGTGGATATTACAAACAAAACAACACAGTTATTACCTGAAACAGGTTCTAATGGAACAATCCTATTAATTGGATTAGGTGTTGCCGTAATAGCTTTTGCTTTATATAAATCTAAAAAAGATAAAATGATTTCTAAATAATGAAGAAAGAGGGATATTAAAATGAAAACAAAAAATGTGGTTTTTGCAGGATTAACTGCATTATCTATGACTTTAAGTCCTGTAGCAACTTGTGTTGCTCAATTAGTGACTCCAGTCTATGCTGCTGAAGCAACGCAAACTTATGCGACTCCTAACGGTGTAGCTGATTTTGGCAAAGGAAATGCTTCTATTACCATTACACCAAATGCAGGACAATCTTTGGTTGGTAAAAAATTCCAAGTTTATAAATTGTTTGACGCTGAAAACGCAGTGGATAATGAATCAATCAACTATACATGGAACAATGATTACAAGACAGCTTTACAGACTGTTGTTGGTAAGAAAATCAACAAATCTGCCTCTTCAGTTACTGAATATGATGTAATTGACTATATTCAAACTTTGAATACTAACAAAGTGGAAGGTGCTCAGGCAGATCAAAAATTAGAAGGCCGTTACAGCAATTATCGTCACTTCGTTGAAGCTTTAAGAGATGAACTCGTTAAGGAAGGTCTTTCTCCAAATACAGTTAATGTTACAGCTGTAAATGCAGTCGATGGTTCAGTTAAGTTCAGTGGTTTAGGATATGGCTATTACTTGACTGATGAAGTTACTGCTGTACAGGATACACATTCAGCAGCTTCATTGATTTTAACAAATACAGCAAATCCTAATGCTCAGGTTAATATCAAATCCGATTATCCTACTTTGATTAAGAAAATCAATGAAGATGACAACAATGTAGGGTGGAATGATATTGGTGACTATGAAATCGGACAGACAGTTCCTTACTACCACGATACATATGTACCAGACATGAATGGATATCAAACATATAAAATGATTTTCCATGACAAGATGGACAATGCATTGACATTTAATAAAGACTCTGTTTCTATCACAATTTCTAGCAACAAGAAATCATATACATTAAAGAGTGATGAATTTAAGGTTGTTGAAAATAGTGGTGAAGACACATTCTATGCAGAGATTCCAGATTTAAAAGCTATCGTTGACAAACAATTCCCAGAAGGAATGAACAACAACAACGAAAATACTTATGGCCAATCTGTTCGTTTAAACTATAATGCGACATTGAATGACAATGCATCAACTCGTACTGGTCGTGCAGGATTTGAAAATGCTGTTTGCCTTGAATATAGCAACAACCCAGACAGTGATGGAAATGGTTCTACAGGAACAACTCCTTGGGATACAGTAGTTTGCTTCACTTATAAGATCAATGGTTTAAAGGTCAACAACCACAACAAATTATTGAAGAATGCTAAATTCCGCCTATACAGTGATGAAAACTGTACAAATGAAGTGTATGTTAAGGAATCTCCAAACGGATATGTTGTTATGAACCGTGATTCTTTAGGTGGAACTGACCACACTGGTGGAGCACGCCCTAGCAGTGCAGTAGAAATGGCTTCCGATGCAAAAGGTGTATTCACTATCTTAGGCTTGGATCAGGGAACTTATTACTTGAAAGAAACGGATTCTCCAGCTGGATATCGTGAATTGCAAGACCCAATCGTTATCACAATCAAACCAACATTTACTGATGAACGTAATAACTACAACGCAGGTGAAGGTGCAACTGACAAGACTTTGAAAACATTAGAAGCAACTGCTCATGTTAAGGAATTCTTAAATGGTGCTTACAAAGAAAGCGATACTAACTTAAAAACAGATGTAACAGACGGTTCTGCTAACATCACTGTAGTCAACTACGTAGGTACTAAATTGCCAATCACTGGTTCTAACTTAACAATGATTTGTCTAGGCGCAGGTACAATCACTGTAGTTGGTGCATTGGCATTAGATAAAAAAAGAAAAAAAGCAAATAAAGACTAATTTTTGAATAAATGAATAGGATGGCAGTACTGCCACCTTTTCATTTTTGGAGGTGCTGATATTGAAGTCGATTATTAAAGCAATAAAAGAAACGAGCTGGACAGTACGTATCCTTGTCATCATGGGCATAGGATTATGTTCAGTTCCACTTGTTTCAAGTATTCATAGTGGTATTCAACAAAACAACATGATATCCACATATGAAAGTGAAGTAAAACAAACTGACAAATCAAAAGTCAAAGAGCAGATACAATCGGCTCAAAAGTACAATGATATGTTATTTCAAACCAGAGGTGCATCAGTCGGAAACATTGATACTGAGATACTTTCAGACGAAAACTACGAAAGTATTTTAAATCTGACTGGTAAAGGCATCATGGGTTCGATAGAGATACCAAAGATAGGCGTTGACCTTCCAATATACCACGGAACAAGTAATGATGTGTTGTCAAATGGTGTAGGTCATTTACAGAACTCATCATTCCCAGTCGGCGGGGAAAATACACGTACTGTTCTTACAGGTCATAGGGGTTTGCCAAACGCAAAGCTTTTTACAAGGCTTGATGAATTAAAAAAAGACGATTTGTTTTATATCCATGTTGGTAACAAAACATTAGCTTACCAAATCTATAAAATTGAGATTGTTAAAAAAGAAGAAGCTCCTGATGTTCTTGGAATAGAAGAAGGCAAGGACCTTGCGACTTTGTTGACTTGTACACCGTATGGAGTCAACACGCACAGACTGATTTTGACTGGTAAACGTGTACCATACAGTGAAAAGAAAAAAGAAGCCATTGAACCAGAAATGATGAGCTGGCGAGAGTTGTTATTTACAGCACTTCCATTTTTGATTGTATTTATGTTGATTGTTAGATTTATTTTTAAAACGAGAAAGGAGAGAAAGTTAAAGTCATGAAGTTATTAAAGAAAATCGGTTTAGCCTTGAGCTTGATGCTGGTTTTAGTACCATGCTTAAATTTACAGGCTAAAGATATCACTGATAACCCCGAAGTTGGGGATGTAACAATTCTACCTGAAGAAGACTTGACAAAAGTACCTGATAATGGATTAGGGTCAATTTCAGTGGAATTAACAGACCCATATGATAAATACCTTTCCAAAGAAAATGTTAAATTTGGTGTAGTTCAGATTGCGGATATTGTAAAAGGAGAATATATCATTAAATATAAACCTTTTGCAGACAAAGATTTGGACTTGAATGAGATTAAAACAGCGGACGAGATTGACAAAGTAGCCAAGGATATGGCTAAAAAAGTTGAGACTCCTGACTATGAAATGACAACGGACGAAGAAGGAAAAGCAACTTGCAAAGATCTTCCTGTTGGTGTTTATTTAGTCTACGTTGAAGATTTATCTGATTATGAAACAATTACTCCATTTATTGTTGGAATTCCAACATGGGATGATGAAGACGAATTGTTCCAGTATGATGTAACGGTATATCCAAAACATACTGCTTTACCACGTATCTTGGTAAACAAGGTTGACAGTGTAACTGGACAGAATATCAAGTCAAACAAATTTGAATTCACTTCATATTCACAGGAAAACTGTGCTGAAAGTTCAAAACTTGAAACTATCGCAGGCAATCAGGAAACTGGTACTGCTGAATTCTTGATTCGTTACGGAACAACTTACATTAAAGAATCTAGTGCTCCTCAAGGATATAAGTTATCGGATGAAGTTGTAAAGGTTAAATTTACGGACGAAGGTTTGTTTGTAAATGACAAGGAAGTTCACGTAGATGATAATCATCGTTATTCAATCGTATACCAGAATGTCATGTTGCCTAGTGTAAACACAGGTGCTGCTAAAAACAAAGACATGATGTATATGATGTTAGGCGTAGTAGTCATTGCATTAGGTGCTTCCATTGCAACTGTTCGCAAGATTCGCAAAAATAACGAGGCATAGTTAAATAAAAGGAAGGGGTGTACCTTCCTTTTATTGCATATGGAACTAAATCTAAATGTTAGTTTCATATGCAATATAAATATAATTTATAAATACTAGGGAAATGTAAAAGCAGAGCATATATCACGTCCCACTGGTCGCAATTGCCAGACGACATGATATATGCTCTGTACTACAAATCATAGGCATTCTTTTACTAAAAATCAAGTTAAAGAAGATGTATAAAGAATGCTTGATGTACTGACATGGTGTATAAGGAGGAAAGCTTTATGTCGATGATAAGAAACATTTTGTATACGTGTGTGTCGGCGTCTGTAATAATGACTGGAACTGTATTCAATACTCTTGCGGATGAGAATTCAAAATCACTACATTTTGAGATTACAGGCGGTTTAGGAACTGCTGAAGTTGTGACAGATAACGGTATATCTTATCCTGTTGAGGGAGGGGATGATTTATTTGATTTCACACCGGATACTGAGTTAAAAATTACAATCCATTCTAAATATGGTATTGATTCTATCAAAGAAAACAACTCGGTTTTAAAACAAAAAAATAAAAAAATGGAAAACATCAAAAAGAAGGATTATACATTTACGTATAAAACAAAGGATACAGATTCAAATTTATCTGTAAATCTGACAGAAATACATTCACGCTTTAAAATTACATCTATCAAAACCGATGATAATGGTGATGTAATACCTTTACATTCAAGATTCGAGTGTGTAAAAAAAGAATATTATGAAGAGGCTAATGAAGATATAGAAAAAGCAATTGAAATTGCAAAAGAGAATGATTCAGAAGGTGATTATCAAATTTTGGAGTCCGATGATAATGGAGTGCTTCAATCGAATGATTTTTTAAGAGGAACTTATATTATTAAAAAGATCGATGACAAAATAAATTTAGATCCTTTTGAACTTGTGGTTTCAAGAGATAAAGATACTCCATATACATACATTCGTATGAAGGATGGTAAGGAGATTTCATCTGATTCTAAAGGTACAGTTAAGATGATTGAATGCGATCAATCTATACAGTCTGCTACAAGAGTCGTTTTAAAATCTAAAAATGACAAAGTGTCAGACGAGAATGCAACATTTAAAATTAAAATGTTGAAGAATGATGAAAAGGCTCTAAAGAACTATAAAAAAGATTATCTAAAAACGGATAAAAACGGTTATATCAGTATGTATGATGGCGTTCGTTGGATAAATACATTTACATTAAAAAAAGGAGAGTGTGTTCTTCCAGTGGTATTACCGGACGGTTTATATAAATTATCAGACTTCTCAATAAAACATAGCAAAATAAAAAGTACACGGGTATCGGTATCTTCAGAAATCATATCAGGACTTGATGAAGACAGTCAGCCAGTCAATGACTGTGTGATTTTTCTTAAATAGCTCAAAAAGGAATGTTGTAGTATCTATGATTGATTACAGAAACTCGATACTTTTTGGAGAGAACCGCAGAACAGGATATATTTAGATGACATGTACGAGCCTTTACCCAATGCACCAATTGAAATCATCAATAGTTTTAATAATTATAAATTTCAAATTTGTAAAATCAAAGATAAAATTTCAGCAACCATTTTAAAGGCAGATAATTCTTAGGATTGTCTGCTTTTTCAATACAAAAGGAGGATTTATATTATGAGCAATGCAGAAAATACATCTGGGCGATATATACTTACATTGCCCCTGAAAACAGAGTTGTATCAAGAACACATTTTAGAAAAACGTTTTAGACTGGGTGAGCAATTGTATAATAAATTTTTGAATTTTGAAAAAAAGAAATATTTTGAAATGACAAAACGCAAGGATTATCGAAATGCCCAGAGCTTGATAAAGGATTTTACATACCAGATTAAGTCTCTAAATAATGCGTCTGATATTTCAAAAGAAACAAAAAAGATGATTCAGGATTTTAAAAAGCAAAGAAAAGAACAATATGATATTATTTACAACATCAAAAAGATGTTTAATTGGTCTGAGTTCGGATTTGGAATGGATATGAAGAAATATCGAGGATATTATAAGAAAAACCTGAATTCTCAGATTTGTAATAATCTGGCAGTACGTTGTTTCAGAGCTTTTGAGAAGATGGAAGAAGAACTTATCAAAGATCAATACAGAAGTGACGAAGATAAGGCAAATCCTTGTGTGCATTATAAAAGAAAAGATGCTTTGAAAAGCCTTTGCGGGAGTCAGAACACAACAGGGATTCGATTCATCTTAGATGATGAAAAGAAAGCTGGATTGGTCAAATGGCAAGGACTTGAATTTTCAATTGATCTTGCCAAATGCACGTTGTATGAATGGAAGGCGTTGCAATCGGAAATCTGCTACTGTGCTGTGAAACGTGAAAAGATCAAAGGAAAATGGAAATATTATATCCAGCTCACGTTGAAAGGACATGTGCCTGATAAATTTAATAAACAGACAGGTGAATTGAAAAGGCAGCTTGGAAAAGGTAATGTTGGTTTGTATTTTACAAGTACAAGTCTTACGGTTTCGACAAAAGATGGTGTTAAAACATATCCTTTAGAAATCAAAAATCATGAGGATAAGAAAACTGAATTGTTGCAGAAGATGGATACATCCAGACGTGCAACAAATCCAGACAACTACAATGAAGATGGAACCAGCAAAGAAAAAAGTGAAATCAATGGATGGAATTTTTCAAAAGCTTATAAAAAATATCGTGCTGAACTTTACGAAATTTTCCGAAAGGAATGTGAGGAAAAGAAATTATTGCAGGAAATCCTAGCAAATGAAGTCATTGCATCTGGTGATGTATTTAACTGTAATAAAATGGATTTTAAATTTCTTCAAAGAAATTTAGGCAAAAAGATTCAGACTGCAAGTCCATCCATGTTAAAATCTGTGATTGAAAGAAAACTTTCATATCATGGTGTATCCATCAATGAGATTAGTTATTCTAAATTAAATCCTGTGCTTGAAGAAAAAAACATCAGCAAAAAGAATTTAGAAGATATGGCTACACTCATTAGCCAATTTCAATTAAATATATAAATCAAGGCAGATTGCCTTAACCCTTATATAAGGTCGATTCACGGACCTTGGCAGAAATGCGGAAAGTACAGACGAATTAGAATCACACCTTTGTCATTCGTGGAGTGGTTAAAATTCTATAGTAGTCTGTAATGCCGTTATTTGATGTTGCGGTACAGCACATTTCCACATGGTAGTGAAGGTGGCGCATGCGGAAGATCAGCTTATGTCAGGTTGCGGTACAGCACATTTCCACATGGTAGTGAAGGAGTGAAGTAAACATTTGAAGTTCTCTTAGTGTTGCAGTACAGCAAATTTTCACATGGTAGTGAAGGATAGACAATGTATGTTAAAGCACACATTAAGTTGCAGTACAGCACGCTTTCGTATGGTAGTGAAGGCTTCGGGAACAGGAGTATATATGCAAATGAATGAGTACGGCACAGATTTGGATGGCTATGAAGTCCAAAACATCAAAATTCACTCCCAAATTCGCACAAAAATCTAGCATTTTTTGAAAGGATACATGGTAAAATATAGTTGTAAAGAGAAATGATAAAAAATTAAGGCAAAATGCCTTAATCCTTAAATAGGGTCGATTCACGGACCTTGGCAGTAATGCCGAAAGTACAGATGAACTAAAATCACATCTATGTCATTCGTGGCAAGGTTAATATTTTATAGTAGTCTGTAATGCCATGTGTAGTGAAAGGTGCTCAGGCAGGTCTAACAATTCCAGCGGTTGCAGTACAGCTCGATTTGACATGGTAGTGAAGGAGTCTTGTCAGTTGCACCTTCACCTGCATTGGTGCGGTACAGCACATTTTTATATGGTAGTGAAGGATTGTTAAATAGTGAGGGGCTTCCTCTATTGTTTCAGTACAGCACATTTTCACATGGTAGTGAGTGTTATAGTAATGAATCATGAAGTGTTTTAACAAGACAATTATTAGTTGGTTTGAATGATAAACTTAATACATAAGGTCGATTCACGGACCTTGGCAGTAATGTCGAAAGTACAGATGAATTGGAATCATACTTTCTTCATTCGTGAAGAGGTTAAAATTCTTCAGTAGTCTGTAATGCCATGCGTAGTGAAGGGGAATAATTATGAAACCGGCTCATGCTGTGTTGTAGTACAGCATAAATCCAGATGGTAGTGAAGAATCGCATTTACAAGTAAATCCATTCTACCTGTTGCAGTACAGCACATTTTTGTATGGTTGTGAATGCTTCGGGAACAGGAGTATTATATGCAAATGGGTAAGTATAATACATTTTCATATGGTAGTGAAGGTAAGGATTTACTGTCAAGTATTTATTAATTGGTTTGAATGATAAATTTAATATATAAGGTCGATTCACGGACCTTGGCAGTAATGCCGAAAGTACAGATGAATTAAAATCACATCTATGTCATTCGTGACAAGGTTAACATTTTATAGTAGTCTGTAATGCCATGCGTAGTGAAGGCTAATAGGATTCCTTTGCTTTCGGGTAATCGGTGCAGTACGCACATTTTCACATGGTAGTGAAGGTGTCATTTAAGCTATCGAAATTTAAGTTAAGTTGCAGTGCAACTCATTTTCACATGGTGGTGAAGGTCAGCTATGTCAATTTTATGTTTTGTTAGTATTTAGATAGAATTTGTATTTTATAGATAAATATTCTACATTATAGATGTTAGTGACAGATAGGAGGTGTTTAAAGATGAATAAGGCAGTTTTAATTCAAGAGGTAAGTGAACAGTTTGATACCATTTCAAAAAAAGATATGGATAAAATCGTATCTTGCGTTTTTGAAAAAATGATAGAAACACTATCAGTAGGTGATACTTTAGAAATTGCAGGATTTGGTAAGTTCGTAGTCAATGAACGTAAAGAACGCATGGGAATCAATCCTGTGACAATGGAAAGAATTCGTATTCCTGCTTCTAAGTATGTGAAATTTACATCATCTAAATCTTTAAAAGACTTAGTTAATAAGTAGATATTTATTTGATTAGTTATCCAACTATTCTGGCAATCATGCCCTTATGACTTTTTTCACATGATGTAAGTCCAGATAGTTCAGGTGAAATTTATATTTATGTATATTTCACCTTATTAGTCCTGTACCCTGACAGGACTTTTTTTATGTGTTATTACAAGGAGGAAATATAAATGGATTTTGATAGAATGCAGAATGAGATTTTGAAAAATCTTTATAAAGAAAAGGATGCATTGTCAAAAAGAAAGGAGGAACTGCAAAAGGAACTTGGACTTGTAGATTCTAACTTGACTAAAATTTTATCGGCCGAAAAGAAATTAACGGCTTCGTTTGAAAAGCTTGGTAAAGAAGTATCTGAATGGGAAAGTTTAAGTGCACAGTTAAATACAGGAACAAAGAAGAAGCGAAAGAAAAAAGATGATTTTGTTGATGGCAGTACTGCCACCACAGATACAGAAGCCAATGTTCAATTTAACAATGTAAATGAGACGTTTAATCCTTTTGGTGAATGATTATGCCTGTAAAAAAAGATTATTATACGATTGAACTGAAGTCAGGAAAGCTAAAAGCATCAATTGCTATACTTGTAGTTTTAGCAATTTGTATACTTGTACGTTTGACTCCACTGATTCATTACTACTGGGTGAATTTATTAACTGCTTTGGTAGTTTCAAATGGGATCAGTCTTTTTGTTATTGCAGGGCTGTTAATGGCTCTTCATATTGTAGATATAAAACGCTTTAAGGAAATGTTAAAGAAGGAGGATAAGAACAATGTCCACTGAGTCTTCTTCAAAAAATGCAAGTGTTGCTGTATTTCATATTGCCATCAATACAGGTGAAAATATTGCCAGAGCATTAAGACGTTTCTTAACTTCTGTGAAATATGCAAATGTGAAATATGGTGAAGCACATTATAGAAATTATTTAAAGGGCAACAAAGGTCATAAATTTAAATCTGAATCCGCTTTTGCTCATGTTGCGTATGATGTAAAAAAATCAGATGTCGAAAGAATTCCTGTTAGTGCCCGTGATAAGGAAATTATTGAATCCATGACACACAACATGAACATTGACTACTGCTTAATGAGGCGACCTGATGATCTTGAAGAACTTGTTAAGAAAGCTGTTACAGATGGCAATTCATTAACTGATTTTGAAAAGAAGATAGTAACTGCATTTACTATACGAGATGAGAATAATCAGATTGTCATGAATCCAGAAAGTCCAGATATGCCAGTTATCAACGATGCTGAATATATGCTGACTATATGTTCAATAGACCTTGCAAAATGGGAGGTCATTACCAGAGAATTGGAGGTGTTGTCACATCGTCCATCACTTATGAACAGGTTGAAAGATGCGAAGTTAATGAACATAGTTAGTCGTATCTTTAATAAAACCAAAGAACATACTCAGGAGCGTGAGACTGAATTCAGCTATGTGCAAAACCAAGTGCAGGAACAAACAAATAAGAACGATTATAAAGACAGGGTACCGGTGAATCCGTTCGTGGATGAAGCGACACCTGAAGTTGTATTTGATGAGCCAAGAGATGCTGTAAGGAAAATATTATATTATTTTCTTCCAAAAGTTGCGTCCTATAATGATTTAAAAGAGGTCTTGAAGCAACTTGGCTTTAATATCCATGATAAATATGAACTAAATAATATATTTAAGTTCACAGCGGATGAAAGTCTAAAGGTTGAGCGAATTGACGATATACCTGTTTTAGCAAATTATGATGTTTCATGGTTTCGTATGCCGAATACAAATGGAGATCAATTTATAGAGATTCCTAACAAGTATATTTCATGGAATGAAAAAGCAAAAGAAGATGGCAGTACTGCCACGATTGAACTTCCTATTAACGAAAAATTTGTTGTACTTACCAAAAGTCAATTGCGTAATGTGAATTCTGTTTATGACAGAAATGAGAAAATGCAAACTATAGATGAATTTAGAGAATGTTGGGAAGATAAAACAAAACAAGATGTATTTACAATTTCACTTCCTGATTCGGATTTGGAAATTGATTTTTCATCAATTGATGATATGAATGGAAATCCTTATACTTTAGAAAGTATCGAGTCTTTTATCAAAGATAATGAAAGAACAGATAATGCAGAAATTGTATATACTATTTTAAATACAGATGCTGAAAATCTTGGTGAACTGCAAGACAAAGTATTTAAAAAAGCAAATATTCATCTTGAACAGCAAACTGATGAGATGATTTCTGAAAAGCCAATATTGGAAACAATTCCTCCAGATATTTCAATGAAGAGATGTCTGGATTTTTTAGTTCCAAAGGTAAAGTCATACGAAGATCTAAAGGAATGTTTGGAGTTGATAGGCTTCAGTATACGTGACAGTATGTTCAACGCTAATACATCTGTTGATGATTTTATGAACAATACGAAAAACATGCAGTTTAAAGTTATCAATATGGATAGTTGGAAGAGTACATCTAATCTAAAGGGGTTTGATGGATTAGATTATTCTTTGCAGTCAATTTTAGATCGGATTGAGGATAACAACCGTAGTGAAAGTGTTTCTGTAGTGAAAGATTTATTGGATTGTCGTTCAATGGATGAAATTGATGTGATGGTAGATAGAGTCCTAGCTATGGCTCATGTAAAGGATGACATTCCTGTAGAAGAAAATAAAGATGTTCCAGACATGGAGTTTATCAACAGTTTAAATACAGATCAATTGAATCATTACATCAATCATTTTGCACAGGATGATAAATCATTAAAATATGCAAAAAAGAGATTGAAGAAAATGAATATCTCTAAACAGAAAACAACATCAAGAGAAAATAGAAAACCGACAAGAGTCAGAGAGGATAGAACAGTATGAAATCTATAGAACAACTTAAAGCCATTGACAATAAATATAATTTAGAAATTCAGCGATGTAATGAGGCGCTGTTTCGCTTTATGGATAAAAAGAATGGCAGATGTACGCCAGAAGAAGTAATTGAAGAAGCAGGTCAAGCCATTTTAAGACAGAACAATGTTATTAGTTCTATGAAATGTGACATGTTAGAAATAATTAATGAATTTTCAAATTATCTTTTAGAACGATCAACTGCTTCAGGAGAATCTTTTGATCAGATTGAAAAAGATGCCAAAGAATTCATTAATGCAATGAATTTAAAGGAGAGCAAGCAGAATGAGTGATAAAGATACGAACTCATCTGAAATGCCAAAAAAGAAAAGCAGACAGAGCCTGAAAGTTACCATTAAAAAGAATAAATTCTGGATTAAAATTTTTACTGGTGGTTTTGTTTTTGTTGTTGTTATCCTTTGCTCGTGGACTGGATACAATGCATTCACCATCTTTCAAGCTCAGGGTGGTGACACTGTCGATAATGTTTTTAAAGCTATCAATTCCAGTTATAAAATATGGCCATATTGTAAACCTACTGTAGAGGGATCCCTTTTAGGCTTTGCATTATATGGAATGATTATAATTGGTGTTATTTACCATGATGCTTCCAAGAAGAATACTAAGGAAGGGCGAGAGTATGGCTCTTCAAGAAAAGGTGATGTTTTTGAAGAAGCATCGAAAAACGACGCCTTGGAAAACAAAGTTGAAGCAAAACGTGATGAGGATGCAAATATAATTCTAAGCAAGAACGTAAAAGTAGATATGGATACTTGGCATACCGGAATCAACGACAACATCTTTGTTGTCGGTGGTTCTGGTACTGGTAAAACACGTTATTTTGTAAAGCCAAATATTCTTCAGATGTATTGCAATTACGTTGTAATTGATCCTAAAGGCTCTGTTGCAGAAGAGTGTGGTAAAGCTTTTGAAAAGAACGGTTATAACGCAAGCTACCTGAATCTTGTAAAGATGGATAAATCTATGGGATACAACCCATTTGAATATTTTAGAAAGCCTGAAGATGTCCAAAGTTTCGTACAGAATCTAATATCTAATACGTCAGATAAAAATAAATCTGGAGGGGATGAGTTCTTTGTTAAAGCCGAAATGACTTGGCTTATGTCCATGATTTATTTGATTATGTCTGAATGCAGAGGGGATGAGAATCTGTTTAGTTTCAATACGGTTCTTATGCTTCTTCAGCATTCTGATGCTAAAGAAGATGGAAACGATCAGTACAAATCGGATGTGGATAGACTGTTTGAACAATTGCAGAGGGAACATAGAGCTGAAACGCATGGGGCTATTACCTACACATATAGAGATCTGGCTATTTTGAATTATCAGATTTATAAGTTAGGAGCTGGTAAGACAGCAAAATCTATTTTAATTTCAATCGGTGTTCGATTGTCTATCTTTGCTTCCCCTGAATTAAAAAGAATTCTCCAAAAAGATGAACTACATCTGGAAAGATTAGGACAGCCAATGATTACTTCTGCTAAGAAAAATGAATGTAAAGATTTATCACTTGATATTGATCGAGATGTTTACGAAAGATTTACAAAGGGAAGAACAGATAAACCTTCGTATGAGGATTTGCCAAAGAATAGATTAAGAAAATCTATTTTGTTTATTGTTATTAATGATTCAGATGATGTTTTTAATTTCATGGCATCTATCATCCTTCAGCAGTTGTATACACAGCTTTATTATATTGCGGACGCTCGTGCGGACCATAAATTGCCAATTCACGTAAGAATCATTAATGATGAGTTTGCCAACTGTGGTAAGCAGCCTGATTTTAACCGTAAAATCAGTACAATGCGTTCACGTGAAATCAGTACGGCTGTTATTGTACAAGGTATTTCACAGATTAAATCCAAGTCGTTGTATGGAGATGACTGGGAGGCAATCTTTGAAAACTGCTCTATAACTTTATTCTTGGGATCTAAAGGTCCAACAACGCAAAAGGTTATTTCTGAACTGGCAGGAAAAGAAACAGTGACTCACGTTACACATTCCACTAGCAAAGGAACCAGTTCATCCTACACAGTTGGTGAACAGTTGATTGCCAGTGATGTGTACTCTATCGGTGATATTGCAATGCTGGATAATCGTAAATGCTTGATTCATATTCAAGGTCAGCATATCTATGAAGACTGGAAATATGATGTTAAGGACCATCCAAGAGTGGATGAAACATGTGATGCACATGATAAAGAAATTGCTAAACAGAACTTCTTTGATATTGATGTTTTCCTAGAAAAAGTACGTCAATTAGAGAAATTACGTGAAGAATCACGAAATAAATATATTGAGGAAAATCAAACAGAGTCGGAAAGTAAAATGGATGGATACAGACGTGGTGAATACTCAGGGAAGACTGATTTACTGATAAGCAATGATGCTGTATATCAGACTCAGAATGATTTGGAATTTGTTGAAGAAACTATACAGGATGAAGAAAGATACGATGTAGATGGGTTTCTACCAAAATCGGATATAAGTAATTTTTAATATTGAATACTTTGGTAATTAGATGGCAGTACTGCCATCTTTTTATATATTAGAAAGAAGAGGTAAAAAAATGAATTATTTGCAACAAGGTTTTAGTATTATTTCAAAGGGTTTAATTGCTTTTGGAGGCGTTTGGACTGTTTGGGGTATTGTTGTTATGGCTGGTGGATTGAATGACCATAACGGGCAAGACATCAAGCAAGGCGTATTGCGTGCTGTAGGTGGAGCTTTGATTATTGCTGCGGCTGCATGGTTAACAACAATTGATGTAAACTTTGGCTAGAACAACAAAGGAGGCAAAACTGCCTCCTTTGTTTCTTTGGAGGATGAAAATGACGGAATTTCAAAGTAGATTACATGATTTAGATTCATGTATAGAAAACGCTAAAAAAGAAAGATTAAATCTTATGATTGATAAAAATTATGAACCGTTAAACGCTAGTTTGTTGAACACACTCTTTCTAAATGAAAAACTTTATATTGCTTCTAAAGATTTATTGAATGTTTTAGAAGATATACAGATATCTCTGCGTTCTATAAACAAACTTGTTGATGATGCATCTTTAAAGGGGTATGAAGCTTCTTTTAAAGAAAATAACATGATTATAGAAAATTCAATTGGCCGTCAAAAGGCTATTTTAAATAAATACATAATTGATATGCAATTGATGCTGTCTCGAAAGGAGGGTGATTAGAGTGCTCGACAGTTTTTTTAAAGGTCTTGCAGCTACGATTGGTGATATTTTTGCAAATTATTTTGTGAGTCTGAATGATGTGATGGCATTAGCACAATCCGCACCATCTGACAAAATTGATGGGTTTCCATCTTTGGCATTATGGGAGGCATCTAAAGGATTATCCAGTTCAATTGGAACAGGGGTTGCTTCAGTAGTTATATCTTTGTTTCTTTTCTTTGAACTGGCTGCTATATTCAACCGAACGGATACAAAAGGGTTGGATGGTATCTATTGGATCTTGATGGCATTTTTGAAAGTAGCTGTTGCAATTACAATTGCAAAAAACATGAGTGTAATCATTGGAATGTGTTTCCAGATTTCAAGTGAAGTCATAAAAGGAATGCAACATACTTCGTATTTTAAATTGCTTAAATTTAATACAAAAGATATATCACAGGAGCTGGTCACTTATTATAAGGAGAAAGAAGCAGGAACTATCCTTGGTGGATATATTGTTGCTCAACTTGTAGGTGTTATAAACAATGCTTCCATTGTTATTGTCAAGCTGGTGTGCCAGATACGTTTTATTGAGATATATGTTTTTACGGCTGTTGCACCATTACCGTTCTGTACATTCTGCAACAATGAATTTAAACATATTGGTATTGCATTTATTAAAAGATTATTGGCTCTGGCATTACAAGGAGTCTTTATCTGCATTGTTTGTATTTTTTATGTACAGATTGTCAATGCATCGGTTGGAGATGCGTTGAAAAATGTTTCGAGTAATCCAACTGGAGCAATGTTCACAATGATGGGATACTCGATTTTATTGCTTATTGCAGTCTTCCAGACTGGAGGATGGAGTAAATCATTGCTTCAGGTTAATTAATTTTGGTATTAACGGTTTGTCATACACGTTAATATAGTTTCTTGCACACACATCGGAGAAACTTCATAGCAGTTAGAACAAAAATCGGGAGGTAGGTTATGGCAGCACCACATGTATATTTTTCAAGACAAATGTTAAAAGCTAAGTATAAAGATCCAAAAACAAATGAGTATCGTGATTATGAACACAGCAGAGCAACTGGTAAAGATGGTAAGCCTTTATTGATGTATCGTATTTTACTGCCCTCTGCAAATCACAGAAATTTCCAGTTCGAAAAAGATGTGAATGGAATTGATATTAACTCTAGAAAAGCCTATATTCAGGTTCCAAGAGATGCCGTTCATGATACAAAAATTGCCCAGAAAAAGGTAATGTATATGGATTGTGAAACATCTACATGGACAGTCTATTTTGAAAGCCAGCGTCTAAGAGATGCGGATGGACATCCAATTTTCACGCCTGACGGTAAGAATCAGTTTGATAAGCCGGTTCCTGTTAAGTTAAACAGAAAACAAATGGCGGAAATCTTTGATACGAAGCTTATACGTGAAAAGAAAAAAGTAGTAACAGTCGAAAAAGATGTGAAAAAGACTACCCAAAAAGAATTATCAAAAGAAATCAACAAAAATGTAGAACATAAGCCAAAAAAATCTGATCCAGATTTAGAACGCTAGATATTCTTGAAAGTTAAGATGTGTGCCTTAACGAAAGAAGGTGGCAGTACTGCCATCTTCTTATTCGTGTGCCGGGCATGGCATAAGTTCAGTTGGAGATAAACCAACCACAGGTAGTTACCGCCAAGTGTAGTGGACCACAAGCCGTTGACAGTGATGTCATGGGTGAAGGAAGTGGTGCAACAATTCTTTTGAGCGTACGTACAGAAACTTGATTAGGCTAAATGGTGGATGAGATTGCGAATCAAGTCGAAGTCCAAAAGGTAAACGTAAAACCAAGACAGTAAATCAAGACGTTGTGAAAGAA
>ERZ773164.836-NODE-836-length-33632-cov-4.746612_pt1 | contig 33632 bp, 29 predicted proteins | sample MGYA00511917_ERZ773164 | MGnify/ENA primary metagenome ERZ773164 (study PRJEB29015, sample SAMEA2737847) | human gut metagenome | biome: human gut; feature: human-associated habitat; material: faeces | place: China | collected 2012 ...
CACGTTTTCTTACGGCACTTTCGGTTCCAAAAGTGCCTACCTGTGAACAGTAACACTTTATCTGCCCATCTACCACTGCGCCACCTTATCTCATGGCATTTTCGGTTCCAAAAATGCCTGCATATGAACAGTCACTGTACATCCTCTTACTCTTGTGGCTTCCATTTACATAAATTTTGTCAAATCCAGACATTTTAAGCGGTTTACCAGGATTCCTCCGAGAAGCCCAATCAGCGCCCCCGCTGCCGTTCCGGCTGCCAGAAGCACCGGAAGATAGTAGAACAGACTCGCATTTTCCACCACCAGCGCCGCCACGATAAGCTGCCCGATGTTGTGTCCCGCACCACCCAGGATGCTGACACCGGTCACGCCGAACCAGTCCAACCGGCGGAACACCACCATCAGAAGAAGGCTGACCGCAGCACCTGCCAGACTATACAGCATCATCGACAGGTTTCCAAACGTAAATCCTACCAGCACGATACGCACCAATGCAATCGCCGCTGCCGCACCGGCTCCCAGCAGATACAGGCTCACGATCGACGCCAGATTCGCCAATCCCAGCTTGATCCCCGGAACGCCCAGGTTGAGCGGTATCAGGGTCTCGACATAGCTCAGCAGAAATGCCAGCGCTGTCATCATTCCATATAAAGCGATTTTTCCGGCTCTGGATGTGCCTGCTCGTCCTTTTTTCTGCATTTCTTCCTCCTCTGTATACCTCTATAAATATATTAGTAAAAATTTTTAGTTTTGTAAAGCGCGTAACTGTTCACAGATAGGAATTTTCTGAACTAAAAATTCCGTACGATACAGTTCTGGCGTTACTGTTCACGCATACGTGCCCAGTAACGTTCTGGCTGCCGGTGCATTTAGTTTCTGGGCCGTAATCTTGACTTTCCTATCAACCTTTGTTAGAGTAGTTGCAGACATTTTTGCAAACATAGTTTCAAACCGAATTTTCGATATTTTTAAGAATGGAGCTCTTTATGAAAAAAAAGGATTTATCCGCGCTTCTGACACTTCTTGCCGTCGTATTTTTTGGCTGCGGCGCGGCGCTTCTTTTCAGCAAATCCCGCCGGGAGCCGATCAGCCGTTCCGCGTTTCTGCTGAATACATTTGTCAACATCACACTCTATGATTCGCAGGATGAAGCGATCCTTGACCACTGTGTGGACATGTGCCAGGAGTACGAAAACCGTTTCAGCAAGACGATCGAGGGCAGCGAGCTTTACAAGTTAAACCACCGCAGCGCCGACGAGACGACTTTTACCGTCTCCGACGATATGGCGGCGATGATTTCTGAAGGACTGCATTACAGTGAGGTTTCCCATGGTGCCTACGACCTGACGATCGAACCGCTCAGTTCTCTCTGGAATTTTACCAGCGACGAGCACGTGATCCCGGCGGAGGATGACATAACAGCGGCGGCAGAACGCGTCAACTGGAAAAATGTGAAACTTGACGGAAATACTTTAACCTTCCTCTCCCCGGACACGACGATTGACCTCGGCTCCATCGCCAAGGGCTACATTGCCGACCGCATGAAAGACTATCTGACCGAATCCGGCGTCGAAAGCGCCATCATCAACCTGGGCGGCAACGTACTCTGTGTCGGTGAGCGCACAAACCACCAGCCGTTCCGCATCGGGCTGCAGAAACCGTTTGCCGACTATGCAACGGTCTTTGCCGATCTGAATATTGATGACATGTCCGTTGTCTCCTCCGGCGTCTATGAGCGCCATTTTGAAAAAAACGGTGTCAATTACCATCACCTGTTAAACCCGAAAACAGGCTATCCGTACCAGAACGGACTGGTTTCCGTGACGATCGTCTCCCCGCGTTCGGTGGACGGCGATGTACTCAGCACGACCTGTTTCTCGATGGGACTGGATAAGGGCCTGGAACTCATCAATTCAATGGATGGCATTTATGCTTATTTTATCACGGATGATTATAAACTGATTTACTCGGATGGAGCGGAGGCATTTATTGATGAAATCAAAGAAAAATAGAAATGATTTTGTTTTGATTCTGGTTCTTCTAGCCGTCATACTCATCGGTTTTCTGGTTGTGCGCTTGCAGCGCCAGAAGGATGCTTTTACCGTTGATGTCAGTGTCAATGGAACAACCGTCGCCACCTACCGGCTGGATGAGGAGATAGACACCTGGATCGATGGGTATCAGGGGGGACAAAATCATCTGGTGATTCAAGATGGATGTGCCCGGATCGAAGAGGCAGACTGCCCGGACAAGCTCTGTGTGAAGCAGGGAACCGTTTCAGAGAGTGGGGAATCGCTGGTTTGCCTGCCGAATAGGGTGGTTGTGGCGGTTAAATAGATATGGTTTGCCAACACGGACGGAAGAAACGCCCAGCGGGTACGCATAATTGCGCCGCTGGGCGTTTTCTGTTTATTTTATTCCACAAATTTGATCGATTTTAAGCAGCTCTTCCTCGCTCAACGGTGCCCCATCCAACATTTTCAGATTATCTAATATCTGCTCCGGTTTGGACGCACCGATGAGAACGCTGGTTACCACAGGATCCTTCATGACCCATTTGAGCGCCATCTGGGAGAGTTTTTCGCCTCTCTGTCCGGCCATCTCGTTGAGGGCGCGGATCTGGCTGATTTTTTCTTCGGTGAGCTGGTCTTTTTTGAGAAATCTGCCGTCGGTCATGACGCGGCTGTCGGCTGGGATCCCGTACAGATAACGGTCGGTTAAAGTTCCCTGTGCAAGCGGGCTGAATGCAATCAGACCTTTCTTTTCTTTGACAGCGGCTTCTTTTAAGCCGTTGTTTTCGATCGTGCGGTCAAAGATGCTGTAGCGGTTCTGATTGATGACGAACGGGCATTTCAGATCACGCAGGATCGCAGCGGCTTCCTGCATTTTTTGTCCATTGTAGTTGGAAAGTCCTGCATAGAGAGCTTTTCCGCTCTTAACTGCCTGATCGAGTGCTCCCATCGTCTCCTCAAGCGGCGTCTCCGGGTCCATCCGGTGATGGTAGAAAATGTCTACATACGGAAGTCCCAGGCGTGTAAGGCTCTGATCGAGGCTTGCAAGCAGGTATTTACGGCTGCCCCAGTTTCCATAAGGGCCGTTCCACATCTCGTATCCGGCTTTCGTGCTGATGATCAGCTCGTCTCGATATGGCATGAAATTTTCCTTTACAATCCGTCCCAGATTTTCCTCAGCACTTCCCGGCTCCGGTCCATAATTGTTGGCAAGGTCAAAGTGCGTGACGCCATTGTCAAAAGCGGTAAAACACAGCTTCCGCATTGTCTCATAGACGCCGGTGCTGCCAAAATTATGCCAGAATCCCAGCGAAACTGCCGGGAGTCTGAGTCCGCTGCTGCCGCAGCGGTTGTAGGTCATTCCATCATATCTTGCGTCTGCTGCCTGATACATATACTCTTTCCTTTCCTACTCCCGTCCAGCCTCTGCCTGAACCTCGCGGATAGCTGCGTCGATCTGTGCCTCTACGGATACCGGCTTCTGGACCGGTGCTTCCGGCTGCTTCTTTACTTTCTGTACGGTCAGCGGCATATTAACGCCCAGCGGATTGAGAACGATGCCCTTTGCCTCCTCCGGGAGTACCTGAGCCAGCTTGAGCGCATCTACGACAACCGGGCGGAATTTCTTCTCACGGTTGAAACGCTGGAACTCGATCACATCCGTAAAGATCGGCTGGAAAATATCTCCGCTCTTTAATTTAACCAGCGGAATGCCATTTCCTTCCTCTGGAAGCGGCACGATATAGCGGCCCTTCGTGAAGTGCGCGCCGATCTCCTCCTGTAAATCGTTTAATTCCGGCGTAATCTCCTGATTTGGCTGACGGCGCAGATCCTGCATATAGTAAAGCATCGTCAGGTGCAGCTCCGGGTTCTCCACCCAGACTTTTCCATTCTTGCTCTCCTCCGGGTCTTTGCGTCTTACAAACTTGGTCAGCTGAATCATCTTCTGCTCCTCGCCCACGTGTACCTGGATAGCATTGACACCCATCGTGTAAAGGCTGGTATAGAAAAGCAGAAGGCTCTTTCTGTCTACCTTCGCGATTCCTACCGGAATCTGCTGCTCTGCCAGCTTCTGTGCGCCTGCCTTTGCGCCCTCTTCGTCCGTAAACAGCAGGATGGCATCATCCATTGTTTCCGGATCACAGTATACATACGGCTCTTTCGTACATCCGGAAAGAATGGCATATAAGGAATCTGCCTCTCTTAACTTCTGTGCGAAGATATCCGGCTCCTGTTCATTCGTATTTGTCTGCTTTGTCTCGTTTTCCATCCGTCTAATCTCCTTTTTATTGAATCGTCATCAATGCCTCAAAATCAGCCCGTGCAAATCGGTGGTAAATCGTGTGCCCCATCTCCTCACGGATGCAGTAATCATATGCATCGATGCTGCTGTCTGTAAAATAAATGACATAATCAAAATCCATGCCGTCCGGCATCTGCCGACACTCATACGCACCGAATTTTTCAAACACAGCGGTAATCTCTTCCTTTGTGCAGGCGTGCTTTTCCCGAAACAACTGGATCAGCTCCTTTAAAAACGGCGGTTCCGGAACCTGCTCATGGACATACTCCACAAAATCCGGCGGGATCGTAAAGACGATCCGATCGGCGTGGATCCGAATCTGGGTATCTCCCATTTTCTCCTTCTTCGCCTCCAGCTCATGCCGTATCTTCTTCGCCAGCTCCCGGATATCCGTCTCCTGTATCTCCAGCATCGCATTCAGGGAAGAAAGCGGATAATAAAGGCGCATCGTCTCCCTGGCATAACCAAGTTTTAGCTGCGCCTCTTTGATCTGATCCGTCATATTTTGAATTAAAGCTTCCAGTCTCATGTCATACTCCTGCCTCGGAAACGAAACCTCCGTCCCCGGCATCTTTATTGGGTCGATTGAATCATTGATAAGTACCTTTTTCACAATCTCTCTCATTATAACAATTTACCGAAAATGCGTCAATATGCGGATATTTGCTTTTTCGGTTTCTGTACACGCATAGTTACTGGGCACATATGCGTGTACAGTGACACACATATGTGCCCAGTAACAGACCTCTACAAATAGCAGGTCGTAAAATGCGCCTCGCCCTCGTCATCCAGATCCATGAGCATGTAGCTCGGGCGTCTGCCCTCCTGGCGCGGAAACGAAAGACTGCCCGGATTCAACACAGTCAGATCCCCGCGCCGCTCCAGATACGGCTTGTGGGTATGTCCAAACATCGCAATCTGCACGCCGCGATCCTGTGCCTCATCGATCAGGCGCTCCGTCCCAACCGATACGCTATAAAAATGACCGTGGGTTAGAAATGTGCGGTATTTTCCAATCGAAATCTCCTTCTCACGGTCCAGATGGGAGAAAAAATCATTATTTCCCAGCACCATATAGACCTCGCAGTCCGGGTTCTGCTCCTTACACCACGACGTAATCATGTCCTCACTTCCCTCGGCGTCACCCAGATGAATGAACATGTCAAACGGTGCTTCATTCTGGATGACTTCCAGCAGATTACCATCCCGACGGTGGGTGTCGCTTGTAATTAATATTTTTTTCATCACTCGCCAAGCGCCTCCTTCAGCGCATCTTTCATCCGCTCCAGCGCCTTGCCCCGGTGGCTGATACGGTTTTTTTCCTCCATCGTGAGCTCTGCTGACGTTTTGCCGTACTCCGGCAGCCAGAGAATCGGATCATATCCAAATCCGCCGTTTCCAGCCGCTTCCTTTGCAATCTCGCCCTCCATCGCCGCTTCTGTGTGAAGCACTCTGCCATCCGGCAGCACTGCCGCGATATTGCACATAAAACGGGCGCTCCGCTCTTTTCCTTTTGCATCCTTCACGCGCTCAATCAAAATCCGGTTCTTTTCCTCATACGGTGTGTCCCCTAAATACCGCGCTGAATAAACGCCCGGCTCGCCGTTTAAATAATCTATCACCAGTCCGGAATCATCTGCCAGCACAATGCCGCCCGTCTTCTCCCAGACTGCCTTCGCCTTGATCTCTGCATTCTCGCGGAAGGTGGTTCCATTTTCCTCGATCTCGCCTTCAAATCCAGCCTCGCGCATCGTAACAATCTCACGGTTTAAATCCTTTAAAATCTCACGGATCTCTTTCAGCTTTCCCGCATTTCCCGTCGCAAATATAATTTTCTCGCTCACTTTTCCTCGCTCCTTTATCCTCAAACAGCATGGCTTTTCATATCCCGACATTCCGAATCACCGTTCTTCAAAAACGGCTTCCGCCATACCTTCACATCCGTACCAGCAATCAATTCCAGGAATCCACATTTCTCGTATACGCTTTCAAACACACATTGCAGTTTTGCTCCGCCTCCACGCGCTCCCAGGAGGAACCGCGGTAACTGATATAGCCTTCACCGTCGCTTAAATCGACCGTCAGTCCCTTATCCGGCGAACTGTACTCGATCGCCACCGGATGAATCGCTCCCGGCGTCGTGATCTCGACAATCACGGCAAACCGTTCGCCTGCCTCCAGCGTCACCGTCTTATCCAGCAAAACCGTATAATATCCGGCGTTCGCAACCTCCCCGGAAGCCACCTTTCTGCGCCGCCCGAACTGGGAGCTGCCCTCGGCGTCCGTCACGGTATATACCTGATACGATGTATTTTCCCCGGTTGCATAGAAGCCGACTGCCTCCAGCTCTTCTTTCTCCTCTGCCGTATAAATATTGGCAAAAAATGCCGATTCTTTTCCGTAACCGAGCTGCCCGACCCAGCCGCACAGATCTGCCTGGTAAATGTGGTCGTAATTATCTGCCGACTCGATACCGGAATAGAGAATGTTGTGGATCCCAATATTTGTATCATAGTAGGATACGTAAAAATACCCATCGTCCCCAAATTCGCCGCCCCAGCTGTTGGCGCAGATAAACGCGCCATCCCCCTCCGGAGGCTGGTTAAAATTGTCTCTCGAATAGTGGTCATCCCAGCCGATGATCACAACGTCATGATTTGGCTTCTCATCGCCATTATACCAGTACGCCCCTGTCTCTTTCCGGTAATAATGCGTATCGTCGCGGTCACTGACCATCGCCGTATACAGGGAGCTCTGAACGCCTCCGTACAGATAAACCGCCCGTTTAACCGCCTCATAATCCTTCTCCGGCAACACCTGTATCTCCTGCACATGACAAGCAGGGCTTAAACCGTCAGGCGAATAGCCGTCGCCGTATGGATCCTGTTCTTCCAGCACCGGCCCCTGCCACGCCAGCAGATACGCCATCGACATCGTATACTCACCCCCGGCATTCTGTGAAAAATGGAAGCTGTTCCGGAGGGACATATGATCCTCCGAAAAGCTGACATTCCACTCCGGCCGGACACGACTTTCCAGCGCCATCACCGATGCAAACGCCCAGCACGTTCCGAGACTCCCCTGGTTTTTAACCGCCGGTGCCCGGCCAGCCTTCCGGTAATCATAGGATTCCGGCAAAAACGTGGCTGGATCCTCTGACCCGGTCAGTTCCATTTTCCGGTTCTCTGCATCCCAATTTTCTTCATAGGAAAATACCTCCGTCACCGCCTCAAGCGGCACATACAGGATTCCATTTTCCCACTCTGGGGGTGCTGCAATCGTCTGGCTCTCCTCCCCAAGCAAAAGTTCCGGGCTTCCGACCGTCATCTCCGCATGAGTATTGCCGCGCTCCATCACAAGCCGGTTTCCATCGTAGAGAAGCGCCGCACAGGAAAGCGCGTCCGGCAGCATCCCATACGGTATCATAAACTGCCCGTCCTGCGACATTCTCAAGCTTCCAAGCTGCGGATCGACCATTGTTCCATCGACTTCCAGCGTGATCGGGCTGTCATTAATCTCCTCGGCCATCTGCTCATACCACTCCGGCTGCCACTCGGCGCTCTCCTCCGTCTTTTCCACCTGCTTCGGAATATGAATCAGACGGTTCTCGCGTACCAGAAATCCCAGCAGAAGCACCAGAAGCGCCCCATAGAAAACATTACGCTTCAACCTGATCCCCCGTTTTTCTTCTCGGCGGCTTCGGACCCATAAACTGATAATAATACGTCTTCATCATACCATTGTAGATTTTCCGGTTCTTGTCCGCTTTCCTGCCAATATAGCGCTCTGCGTCCTCATACGCGGTAATCAGGTACATCGACCAGGAATCCAGCGCCTTAAACCGTTCACCGATCGTCTTATAGAGCGCTGGAAGGTTCTTTTTCTCCTCGATACGCTCGCCGTAAGGCGGGTTTGTGATAATAAAGCCATATTTCTTCGGATGGCTCAGCTGCGCCACCGGGCGCTCCTGGAAATGAATCATGTGATCCACTCCGGCTCTCTCCGCATTTTCCCGCGCCGCCTTGATTACCTCTCCGTCAATATCGTAGCCCTGAATGTCTACCTTTACGGTATCATCCACCATCTCGGTCGCTTCATCGATCGCGTCGTACCAGCATTTCTTCGGAATCAGGTTTGTCCAGCTCTCCGACAGGAAGGAACGGTTCATGCCCGGTGCCATATTTGCCGCGATCATCGCCGCCTCGATTGGGAAAGTACCGCTTCCGCAGAACGGATCGACCAGAATCCGGTCCGCTTTCCACGGAGTCAGAAGAATCAGCGCCGCTGCCAGTGTTTCCGTGATCGGCGCCTTACTCGTCATCTGACGGTAACCGCGCTTGTGCAGCGACTCGCCGCTCGTATCGATACCGACTGTCACCTGATCCTTATAGAAAAAGACGCGCAGCGGATATTCATTGCCCGTCTCCGGCATCCGGTCCAGATCGTAATATTCCTGCATATGACGGGCAATCGCCTTTTTCATAATTCTCTGGATATCTGACGGGCTGAACAGCTTACTCGAAATAGACGACGCCTTTTTAACCCAGCATTTACCGTCCTTCGGAAGATATTTCTCCCACGGAATCGCACGGGTCGCCTCAAACAGCTCGTCAAAGGTCACTGCCTTGAAGCTTCCCACTTTTAAAAGGACGCGCTCCGCCGTCCGCAGAAAAATATTCGCACGGCAGATCGCCTCCGCATCGCCGATAAAGGTTACGCGGCCATTTTCCACCTCGGTAACCTCATAGCCCAGATCCACTACCTCTTTTTTTAACACTGCTTCCAGTCCAAAATGACAGGGAGCAATCAGTTCATATCGTTCCAATCTTTTTTCCTCTTATCTCTCTGTGGATTCATTGCCAAATCATTTCATGCAAAGAATCCTTTTATTTTCATTACAGTCTTCACCATTTTTATTCTAGTTGACTGGTCTGCATCTGTCAATGAAAAGCCGCGGCAAAAGTGTCTATCTCAGGCTGCACTGATACTTCCCCTGATAAAAGCGGTAACCGCCGCCCAGATTATAAACCTCATATCCCATCCGGTCATACCAGCCGCACACCAGAAGGCTTTCACTCCCCCGCGCACAGTAAAACAGAAGCGGACGTTCACCTGTAAGTGTCTGCCGGTTATCCTGAAGCCATAAAAATGGAATATTTTCCGCCTCGCAGAGGTGAGACACATTATATTCTTCCGGCGTCCGAAGGTCAATCAGCCGTCCCGTGTACCCTTGCTCCAGCCACGCGTCCAGATACCGCACCGGTATGGTCTGATACATCCGTCATCCCTCCTCATTTTATACAAAAACGGTTTCTGACAGAACCCGATTTCTTTTTTACCTCTATGTAATATTAATATATGCTTTGTCCGGCGGACAGGTGTCAGAGGAGATGCGGCAGCCTCTTCCATTGGCACGAAAGTACAAAAGACGAACAAATGCCGGGAAACGGTGGATATTCCGCATTCCCGGCATTCACTATTTTTTCTCTTATCTGCCTGTCTCATCAGTCACAATCGCTGTAATCATCCTCTGTCTTGTCCTGATACTGGTTTTTAGAGCTATTTCTGGAACGGTTCTGGCTCTGGTTCTGCATGCGGTTCTGGCTCTGGTTGGAACCATAATTAGAGCTGTTCTTGGATGCATTTTTGGTGCTGTTTTTCTCGGCACTGTTATCATAGTTGCTGTAACTGTTTTTGCTTGACATAAGTCATTCCTCCTAAATTCCTGCCCTGTCAGGTTTTCTACGTGTCGGTTCCGGCTTCCTGTGAACAGCCGCTTAACCGTCACTTTCTTGTTACAGGTCTTAGTATGGAATTTTACTGCGAAAGTATGCAGGGTAATTCTTACTTTTTATGCCAGTAATATTTTTTTGTTTCATCGGACGCAATTTCCTATGAAATCAAAAAACATCTGCATCCAACCCTTTTTTCATGAAAAGGTTCAATGCAGATGTTTCGTAAATTCATTCTTAACCCAGCACGTTCACAATCTTAACCGGTGTGCGGTAGTTCCATGGGGAAGTCTTGATGCCGGTCCTTTCAGTTGAAGCATGTACCACTTTGCCGTCGCCGATATACATCGCTACATGGTTGATACCTCTTCCGCTTCCGTAGAAAATCAGGTCGCCCGGCTGCATCTGGTCAGCACTGATTGCTGTACCCTGCTTGGACTGGGAAGTTGAAGAACGGTTCAGGCTCACACCGGCACCGTGCTGCATCACATATTTCGTAAAACCAGAACAGTCAACCCCTGTGTGCGGGTCGCTGCCGCCAAATTTATAACGTCCACCTACAAACTGCAGTGCATAATTGACTAACTGCTCTCTGGTCGAGAGATTGCTCTGCTCTGCGACAAATGCATCTGCGACTGCAGCTGCTTCCTCTGCCTTGCTGAGCATAACGCTACTCTGAACCTTCAAATAGCCTTCCATCTCACCGGCCGCTACCTTGATCCAGCTGTCATCTGCCTTTCCAACTACGTCATAGGACTCGCCCTTTTCAGCCATCGCTACTACTTCTGAGTTTTCATCCTCATCCGCATAGATCGAAAGGTCTGCTGCCACGGTTGCCACCATGTCGCTCTCATAACCTGTAGACGGCCCCGCAAAAGCTGCCTGCGCGCTGCCAATGGTCAGCATTGAGCACACGCATACCATACTGAAAAGTTTCTTTGTTCTATTTAAATTCATGCTTCAAAACTCCTTAATTAGATTTTGTGATTCCCGCAGATATTGCTGAAACAAAAGAATCGAGTCCCAATCGCTGTGGTGTTATCTATCGGTCGAAATGTTACATAATTATTAAATCTTGTTACGTTGTTATTATATTTTCTTTTCTTTTCGTTGTCAAGGAAATGACGGATCTTTTATATTTATTTAAGATTTTAATTTCGGACAAAAAAACGCAAAAATACAGGGAATTTCAACCATATTGGGACAAAATATTTTTGCCCCAGGCTGCCGAAATTCCCTGTATTTTCAAGTGTTTTTTATATCATCTCATATATAATGCAAATCACGATTCTGAAACATATTTCATAATTCTAAGATTCTGTCTCTGGCAAAATTTTATTTTCATTTTTCACCAGCCGTGTCCAGCGTAAACCAGAACTCCACACCGTTCTCATGTTTCTTCACACCGCACGCCTTATGGTGCATCTCCATGATCGCCTTGACGATCGAAAGCCCGATGCCGCTGCCGCCATATTCCCGCGTTCTCGCTTTATCTACCTTGTAAAACTTCGTCCAGAGGTTCGGAAGTGCTTCGTCCGGGATCGGATTTCCCGTGTTAAACACTTCCACGCAGACCTCTTTTCCATCGCGCCGGTGGTCAATCCGGATCTGAATCTTCTTCTCCCCGCCGCCCACATGATGAATCGCGTTCGTCAGATAATTGGTGATGACTTCCTCTATTTTAAATTCATCGCCCATGACGTAGACTGGTTCCTTCCCGTCAAAATCCACAGTCAGCTCATTCTGCTTAAGCAGCACACCGGAAGAAGAAATCACACTGGCAATCAGCTCCGTCAGGTCAAACCGCTCCACAGACAGCCGTTCTCCCCCAAATTCCAGCGCCGTCAAGGTCAGAAGCTGGCGCACCATCCGATTCATTTTCCCAGCCTCGTCCATGATAACGCCGCAGTAATAATCGCGGTTCTCCTTGTCCTCCGCCATGCCCTCGACGAGTCCTTCCGCATAGCCCTGAATCAGCGCGATCGGCGTCTTTAACTCATGCGACACATTCGCAATGAACTCCTTCCGCATCTCATCGATCTGCACTTTCTCGTCAATATCCTTTTTAAGCTGTGCATTCGCCTCTTTCAGTTCCCCGATCGTTGTCTTGAGGCGCTCCGAAAGCACATTCATGCTGTTTCCAAGCGTATCAATTTCCTCCGTCGAGCGGCGGCTTGTCTCATAGCGGGCATCAAAATCCAGGTTCGACATCTTTTCCGACAGCTCCGACAGCCGTTTGATCGGCATCGTAATGTGCCGGGTAATAAAATAAATCAGAATACTTCCCGCCAGAATTACCACGATTCCAACAAACATCAGAAACCGGTTTGAGATAGCCGCGCTCTCATGGATGCTCTCCATCGGCATCGTCATGATGAAAATGGTCGCATTATCCGAGAAAAATCCCCAGCTTTCCAGATAAAACGTCTTGCTGAGCGGGTCAAACGTCTTCTGAATCATGTAGTTGTCATATTCCCGCAATACATCCCGCTTCGCCCCCGCATGACCGACGATATAGCGCCGCACCCGGTCACGCATGACTTCCACATCCCGCGCCGAGGAGACGAGTGTCTGGTCACTCTCGCTGTCATATAAAAGCAGGGAAATATTCGACCGGTCACGCAGCTCGCGGATCACATTTGCCAGCCGGACACCGCCGCTCGAAGCTTCCTCCCCATCCAGTGCATCCGCCGATGCATCCGCCGATGCATCCTCCGAGTCATCCTCCAGCACCACCGTGTCACCTTCCGCATATTCACCCAACGCATCCTGTGTCTCATCGCCAGCCCTATCACCGGTTCCATTTTTACCAGACTGAGCCGAACCGCCATCCGCACTGTCCATATCAGAACTTCCATCTTTCGACTTCTGGTACTCTTTCCAACCCGAATTCAGCTCCGCCTGTGCGTCCTCCAGCGAACTCTCGCCATTCCGGACCTCATCCTGGATAATCGCGTCAATCGCCCGATATCCCTTTTCCAGCGTATGAATCTTATAATTCTGGTAATATCCGGACAGAAACCAGTTATTGATACACCAGATAAGCGCGATTGCAACCGTCATCAACCCGGCAAATATGATTGTAAATTTCCATCGGACCGAACGTTTCATTCGCTTACCTCAAATTTGTAGCCCATGCCCCAGATCGTCTTGATGTACTCGCCTTTCTCGCCCAGCTTACTCCGAAGCTTCTTCACATGCGTATCTATCGTCCGCGCATCGCCGAAATAATCATAATTCCATACATTATTCAGAATTTTTTCTCTCGAAAGCGCAATTCCCTGATTCTCTGCAAAATACGTCATCAGCTCAAATTCCTTGTAGCTTAAATCCACCGGTTTTCCATCCACGCTGACCTGATGTGCCGTCTTATCAATGTGGATGCCGCCCACATCGATCACATCCTGGCTGCCGCCGTTGCTGCGGCGCAGGATCGCCTCCACACGTGCGACCAGGATCTTCGGACTGAACGGTTTGGAAATATACTCATCCACGCCCAGATTAAAGCCCTGCAGCTCGTCGCTCTCCTCGCCTCTCGCCGTCAGCATGATGATCGGCACCTGCGAATACTTGCGGATCGTCTTCACAACCTCCCAGCCGTCCATCTTCGGCATCATCACATCCAGAAGAATCAGCGCAATGTCCTTCTGCTGGAAAAACAGATCCACCGCCTCCTCGCCGTCCCCGGCTTCCAGCACCTGATACCCTTTAATCGAAAGGAAGTCCTTCACCAGCTTCCGCATCCTCGCCTCATCGTCCACGACCAGTATTTTAATCTTATCCATAAAATCTTCACCTCATTTATTTTACTCTGCCGTGTATGACAGAACCTTTTTCCACGCTGTCATATCCTGATTACATTCTCAATCTGTCTGTATTTTAGCAGATTCGGGTGGGAGATTCCATAGGTTCACAAAAGATTCATAGTTTCTGCCACATATAGAAAAGAGAGTCCTTTTCCATCCTCCTGAGTTCCCCAATGCAAGCAATTTATATATTCAGTTGCCAAGGACAAATGGAACTTTTTCATCTCACACGCAAAACAGGACTGTCCGACAAAATCCAGTATTTCCCTGCATTTCTCATCCAGCCCTGTTTGCTTTCTATTTCACAGTCTTCCCAGGCTGTTCCATATCTTATATTTTATTCTTCGGTCTTCTCCGCTTCATCGCTCTCGACCACACCAATGGAAAGATCTTCAAGCTGTTTCGGATCAACCTGAGACGGTGCTTCCATCATCAGGCAGGAAGCATCTTTTACCTTCGGGAATGCGATGACGTCGCGGATGCTGTCTGCGCCGACCATCAGCATAACCATACGGTCCATACCGTAAGCCAGACCAGCGTGCGGCGGTACTCCGTATTTGAATGCGTCTAACAGGAAGCCGAACTGCTCCTGTGCTTTCTCCTTCGTGAATCCAAGAACCTCAAACATCTTCTCCTGGATGTCTGCCTGATGGATACGGACAGAACCGCCGCCCATCTCGGTACCGTTCAGGACGATATCGTATGCTTTTGCACGTACCTTGCCCGGATCAGTATCGATCAGCGGAAGATCCTCTTCCATCGGCATGGTAAATGGATGGTGCATAGCTACGTAGCGATCCTCTTCCTCTGAATATTCAAGCAGCGGGAACTCGGTTACCCACAGGAACTTGAAATCATCCTTCTTTAAGAGGTCAAGCTGTCTAGCGATCTCCAGACGTAAGTTTCCAAGTACATCAAATACAACTTTATCCTTGTCAGCTGCGAACAGAAGCAGATCGCCCGGCTTACCGCCCATAGCAGCCACCAGTGCATCCAGCTCTTCCGGCTTCATGAACTTGGAGAAGGAGCACTTGTAGGTACCGTCCTCATGGATTGCCAGATATGCAAGACCTTTTGCACCAAAGCCTTTTGCGTACTCAACCAGCGCATCGATCTTCTTTCTCGGCATAGCGCCCTGTCCTTCTGCGTTGATACCGCGGACAGAGCCGCCATTTTCCAGTGCACTCTTAAATACAACGAACTCGCAGTCTTTTACTACATCCGATACGTTTTTCAACTCCATGCCGAAACGCAGATCCGGCTTATCGGAACCGAAACGATCCATTGCCTCGCGCCAGGTCATACGCTGGATCGGAAGCTGCAGATCGTAATTGCAGATCTCCTTGAAGAGCTTCTTTAACAGACGCTCATTGACATCCAGAACGTCCTCAACGTCAACGAAGGAAAGCTCCATATCGATCTGGGTAAACTCAGGCTGACGATCGGCTCTTAAGTCCTCGTCACGATAGCAGCGTGCCAGCTGGAAGTAGCGGTCATATCCAGAACACATCAGAAGCTGTTTTAACAGCTGCGGAGACTGCGGCAGTGCATAGAAGCTGCCCGGATGTACACGGCTCGGTACCAGATAGTCTCTCGCGCCCTCCGGAGTACTTTTAATCAGAGTCGGAGTCTCAATCTCAAGGAAGCCTTCCTCTGCTAAGAATGCACGGGTCAGGATAGCCACGCGGCTTCTTGTCATCAGGTTTCTCTGGATATCCGGACGTCTCAGATCCAGGTAACGGTATTTCAGGCGAAGATCCTCTTTGGTTTTGGAGTTCTCCTCGATCGGGAACGGCGGTGTCTCAGACTCTGCCAAAATGCGGAGGTAATCCGCGCGGATCTCAATCGCACCTGTCTTTAAGTTTTCATTTACTGCACCGGAACGTGCCTCTACGCGTCCGGTTACGGCGATAACGAACTCGCTTCTCAGCTTTTCTGCCTTTGCAAAGCTCTCAGCGCCACAGTCAGCTTCCTCGAAGATCAGCTGCAGGATACCAGAACGATCCCGCAGATCCACGAAAATAATGCCGCCTTTATTTCTGCTCTTCTGAACCCAGCCCATAACGGTTACTTTCTCACCGATATTGGCAGTTCCCAGCTCGGTACAGCGATGGGAACGTTTCAGTCCTGCCATAGATTCTGCCATGATAGTATTTCCTCCGTTTATTATAGTTTTATCTGAAAAATTCAAAAACTGAATCACTTCAAACTGTCTTTGTAAAATTCCACGATCTCCTCGTAGCCGTCCTTCGCCAGCTGCTCCTTCTGGAATTTCTTGTTCTTGTTCATCTGTGCGACTGCCACGCGGGTGCCGTTAGCGCGCTCTTCCTGTGCTTTCTTTAAGACGGCACGGAACTGCTCGCCGCTTAAACCTTTCTCATACAGGAATGCTTTCTTGCCGGCTGCCTCCGGTACTTTGAAACCGGAATCCATCAGGATCGTGATGATACGCTCAAAACCGATGGAGAATCCGCACGCCGGTGTATCGACGCCGGTAAATTTGCCGATCAGCTTGTCGTAACGTCCGCCGCCTGCAACGGAGCCGCCGAAGCCTTCCATGGAAACCTCAAAAATCGTTCCGGTATAGTAGCCCATGCCGCGCACCAGCGTCGGGTCAAATTCAAGACCGAATTCGATGTCTGCAACCGCTTTAACTGTCTCCATGATCGTTGCCAGATTCTCTGCCTTTGCCGGATCCATCACGCCGGAGAGCTTCTCGCCCAGCGCGCGGACGCCTGCCGCATCGTTCTGAATCTCTGCCAGAAGTCCGGTGTATTTCTCAACCGCCTCTGGCGCATAACCTTCTGCAAGCAGCTCTTCGCGGACACCGTCCAGACCGATCTTATCCATCTTATCGAGAATGATAAATACCTTATCGGTCTCATTTTCCGGAAATCCGCTGTAATCTGCCATGCCCTTTAAGATCGCACGGTCATTGACGCGGACAGTGTATGCCTTGTCCGGGCAGATGCGCTTCAGCGCCTTGGTAAGCGCCAGAATCTCCTCGATCTCAGCCAGGTTTGTCGCATCACCTAAAATATCGATATCACACTGTACAAACTGACGGAAACGTCCCTTCTGCGGACGATCGGCACGCCATACGCTTCCGACCTGCAGCGCCTTGAACGGCGCTGATAAATTAGCAGAATTGTTTGCATAATAACGGCTGAGCGGCAGAGTTAAGTCATAGCGGAGACCACCGTCTACGACATCTGCCTCTGTCTGTGCTGCCTCGACGTTCAGCTTCTCGCCTCTCTTTAAAATCTTGAAGATCAGCTTCTCATTGTCGCCGCCCTGCTTGCTGGTCAGGTTCTCAATGTGCTCCACGCACGGAGTCTCGATCGCCGAGAAGCCGTATCCGCGGTAGGTATCTTTGATGATATTCAGCACATAATCCCGGATCTCCATCTCGCCCGGAAGAATGTCCTTCATGCCTGTAACTGGTTTTTTCTTTAAAGCCATGTGTCAAACTCCTTCTATAGTCTTTGTGAGTATCTGTAAATTTTTACTTTTTTCCGCCAAGCAGCTTCTCTTTCCGCCCGATCATCTCATCGATCCGGTCGATATACTGCTCAACTTCCTTGACGTTCTCCGCCCTCTCAATCCGGTTTTCTGCCGGGAAATAAACCTTGGTGGTCGTTCCCGCACCGCAGGCGGCGATCGTCTGTTTTTCTTCCATAATCAATATATTATAGAGACATTCCTTGCCCGGAACCGCATAACCGACATTTTCAAAATTGCCCGCCATATTTTTCTGGCGGTAGAGATAGTACGGTTTCAGTCCCATCTCCTCGGCATACTGCGCGGTCAGGTCAATCATCTCCTGTGTATTGACAATCTTCAGATTTCCGTAGCGCTCCTTATAGATATTCAGGCGCGCCGCGCGCTTGATCGCCAGCGAATGCACCGTCACGCTGTCCGGTCTGAGTGCCTTGATCTCCTCCATTGTCTGGCGGACATCGTCGATCGTCTCCTCCGGCAGACCCACGATCAGGTCCATATTGATATTGTCAAATCCCAACTCCCGCGCCAGCAGGAATTTTTCCTTCACATCCTCCACCGTATGACGGCGTCCGATGAGGTCAAGCGTCGCCTGCTTCATCGTCTGCGGATTGATGGAAATACGGGAAATGCCGTGATTCCGGAGCACCTGCAGCTTTTCGCGCGTGATGCTGTCCGGACGTCCCGACTCAACGGTAAATTCAACTGCCTGTTCCACCGGGAATAATTCTTCCACCTTTGTCAGGATCTCATCCAGATCCTGCGGATTTAACGAGGTCGGTGTGCCGCCTCCAAAATAGATGGTCGAAAGCGGGCGATCCTTCATCTGCTCCGCCACATATTCCATTTCCTTAAAAAGCGCCTCTTTGTAGAGGTCCATCCGTTTTTCCCATTTCACAATCGGAAACGACGTAAACGAACAGTACAGGCAGGTTGTCGGACAGAACGGGATTCCCACATACAGGCTGTACCCATTCTCATAATCGATCGTGGACAGCAGGCGTCTCTCGCGCTCCGCCACGTCGATGCTCAGATCGATCTTTTCCTTGCTGGTGAAATACGTCTCGCGCATATAGGTCTCGATCTGCTCGTCCGTCCAGCCATCATACAGCTTCGTGAGCGCAATCTTCGTCGGACGGATGCCGGTAAGCGTCCCCCACGGAAGCTCTCTGCCGGTCTGGGCACTCAAAAGACGGTATAACGTCTGTTTGATCTCATTTTTCGTCTCAAAACGGTTGGAAAAATCCGGATAAATCAAAGCAAAGTGAACAGCTTCTTTCTTCACCGGCGTCACATCCAGTGAAAACGAGTTTCCGTCCCGTACTCCCCGCACAATCAGATCCGCCTCCCCGGCTTCCTCTTCCTTGTGCGTAAATGTCTCGCCCGGATAAAATGCCATCAGGAGCTCACGGATATCCTGTTCAAAGGACGCGTCATTTAACAAAATCGCTATCATGCTTCGCGCCCCCTGTATCCCGCCAGCGGATTGTACTGTTTTTCGTCGGCGATCGTCGTATATCCCATATGTCCCGGATATACATTCGTATCATCCGGCAGGTTCAGAAGGATATCTGCCACCGAATGAATCATCTGACGTCCGCTTCCAGTCGGGAAATCGATGCGTCCGTAAGAACCTTCAAATAAGGTATCTCCCGAAAACAGCACCTTCTCTGATTTTACATAATAACAACAGGAACCTTCCGTATGCCCCGGTGTATGAAGCATCTGGAACGTGTAGCCCGCTGCCTCGAACGTCTCTCCATCCTTCAAAAGCATATCCGCTTTCAGATGCAGACCGCCGCCCTGAAACTGGACGGACAGGTTCTTATCCGGATCCGCCAAGACCGCCTGCTCCTGCTCACAGGCATAGACCGGCACGCCCAGATCCCGTCTCAGCTCTTCCATCGCCGTCACATGGTCAAAATGTCCATGAGTCAGCAGAATCGCCTTTGCCTTCGCTCCGGTCTGCGCCAGTGCATCCTTGATCCGCGCCGCCTCATCGCCCGGATCGACAATCACAGCTTCTTTCGTCTCCGGATGCACCGCAATATAACAGTTCGTCTGGACCATTCCCACGATCAGCCGTTTTATCTCCATCTTTTCCTCCTAATAATATGTGAAACTTTCACAGGGTGTACGTACCTGCGAAATATAGAGAGAACCGCTTATCCGGCAGTTCTCTCTATATCTAATACTCCTTCAATCTGTCTGAGTTTATCAGATAATTTATTTAATTCCTCAATTCCGTGGATATCGAACGTCATGACGATCGTCGCCTTGCCCTGCTTGCTTGTCCGCACATTCATCGAGGTAATGTCGATCTGGCGCTCGGTAAATACCTTGGAAATATCCACAAACATGCCGATGCGGTTGTTCGCATAGATCTTGATTTCGGTGGAGTATTTTTCCGTGCCCGTCTGTGCTTCCGGCTGCTGCCACTCGGCTTCAATCAAGCGCTCACGCTCTTCCTGCGGCAGATTCATCACATTGATGCAGTCCGTCCGGTGGATCGAGATACCGCGTCCCCTTGTGACAAATCCGACGATCTCATCGCCCGGAACCGGGCTGCAGCACTTCGAAAAACGAACCGCCAGATCGTGGATTCCCTTGACAACGATACCACTCTTCGACTTCCCGGCTGCGATCACCGGAACCTTGTTTCCATCCGACGCCATGTTATCGAGGATCGTCGTGTCGGTTACTTCCTTCTTTAACTTCTTGTTGCGCTCATCCAGCATCTTGTTGATGACCTGTCCCTCTTTGAGGGCGCCATGTCCGATCGATGCCAGAACGGAATCCCAGTCACGGTACGCATAGCGCTTCATGACCTTTTCCATATATTCCGGTTTATTTAACTCTGAATAATTGATGTCCTTCGCCTTACAATATTTATCCAGAAGCGCACGGCCGCGCAGGATATTGTCCTCTTTCAGCTCGCTCTTGAACCACTGGTTGATCTTATTCTTCGCCTGTGTGCTCTTAACCAGTTTCAGCCAGTCGCGGCTCGGTCCCTTGGAATTCTGGGAGGTAATAATCTCGACACGGTCACCATTTTTAATGACATAATCGATGTTGACCAGTTTTCCGTTGACACGGGCACCAACCATCTTGTTGCCGACCGCACTGTGGATCGAATACGCAAAATCGATCGGGGTGGAACCGCTCGGCAGGTTCTTGACATCGCCCGTCGGGGTAAAGCAGTATACATCATCCGTAAAGAGGTCCAGATCACTCTTTAAGAGACTTAAGAACTCTTTATTATCGGACATATCCCGCTGCCATTCCAGGATCTCACGCAGCCAGGAAAGCTTTGCCTCGGCGCTGTCGATCGCCGCCTTGCTGCTGCCGCTCTCCTTATATTTCCAGTGTGCCGCTATACCATACTCAGCGGTACGGTGCATCTCATAGGTGCGGATCTGAATCTCAAACGGCTGTCCGCTGCTGCCAATCAGAGTCGTATGCAGCGACTGGTACATATTCGGCTTCGGCATGGCAATATAATCTTTAAAACGTCCCGGAATCGGTTTGTACATCTCATGGATGACACCGAGCGCCGCATAACAGTCCTTCACGCTCTCCACGATAATCCGGACCGCAAAAATATCATAGATCTGATCCAGCGTCTTGTCCTGGTTTACCATCTTTTTATAGATGCTGAAGAAATGTTTCACACGGCCGTCTACCTTGGCTTCGATGCCCGCATCGTCCATATGTTTCTTGACTTCATCCATAATCTTATGGATAAACGCCTCCCTGGTGTCCTTACGGAGCGCCAGTTTTTCGGACAATTCTTTGTAAACCTCCGGCTGGAGATATTTGAGAGACAAATCATCCAGCTCGGTCTTGATCTTGGAAATACCGAGACGATCAGCAATAGGCGCGTAGATATCCATCGTTTCACGCGCCTTTTCTTTCTGTTTTTCCGGCTTCATATATTGAAGCGTCCGCATATTGTGCAGACGGTCTGCCAGCTTAATCAGGATAACCCGGATGTCCTTCGCCATCGCTAAGAACATCTTACGCAGGTTTTCCGCCTGAATCTCTACTTTATCGATCGTCCACGAGATCTGGGTCAGCTTGGTAACGCCGTCTACTAAAAGTGCTACCTCCTCGCCAAAGATCGCCGTGATCTCCTCCTCTGTCATGACCGTATCTTCCACGACATCGTGCAGGATACCTGCCACCAGAGTCTCTTTATCCAGCTCCAGATCCGCCAGAATGATCGCCACACAGAGCGGATGGATGATATACGGTTCACCTGATTTACGCCTCTGGTCCTTATGTGCGTCATACGCGATCTGGTACGCTTTCTCAATCATGCTGATGTCATCCGACGGATGGTACTTGCGAATGGCGGCAATCAACTCATTATACAGTACCTCCGGACTCGTAAAATCCGCCGGCGCTTCAATTTCCTGATCCAGCTTTTTTATTTTATCCAAATTTCCCATATATGCCTCCTGACCCTTCCGTAGATAACTGAAACGCCTGCCGTTCGGAATCCGGAAAGCGGTTCACGCAAATGAAATAAAATATTATATAGAATACCCCTATTATACGAATATTTGACAAAAAATGCAACGGCAAACTATTTTGTTACTGTTCACGCATACGTGCCCAGTAACGGAATTTGCCGTGGCTTCGCATTTAAATACGGCAAATTCCTGCTGCCACCACGTTTTCTTACGGCACTTTCGGTTCCAAAAGCGCCTCCCCGTGAACCGTTACCTATTTCCCCTCATAAGTAATTAGGGCATCCACCGCATATCCGTTCAGTTTTTCGCGTCCTTTTAAGCCTGCCAGCTCCATCACGCAGCAGATTTTTACAACCTCGCCGCCCATCTTCTCGATGAGCTTGACAATCGCCTCGGTCGTTCCGCCGGTTGCGATCAGGTCGTCAACGATAACTACCTTCTGTCCCGGTTTAATGGCATCCTCATGCATCTCCAGAACCGCGCTGCCATACTCCAGATCGTAGCTTACAGATACCGTCTTGCACGGCAGTTTGCCTTTCTTGCGGATCGGCACGAATCCCTTGTGCATCGCATATGCAACCGGCACGCCGAAAATAAACCCGCGGGACTCCGGACCAACCACGATATCATAATCCACGCCCTCTAAGGATTTCTGGATTCCGTCGATCGCAAGCTGCAGTCCGTCTGCATCCTGTAAAATCGTAGTAATATCGCGGAAAATGATACCCGGCTCCGGGAAGTCCGGAATGCTTCTTACATATTCTTCCAGCTTTTTCATGATTTTAACCTCTTTTCTATAAATTTTGTATCTCAATTTCTCAGTTTTAAATCGCCATCCGGCTCTTTTTCCACCGTTCTTCTCATTTTTGCAGAAGTTTTCCCCTGCTTCTTCTTCCTTATATACATAGAAGCCACAATCACCGCCAGCACAAACAGCGCACCTCCGCTGATCAGCAGTCCCTCATGCAGTCCCTGCGGATAATACCTGAGTTCCACCGTATGGGTTCCCGCCGTCAGTTCCACGCCGGTAAATGCCTTCCAGACCGGACGCGTGATAGCTTCTTTTCCATCCACCGTGACCGTCCAGCCCTCGTCATACGGGATCGTGAGGAACAGCGTTCCGCCCTCGCCCGCGTCGATCGTGCCCTTCATCGCCTCCTCGCCCAATGTTTCCAGTTCAAATGGATGCTGGTTGAGGCGCTCATAGAGCGCACGCAGCCCGGCTTCGTCAAAGCGGTACGCGCTCGCGTCCATGCTTCCGGCACTGTCATTGCTCTCCAGCAGAATCAATGTGCCTGCCTTCACATATCCGGTTTCCACCAGATACCCGCGTTTCAACGTATCAATGCTGCGGCTCTCCCCGCCGACATCCAGTTTAACCGAATCAATCTGACGGTTTGCGACACTTATATAATACTCCCCATCTTCCGGTGCTGTAAAGGAAAAACGCTTCCCCTGCTCCTCCCCGTCCGTGAAAATCAGGCACTCCGGCACGCCCAGCACATCCGATAAATCATTCTGAACATCCGCTGGCGAAGAAAGATCGCGTTTCCAGCCCGTTTCTACTATGTCCGGCAGGATAAAGCCGAGCGGCAGCGTCCACGGATTCTCATAGAGGTACGTGTCACCTGAAAATGCATAGAGCGACAGGCGCGGATTGTCCTGCTTGCCCTCATAGAGTGCATATTTGATTGAAAATAACGAATCCACCAGCGGCGTACTTCCCACAATGCTGTACGCGTTCGTCGAACCTTCGCAGCCCATCTGTTTGAAGAAATCCGTCACCCCGGCATTTGCCACCGATGAAAACAGTGATACGGATGGAAAATGCATCCACGCGCCATCATTTTTCGTGCGCGCATTCGTTTTATCAATCCGGTAAAATTCCGTCTTTTTGAGCGGTTCTGTCACCGCTGTAACATCCTGATTGTCTGCCACATAATCAGTCCGGCTCGTCGTCGGAATACTCGTTGCCGCCATATTGGCAAGCGCCTCCACACTTACCAGCGCCATCGCCAGAAGCGCCGCCGTGAACGCGAAATGTTCTTTATTTTGATAGAAATAAAAGACGCCCAGATACAGCAACAGAAGCACCACTGCCACATACCAGACAACTGGCTCAAACGCATCATCCGTCACCAGCTTTTCTGCCAGAATCACGTAGCCAATCGCGGCGGATGTCACCCCGGCAAACTGCCGTTTGGATATTTCATCCAGATATAGATACGCCCGGAAACACATCGTCAGCACCAGCGCGATATAGATAAACGACTGGCGGCACGGCAGGCTGTTCGGGTAATGGAAGCCATGCCAGATAAAATTCAGCACGTTGAACGAAAAGCTGGCATAGAAAAAGAGAAGCAGCACACCGTACACAACCTTTTCCCGGATCGCAATCCGGCGGTTCAGAAAATACAACCCCATGAAAATGTAAACTGCCACGCCGCAGTAGAGGTTCGGCCAATGGTCGAGTCCCGTCTCCACCTGTACATTTCCGATGTGCCGCGCGATCATGTCAAAAATCGGAAAGTAGATTTCCAGTGTGGTCGGAAAATTAAAATCGCCAGACGCCGTACTCTGCAGCGCCGCAATCTCCGGAAGAAGCACCGCAGCCGCCAGCGCACCCGCCAGAAGCGAATACACACCAAACAGGAAAAAGCTGTGCAGACAATCTTTCCATCCCGGCCGTTTCTCCAAAAACAAGAGCGCCACATAGTAAATCACCATGAAGAGACATATCATAATTGATATATAGTAGTTGGACAGGATTGAAAGTCCCAGCATCAGGCAGTAAAAAAGCCCTTTTTTTTCGCGCACCAGCCGCTCCAGGCCGTGCAGGATCAGCGGCAGCAGCACGATGCAGTCCAGCCACATGATATTCCAGCTATACGCCGCCATATAGCCGGACAGCGCATAGAATACGCCGAAATAGCACGCTCCAAACTTCTGCGAACCCGTGTGCTTTTTCAGATACCACGCCATCGAAAGACCCGCCAGACCGCTCTTGAACACGATCATGTAGGTCATAAATTCGATAATCAGGGACGACGGGCATAACAGCAGCAGCCAGTTGAACGGGCTCGCCAGATAATACGCATAGAGCGCGGCAAAGTTTACGCCCATGCCGACATCCCAGCTGTAAAGCAGGCTCTCGCCACTTAAAAGCTTATGCCGGAATTCCGAGAAAAATGGCGCATACTGGTGGTACATATCCGTCCGCAAAAAGCTTTCCTGTCCAAACGGAAAAATACCGCGGTATGCAAAAATCAGGATCAAAATCACCACCGGCAGGAAAAATGCCGCCAGGAGATCATCCGACGGACGGAAAACCGCAGCCAGGCGCCCCATTCCGCGGGGTGATTTCTCTGGTTCATCCCACTCATCTAATTCATCTAATTCTTCCTGCTCCCAGTCATCATCATTCAACTCATTAACGACATCTGCTCTGGACTCTGAAAGTTTAGATTTTCTGGCATCTTCTTCCTGTCTCCAGGCAGGCATTCGTTCAGCACGTCTCATATCTGTACAAGCGATCTCCGAATCCACGTCCGCACCTTCCCGCTCGTTCTCATACTCCTCTATTTTCCCCGTTGTTTCCGCTCCCGTAAGCTCCCTGAGTGCTTCTTCCAGTTTACTGGAACTTTCGTCTCGTTCTCTTTGCTCCATCTTCCCTCCATCCAGAATCCTGTTCAGGCGGCGTTTTCTCTACTCTTTCCGGCTTTTCCGGTCTGTCTTCAGCATCCATTTCCGCTGTCATTTCCCCACACAGCCCTATTTCGAGGATTCTTTCTTTTTGAAAATAAATAATTTACTGCAAATATAATTCAGCACCAGCGAGATCGCTGATACCACAATCTTACAGATCATATCCTGTTTGATTCCCATGCCGTCTACCATCACGATCATCGCCACATACGTGAACACCGATGTGAGAATACGGCAGGAGAAAAACGAAGCCATTTCCTTAAGAAGATATACAGGGCGGAAATTGTAGCTTCGAAATACCCAGATCTTGTTTGTCACATATGCAAACAGGATCGCCGCCGCCTGACAGCAGATCGTCGCCATACGGTAGTTCATACCGTTGTGGCGGAAAACCGCATAGGAAATCCAGTCCACCAGCGTCGTCAGGACACCAAATATCAGATACGATATCGTCTCCCTGTTTACAAACTTTCCCCAGAGCAGGGATAATTTTTCCTTTATCATCACTTTTTCTCCGAAAAAAGAATTGTATGGGCAGCGGTCCTTCGACATCCCCATACAATTCCTGTACTTTCTGTAACACACCGGACTCTGATCCGGCAGTTTTATGATTGAAACGTAACTGTCTTCTGCATTTACAGTTACTCCTGCTATTACATTTCCTCTAACAGCTTGTTTACGCTGACCAGCTTCACGCAGAGAGTGAAGAGCTCAGTTGCAATGATCAGATCCTGCAGCGGCGGATAGGACGGAGCAATACGGATGTTGCGGTCTTCCGGATCCTTGCCATATGGATAAGTTGCACCGGCTCCGGTCATAACAACGCCTGCTTTCTTGCACTTCGCAACGATCTCCTTCGCACAGCCGTTCAGGGAATCAAAGGAAATGAAGTAGCCGCCGTGCGGTTTTGTCCAGGTACCAATCTCCAGTCCGCCTAACTCGCGGTCGAGAATGTTCTCAACAGCCTCGAATTTCGGACGCAGGATGTTGGCGTGCTTTCTCATGTGCTCTACCATGCCGTGGATATCCTTGAAGAAACGCACGTGGCGGAGCTGATTCACCTTATCATGACCGATAGTCTGGATCTTTAACTGCTTCTTGATATCGTCCAGGTTGTTGTGGGAAGTTGCGATTGCCGCAATACCAGAACCCGGGAAGGTAATCTTGGAAGTTGAAGAGAATTTGTAAACCATATCCGGGTTACCGGCTTTCTTACATTCTGCCAGAATCTCCAGCACATGATCCTGCTCATCGTCATATAAATGATGGATACCGTATGCATTGTCCCAGTAGATACGGAAATCCGGAGCAGCCGGATGCATGCGTGCCAGACGGCGTACCGTCTGATCGGAGTAGGAATTGCCGGTCGGGTTAGAGTACTTCGGAACGCACCAGATTCCCTTTACGGTCGGGTCGGTTGTCACATACTGCTCTACCAGATCCATATCCGGACCATCTGCGGTCATCGGAATGTTGATCATCTCGATGCCAAAATATTCAGTAATGGAGAAATGTCTGTCATATCCCGGTACCGGACACAGGAATTTAACCTTGTCAAGCTTGCACCACGGGGTATTTCCCATAACGCCATGAGTCACAGAACGGGAGATGGTGTCGTACATTACGTTCAGGCTGGAGTTTCCATAGATAATGATATTGTCAGCCGGAACCTCGATCATATCCGCTAACAGCTCCTTCGCCTCGCTGATACCGTCCAGACCGCCGTAATTGCGGCAGTCTGTCCCATCTTCGCAGGTCAGATCACTGTCGCTGCTCAGTACGTCCATCATTCCCATCGATAAATCAAGCTGCTCTGCACTTGGCTTACCGCGTGACATATCCAGCGTCAGATTCTTGCCCTGAAACTCCCGGTACTGATCGCTCAGATCACGCTTAAGCTCCAGAAGTTCTTCTTTCGTCATCTCGCTATAAGGCTTCATCCTTCAACATCCTCCTTGTTTCTCTTATTTATTTCATCATAATTTCATGGTCTGCTTTTCATCCAGCTCCCCTTGTTCAAGGGTTCGGATCATCTCATCTAAGCATCGTTATAATAATAACATAGGTACAAAGGGCATGACAAGCATTAATTTGTTATGTCAGCACATAAAATTTGTTATATGGTACCGCTTGGTTTTTCCGATTCGGTGCATTTCACGGACAGCAAATTATAATAAAAACATGATGTTCCCCCTTCTTTCATATACTAATGAAAATATATCTTTCAGGTCACATCATGTTCATTCATTTTCCCATGCATTCTGTTCCATCACGTTTCCGGCACATCATTTCCCCGCTGCTGGTTCCCGCCCTGTTTGCCATCTCTTTCTTCGCCGGGCAGACTGCCGCACATTTCCTGCGCCGTCCATCCGGGCACACGGTTTCAGCGCCTGTTATCGCCTGTGGCTCGCTCCCGCCTGCCTTTGATTCCGATTCGATTCCGGTTTCCGCAGATGGAAACTGGGGACTTGGATTTCCCAGTCCAGGGCAGACACCGGTCGGCAATGCCTCCGCCGACACTTTAAAAAACTTTGACGCTTTCTATGTAGGCGATACCTCCAAGCCCGTCATCTATCTGACCTTCGACGCCGGATATGAAAACGGCTGCACACCTGCCATTCTGGAAGCACTGAAAAAACACCATGTCCCGGCAACCTTTTTCGTCGTCGGCAACTATCTCGAAACCAGTCCTGAACTGGTAAAACAGATGATCGCAGAGGGTCACACCGTCGCCAACCACACGTATCACCATCCCGATATGTCCCGCATTTCCGACAAAGCAGCATTTGAAAAGGAGCTGACTGCCCTGGAAACACTCTACCAGTCCGTCACCGGGCAGACAATGAAAAAATATTACCGTCCGCCGCAGGGCAAATACAGTGAATCGAACCTGCAGATGGCAAAGGAGCTCGGCTACAAGACCTTTTTCTGGAGTCTCGCCTATGTGGACTGGATGCAGGATCAGCAGCCATCCAAAGAAGAAGCATTTTCCAAGCTTCTGACGCGCATCCACCCCGGCGCGATCGTCCTTCTGCACAGCACTTCGCAGACCAACGCTCAGATTCTCGATGAACTTCTGGCAAAATGGGAGGAAATGGGGTATCAGTTCGGGCGATTAGATGAATTATAAAATTATACCAGCAGCATTTTCCGGATAAACGAAAGGATCGCGCCTCCGATGCTGCAGAACAGCAGAAATCCGTGGTTCGCATTGATCGCCTCCAGTGCCGCATAGCCGCCGTCTACAATCGGCTGTAAGCTGCCCGCATTCTTCGGCATCAGGTACGCTGCCGGACCGGCTACTAATACCAGAACAAGGATGATTATAAACGGGATAAATCCGCGCCCCGTATCGTATTTTTGCAGCCGTACTTTACCACCCGCGTGCTTGCCTGACAGAATCCACAGGCACCAGATCGCGCCCATCAATACCAGAAATACGCCAATCCCTACATACAGCCCCAGACCATAATTTTCCTCGGTAATCATAGTTCCGATATAGCCCAGATCGTCGCCGCCATACCGAAATGCCTTCGCATTCGCCCAGGTGATTCCCGCCATCAGAAGAAAACTGGCTGCCTGCATCACGCGCGCCATCAGCACAACCACGCCGGTTACTCCGGCTGCCGTCACATCCAGCACGGACGGACCGTCATTTGAGTCACTCTGCGTATGCGCCTCACTGCGCTCCGCCGCCCGTCTGGTGCGCTCTGCCTCCCGGGACTGGCGTTCCAGTTCCCGCTGGTGGCTGCGCTCCATCCGATTTTTCTGACGCTCTGAGCGCTCCCGCTCCGACTCCAGAGCATGAAGGCGTTTTTCCATCTGCTTCTGCTGTTTTGCATCCCGCTTATCCTCTTTCGCGCTGGAAGAAGAACGTCTCGCGCCCTGTCGTCTGCGCGATGCCGCTTCACGGTCGCGGCGGGCATCCTCCTGTGCCTGGGATTGGCAGCGTTCATTGTCGCGGCGCTCTTCCTCACGCTTCTGTGCGTCCTGACTCTGGCTGCTCCGCTTTTCCTGACTGTTTCGTTTCGATCCAGAGCCGGATTCCGCCTTTTTCTCATCCGATTCCATCCGAGCTGGATTCCGCTGTTCTGAATCACCGTCGTCATAGCTATTTTCCGGCTTTCTTCCCACCGTTTCCTGTTCTCGGCGTACTGTATCATTTACAAGCGGAGTTCCGCAGTTACTGCAAAAATTTCCAACTGCCTCCTGTCCGCATTTTGGACACTTCATTCTATTTTCTCCTTCCTCCAAACGATTCTTTCCATCCATTTCCGCACTCATTTCTGGCATTTGAAACGCATGTTAAACAATGTACATTTTTTTTCACACAGCCAGAACTTTATTTCCTGTTTCCCATGCCCAGCTGCCAGAACGCCACTGCACTCGCTGCTGCCACGTTGAGCGAATCCACGCCGTGTGACATCGGGATTTTCACGGTGTAATCGCACGCCGCGATCGTCGATGCCGCCAACCCGTCACCCTCGGTTCCGAGAATGATTGCTAATTTTTGTTCCTGCGAAAGCGCCGGATCCGCGATACTCACGGAACGGTCACTGAGCGCCATCGCCGCCGTGCGAAATCCCAGCTTCTTAAGCGTTTCCATACTGTTCTCCGCCCAGTCGCCCTTCGGAATGTACGTCCACGGCACCTGAAACACTGTTCCCATACTGACACGGCTTGCGCGGCGGTACAGCGGGTCACTGCATCCCGGTGTCAGAAGCACCGCATCCATAAAGAGCGCCGCCGCTGACCGGAAAATCGCCCCCACATTCGTAGGATTTTCTACATTCTCAAGAATCGCGATCTGTCTGGCACCTGCACAGATTTCCTCGATCCCCGGCATTTTCTTCCGTTTCACCGCACACAGCATCCCGCGCGTCAGTTTAAAGCCGGTCAGGCGCGTCAGCACATCAAATGGTGCCGTAAACACAGGCACTCCCGCACACACCGGGCGTTCCAGAATCTCTCGCCCTTCTGTCTCAATATGGCGTTCTTCCATCAGAAAAGAAACCGGCTCATATCCCGCGTCGAGCGCCCGCCCGATGACCTTCGGGCTTTCCGCAATGAAAAGACCTTCCTTTGGTTCATTATAATGAAATAACTGCCCCTCGCTCAGCCGGGCGTAGATATCCAGCTCCGGCGCTTCCAGGGTTGTAATTGAAATATGATTCATTCTGCTTTTCACCTTTTTAATATGGTTTTCATGTTCTATCGAGTATACCACATTTCTTACAAAAAGGAAGTGCTGATTATGGACGCTGACATGAAATCATTCCTCTATTCTGCCGCATTCTATCATCCTCTTTCCGATTCCGTTCCTATTTCCATACAAATCTATCTTCGGCAAAAGATTGCGATTTGTCACATTAAAAATGGCAGCAAATAAAACGGTTTCAACAATAAATTTTCCTCTTTCCCCACATCTTTCTGTGACAGCAAATATAGGTTATGCACATTCCTTGAATATTTTCTGTAAGACTCTCGGATTGACTCATGTTTTCCCATTCCGGAAGACTTTATTTCAAAAGCATTTATTTTGCAACACACTTTTTAATGGCATTTTTATGAAATTTAATAAAAAATGCACCTTGGCACATTCTTTATGGAATAATAAAAAAAAGAGCAGCAAAAACTGGATTTACGCTCGTTTGCTACTCGTTTCGGTATTATTATATTTCCTGTTTTAAAAAAAGTCAAACCAAAAAATCACCTGTCGGAAACAGGAATTCTGGTTATTGGTTCACGGGTAGACACTTTGGGAACCGGCACTCCCACTCTCCGCTTCAACGCCTCAATATACAGTCCCGCAAACCGTCCCGGTGTCACGCGATTGTGGGTAATGTAACCGATCTCCATATAATCGTCCACATCAAGCGGAATCGCCACGATATTCGGTCCGTTCAGTTCCTCATTGATGACACCGCTGCAGATCGTATACCCATTCAGCCCGATCAGAAGATTAAACAGGGTCGCGCGGTCGGACACCAGGATGTCCTTGCGGCTGTCCAGCGTGCTGAGGATCTCCTCGGAGAAATAAAAGGAATTGTGCTCGCCCTGCTCATAGGACAGACGCGGATAAGGTTCCAAATCCGACAGGGTAATAGAACTGCGGCTTGCAAGCGGATTGGCCGCACCGATAAATACATGCGGTTTTGCCATAAAAAGCCGCGTAAATTTGAGGTCGTGTTCCCGCAGCGTCTTGCGGATCACCGTCTCGTTAAAACGGTTCAGATACAGCACGCCAACCTCGCTCCTAAGCTTCGCCACATCCTCAATCAGCTCATACGTCTGCGTCTCGCGGATACGGAAATCGTACTCTTCTCCGCCGTACTCGCGGATCAGATCGACAAACGCCTCAACGGCAAAGGAATAGTGCTGGGTGGAGACACAGAACTGGCGTTTCTGCGGCACAGCGCCAAAATAGCGCTCCTCGATCAGGTTTGCCTGCTCGATCACCTGTCTCGCATACCCCAGAAATTCTTCCCCGTCCGGGGAAATCACCACGCCCTTGTTCGTGCGGGTAAACAGGGAAAATCCAATCTCATGCTCCAGTTCCTTGATCGCCGCCGTGAGGCTCGGCTGTGCAATATAAAGTTTTTTTGCCGCCCCGCTGATGGTTCCGGCTGCCGCCACCTCCACCACGTATTTTAACTGAAGTAATGTCATGCCCTGTTCTCCATTCTTACTGATTTTCTGTCATTTCTTTCTGAACCGCATCTGCCACAAAATTACATCAGGCTCAAATCCGCCTCTAACGCACCTAGTCCACAAATTTTTCCGTCTCTTTCAGACGAACCAGCGCTCTCGCCATCGCCGCGCGGGTGCTGTAATACTCGGAAATGCTCTGTTTCTGGCGCAGCCGCTCTTTCGCACGCTCTAATGCCTCCTGCGCCCGGATCCGGTCGATCTCCTCCGGTTTCTCGATCGTATCTGCCAGCAACATAACACGGTTGTTGGCGATCTCACAGAAGCCCTGCCCGACGACTGCCGCCTCCCACGGACCGTCCTCTGTTACCTGGAAACGCATTTCTCCCGCTTTGACTGCCACGATCTCGCTCTCATGGTGCGCCATGACAGCCATCTCACCGTCCACCGCCGGAAGGATCAGACAGTGGCAGACTCCCTCATAGAATGTCCGGTTGCTGGATATGATTTTTACATGAAAATCTGCCATCCGTTCCTACGCCTCCTGTTTCTCTAAAGCCTTCGCCTTTGCCACTACATCCTCGATCGTTCCGACATTGAAGAATGCTGCCTCCGGGTACGCATCCATCTCACCATCCAGAATTGCCTTAAAGCCCTTGACGGTATCCTTTAACGGCACATACTTGCCCGGTACACCGGTAAAGTTCTCCGCCACGTGGAACGGCTGGGATAAGAAACGCTGTATCTTTCTTGCGCGGCCGACGGTCAGCTTATCTTCCTCAGACAACTCGTCCATACCCAGAATTGCAATGATATCCTGCAATTCCTTGTATTTCTGCAAAATCTCCTGCACCCGTCTGGCCGTCTCATAGTGTTCTTCTCCGACCACATCCGGTTCCAGAATACGGGACGAGGATTCCAGCGGATCGACCGCCGGGTAGATACCCTGTTCTACGATCTTTCTGGAAAGAACCGTAGTCGCATCCAGATGGGTAAAGGTAGTCGCCGGTGCCGGATCGGTTAAATCATCCGCCGGTACATAGACTGCCTGGATTGAAGTGACCGAACCATCTTTCGTCGAGGCAATCCGCTCCTGCAGCTCGCCCATCTCATTCGCTAACGTTGGCTGATAACCAACCGCCGACGGCATACGCCCAAGCAGCGCTGAAACCTCCGAACCTGCCTGTACGTAACGGAAAATATTATCGATAAATAGTAACACATTCCGGTGCATTTTGTCACGGAAATATTCTGCCATCGTAAGACCGGTCTCTGCAACTCTCATACGAGCTCCCGGCGGCTCGTTCATCTGTCCAAACACGAGCGCTGTCTTTTCCAGAACACCGGATGCCTTCATCTCACTCCAGAGGTCATTGCCCTCACGGGAACGCTCACCGACACCCGTAAAGATAGAATAACCGCCCTGCTCCATCGCAATATTCCGGATCAGC
>ERZ773164.898-NODE-898-length-32109-cov-11.090660_pt1 | contig 32109 bp, 40 predicted proteins | sample MGYA00511917_ERZ773164 | MGnify/ENA primary metagenome ERZ773164 (study PRJEB29015, sample SAMEA2737847) | human gut metagenome | biome: human gut; feature: human-associated habitat; material: faeces | place: China | collected 2012 ...
TAAAATATTTTACCATAGAAGACCTTCTAAAACATTATTTACAGAAAAAGTTTCATACTCTCGAATATATTGATGGACAAGGAATACTGCATGAGAATTTCTTTCTTATCCCAATTGGATTTTTATGCGTGTTTAGTGGTTTAATTTCTTTTATTACAGTTGGTATAACGACACTTATCAGCAAATTGAAAAATAGGAACTCATAATTATAACCCTATTTTCAAGGCAATTTTGCCAATCCATGTGAAAAATATTATTCATATGGATTGGCAAAATTCCAGTTTAGAGAATAACTAAAAACTTATCATGCACAATTACTTATGCAATTCCCTATGAGAACACCAAAGCCTAAAAAGAAAAAAACAATAATTCTCCATAAAAAAAGAGCAGTCTTTCGACCGCCCCTCATTACGCTTCCACTACTAAATATCTTCCGTCCGGCAATGCAAATACTTCTGACGCATCTTCCAATTCTTCTTCCGACATTCCGTCTACATCTGCACCACTTTCATCGAAATACTCTCTGACTTCCTCAATAGAATCTACAACCGCTGCCATACAATCTTCAAGAAACGCTTCCGCTTCCTCCAGTGTTTCCGCAACCGGCTCATCAAACAACTGTCCCTGCTTCTTTAAAAATACCTGTAAACATTCTTCATCATATTCATACATTTTTCTTGTCCTCCTTAACACTTCTCTCATTATACCAGTTTTAACAATTCACATGGTTTATCAATAATATAGTCTGCTCCTGCGTTCTGTAAAATGTCTCTGCCGCGAAATCCCCAAGATACTCCGACCGATACAAGTCCCGCTCGTTTTGCCGTTTCCATATCCACTTCCGAATCTCCTATGTAAAGACATTCCTCTTTTGTTGCACCGAGAAATTGCATTATCTCAAATACCCCTGCCGGATCCGGCTTTTTCTCCACGCCTTCTCTCTGACCGTTCACACAGGAAAATCTTTCTTTTCCCAGTATCTCCGCCACCACATCAACACTTTGCTGATGAGGTTTATTAGAAAGAACCGCCGTCTTTATTCCACGTCCTTTCAATTGGTCCAGCATATCCGTAATCCCTTCATATGCAGTTACATGATATGTACAATTTTCTCCAAATATACGTCCATATATTTCCATTGCACGTTCAATTTTCTCCAACTCAACATCGCCAACAGCCCGAAGCGTACGTTCCATAAGCACTCTTGCGCCGTCACCCACAAACTGTCTGCACTGCTCCATTGTAATATTGGCAAATCCCAGTTCATCTAACGTCTTATTCACTGAATATGTAATGGATTCCAATGTATCTGTCAGCGTTCCGTCTAAATCAAATATACATACTTTATACATTGTGTCACTCCTTTATACCCACTATAATATTATGGTTTCCATTAAAATTCAACCATAAAAACTGCACAAAAAAGATGAAAATTTACTTTTCATCTTTTTCATTTCTTCTAATTCACCAGATATTGTTTCATAAATTCAAGAGCATTTTTCTCAAGCCTGCTTACCTGCGCCTGAGAAATGTGAATTTCTTTTGCTATCTCCATTTGAGTTTTTCCCTCGAAAAAGCGCATTTGAATAATCTTTCTCTCCCGCTCTCCCAAACGTTCCATAGCCTCCGCCAAAGATAGTTCTTCTACCCAGTTTTCTTCCTTATTCTTTTTATCACTAATCTGATCCATCACATACAGGGTGTCTCCGCCATCGTTATATATCGGTTCGTGCAGACTCATCGGCATTTGTATGGCATCTAATGCCTGTACAATTTCTTCTTTGGAAATTCCTATCTCGCTTGCAATCTCCTGTATGGTCGGCTCTTTTAAATGCGTTTTCATGTATCCCTCTTTTGCATATATCGCCTTATATGCCGTATCCCTGAGCGAGCGGCTCACCCTAATGGAATTATTATCTCTCATATATCTTCGTATTTCCCCGATAATCATAGGCACTGCATATGTTGAAAACTTTACATTTAACTCTGTATTAAAGTTATTGATTGCCTTAATCAAACCAATACACCCAATCTGAAATAAATCGTCAGGATTTTCATTACTGTTGGAAAATCTCTTGATCACACTTAATACAAGCCGCAGATTACCTTTAATATATTCCTCTTTTGCCTCTTCATCTCCCGCCTTTATCCGAACAAACAACGCCTCTTTTTCTTCTTCTTTCAGAAGCGGAAGTTTTGCCGTATTTACACCGCATATTTCCACTTTATTAAGAGCCATTTTGTTACCTCCTCATTTTCTTTATAAGAAAAGGATTTACAAAATGGCTCCTTATATTCATTCTTTATAAAATTATAGTAAACTTTTAGCCCTTGACAACTATCTGTCCCACTTGTCAGCAAGATTTTGAATCTGACTTTCAAACTTAGCCAAATCTTTATTGGCAAGTCCTTCATTCTTCATAATAACGCTCATCAGTCGTTTACCTGCCATGACAACTCTGTTAAATACCGTCATTGCACGGATTGCAGAAGGTTTCTCTTCCGCTTTCTTGCGTACTTTAACACCTTCACTCAGGATAACATTTGCAGCCAAATCTACACTGCCTCCTGAGTACGGTGCAAATGCCGGATAACCAAATTTCTCCGTGATTGTATTGGCAAATTCGTCCGTTACCGCATCTTCCCCATGTACAACGAACACATGCTGAATATCCGTCTCAAATCCCGAAAGCCAGTTTAAAAGCCCTCTCATATCCGCATGACCGCTAATGCCCTTTAACGTTTCAATATGAGCGCTCACTTCAATTTCCTCACCAAAAAGTTTTACAAGAGGCGCTCCCTCAATCAATTTTCTTCCGAGAGTTCCCACAGCCTGATAGCCCACAAATAAAATCGTACATTCCGGTCTCCACAGATTATGTTTCAAATGATGCCTGATACGTCCCGCCTCACACATACCTGATGCCGAAATAATTACTTTCGGACGTTCATCAAAGTTAATGGCTTTTGAATCATCGCTTGTTGTAGATAATTTCAACCCCGGGAAAACAAGTGGGTTGATTCCTTCCGCCACCAGTTTCATTGCATCTTCATCAAAACAGCCTTTTGTATTTTTAGTAAATACATTTGTCGCCTCTATGGCGAGAGGGCTATCCACATACACCTCAAAATTCGGAAATGCCGTCACCAGATTTTTCTCTTTTATCTCTCTGATAAAATAGAGAAGTTCCTGTGTTCGTCCCACTGCAAAAGACGGAATGACAACGTTTCCTCCCCTTGCAAATGTCTCGTTTAATATACGGGTAAATTCTCCGATATAATCCGGTGTCTCATCACCGTGAAGTCTGTTTCCATATGTAGATTCAATCACAACATAATCCGCTTCTTTTACTTGTGTAGGGTCTTTAATAATCGGTTGATGTATATTTCCCACATCTCCGGAAAATACAATTTTCTTCTCCACCCCTTCTTCTCTAATCCAAATTTCCACACAGGCTGAACCGAGCAGATGTCCTATATCCGTAAAACGAACAGATATACCGTCATAAAGTTCTATTTTCTGGTCATAATCACACGGCGCCAAAAGTTCTATCGCGTCTAATGCGTCCTGCATTTCATAGAGAGGTTCATATAAAGCCGCGCCGGCACGTCTGGCCTTACGGTTTCTCCACTCTGCTTCAAATTCCTGAATGTGCGCACTGTCACGCAGCATAATGTTGCACAAATCCGATGTGGCGAACGTCGTAACTATCTGTCCTTTAAACCCCTGCTTACAAAGCATCGGTATGAGTCCCGAATGGTCTATGTGAGCATGTGTCAGCAGAACACAATCAATATCACCCGGCACAATCGGCAATTCCTGATTTTCATATAAATCCGGTCCCTGTTCCATACCACAATCGATCAGGATAGTTTTGTTACAAGCCTCCAACAAATGGCAACTTCCCGTCACTTCGTGTGCTGCTCCGATAAATGTCAGTTTCATAATCTCAACCCCTTTTCTTCTTATTGTAGCACTTTTTATTTGAAATAGATATTACTTTTTCAATATTTAATATTTTTATTTATTCATATCTCACAATTTCTCGTTTTAACCGCTGCATAATTTTTTTCTCCAGTCTGGAGATATATGATTGGGAAATCCCCAATATATCTGCAACCTCTTTCTGCGTTTTCTCCTCACCGTCTTTCGTTCCGATTCCAAATCTCATCTGCACAATAGTCTTCTCACGGTTGGATAATCGGTTTATTGCCTTCATCAGCAATTTTCTCTCCACTTCTGTTTCCAAATCCCTGTAAATCGTGTCTTCCTCTGTCCCTAAAATATCTGACAATAACAATTCATTTCCGTCCCAGTCCACATTTAACGGCTCATCAATTGACACTTCTAATCTCGTTTTATTATTTCTTCTCAGATACATTAAAATTTCATTTTCAATACATCTGGACGCATATGTAGCTAATTTAATATTTTTCATCGGATTAAACGTATTAATCGCTTTAATCAACCCTATCGTTCCTATGGAAATCAAATCTTCCACTCCAACTCCCGTATTATCAAATTTCTTCGCTATGTAAACAACTAATCGAAGATTATGTTCTATCAAAGTCTTTTTCGCCACATCGTCCGTTTCTGTCCCAAGTTTTTCAATGACTGCCGTCTCCTCCTCTGTTTCCAAAGGTGCCGGAAGCACGTCCGAACCTCCTATATAATGAATATCTCTCTTTTCCGGAAACAAAAACGTCCGAAAATTTGATATTACTTTTAACTTAAATTGATTTGGTACTGCTACTTTTATGACCATTCTTTTTTCCTCCTAAAATATATCGGGATTTAAAATCATTCCGTATTCTTCATCTGCTGAAATTTTATTTTCGCACACTGCAACAATCGGTTTCATTACCCAACATTCTTTTTCATTATGTATGCACATTTTTTCCAATTCCAGTACGGGAAGCGTTCCGCACTCCTTTCCTATGGAATGGAAAAATATACGTCTTAAATTTTTCACTTCATCTTCATTCAGCCACGTTTTCACTGCCTCGTACTCCACAATACATACCGGCTGTTTTGTCAAAGGATCTGAAAGACTATTCCCCGTATCAATCAAGGCATGGAGGGTACATTTCTCCCCATTCTGATATAATGTAACATTACATTCATTTTGTTTTACCTTCTGCATACATACAACGAAGGCCCATATTCCCTGCACAATCCAGTAACTGAATACCGCAACGGCAAAAAACAAACTGCCCATCTTCAAATACTGCTGAAAATAAGTGAATACTCCTCCCAACAAAAATCCTCCGATATATAATGCTATCCATGCCCGAACAATCTCCCGAAGAGTATGTACCCGCAAGCCTATGTAAATCATTAATACATTAATAACTATATGAAATAGCATTAATTTCAATATTGCACTTCTTACGGGAAGCACAACTACAAAACATGTCAGCAGGCTTCCCACCAAACTTCCCAGACAGATATTTCCATGTGTGGCAGAACATTTTAATATCTTTCTTGCAATCAGAAGAAGTAAAAAGTCCATCATAAAATTGACTAAAAAAAATACATCTACATATAACTCATAGTACATCGCCCACCTTCTTTCTCTCCGGCAACATATTCATTATAAATTGCAGGCCGCGAGAAAAATGTCGTATAATGAAAACCCGACTTGATTTTTTTTCGACAAAACAAGTCAAAAGAGCAATAAAAAAAGAACTATCACAAATCTTTCATGATAGTTCTTTCCCTTTATCATTTCCTATCTCTTAAAGAAATCAGGAATTTTAATAGACTGTTCTTTTACTGTACTTGTTGGCACTTTTGGTGTCTGAAGAGTCGGTGTCGCTCCACCATATGTCCTCTGTTCATTGTTAGCGCTGCCTGTATGGTTTGCAGTCTGACTCTGGAACTGTGTATGAGCAACATTTTTAACTAAGTCAACTTTCGGTGACTGTACCTCTTCTTTTGGTTGAATTGTCTGATGGAATGCTGCTTTCTGTCCTTCTAATCTCTGTTTTAATTTAGAAGTAGCACCACCTACATTGTGAAGTCCTGTTGCGATAACTGTAATAGTCGCCTCGTCCTGTTTAGTATCATCGTACATAGCACCGAAGATAATGTTTGCTTCTTCTCCTGCCAATTCCTGAACATACTCTGCCGCATCACTTGCGTCCATAAGAGAAATATCTCCGGATACATTGATAATAACATGTGAAGCCCCTGCAATAGTCGTTTCAAGAAGAGGACTGGCAACTGCCTCTTTAACAGCATCAAGCGCTTTCTCTTCGCCTTTTCCTTTACCGATACCGATATGTGCGATACCTTTATCAACCATTACTGTCTGCACATCTGCAAAGTCAAGGTTAATTAATGAAGGTACATTAATTAAGTCTGTAATACCCTGAATACCCTGCTGTAACACTTCGTCCGCTTTCTTCAATGCCTCCGGCATAGTTGTTCTTCTGTCAACAATCTCCAATAATTTATCGTTTGGAATAACGATGAGTGTGTCAACATTTTCTTTTAATTTTTCAATTCCGGCAAGAGCGTTATTCATACGTGCTTTTGATTCAAAACGGAAAGGTTTTGTAACTACACCTACTGTCAATGCTCCCTGCTCTTTTGCGATACGTGCTACAACCGGTGTGGCACCTGTACCTGTACCGCCTCCCATACCGCAAGTAACAAACACCATGTCTGCTCCTTTGAGTGCTGAAGCAATTTCTTCTGCACTTTCTTCTGCTGCTTTCTCTCCTACTTCAGGTTTTGCTCCTGCACCAAGTCCTTTAGTAAGTTTATCCCCTATCTGCATAAGTGTTGGTGCTTTACATAATTGCAATGCCTGTTTATCTGTATTAATTGCAATAAATTCTACTCCAGCGATCTGTTCATCTATCATTCGGTTTACAGCATTATTACCGCCACCGCCTACACCAACTACAATTATTTTTGCTGCTGCGTCTGATTCATTTGTTTTAATTTCTAACAAGAGTTTCTCCTCCTTTGTGTTCCTTATTCGCCTTATACTTCCCTGCAAGTTGGCAGTTTCAGCCATATAGGTATATAATATCTACTTTTCGTCAAATAATCAATAGAATTTTTCCTATTTTCTTATTTTTTGTACATTTTATTTCTTATCAGTCTTTTCTTATTCCTTTTTTGGTAATTCTCCCTCTTTAAAAGTTATCATTTCCGTCGCTTCACCGTAATGCCTTAAGTCCAGCGTCCCTGTTTTTCCTTCCAATTTTGTCAGAATAGGTGGCAATTGACTTATTTTTTCTTCCATACTTCCACTTCCCAAGGTGACACAGACTTTTTCTATGTAAATAGTTAAATCCGCCCCTTCACTCACAATCCGATCCGGCTTAATTTTCCATTCGTCCAACGCCTTTAGCATTGTATCAATATTTCTAAAAAGCCTCTCCTCTTTCACCAGAAGTTTTTTGTAAAGTTCAGCATTTGCGGAAATTCCTTCTATACAGGGGATTCCTTCCATAAGCACAACTGATTTTGACAATACGGTTCCTTCTTCATCGAAATAGACATACTCGTCATCAATGACCGCATACGCCGTAATCTCCTTTTCTTTGACTTCCACTCTGATACTCCACGGAGTTTTCAGTCTTATTTTGGCAGAGACAACCGCTTTTGGATAGTCTATTTTCCCCATCAGATTTTTCCCTAAAAGGTATAAAGAATTTTTCGTTTTGCTGCTTTTTTGTATGCTCTCACCAATTTCACTGCTATTTATATATTTGTTTCCGGTTACTTCTATTGTATGCACATGAAAAAGAAGTAAAACCGACATAACAATAATTAAAATCCCCAATATTAATACGGTAAACGCATACAGCGTATGACTTGTTTTCTTCTGTTTTTTCATTATACTCCTCCTGTATCTCTTCTATTCTATCAGATTAGATACACTTAGTACAAGCCCCATTTCCAGTAAAAGAAACATAACTGAAGTTCCCCCATAACTGATAAAGGGCAAAGTAATTCCCGTATTTGGTATGGAATTGGTTACAACGGCAATATTCAGAATAACCTGAATCATAATATGCCCCATTGCGCCGGTGGCAATCAGCGCCCCAAATAAATCTTTCGCATGTGTTGCGATAACAAAAAAGCGCCATATCAATATCATAAACAGTACAATAATAAAAATTGCCCCAAAAAGTCCCAGTTCCTCACAAATAATGGAAAAAATCATATCATTTTGCGCCTCCGGAACAAATCCCAGTTTCTGAATGCTTGATCCAAGCCCCCTGCCAAAAAGCCCTCCCGAACCGATGGCATACAGCCCCTGTAGAGTCTGGTACCCCTTCTCGTACTTTTCCGGGTTCCGCCAAATCGCAAGCCTTTCTAACCGATAACTTTCCAGCGCCAAAAATATTCCAAGAAAACCTACCGCCAAAATCCCCATCGTAATAAACTGTGTATATTTCGGACTGGAAACAAAAATCAAAATAATCGCAATACCCAGTATAATTACTGCAGTACTTAAATTATTAGAACCAACCAACGCCACTATCGGAAGAATACTTCCAATAATCTTTATCAACGTCCTCACTTTATCAATTTTCTTTACATTTTTCATTACGATATAGGACAGAAATAGAATCAACGCTACTTTCGCATACTCCGACGGCTGAAAAGAAAACGGCCCCAAAGATAACCATCTTTTAGAACCGTTATATTCATCACCGATAAACAGCACTGCCGTCGATAAAATCAACGCCACAATATAAGCAAATACTGCAAAATGCTGCCATATGTGATAATCTATATTTGCCATTGCAAACATTAAAATAATACCTAATATTGTTGCAAAAGCCTGTTTCTTTAAGTAATAAAATGAATCGTGGAATTTCACCTCTCCGTTGTAGGCACTTGTACTATATAAGATAACCAGTCCAATTCCAACAAGAAGAAATACCGCTGTCAGAAGGCTGTAATCATACCTTCCTTTTTTACTCTTCCGGGACACCCGTGAATCAACTCCTTATAAATCATTTACAAGTTCTTTGAATTTATCTCCACGTTCTTCATAATTTTTAAACATTCCCCAACTTGCACATGCAGGTGAGAGTAATACTGCTTCTCCTTCTCTCGACAGTTCTGCACAGATTGACACCGCCTCTTCCAAAGTCTCCGCAAGTATCGTATCTGTAAAACCGCATCTCTTTGCCGTCTCCTCTATCTTCTCTTTCGTCTGTCCAATCAGCACAAGTTTTTGTACCTTTCCGTCAAAACTTTCTATCCATTCCTCATAAGACGCATTTTTGTCGTATCCGCCTCCAATCAGATATGTCGGTCTCTTCATCGCAGAAATAGCTTTTATTGCCGCATCGGGATTCGTTCCCTTTGAATCGTTGTAATAGACTACGCCATTTTTTTCACATACATATTCGATTCGATGTTCCACTCCGCCGAACGCTTTCACGCTCTGTCTGATAATGTCCACCGGAACATGATAGGCAAGCGACATTGCCACTGCTGCCATAATATTCTCATAATTATGTACTCCCAACAGTTTTAATTCGTCCACATGACAGATAGTTGTACGGTTTCCATTTTCTGCATAAATGATAGTGCCGTCTTCCAAATAAACACCTCTATCTAGTTTACGCCGGCTGCTGAAATATAGAACTGTCGCTTCTGTCTTTTCACCAAATTTTCTCGTTTCCTCATCTTCATAGTTTAAAACGCATACGTCCTCAGCCGTCTGATTTTTGGCAATCGTTTCTTTCGCCTCTATATACGCCCGCATTGTGTGATGTCTGTCCAAATGATCCGGCGTAATATTTAAAATAGCGCTCACCTTCGGTCTGAACGCATCAACAGTCTCCAGTTGAAAACTGCTGATTTCCGCCACGATCACCGAATCTTCCCTCGTCTCGGCCGCTATGGAAGTGTATGGTGTGCCGATATTCCCCACAACGTACACACTGTCTTTCCACGCTTTCATTATCTCTCCGAGAAGGGCGGTTGTCGTTGTCTTCCCATTCGTCCCCGTAATCGCAAGAACATCTCCCCCGCCGACACGGTAGGCAAGTTCAATCTCGCCCCAGATACATATGCCCTTTTCTCTTATTTTATTTACAATAGGTAAATCCGTAGGAACTCCCGGACTCATCACAACGCTGTCTAACGTTTCAATAACTTCATCTCTCAATGTTCCCAAAAGAATCTGTGCCTTACTGCCTGCACCGATTTTCTTTCTCAGTTCCTCTTTATCAAGGGTTTCTTTTCCGTCATATAAAATAACGTCCGCTCCCTGCTGCTCCAATAATCTCGCTGCTCCGATACCGCTTATGCCCGAACCGAAAACAAGTACTTTTTTGTTTCTCAAATCCATAATTCCCTGCCCCCTACATTGCAATAAGTGCAATCAAACAGAGAATTGCCGTAATAATGGAAAACACTGCAACAACCCTTGTCTCAGACCAGCCGCACAATTCAAAATGGTGATGAATAGGTGCCATTTTGAAAATACGTTTTCCGCCTGTTTTCTTGAAATATGTCACCTGTATCATGACCGAAAGGACTTCCACCAGATAAATCAGTCCCACAATCACAATAAAGATAGGCATTTGAAGCATATATGCCGTGGAAGCAACAAACCCTCCTAAAGCGAGAGAACCCGTATCTCCCATGAACACACTTGCCGGATAAACGTTAAACAGAAGAAATCCAAGCAGCGCTCCGACTACCGCACACGTAATCGGTTCGATACCACTCTTTGTACCGATTGCAACAACCGTAAAAAATGTTGCAACCAACACCGTCACGCTCGACGCCAAACCGTCCAATCCGTCTGTAAAATTCACCCCGTTTACCGTTCCGATAACAACGATAAATAAAAGCGGAATGGCTAGCCAGCCGATATCCCACGTCTTACCGTTTGTAAATGGAATAACCATATCCAAAGACACATCGGTAAAATTCACCATGTAGTAGGCAAATACAGCCGTCACGAGAATCTGTAATGCCATTTTCTGTTTCGGGAAAAGTCCGTCAGAACGTTTCATTACAACTTTCAGATAATCATCAAGAAATCCAATCAATCCAAATCCAAGTGTCACAAACAAAATCGGAATAATCTTCGGATAGTCCCCGATATAAAAAACAGATGTAATTGCCACACTGACTAAAATAATCACTCCACCCATTGTAGGTGTACCTGCTTTTTTCAAATGTGACTGTACTCCGTCCACACGTTCCGTCTGCCCCATTTTCAGTTTTCTTAAAAACGGTATAACAACCGGTCCTAACAACACACTTAATCCGAATGCCACAAGCACCGGTATCACAATATTATACTCCATATCGCACCTCTTTATCTCTTTTGTTTTTTCATCTCATTAGTATACTCTAGTTTACTGTTTTTTTCAATTCCCAGATAAGGCAGAATATTGGAAAATATGTCTTTCACCACCGGCGCGGCGATTGTTCCTCCATAGTAAATTCCTTTTGGATTGTGGATAACTACCAGCGCAACCACTTTCGGATTATCTGCCGGTGCAAAACCGATAAAGGAAGAGATATACTTATTCGCACTTCTCGGCAGCGTCTGTGACGTAGCTGTTTTTCCTCCAATCTTATATCCGGGTATATATGCATTCTTTCCTGAACCTTGGGCGACTACGCTTTCCAATATCGTACGCATTTTCTCCGAAGTCCCCTCCGATATTCCATTTCGTTTCGTCTTATATTGAAATCTTTCCACTTCTTTTCCTTCTCTGTCCGTCACACAGACTGCAAAATGCGGAGTAACTCTTTTTCCTCCGTTGATAATGGAACTGACCGTCGTCGCAAGCTGAATCGGGGTAATCTGAAACGACTGTCCAAAAGACATTGTGGCAAGTTCCACCGGACCTATGTTGGACTTTTTGTGCATGATTGTCCCCGCCTCACCCGGAAGGTCAACTCCCGTTTTATCCATAAGTCCAATTTTATAAAAGCCATCATAAAACCGGTCTGCACCGAGCCGCAAACCTATGTCAATAAATACAGGGTTACAGGAATTTTGTACTCCCTGCACAAATGTCTCTGAACCATGCCCTCCCGCTTTGTGACAGCGTATCCTTCTATTTTCAACCACTCTATAGCCCGGGCAGCTAAATCTGTCCGATTCTTTGACAACGCCCTCCTCCAAACAAAGCGCTGATGTAATAATTTTGAAAGTGGATCCCGGCTCATATGTGTCATTAATACAGCCGTTTCTCCACATTTGATTTAATAATTCCTGTTTTTTCTCATCAGAAATTTCTGCATTTTCATTCCCGGAAAGTGTAAACGGCTCATTCAAATCAAATTCCGGCACATTTACCATAGACAGTATTTCCCCATTTTGAGCATTCATAACTAAAACAGACACTTTATCCGCCTGTTTTTCTTTCATCACCTTTTCCGCAGCCTGCTGAGCATATTTCTGTATGTTATAATCCATGCTGATATGTAATGTATTGCCCGGAATTGCTTCCATTCTGTCTTCCGCAATTCCCTCAAGTTCCACACCTCTCGCATCAGTCGTCGTCAAAATCCTTCCGTTTTTCCCTTTTAAATATTCTTCATATTTGACTTCCAGACCAATAATTCCCTGATTATCCCCTCCTGTAAATCCAAGCACCTTTGACGCTACATTTCCAAAAGGATAATACCGTTTAAAATCTTCGTCCACTTTTACCCCCGGAAGTTCATACTCTCTAATCTTATCCCCCGTCTTTTTATCTACATTTGTTTTTATCCTCTCCATTGAAGAAACTTTTTCCACCTTCTCTCTAACCAAGGTTTCCCCTATTCCCAGTTCATCACTTAAAATGCGGATAACCTTTTCTTTATCTTTTATCTGGCTGTGGATAACCGAAATCGTACATACGGTTTTGTTTGTCGCAAGCACCTTCCCTTTTGCATCTATAATTTCTCCTCTGGCCGCTTTTATTTCCCTCTCTCTTTCGTGAAGTGCCTCCGCCCTCTTCTGATAATAAGGCGCATCAACTATCATCAAATACACCAATCTGCCGATCAGCAGAGTTATCACAGAAACAGCACACAAAAACACAACAAAAATTTTCTTTTTATTATAAGTCTTATTTCGCACAAAAACCTCACAAAGATTTATTACTATAGGGTATTAAATCTATTGTGAGGTTATTCTTCTAATTTGTTGCCGTCTTTGTAATCTTCATATACGGAAATGCTTCCGCCATAATTTTCTGCGCCAGTTTTATGGCATAACTGCTGTTTGCCTGATTTTCCACATTTGGTTCATCAATTACGACATAAAGCATAATCTCCGGGTTTTCCTGCGGGGCATACCCAATGAAAGAAATCAGGTTCTTTCCATGATTACGAGGATATTTTTCAGCAGTTCCCGTTTTACCTCCGATAGCGTAACCCGGCACTTGTGCCGCTTTCGCCGTTCCTTCCGTTACGGTAGATTCCATGTAAGTACGAAGCAGCTTACTTGTTTCTTCTGAGATTGTTTTTTTCGTCAGAACAGGAGTTTTATTTTCTATAACATTTCCGTCTGCATCACGAATCTGTTTTACGACATGAGGTTCATAATAATTTCCTCCGTTAATCAGAGAATTGAATCCCGCTGCCAACTGCAACATTGTCACATTAAAGTTCTGCCCAAAAGCATTTGTCGCCAAGTCAGCATTTCCCATTTTATCCGGAGCAAAAAGAAGCTTGTCTGTGGACGCCTCCCCCGGTAAATCAATCCCCGTATATTCTCCAAATCCAAAAATATGCTGATATTTTGAGAATTCTTCCGGACCGATTGCCGCACCCACATGCATCAACGCCACATTACACGAGTTGGCAATCGCCTGTTTTAAAGTCTGTGTTCCGTGTCCGTCTTTTTTATTACATTTAATCCTCCATTTTCCAACGTCCAAATATCCCGGACACACATATGTCTCACTTCCTTTGAGCGTTCCGTTTTCCAATCCCGCCGCAATCGTAAACGGTTTCATTGTAGAACCCGGTTCATATGTATCACTCACACAAAAGTTTCTCCACAATTTATTTAACTCTTTAACCTTATCCTCCTCACTCATGTTTTTCAACTGTTCTTCCGAGAACAAACCACTCAAATCCCTCGGGTTATTCAGGTCAAAATTGGGATAGGACGCCATCGCAAGAACTTCTCCCGTTCCGGGACGCATGGCAATAACCGCCGTGTTTTTACTTCCAAGCCCTGTTTTATTCGGTCCGTTTTTATGTTCCTCATTAAATTCACGAATATGTTTTTCAATAATGCTCTGTAAATTCAAGTCAATGGAGGTCACCAGACTTTTTCCGTCCGTCGCCTCTTTTACAATCTTCTCCACAGAGGAGGTCTCTCCAAAATAACCGTATTCTCTTCCGTCCGTTCCATTCAAAATATCATTATAAGAAGCCTCAAGACCGCCATTTCCCACATTTCCCGATGCGGTAAATCCTATCAGATCACTTGCAAGTGTATTATACGGATAGGTTCTGACATAATCTTCTTCCAACCATACTCCTTTTAAATTTCCATAGTTTTTTGTATCCTTTTTAAGTTTTTCAAACGCCTGATATTGTTTATAGGATACTCCCTTTTTCAAAACGTTATAACGGCTTTCAGACTTCTCCTCCAAAACGGTATAAACCGTTTTTTTATCAATTTCAAAGCATGTTTCCAACGCTTCCACCGTCTGCTCTTTCGACTTCGCCAGTTCTTCCTCTTTTCCTGACAATAACACTTTTGCATCTAAAATCACATTATAAACACGCTCGCTTGTCGCCAGTTTTGTTCCATTCGCATCGAGTATATCTCCTCTCTTAAAAGGAATTACCCTGCTGTTATTTTGCTGCTGATCCAAGACCGCTTTTTTGTAATCTTCTCCTTTTGTCGCAACAATCTTTATCGCTTTTCCCAAGAATAAAACAAAAGCCAGTATCGTAAACATAAATACCAATACCAGCTTTTTCTGCATTCTCTTAGGAAATTTTTGGCGGATAAACTTTAGACCGCCTCTTTTTTTCCTATTTTTTGTCATCGATTCACCTTCCATTTGTCTCACTATTTCTTAGGAATGTCTTTATACTGTTTTACGTCACTTTCTTTCGGATTGTCATATGTAATTATCTGATTATCCTCTGCGTGAACCATACCCAATTCCTCCGTTGCCTTCCTGCGGACTTCTTCCAAATTCACAGAATCCAACGCGCTGTTAAATCTCGTTGTATTAACCTCCTTTTTCTCTGCCAGTTCTCGCTGAAGAGAAGTTATGTTCTGCGAACGGTTCGTAATTTCCGCCTGCAACTGTAAGTATTGTAAACAAACCACAAACGCAATTACAACTGCAATCGACAAAAACACTACATATCCTTTATTCATATGCAGTGCATTTTTTCTGTTCTTACGAATCTGTCTGCTTACCTTCTTCTGTTCCGATCTGTGTGTCTCCTCATGTCTTTTCGGAACAATATCAGGTTTGCGAACAGTATTTCCATAATCATAATATGTATAAGTTTGTCTGCGATAAGCAGGTCTTCTGTTTGTCTCCATCTGCTTATGCTCCCTTCTGCTCCAATTATTTATCTCCCGTTATCAAACTAACACCGCTCAAAAATACGAAGTTTTGCACTTTTTGAGCGACTATTGTATTCCAACTCTTCTGCGCTTGGCAGAATTGGTTTTCTTGTAATCACTTTCCCCTTCGATTCATTCCCACAAACACATACAGGGAAATGACTTGGACATGTACACGGATTTTCGTTTCTTCTGAAAATACTCTTTACAATTCTGTCCTCCAAAGAATGAAATGTAATGATACATATTCTCCCGTTTTCATTTAACATATCAATCATTTCATCTAAACTATCTCTAAGTACGTCTAATTCCCTATTCAATTCAATACGAATTGCCTGAAATGTTCTCTTGGCAGGGTGTCCCCCGTTCTTTTGAAATTTCATCGGAATGGCACGTTTAATTATCTCTATTAATTGTCCGGTAGTTTCAATGGAACCTTTCTCGCGTTCCAAAACAATATGCTTTGCAATATTCTTCGCAAACTTGTCTTCTCCATAATCTCGAATAATGCGATAAAGTTCCATCTCACTATACGTATTGACGATGTCTTTGGCCGTCATCTCCTGACGTCTGTCCATTCTCATATCCAAAGGTACATCTACACGATAGGAAAAACCTCTCTCTGCTGTATCTAACTGGTAAGATGATACACCCAAATCGAGTACAATCCCATCGACTTTGTCAATTCCAAGTTTCTGAAGCTGTAACTTCATATCACAATAGTTGCTTCTGACTATTGTAACTCTCTCCCCGAAGTCACGTAATCGGATTCCCGCAGCCTCAATTGCCGCCTCATCCTGATCTATTCCTATGAAACTCCCCTTGTCACTTAACTGCTTACACACTTCAAAAGCGTGTCCGCCTCCACCAAGTGTTCCATCTACGTAAATGCCGTCCGGTTTAATGTTCAGACCATTTACTGTCTCTTCCAATAATACGGATTTGTGTTCAAATGTCATGTTTACCTCCATATCAGATTAAATGCCCAGTCCCAACTCTTCCATGTGACTTGCAATATCGTCCATGTTGTCTTCGATTACTGTATTATTTTCTTCCCATTTTGCCTTATCCCAAATTTCCACACGGTCCAACACTCCCACAAGAACCACTTCTTTTTCTAAATGGGCAAAATTACGAAGTGCAGAAGAGATTAACACTCTGCCCTGTTTATCAAGGCCGCCATCTACCGCACTTCCCAAAAAGAAACGGGTAAATATTCTGGCGTCTTTATTTGTCAGCGGTAAGGTTCTTAGTTTTTCTTCAAAAGTTTTCCATTCATTGTCAGGATACAGAAATAAGCAGCCATCTAATCCTTTTGTAATTACAAAATTTTCTCCAAGATTCTCACGAAATTTGGAGGGAATAATCAACCTGCCTTTTGCATCTATACTATGATTAAATTCTCCTGTCAACATATGGAACACCTTCTTTCAAATGGGCCTGCCACTTATGTCCCATTTCGCACCACTATTCACCACTTTCTACCACTTGGATTCATTGTAAACCACTTTTCCCCTCATTTCAAGAGTTTTTTAGCATTTTTAACTAACAAAAAAATATATCCCCACAAATGTGGAGATATATCTTCCTTCTCATACCATATTATTCTGCTAAACCTGTAAGATATTCAGCGATTGAAGTATAATCAACTTCTGTCTTTTCCACCGGCTGACTATCTACATAAGAATTGTATCCCGAATATCCAACCCATGATAAAACTGCTACTACAACAACTGCTGTCACTATGTTTCTGAAAATTTTCATTCTCTTTTCTTTCTTCATGATTGCTTTTCGGTTCGCTTTTTGTTCTTTATAACGATTTACTTTCTCTTGACTCATCTTCAAAACTCCTTTGCAATTCAACTATAAATAGTCTATCACAAAATGTAAAATTATACAACTACTATGCAAGGTGACTTTTTGCTTGTTTTTATAGCCTTTTTCCTATGTATTTAAGACATTTACTTCCTTATTTTTATATCATTTTTACAGATTACATTTATTTTAGTATCATTCTAGTATCATTTTAAGCCTCTGCACACTCCGAAAACTCCCGCATTATCCGGTCCTGTTCTTCTTCTCTTTCTATCCGTTTAAGCGCCGCTTGCTCAACTTCACTCGTCCACGTTCTGTTGAACCTCTCCACTCCTACATGATGTACCGGAGCAGCAGAAAGATACTCTTCATAATATGCTTTGAACGTCCTGCATCTGCTCGGTATTTTAAGCGTCCTTATGGCTTTTTCTTCGGCTTGTCTGACGGTCCCTATTGACAGCCCTAACACTTCCCCGACTTCCTGCAAGGTTTTTCTATTGGCGTAGCGTTCCCGTATAACCTGCGTTTGATTTGGTGGTAATTTATCAACTGCAATCCACAATTCTCTTTTCATGGCAGCAGTGTCAAGCCTTTTTATAGCGTCTTCTTCCATACGGCTACCGTCTGACACCGCATCCACTAGAGAACTTTCCCCCTCTTCGCTCAAAGGTTCGTCAAGGCTTTGTATTTGCCCCATTCTGACGTTTTTCTTTATACTCTCAAGTTTCCCCTCACTTACGCCGAGAAACTCCCTCATTTCCCTATCAGACGGTTCACAGCCGTAATACTTGCGGTATTCGTTCGCTATCTTCTTATACTTTAAAATTTCGCCCCTAGCCCCTACCGGAATACGCACAACACTCCCACAGTTGTCAATATACCTCTGCATAGCCTGTTTTATCCAAAAGGCTGCATAATTGATAAAAGCCACGCCCATATCTGCATCGTAATGTTCTATTGCCTTACATAGCCCGAAATACGCCTCCTGCTTTAAGTCTTCAACCTCCGCATAGTTGGAATACTTCACAGCCATTTGATGAACAAAGCCTTTGTTCTGCTGCCATAATGCAAGCATATTCTCAGCGGTATCTATGCCGGCTTTAATGCGGGCAACTAGTTGTTCGTTTTCCATGTTTACCACCTCATTATTTTAGAACCCTTAGTATTTCTTAACACTTCCATACACAGAAACGCCCCAAACAATCCACCGGAAAGTCTGAGGCGTTCTTATACTTCTATTCTCCTAATCCCATAGCAGCACGCATTTGCATGTTAACAATATCCTGATAATCTGCTCCCAAATCTTTCTCGGCATCTGTCAACTCTTCTCCGCACATCTTCGCAATCTTGAGAAGGTCATCTTTGAAAGTTGGAATCATCAATACGCTTTTCGGAAAATTGACATCTAATTCAATCAATCTTTCCTGTAATCTTTCCGCCTCAACCTCTGTATTGAATACGCGTTCTGTCAGCGTGGTCTTGTTTGTTCCTTTCGCCACTTCTGAAAGTGCAATCAGTGCCTGTCTGTTTCCTAAAAACTTCCCAGCAATCCCTAAAACTGTTTCAAGTGGCAACGGTCTATCTGTAGCAGATAACAAGGTAATGCAGGAGGCAAATTCCGGTTCTGAAAAATCATAGATATTGTCATTTTCCCGCATAACCTCTATTAATTTTTCAAAATGTTCCTGCAAGGCATCAAATTTATTCCTACAGTTTGCACCAAACCTTTCTCTGATTTTGGCAATCTGTTCATCTTTATACTCCCTTGAAAGCATTGCATTCCCTTCAACTGTTGCTACTTCCTTTCGGTTGCCTGTGTATAACTCTATAAGTCCTTTCAAGTCTTTCATCATCTCAGCGATATACTGATGTACTGGTTTTGTATCAATTTTACTCATGTTCATTCTCCTTTTTATTCTTTCAATTTATCCGCTGCTACGAACATATCACCAGCCATATGCAGCACATAGTCAGCGATGCCGAAACCATTATCGTTTGCTATCCACCCTCTACACTCTTCATATAACCGTTTGGCGAGATTTCTCTTCTCTTCATCACTCATAAAACGACAAATCAACATATTTTTGAGTACGTCCGCTGGAGTTTCTCCTTCTGACTTTCCTTTCTTCCGAGCATATCCAATTAACATTCTTTCCATTGACCTGTTGCCCTCATATTTATCCTGCAATACGTCAAATTCTTCCTGATTTAAGGTATATAAATCGCTCTCAAGTAAAACTATATCAGCCTTATCAATATCAGCCCCAGTAATTGATTTAGCCTTTTTATCAAGTCTTTCAAGATAACCGTCATATACTTCCTCTAATTCATCAAACGCCTGACTTTTAGAATCACTAATCTTCTTCATCAGTTTTTTTGCCTGTTCCTGCTGATAGTTATTTGTAGACCCGCTGTATTGCTCTTCATACTTTTCTATTAACGGTTGTGTTCTGTCAACATAATTAACCAATACTTTATTTAGGTGTTTTCTGTACTTACTCTGTGCCATTTTTTCATTCTCCTTTACTCCACTACTACATTGATTGCTTTTTCTCCCTTTTCTGTCGGTTCGACTTGGTAACTTACTCTCTGGCCGACTTCCAAATTGCGAAAGCCTTTCATCAGGATATTGCTCTGATGTACAAAGACGTCAACGCCGTCATTTCCTGCAATAAAGCCGAATCCTTTTACCGAATCAAACCACTTCACTACTCCGCTTTTCATTTCTGCACTGCTCCTTTCTTCCCATTTCCCACGCAAACAAAAAAGACGTAGAAACGATAGAAGTCTACTATTTCGACTTCTTACCATTCCCACGCCTTTAGGCTTCCAACTTTCGTTAGGGTACTTCGTTATTTTGTTATATGGACATTATAACACAGCCTCTTCAGTAAAGCAATGGTCCATATAAGCATTTCTTGCCAATGTACCACCCCTATTTTTCTTCAACTATCTCATATGCATTTGGAAACCGTGCCTCATCTTCAATATTTGAATAGACCTTGCAGTTGTGCTGTTTTCTGAATTTATCTTTATATCTTAGTCCAAATTCCATTTTCAAATTTTTTCCATAGATACTCAAATTAGTAAATTCCACAGCAACTTCAGTTCTCCCAAAGAGAGTTTTTCTTTTTGGTGTTACTTTCGTTGATTCGCACACTATTTCCCCTTTCTCATTTCTCACTTGGAAATTATCAATTTCCAACTCATCTGCAACATTATCAGAAACATTTAATATGTTAATTACTAAATTGCTATTATTTCCATGAGAGTAACTATTGTTCAAATGTAATATAGGCATATGCTTATCATGCTCCATTTGTTCTAAAAGTTTTTCTTTTTCATCTGCTTTAACCTTAATAACATGATTTTGCCATAAAGCAAGAGAACTCAATACTACTGTTCCTATAAAGCCAAGGACATTTCCATAATATCCCAACAAATCTTCTGGCTTCCATTTTGCCTCTAACCATTTAAATGGTGCAGGAACATCAAAACATACTTGTATAAGAATTGGAACTCCAACAATCATTCCAATAATTACTATGACAACTATTATGATGACTATTATCTTTGACCTCAAATGTTCTTTAATATACTGAATTAACTCTTTCATCTCTTTACCCTTTCATTATCATCCTAGCATCATATTATACGATAAAAAAACGAACTGTACAATTTATTTAATCAAATAGCATTGCATTAATATTATACAATTCAATATACACCCTCTTGGTTCGTTTCCAATTTCTCGGGGTTCGCTCGGAGTTCGATTGTATTTTCCCGCTGTTCCCCCGCTGTTCGATTGTAATTTCTCACGGCTTTGTCACGGCTTCATTTTTTTCATTTCCCGCCGTTCCCCCGCTGTTCGTTTGGTTTTTCCGTTCCTAAATCCACAAAAGCCCGCTTATATTTCCCTGCCTGTTTCTTTGCTATCTTGCAGACTCTCACGTCCGGTGAAAGCCTTTTCAATACGTTGCACAGTTCTTCATCTTCGGTATATGATACTTTAATTCTTACGCTCATGCTCTTCCTCTCCCTTTTCTTCAATTAGTCCAGCACCTACAAGAAAATAATATATAAAACTAATATCTTCATAAGACGCATCTTCTAAAGCCTCTTTTATCTCTTTCAACATATCGCTTCTGCATAACATTTTTCTTTTCTCCTCTCTTCCTGCCGTTCCGCTCTGATATTGGCGTATCATCACGGAAAGGGCAGTTATTCAATCGTTTAAAATATGTATATCTGCCGTATATGTAAGCCGTTCTTTCCGTTGCTGAGGGGTGGCGTTTTACCACCCCAAGAACAGAAAACCTTTATTTCTTCACTTTCGGTTGATACACCGCACCAACAAGATACAGATACCCACCGCACAAGCATTTTTCTCTTTGTGCTGACGCTTGGTATTTTCTACCACAGCACAGGCACTTTTTATATGTATTAATCATTGCCATGTGACACACCTGCCTTTCTATATTCATTTATGTTCTCATAGGTTACGGCTAAAAGAAATTCTTTCAGCGTCATATAAAACACTGTATAATCGCCTACACCATAACCGTTATGTCCCTTTTTATTTACGCTATATGCAAATTCAACGGCTTGTCTGCTCGTTAGTTTCTCCGCAATATCCTCAAGAATAACGTCCCTATCTCCTATGAGGCATGAGTTTCTATCGAATAAATTTATGGCTGTTTCTTTGTTCATCATACTGTTTTACCTACCTTTCTTTTGTTGCGTTCTGCTCTTCTTTTTCTAACTCTTCGCATGATTTTTTTATTGCATCGTTAAAGAACAGCAATGCTTTCATAAAACCAAACATATACATTTTATGAGATATAAACAGGATTTTTCCCATGTTGTTAGTATTTGCTACATCTTCCGGCTTTTCGTTTTTCATTATATCGGTAATGGCATCAATCACCTCATCTGGTGTCATTCTCTCCGCCTCTTCATCACATAATACTGCCAGTTCTTCATTTGTTAATGCTAAATTTATCATAATTTCCCTATTCCTTTCCCTAAATATCTGTTATAATGTTTATATCTCCTTTCTTAAACGCTGGCGGGCGATAAGATAGAGATACTGCCCTTGTCTATCCCATTAGATGAGGGCTTTTTTAATTTAGTAGTTCTTTGTTGTAACGTGTCCAGTCACACACAGGAAACTTCCTGCCCTCGTTTTGCTAATACATTCATCAAGCGGGTGGTCTTTATCACATAAATACTCTAAATGTCCCGCTATGCAGCTTAATTCTTGGTTGATGCCTTCCAGTGCCTCGGCAATACGGTCAAGCCGTGAAATCTGCATAATTTCCAAAGGACTAACTTCCCCCGCATAGTTTCCGTCTATCTCGCACAATTCTTCAAAGTATTTTAAATATTCTTTTTTCATCTTATTTCTTCCTTTCTTGTTCTTCTTTCCACTTATAATATTCGGGATTGATATATATTTTCTCTGACGGTCTGCCTCGTCCCTTCGTTTCTTTGACTATCGCAATATATCCATGCTCTTCAAGACACTTTAAACCCGGTTCCATTTCTTCCACTGATTCATAACGTTGACATAAGCGAATAGCATCCCTTTTGTTAATAAAGTCATTTAAGTCATTTTTGTCATTTGTTCCCAAACGTGAAATTATATACTTAGCCTCTTTCACTTCCTGAGGGTCTGACAGTCCCATAATATCAAAAGCCATTTTAGAATGTTCTAGATAATACTTACCAATCTCTATTGCTGACTTCATGGTGCTTTCTTCTAATAGAGTATTAACCGAGCCAATTCTATGCTTTACTACATGAAGAACCCCAGCAATTCTCATCGTATTCCCGTGAAGTTTTCCAGCCCAGTCCTCTATCTCTTCTAGTTCATTCGTCAATCTGCTTTCTATCCAGTGGTAATACTCTTCTGCCAACTTGTCCGCCTCGTCACTTAACTTAATAATACGGTCTGAGAAATTAGTAAAATCAGGAATGTCAAGTAATTCATGTATTAACTTCTCATAGTCTGACCGAACAAAAGGGCTTACCGGTTTCGTTTTATATACTCTTTCCCCTACTCTTGTATTAGGAATAGAATATAAAAACCTAGCAAGAAGACCTTTGCCCCTGAAGTCTTTATTTTCCATAATGTCAGAGATAACCTGAGGCTGTACAGCCAAGCATATAGTTAAATAGGGGCGTTTCAGTTCTACATCTGCCCGTCCTATTCTGACTGATGAATAATACTCACCTGAATACGATTTTAAAAATATATCAAAGTTCGTATTATTGTTGTATCTACCTGCTAACATTCCAAATATACCGCCCTCAGCAGATATAATCCCCATTCGCTCATTATTTTCCTGCATTGCTTTAACAAGTGATTCAGGGGTGACATCATCAAGTATCATCTTCAATTCTCTGACCTCTTCCAGTTCTGTCAATTCCTTTTGACATTCAATAGCGTCATTCATAGTGTATGTATTCTTTTTGCTCATTTTCGCTAGTGCGTCCTGTATGTTCTTAAGTCTTCCCGTTATAATTTTCTTTTTCAACTCATACTCTGCAATATATGGCTGTCTTTTTTCGTTTTCTTCTTCTACATACTTGAATACTGGCTTTGTAGTTTCTTTCAATGTAGGCGATTTCCTTTCTGACGGTCTGCCAACCACTACAACATAAAGATTGAGGCTTTCCGTCCAGTCAGGCTTTACATTCAACCAATACTTTCCCTGTATGCACAAAGATAATATTGATAAGACAAAGGTAGCCACCATATCAACAGGAACTTGCAAGGATTCAGAAACTGCCTCTATATATGGGCGTATCTCTTCCGGTAACTCTTCTATTGGAAAAGACATCAGTATTTTTTTATGATTTTTTACTAATGGCGTAAAATGACTAAAATGACTTAAATGACTTTTTTCGTCTTTTTCCTCTTCTCCCGCATTTAATACCGCCAGTTGTCCCGGTCTTTTCCACTCAGAGAAAACGGTATCAAATTTACTCCATAGCCCAGCCTGTACAAGTGTATTACGTATCTCGTTGAAGTGCTTTGTATAGTGCTTGTCAACTTCATTTAAAAAGGCATCTGTCCAGTTATTCGGGTCAGTAATGTTGCTTTTTATTACTTCTAAATCGTCTGACACTCTCTCACCGCCTTTCTTTTCTTCTCTTCAAATTCTTCCCTACACCTCTTCAAGTGCCATTCTGCAACGTTTTTCATCTGTCTGTCACGTTCCTTTTCGTATTCGCCAACAAAATGGTTATAGTATTCCCTCGCCCTGCTACATCCTAGAAATTCAAGCCGAACAAGAACATCTTCGGCAAATCCCGGATAGGTCAACTCATATCCGTAAACTTTCATAAAGAAAGCCTTATTCAACTTCATATCAAGGGATATACTATCCAGCAGTTCTCTTTTGCTTGCCATTTAATCACCTGCCGACTTCATGCCATACATTCGCTCATTGAAATATGCAGCACTCACTTTACCCGCAAATGTAAGGAAACCTTTTTCTTTTAATTCTTCATTCAGTTGTCTAATCACTTGATAACTTTTACTTTCTGATATTCCACAGATTTCGGAAATATCTTTCGCAGTATACACATATTTGCTCATTCAATCAGTTCCTCCTACCTTTAAAAAATAAATTATTCGTTATGGACTAAATCGCAAAAATAGCAATAATACCAAAATATCACTTTCAATCACTTCACACGCTGGCGGGTGTGTTTTTTTTATTTTTCTAATAGTTCTTTGATTGGTACGCCTAAGGCGTCTGCGATTTTGATACCCACTTTATCGGAGCAACTTCTTCCGCATTTTATACCGTTGACGGTTGCTCTTGAAACTCCTGCTTTTTCTGCAAGTTGCGACTGTGTTAAATCTTGGCGTACAAGTTCGGTCACAAGTTTAATTTTATCAATTCTCATTTTTCTCACCTCCTAAATTCAATTATTTTGATTTCATGCGCCTATATTAATTCAATTATTTTGATTTGTCAATACTTTCTTTCATTTTTTTTGAATTATAGATTTACATATGTTCAAATTTATTGTATTCTAATTAAAAAGGAGGTTAATCAAATGCCAGATAGAGATATAAGTACTATTTTTGTTGAAAATTTGAAACAATTACTAGAAGAAAAAAATTTAACCTTTGCCGAGTTTGCCAAAGAAATCAATGTTAGACCGTCTACCATTTCTATGTGGATGACAAGCAAAAGTTTGCCGAGAATGGAATTAGTCGACAAAATTGCCGACTTTTTTGATATTGATGTAGTAGACTTATATATAGACCGTTCAAAATATAACGAACATATCGCTAATGTTAGAAATGCCATGGGATTGCCAAAAAATACAGATACTGTAGCTGCCCATTTTGACGGCGCAGAATATACAGAAGATGAACTTGAAGAAATAAAAAAATTCGCTGAATTTGTTAAAAGTAAAAGAAAATCCTAGTTGTAAATCAGTAATAAATATACTAGAGTGGGAGGTATTAAATGAATTTATATGAACGTTTAGAAAATGAAGCCTACAAGGACGGTATAGATGTGATTTCATGTGATTTTGACAGTTCACGCATAAAAGGACTATATTGTAATGGAACAATAGGGATAAATAACTCTATTTACACCACAACAGAAAAGTCTTGTGTTCTTGCGGAAGAACTGGGACATCACTACACTTCTGTAGGCGATATTATAGACCTGTCAGACGTCCAAAACCGTAAGCAAGAACGTCAAGCAAGGCTTTGGGCATATAATAAACAAATCGGTCTGTATGGGCTTATACGAGCGTTTCAGCATGGGTGTACATCTCTGCATGAAATCGCTGAGTATTTGGAAGTAACAGAACAATTTTTACACGAGGCTATAGAGTGCTACCGGAATAAGTACGGTATCTGTACGGCAGTAGACAATTATGTCATTTATTTTATCCCGAATCTGACTATCGGGGAAAGACTTTGATAAATAGGACAGTCCAAAAGTGGACAGGGCTCAATTTTGAGCCGTCAGACGAAAGCAATATTGCGTTTGTCGATTTTCTTTGACCTACGTGCGAAATTCGTACGAAGTGAATCTTCCCTCCGTTACACTTTCAAAAACGTAGTACAAAACGAAGTGCAAACAGTAGTAAAAACGTAGTATAAGATAATACCGGAGATAATTTCAAGCCGTACATTTTTGTACGGCTTTCAGCCTCAAGTACCCTTTCGGTATCCGAGCATCAAAAAGATGTAGCGAAACACGACAGCCAAATAATAAAGTCGTCACCAATGACGAAAACCACACACAAATAAACTTTTTCACTTTTTGAAAATTTATTTTGACAAAAGTGTTGATTTTTTTAAATAATTTAATATAATAAGGGTATAAATAAGTATACCGCCTAAGAGCAGGGCGGGCTAATCAAAATACGGCTCAATGGATGATTCTCCTTGTAGAGCACAAGGAGCATAAACAAAAAAAGGCTCAATGGATTTATACCCTCTACAACTGTAGGGGGTATTTTTATTGCGAGGTAGAAAATGAAAATAAAGATACTTTCAAAGAAATTTTATGATACATATGCCAATTGTTCTGAAATACTCAAAAAAGAATCGCGTCCTTATGCGTGTTTGACTATAGAAGTTGACAAAATACTCTTCGCTGTTCCTTTTCGTCACCATATTAAACACCCATATTCATTCCACACACTCGGAGAAGCAGGATTGGACTATACAAAGGCGGTTGTTATTTCAAATGATGAGTATTTAACAAATGAGTGTCCTACAATCGAGAGCAAAGAATTTGCTATCATAAAGAGAAATGAGCAGAAAATCAAATACGGTTTAAAGAAATATGTAAATCAATACAAACGTGCAATGAGTCACAGAGATAATCCAAGAAGTAAAAATATTCTGGAATACAGTTCCTTGCAATATTTTGAAGATTATCTATAGCAAAAAACACGGTTCAAGATAGGTTATTCAAGGATAGAACAGGCAGCTATCACGCCCTCGTGGTCTTAAAGAGATGTCGGATTGCCACCCGACTGAATAACTTATCTTTTAAAAGAAAAATCTATCAGTAAATGGTAAAATTGCAAATATCTCCAACCATTTCACACGCTGGCGGGCAGGAAATGAAAGGAGATAAAGCAATGCCTACATACAAAGACGAAAAGACAGGTACATGGTACTGTAAATTTTATTATGTAAACTGGCAGGGAGAGAAAAAACAGAAGTTGAAAAGAGGGTTCAAACTTCAGCGGGAGGCGAAAGACTGGGAACGGAAGTTCCTTGAGCAGTTCGCCCAAAATCCCGATATAACCTTTGAATCGCTCTATGGGAAATATAAGACGTACATCACACCGAGAATTCGGGAAAGTTCGGCAGCTATCCGCTTTAATATAATTGATAGCCACGTGCTGCCATATTTCAAAGACAGGATTGTGTCAGACATTTCTCCTGCTGATATTTCAGCATGGCAAACGGAAATTCTTAACAAGGGGCTAAGCGAAACTTACACCCATTCAATCAACGTATATTTAAAGGCTATATTTGCCTATGCTGTGGAATATGTGGGACTTCCAAAGAATCCTTGCACTAAGTCCATAGGCTCGCTCAAAAGCCGAAAGATAGACTTCTGGACGCCTGAGGAGTATAAGCAGTTCTCAGAGGCGTGTAAGGACGATGTAGAGGCTTTTACAATCTTTGAGGTGCTCTATTACACAGGCATGAGGGTTGGCGAGGCTCTCGCCCTTACGTTGAATGATATTGATTTTACAGGCTGTACTATATCCGTTACTAAAACCTACTACCGCATTACTGGAAAGGACCTGATAAACCCGCCAAAGACTGCCGGAAGTGAAAGAACGATAGCAATACCCGAATTTTTAGCGGAAGAATTGAAAGAATATATTTCACACCTGTATGAACCAGATCCGAACGAGCGTATCTTTAACAGACGCCCGCAGTATGTCCGCAGCATATTACAGGACTGTGCAGAGAAAGCCGGAGTAAAACAGATAAGAATACATGACTTGAGACACTCCCATGCCTCTATGCTTATCAATCTTGGGGCAAATCCGCTTTTAGTAGCCGAAAGGCTGGGGCATGAATCGCCAACCATTACCCTCAAGACGTACTCGCATCTGTTCCCGTCCACTCAATCTGAGATAGTGGACAAAATCAAAAAGTTATAAATAATAGTATCATTCTAGTATCAAAACGCATAAAAGAAGAGCCAAAACCCTTGATTTATAAGGGCTAAGGCTCTTTTTGTCACTATACAACTACGATAATTCCTCCATCGCTCGCATACATTGTGCTGATTCCCCGTGTATCCAATATAATAACATCTTTGAAATGTCCACGTTCTTCCAGCATTGCCTTTACAGACATTGCTCGTTCATAGCAGTTGCAATGTGCAATCGCCAGCGTCTTTTCTTCCATATCAACCGCATCTTTTATGACATATTCAACCATCTTGTCGAGCGCCTTGTTGATACCTCTTGATTTTCCCAACTGACAGATTGTTCCCTGTGATGTCGATGCCATTACCGGCTTAATATTCAACGCAGATGCCACCAGCGCTTTTACCCCGGTCAGCCTTCCGTTCTTTTTCAATGTCTCCAACGTCTCCAAAACAAAGTATGTGTTCTGCCCCTGAATATACGCGTCTACTGCCTCAATTACTTCCTCGAAACCATATCCCTGCTCTTCACATTCCATAATCTTCTTTGCAATAAGCGTCTCCCCCACCGAAGCCGAACGAGAATTAAAAATATGAATCTTCTTCTCTCCATGTTCTTCTGCATAGATACTTTTTCCAAGTACCGCGCTATTATAAGAACCACTTAACTCCGCTGACAAAGTCACAACATAAACTCTGTCCGCATCGCATTTATAACTATCCATATAACATTCCGGTGACGGACAAGATGATTTGGGACTGTTAGAACTTTCTGCCACCTTTCGCAAAAATTCTGCCTGATTAAATGTATCATCATCTATAATATTCTCATTATCAATCTGAATGCTCAGCGCAACGCTTTCCACTTTTCCGGATTGTTTCATCTCTTCAGTTAATTCACCACAACTGTCTACAACAATTTTATAACTCATAACTAGAACCTTTCTCTATCTCTTTACTTATCACATTCACTTCTATTATATGTAGTTTTAAATACCACTTGATTAGTTTACCACATTTTCCCTAATAAGAAAAGACTTTTTATAATTTTCCCTCTCATTATTATAACTATTCAATTCCATGCTAATGTAAACATCAAACAGCCACTTTTATTGTCCTAGATACGTTAAATGCAATTCCCATCTCAATCATTAAAAACAGCGCCGCCGTACCGCCGTAACTGATAAACGGCAGCGTTATTCCCGTTGTCGGTATGATATTCATTACTACGCATACATTAAAAATAACCTGAAGCGCTATATGAGAAAAAATTCCCGTCACTATAAGAGATCCATATGAGTCTTTAGCATTCTGTGCAATAAACGCAAGACGGTATAACAAAATTCCAAATAAAATCAGAACAATCATCATGCCAAAAACACCTAATTCTTCACATATAATCGAAAGAATCATATCGTTCTGCGCTTCCGGTATAATTATTTTCTGCGCACTGTTTCCCAGTCCTTTTCCAAAAAATCCACCTGAACCGATGGCATACAATGCTTGCATACTCTGATAACTTCCTTCGCTCGCATACATTTCCGGATTTACCCATGCCAAAATTCGTCGCACTCGGAAGTCTGTACTGTCAGTAAGCACCTTTCCCAAAACCTGCGCCACTATAAAGACTCCTGCAATCATCGCTGCTCCAATTGCAATAAACGGAGCAGTCTTTCTATGTGCAACAAAAAACATGATACACGACATTCCCATAACAATAATCGCTGTACTTAAATTATCCGTCAGAAATAATACACCTGCCGCACCAATCGCTCCCAAGCCCAGAATACAGAATAAACCTTCTTTTCTCCCGATTTTATTGCCAATTTTACATATCATCGCTGGAATAAAAAGTACAATTGCAATTTTCATCAGTTCCGACGGCTGCATCTGTCCCATAAGCGGAACTTTAATCCAACGTTTCGCCCCATATGCTTCTATCCCGACTCCCGGAACAAACACCAGCGCCATAACCACCATGGCTGCCAAAAATATTGCTTTAGAATATTTTGCATACCAGTGATAATCTATATTAGAAACAATCCACATGGCAATAAAACTTACTGCATATGCCTTTAACTGATTCTTCAGGTAAAACATTCCATCACCAAATTTCATCTTGGCACTGTAAGAACTTGTGCTGTAAAGCATAAGCAAACCAAAACCAATAAGAAAAATAAGCACTGCCAATAAACTATAATCAAAATACTCTACTGTTTTCTTTTCTCTGTTTTTCTTTATTCTTGTCCCTGTCATTTTTATACTCCTCTTCTTAACTATTCATTATACTATATTGCCTCGTAAAAACAAACACTTTTTCCTATCCGTTACATAATCTAATACTGTAAATATTTTAAAGGAGTATGTTGGTTATGCAAAATTTTCGTAATAATATGACATTTTACAATCCCGAAAATCTTTCCTGTCAAAGACCTGATCCCTTATCTTCCATGCCCCTAGCCATGGCTTACGTTCCGTGGCAGCGCTGGGAAAACATACTTGATGCGGATAAAGGATTTCACTGCGGAACAATTTTTCATGATTTGCGAAAACCATTTGAACACGGAGGAGGTGGCTGTCGATGAATAATGTGCCTTCCAGAAAAGAATTGCTTCACTTAATTAATGTCGCCAGTTTTTCTGTCGATGATGTAAAATTGTTTTTGGATACGCACCCTGACAACAGGGAAGCACTTGCTTACTTTCAGGAATATAACGCAATCCGTACACAGGCATTAAAGGACTACGCCCGTCTTTACAGCCCTCTTACTCTCGATTCAATCACTACTTGCAGTGACTATTGGAAATGGATTGACGAGCCGTATCCGTGGCAGGAAGGAGGCTGCTAATTTATGTGGAATTATGAAAAAAGATTACAGTATCCCGTTAAGATCACACAGACTAATCCTAAGATTGCTCAGGTAATCATCAGTCAATTTGGTGGGCCTGACGGCGAACTCGCCGCCTCCATGCGATACCTGTCACAGCGATACACAATGCCATATAAACAGGTAACAGGAATTCTTACTGATATAGGCACAGAAGAATTAGCTCACATGGAGATGATTTGTGCCATCGTCTATCAACTGACTAAAAATCTCTCCGTTGAAGAAATCGAGAAATATGGTTTTGATAAATACTATGTCGACCATACTCTCGCACTGTGGCCACAGTCTGCGGGAGGAACTCCGTGGACAGCAACTTATTTCCAGTCAAAAGGAGATCCAATTACAGATTTACACGAAGATATGGCAGCAGAACAAAAGGCACGAACAACCTACGATAATATTTTACGTCTTGTCAAAGACCCGGAAGTATGCGATCCTATCCGCTTTTTGCGTGAAAGAGAAATTGTTCACTATCAGCGTTTCGGTGAGAGTTTAAGAATTGTTCAGGATAATTTAGACAGTAAAAACTTCTACGCCTTCAACCCTGAATTTGACAAGACTAAAAATTGTAATTGCAGAAGATGATGTACTAAAAAAAGGAATGTTATCTGCAACCGGATAACATTCCTTTTAAAAATAAAAGCGGGTGATGGGAATCGAACCCACGTATCTAGCTTGGAAGGCTAGTGTTCTA